>Ga0160474_100062_pt1 | contig 113420 bp, 105 predicted proteins | sample HID1975K_E11MG_FD_108240 | JGI IMG/M metagenome (GOLD analysis project Ga0160474, IMG submission 108240) | Enriched soil microbial communities from UW Madison campus, WI, USA - HID1975K_E11 MG | ecosystem: Environmental > Terrestrial > Soil > Unclassified | place: USA: Madison, Wisconsin...
AATTATATCGAGTGTGATTACAATCGCTGGAGACGTCACAGCGCCTGTGGCGGACTCAGCCCGGAACAGTTTGAAAACCAGAACCTCGCTTAGGGCCGTGTCCACATTACGTGGGTAGGATCATAGATCACCATACATCAGAAAGTGCCCGGAACGCCTTGTTGAGGAAGAGGCTAGCTCCCGCTGCATGTTGCTGTGCATTTGCAATAATCTCTATGGCTTCCTCATTAAAGCTCATTAATATTTCCGCTTCTGGCACAAAGTAGACTCTCAATACTTATTCGCTGTCTACCCCCGCATATCAAACCCAGCCTTCTGAAAATCCCGATACATCTCAGGATTACCAAACGCCGGGAACTTTGCTTTTTGGGCTGCCAACTTCACCGCCTCACAATACTCTTCATTGCCATTGCTGGTTGATACCTTCAAAGCCTTACCATCCTGTGCAAATTCCATATGCAACCTGCATTTTTTGCCCTTCCAGCGTTGTGGCTCAGCAAGGTTTGCGTTTATCGCAGCTCGGATCGCGCTCGCCTGCGCGCCCCATTCATCCTGATCGTCCCAGCGGCCAGAACTGCAACTACCCGTTGCCGTGGTTTTATGGCATCCAGAAGGCTGTAACGGCGCACAACCTGCTACCAGGCTAACTACCACTGCAAGCATGAACATCTTCCCTGGCATTTCGAGTGCTCCTATTAAAATTGTTGGCGCGTATTTCCGGCACTGCGGATTATCCAACAACGGCAGTAATTATTACCCTATCCAGCACATAAAAAAAGAGCTCGCCTGTCAGCGAACTCTTCCCACAAATCCTCGTTAACCTAAACCCTTACAACTCCCCAAACCCCAGCACGCCATCCCTGTCCGCCAGGCTTTCATATACCCTCTCAACCGCAGCTTTCACCTTCTCCGTCATCGGATAATAAAACCCGACAATATCCGGCTGAACCCCGAGGAAAACTACCTCCCCCACATCATCCTTAAGCTGATCCACCAGGTAGTTCAGCGGCATATCGTGGGTGGTCATCATAAACATCTCGGCGATGTCGTCCGGGTCGATACGGCGGATTTCACCTGGGTTTAATCCCATATCCGTCGCATCGACAATCAACAGCCGCGCCGGGCGCAGCTCGCGGATGGCGACCACGTCATTCTCCGGGGCGCTGCCGCCGTCGAACACCACCCAGTCGCCGCGCGGGGTTTCCCGGCACATCTCGGCCAGCAGCGGACCGGCCCCATCGTCACCCATCATGCTATTGCCGACGCAGAGTAATACATCAGTCACGGTGCCTCCGAACCATCAGATAGATGGCGTTTTCCTGGTGAATGGCATGGAGCATATTAAGCATGTGGCTGCTCCATTCCTGCTGCTGCGCCGTCTGCCCTGCCCTTGCGGCGTCGAAGGCGTTGGCGAGCATCACAATATGATTAGCGTCGATAACGATCTCCCCGTAGCGCGGCACGCCTTCCATTTTGCGCCGCGCCTCGCTCCCTGCTTCGAGGGTGGCGATCCACGCCAGATAGTCGTCCCACGGGCAGGTCAGCGCCGCCTCCAGGCAGTCGATGACCCCCAGATGGTGGCCGATCGCCAGCCCGTAGTAGATCACCTGCTGGGCGTCGTCGGGGGTGTCGTCACTTTCGTCAATGAACTTACGGCTAAGCTGGCTGAATACCACCGTCTCACTCATCAGATACGCTCCTGCCCGACCACCTCAATGAGGTTGCCGACGATTTCGTTCAGGCGCGGATCGTTCTCGTGCGCCAGCCAGCGGGCCACGCTCTCGTCGCCCTCGATCAGATGGCGCATAAAGTCGTCTGCAATCTGGCGACCGTAGCGGTAGCCCGCCAGACGGCGCGCGGCGCGATCGATGCGTACCCGCAGCGGCTGTAGCATCTCCGGGTGCAGGATCTCCGCGGGCTGGTTGTCCAGCGCCCCCGGCTCGCGGGCGTGGATTTTTTGCTCTAAAAGCCCCAGCGCCATCGCAAAGCCATACAGGGTGGCGGCAGGCGACGGCGGGCAGCCGGGAATGTACACGTCCACCGGCACAATTTTATCGGTACCGCCCCAGACGCAGTACAGGTCGTGGAAGATGCCGCCGGAATTGCCGCAGGCCCCGTAAGAGATACAGATTTTTGGATCGGGGGCCGATTCCCACGCGCGCAGCGCCGGGGAGCGCATCGCGCGGGTGACCGCGCCGGTAAACAGCAGAATATCGGCGTGGCGCGGGGATGGCACCACTTTGATGCCGAAGCGCTCGGTGTCGAAAATCGGCGACAGGGTGGCGAAGATTTCGATTTCACACCCGTTGCAGCCGCCGCAGTCCACGCGGTAGACATAGGCGGAACGCTTAATTTTTTTCAGCAGCGAGGCCTTCATACTGGCGATGGAGTCGTCCACCGTCACCGGCACCGGGATCCCCTGTTCGTTACGCGGCCCTAACAGTTCGCTCATCGTGTCGCTTCCTTCATTTCGCGGGTCAGATGGATTTTGTCCGACGGGGTCAGCCCCTGCAGGCGCTTGCAGTCCGGGCAGGTTTCAAAACTTTCCCGGTGCGATTCGGCGCGTTTGTCGCCGTTGTGGCGCAGCAGTTCAATCACGTAATCGATCTCTTTCTGGACCGCATACGGGCGCTCGCAGACCCGGCAGTGGCAGATATCAAAGCGCGACTGCTGCAGGAAATCGGCTTTGCTCCACACCGCCAGCTCGTACTCCTGCGACAGCTTGATGGCCGTGGTCGGGCAGACCTCTTCGCAGCGCCCACAGAAGATGCAGCGCCCGAGGTTGAACTGCCAGGTCAGCTGGCCGAACTGCAGATCGGTTTCCACCGTCAGGGCGTTCGACGGACAGGCATTCACGCAGGCCGCGCAGCCGATGCACTGCTGCGGGTTATGCTCCGGCTTGCCGCGCATATTTTTGTCGACCGCAATCGGCTGCAGCGGATAGGACTCCGTGACCACGCCGGTTTTGATGACTTTTTTAATAAACGTAAACATGGGTGCTCCGGGTTATTTCAGCGGCGAGTTTTTGCGTTCGATGCTGTAGCGTTCCAGTTCTTTATACGGAACCACCTTGCTTTTCTTCTTCCGCACGTCCACCACCGTCATGCGGTCGGTGCAGGAGTAGCACGGGTCGAGGCTGCCGATAATCAGCGGCGCGTCAGAGACGGTGTTGCCGCGCAGCATGTAGCGCAGGGTTGGCCAGTTGGCGTAGGTGGCCGCCCGGCAGCGCCAGCGCCACAGCTTCTGGTTGTCGCCGGTCATGCTCCAGTGGATATCATCCCCGCGCGGCGCTTCGCTAAAGCCCAGCGCAAAGCGGTTCGGGATGTAGGTAAAGCCTTCCACCATCAGCTCGCCGCCCGGCAGGTTGTCGAGACCGAAATCGATCATGTTCAGGGCGGTGTAGACTTCGTTGATGCGCACTTTCAGACGCGAGATCACGTCGCAGCCCTGCTCGGTGTGGACTTCCATCGGCAGCAGGCCGTAACCGACAAACGGGTGATCGGCGCGGGTGTCGCGGGCGTGGCCGCTGGCGCGCACCATCGGGCCGACGTTGCTGAAGTCGCGGGCGATCTGCGGGTCGAGGCGGCCCACGCCGACGGTGCGCTGGTCGATGTTCGGCGTACTCAGCAGAATATCCACCAGATCCTGCACCTCGCGGCGCATCTGCTGGGCCAGCAGACGGGTCTGGATCATGTCGTCTTTCAGCAGATCGCGACGGATGCCGCCGATCAGGTTCAGGCCGTAGGTTTTACGCGCTCCGGTGAGGATCTCCGCCATCTTCATGGAGGTTTCACGCACGCGGAAGAACTGCATAAAGCCGGAGTCGAAGCCAACGAAGTGGCAGGCCAGGCCGAGGTTCAACAGGTGCGAGTGCAGACGCTCTACTTCCTGAAGGATGGCGCGGATCATCTGGGCGCGTTCCGGCACCACGATCCCCATCGCGTTCTCCACCGAGGTGGTGTAGGCGGTGCTATGGGCAAAGCCGCAGATGCCGCACACGCGGTCAGACAGGAAGGTGACTTCGTTGTAGCCCATCCGCGTTTCCGCCAGCTTTTCCATCCCGCGATGAACGTAGAACAGGCGGTAGTCGGCGTCGATAATGTTCTCGCCGTCAACGAACAGGCGGAAGTGGCCCGGTTCGTCGGAGGTGACGTGCAGCGGGCCAATCGGCACCACGTTGTTTTTCTTGTCGCCGAGTTCGTTAATGAATTCGTAGGTTTCTTTATCGGTGGTCGGGGCCGGGCGCTGACGGTAATCCATGCTGTCTTTACGCAGCGGATAGAGTTCGTCCGGCCAGTCATCCGGCAGCACCAGCCGACGTTCGTCCGGCAGGCCAACCGGGATCAGGCCGTACATGTCGCGCACTTCGCGCTCGCCCCAGACGGCAGCAGGCACGCGCGGGGTGACGGACGGGAACTCCGGCTTGTCGGCGTCCACTTCCACGCGCACGGTGAGCCAGCAGCGGGTGCCCTGCTCCATCGACAGCACGTAGTAGACGGCGTAGCTGCCGCAGAGCTGGCGTTCGTCATTGCCAAACAGTACCGACAGCCAGCCGCCCTGCTTGTAGTACAGGAACTCGACCACTTCCGGCAGATAGTTGATTTTCACCGTCACGGTGATTTGATCTTTGGTCTGCCAGGCCTCATCCAGCACAACGCCCGGGAAGGCCTGATGCAGCGCGGCGAGATAGTGTTGACCTACTTTTTCTTCAGACATGGTTATTCTCTACAATCACGCCGCCAGCAAGGAGACGAAAGCTAAAAATGCCAGACCAAAACCGGCCCAGGTAATACGGGAGGTGGCGTTAAAGCGCAGGCGCGCCATGCTGTTCTCGAACAGCGCAATCACCAGCACGCCAGCCACCAGCTTGACCACCGCGATCGCGATAGCCAGTAGCAGGCCGCCTGCGGAAAACTGCGTCATCTGTCCCCAGGGAATAAACACCCCGACGAACATCTGCAGTACCACCAGCTGTTTCAGGCTGATGCCCCACTTCAGCACCGCAAAGCCCGCGCCGCTGTATTCCGACAGCGGGCCTTCCTGCAGCTCTTGTTCAGCTTCCGCGAGGTCAAACGGCAGTTTGCCCATCTCAATAAAGGTGGCGAACGCGCAGGCGCACATCGCCAGAATCAGCGTCAGGGAGTGCGCCACCGGCCAGTGGTAAATGGTTGCTGTTACCGCACTGATATGGGTGGTGCCCGCCACCTGCGCCGCAACCCACAGGCCCAGCAGCAGGATCGGCTCCACCAGCACGCCGAGCATCGCTTCACGACTCGCGCCAATCCCGGTGAACGGGCTGCCGGTATCCAGCCCGGCGATGGCGAAGAAGAAACGCGCGATGGCAAAGAGGTAAATCAGGGTGATCAGATCGCCGAGCGCCGGGACGGGCGAGGCGACAGTCACCACCGGCAACGCGGTGGCAATGGCGAACATCACCCCCACCATCACCAATGGCATCAGGCGGAACACCCAGCCGGAGGCCGCCGGGCCCACGCTCTGGCGGCCCAGCAGTTTCACCAGATCCCGATACTCCTGGAAGATATCCGGCCCGCGACGGGTATGCAGACGGGCACGCGCCACGCGGGTAATACCGGCCAGCAGCGGCGCCACGGCAAACAGCACCAGCGCCTGAATCAATGCAAAGAGTAAAGTCATGTTCAGGCTCCTCGGGACACAATAACCACCACCAGCACCGCCAGCTCAATCAGGGCGATACGGTGGAACAACACGGCGGTACACTCGCACTGCCAGCCGGGGATAAAGCGCACCGGGTTCAGCCATTTGCGCAGCTTCAGCACCGGCGCAAAGGACTCTTTTACCGGCATTGCAAAGCCGTGGGCGGTGATCACCATCGCTTGTTCATGGTCGTATCCGCACACCCAGGCAGAGCCGCGAGAGCGGTTCGGCAGGCGGTTGCCTTTGAAAATGACCATCACGATAAACGGCAGCAGCAGCCCTGCGATCAGTAGCAGAGCGATCGTTGGCGGCGAGACGGTGGAGACAGCGCCGCCACTCATCGGGAACATGCGGCTAATCACGGGCAGGAACCAGGGGGCAGCAACGCCCCCCGCCACGCAGCACAACGCCGCCAGCACGGTACTGACGGTCATCAGCCACGGCGCGCCGTGCGCATTTTCCGCTTCTGCGGTGCGCGGTGCGCCCAGGAAGGTGACGCCGTAGACTTTCGCCATACACATCACCGCCAGCGCGCCGGTAATGGCCAGGCCGGTTGCCAGCAGCGGCCCTAAAAGCCGGGCGATAAAGGCGTCGTGGGTGCCGAGGTTAAAGAAGGATTGATAGATCACCCACTCTCCGGCAAAGCCGTTCAGCGGCGGCAATGCGGCCATCGCCATCAGCCCCACCAGCATGGCAAGCGAGATCAGCGGCATTTTTTTGCCGATGCCGCCCAGCTTCTCGATGTCGCGATGGCCGGTGCGATACCACACCGCGCCCGCGCCGAGGAACAGCGTGGTTTTAAACAGACCGTGGCTGACCAGGTGATAGAGCCCCCCGGTGAAGCCCAGCGCAATCAGCAGGGGGCTGTGCAGAGCAATACCGGTAACGCCCGCGCCCAGACCGAGCAGGATAATGCCGATGTTTTCCAGGGTGTGGTACGCCAGCAGGCGCTGGATGTTGTGCTCCATCAGCGCGTACAGCCCGCCGATAAAGGCGGTGATCATCCCCATCACCAGCAGCAGCACCCCGAGCCACAGCGGCGGTAACGCGCCGCTAAGGGACACGGTGAGCATGCCGTACAGCCCGACCTTCATGACGACGGTGGAGAACAGCGCGGCAGCCGGGGCGCTGGCGTTAGCATGCGCCTGAGGTGCCCAGCCGTGCAGCGGGATGACGCCCGCCAGCAGGCCAAAGCCCGCCAGACCCGGCAGCCAGACGCTGGCACCCGGTGCCTGCGCGGTGGCCATGGCATTCATGGCCACAAAATCCAGGGTGCCGTAGAACTGCCACGCTTGCCAGCAGGCAAGTGCCAGCAGCAGCGTACCCAGACGACCCAGCACAAACCACAGCTTGCCGGACTGGGCGCAGCCGGTAAGGAACGCGGCGCACAGGGCCATGATTTCAGCCATCACCACCAGCCAGCCGAGGTTATCGGCGACGATGGCCGCCACCGCGGCGGCTATCAGCAGGTTCGCCAGCACGCCGGTATTTTTCACCTGCGGGTGACGCTGCCAGGCGATGGTAAACAGACTGATAAGACAGGCTGGCAGACCAATGGCGATAAGCCACACCGCGCGGATACCGGTCAACTGCATCCCGGCGTGCAGCCAGGCGATCTGCCCGTGCAGCGCCAGGGTCTGCGGGTCGGCCAGCAGGGTAATAACCCCTGCCATCACCGTCATGGCACTGGCAATCACCCCGCCGATCCCGGCGATGGCGCCGCTCAGGGGCTTGTGGGCGCAGAAGATAAACGCCAGCACGGCGCTTATCAGGAACAGACCCAGCGCCGGGTTAATTAACGAAAAGGCGTTCATCCGCGCTCTCCTTGTTGCGACTGGAACAGCGACAGATCGCCCAGATCGGTATTCATGGTGAGTTCACGCTTGCGCTTGCTGGCGCGGGCGATGTCGTCGTTATTGACCAGCCGCAGGGATTGGGTCGGACAGGTGCGCACGCACGCAGGGCCGTCCGGGTCGAAGTAGCACAGGTCGCACTTCACCGCGATGGCGCGCACGCCCGGCACCCAGTCAAGGAACGGGCTGACGCGGGCGGGTGCCGGTGGTGCCATCGGCGCCTTGCTGCTGTTGCTGTTGGCGGGGATCGCCCGCGGACGGCTGCCGCCAAACTCCACGGCGCCAAACGGACAGGCAATGCCGCACAGCTTGCAGCTGACGCACAGGCTTTCATTCAGCTGGATGGCGCCGTCAATGCGGGTGATGGCGTTAACCGGGCACACCTGGGCGCAGGGGGCGTCTTCGCACTGGTGGCAAAGCTGCGGCGCGGAGTCATTGCGGTTACGCATCACTTTCAGTCGCGCCTGGCTTTGCAGACCATGCAGGCGATGGGTCTCTGAGCAGGCCGCCTCACAGGTATGGCAGCCGATACACAGCGTAGGATCAGCAATTACAAAACGATTCACCTGGAGTCCTCTGGTGAGAGTCATTTTTGACGATAAGTGTCGAAAGTGTCATTTCGACACCTGTCGACAGCGTATTCAGGCCACAGCGTGGTGTCTGGCGAGCGTCTCGAGCGTCAGCGATTCGCCGCGTTCGGTTGCCTGATAGAGCGCGGCGTAGATCCCGCTGATGGTATCGAGGAAATGAGACAGCACCGCCTCGCGCTCATCCACGCTAATGCTGCCGTCGAGCAGGCCGTCAGCGCCCAGCCGGGCGCGGGCAATCAGCACGCTGGCCTGTTCGTCCCGCGCTTCGACGGTGTAGTGAAAGACATGACCGTTGAACGCCTGTTCAGGGGTGACGCGGATCAGGAAGTGGTCGAATAGCCAGAAGCCCAGCCCGCTATCCGTATTGCTGGCCACGCTCAGGTGCAGACTGGCCTTAGACAGCGTAATGCCCTGAATCAATGAGTTGCCGTAGTGATTCCAGTGGGTACGCAGGACGCGCTGCTGTCCGGCAATAAAATTTGCTTTCTCGCTTAATTCGGAAAGGTTCATGGTGAAATACCTAATGCTCTTTTTGAAGAAGTTGACTGCATTAAGCACGTTCCATGCCAATTTTTAACTTATTGATTTATATAATTAATTGAATTTAAGTTGTGAATAACAACACAAAATGACATGTCATTTCGTCATCTTTGTCCGCGCGCAGACACCCTCTCCCCGGCTTTAACTAAAACCTGGCATCAATATTGCTATTACCCGGTAAGACGTCACCAGGAAACGCACTATGCACGAGATCACCCTCTGCCAGCAGGCGCTGGAATTGATTCAACACCAGGCTCATGAACATCACGCCAAGCGGGTCACCGGCGTGTGGCTGCGCGTTGGCGCGTTTTCCTGCGTGGAAAGCAGCGCCCTGCAGTTTTGCTTTGAGCTGGTATGCCGGGAGACGGTCGCCGAAGGCTGCGACCTGCATCTGGAAGAGCAGCAGGCGGAATGCTGGTGCCGGGACTGCGAGCAGTATGTCCAGCTATTAACCCACCGCGTGCGCCGCTGCCCGGACTGCGGCGGCAGCGATTTGAATATCGTTGCCGACGACGGGCTGCATATCACCCGTCTGGAAATTGAACAGGAGTAAACCATGTGTACCACCTGCGGTTGCGACCAGGGCAACTTATATATAGAAGGCGACGAGCATAATCCTCACTCTGCTTTTCGCAGCGCCCCGTTCTCCCCTGCCCCACGCCCGGCGCTGCGCGTCACGCGCATTGACGCGACGCCATTTGCCCCCGCTGAAGCCAGCACAGGCCATCTGGATTACGGTCACGGCGAAGCGGGCACCCACGCGCCGGGCCTGAGCCAGCGCAAAATGGTCGAGATAGAGATGGACGTGCTGGGCAAGAACAATCAGCTGGCCCGGCGCAACCGCGAGCTGTTCAGCCGTAAAAAGCAGCTGGCGCTGAATCTGGTCTCCAGCCCCGGCTCCGGTAAAACCACCCTGCTGACGGAAACCTTAAAACGCCTGCAGCAGCGCGTGGCCTGCGCGGTGATCGAAGGCGATCAGCAGACGGTGAACGACGCGGAACGCATTCGCGCCACCGGCACCCCGGCGATTCAGGTCAATACCGGCAAAGGCTGTCACCTGGACGCGCAGATGATCCACGACGCGATGCAGCGCCTGCCGCTGGATGACGGCGGGATTATGTTTATCGAAAACGTCGGCAACCTGGTCTGTCCGGCGAGCTTCGACCTTGGCGAGCGCCATAAGGTGGCGGTGCTGTCGGTCACCGAGGGCGAGGACAAACCGCTGAAATACCCGCATATGTTTGCCGCCGCGTCCATCATGCTGCTGAATAAGGTCGATCTGCTGCCGTACCTCACCTTTGACGTCGAGAAATGCCTCGCCGCCGCCCGGGAAGTGAACCCGGAAATCGAGATCCTGCTGGTCTCCGCGACTCGCGGCGATGGCATGGATGCCTGGCTTGACTGGCTGGAGACGCAGCGATGTGCATAGGCGTTCCCGGTAAAATTAGCGCCATCCACGATGGCATGCAGGCCCAGGTCGATGTCTGCGGCATCCTGCGCGATGTGGATCTGACCCTGGTCGGTATCCATGACGAAAACGGCAACAGCCGCCTCGGCCAGTGGGTGCTGGTCCACGTGGGCTTTGCGATGAGCGTAATAGATGAAGAGGAGGCGCTGGACACCCTCGCCGCCCTGCAGAACATGTTCGACGTCGAGCCGGACGTGGGTTCGCTGCTGTTTGGCGAGGAGCATCGCTAATGCGCTTTGTTGATGAATACCGCGATCCGCAGAAGGTGATGCACCTGATTGAGACCCTCAAGGTCCGCGCCGGGGCATTAACTTATACCGCCCAGCGCCCGCTGCGGATCATGGAGGTGTGCGGCGGGCACACCCACGCCATCTTTAAGTTTGGGCTCGATCAGCTCCTGCCCGACAACATCGAGTTTATCCACGGCCCCGGCTGTCCGGTGTGCGTCCTGCCGATGGGCCGCATTGACACCTGTATTGAGATTGCCCACCACCCGGAGGTGATCTTCTGTACCTTCGGCGACGCGATGCGCGTCCCGGGTAAAAACGGTTCGCTGCTGGATGCCCGGATGCACGGCGCGGACGTGCGGGTGATTTACTCCCCCGCCGACGCCCTGAAGCTGGCCCAGCAAAATCCGGATCGCAAGGTGGTCTTTTTCGGGCTGGGGTTCGAAACCACCATGCCCGCCACCGCCCTGACCCTGCGCCAGGCGAAGGCTGCGAAGGTGTCGAATTTCTACTTTTTCTGCCAGCACATCACCCTGATCCCGGTGCTGAAAAGCCTGCTCGAACAGCCGGAAAACGGCATCGACGCGTTTCTGGCTCCGGGGCATGTGAGCATGGTGATTGGCACCCACGCCTACGATTTTATCGCCGGGGAGCATAACCGCCCGCTGGCGGTGGCCGGGTTTGAACCGGTCGATCTGCTGCAGGGGGTGTTGATGCTGGTTGAGCAGAAGATCGAAGGCGTCAGTCGGGTCGAAAATCAGTATCGCCGCATTGTGCCGGAGGCGGGTAACGCCGTGGCACAGGCAGCGATAGCCGAGGTGTTTGGTATTGAAGGCGACAGCGAATGGCGCGGGCTGGGGGTAATTGAGCACTCCGGCGTACACCTGACCGAAGGCTATCGCCAGTTTGACGCCGAGCATCACTTTACGCCGCAGGCGCAGGCCGTCTGCGACGATCCAGAGGCGCGCTGCGGGGCAGTGCTGACCGGGCGCTGCAAACCGGCGCAGTGTCCGCTGTTTGGTAATAAATGCACGCCGCAAAGCGCCTTTGGCGCGCTGATGGTGTCATCGGAAGGGGCGTGTAGCGCCTGGTATCAGTACCGTTCTCAGGAGTGTGAAAGTTGAAACAGATAACCCTCGCCCACGGGAGCGGCGGACAGGCCATGCAGCAGCTGATCGGCGAGCTTTTTATGCGCGCCTTCACCAACCCGCTGCTGAACGAGCAGGAAGATCAGGCCCGCATTCCGCTACATGAGCTGACCGCACACGGCGACCGGCTGGCCTTTTCCACCGACAGCTATGTCATTGATCCACTGTTCTTCCCCGGCGGCGATATCGGCAAGCTGGCGGTATGCGGCACGGCCAACGACGTCGCCGTCAGCGGGGCTGTCCCGCGCTGGCTCTCCTGCGGCTTTATTCTGGAAGAGGGGCTGGAGTTGGCGACCCTCGAGCGCATTGTCACCAGCATGGCCGCAACGGCGGCGGCGGCGGGGATCGCCATTGTCACCGGCGATACCAAAGTGGTGCCGCGCGGCGCGGCGGATAAAGTGTTTATTAATACCGCCGGTATCGGTTCTATTCCCGGCGGGTTAAACTGGGGGATGCGCCAGATTGCGGTCGGCGATATGCTGCTGGTGAGCGGCACCCTGGGCGATCACGGCGCGACTATCCTCAACCTGCGCGAAGGCTTAGGTCTCGAAGGCGATCTGCAAAGCGACTGCGCGGTGCTGACGCCGTTGATTCAGGCGCTGCGTGATGTGCCCGGCGTTAAAGCCCTGCGTGACGCCACGCGCGGCGGCGTGAATGCCGTCGCCCACGAGTTTGCTGCCAGCAGCGGCTGCGGCATTGAGCTGCAGGAAGGCGCCCTGCCGGTGAAATCCGCGGTACGCGGCGCGTGCGAACTGCTGGGGCTGGATCCGCTCAACTTCGCCAACGAAGGCAAGCTGGCAATCGTCGTTGAGCGCAGCGCGGCACAACAGGTGCTAGCCTTATTACATCAGCAGCCGTTAGGTCAGAATGCGGCGATTATCGGCGAAGTGGTGGAGCGCAAAGGGGTCCGCCTCACCGGACTGTACGGCGTGAAGCGCACGCTGAATTTGCCCCATGCCGAACCGCTGCCGCGTATTTGCTGACTGTCGATTCTCATTTTCTGGATATCACGCATGTCGTATACACCGACGAACGATCCTATTGATCAAGGCTTGTTCGATATTACCCGTACTCTGCTGCAACAACCCGATCTCTGCGCCCTGGCACAGGTGCTGACCCAGCACGTCCGGCAGATAGACCTCGCCGACCACGTTAATATTTTGCTCTGGCAGCCGGAGCCGCGACGGGTGTATCTGTACGGCAGCGACGATCAGGACCGGGATATCCGCTGTGAAGATGAGCCCCTACTGGCGAACGGACCGTTCCGCCGGATGCTTTCGCGCCCGGACGTGCTGCACTGTAAGGCAGACACCTTCCGCGATACCTGGCCGGCGCTGGCCGGGCTGGCGTGTTACCCGCCGTTTGCTCACTACTGCCTGACGCCGCTGGCCACCGACGGGCGGATCTTCGGCGGCTGCGAGTTCCTGCGCAGCCAGGATACGCCCTGGAGCGATAACGACTTTTCCCGCCTGCAGACGCTGACCCAGGCGGTCGGCCTGGCCGTCGAGCAGATTCAGGCCCGCCGCAACGATAGCGAAAGCTATGATTTGCTGTGCCGGGAGCGCAACGATTTTCGCCTGCTGGTCGCCATCACCAACGCCGTGCTGTCGAAGCTCGACCTGGATGAGCTGGTAACCGAGGTCTCGCGCGAAATTCAGCACAACTTCGGCATTGATTCCATCAGCATGGTGCTGCGCAGCGACCGCAAAGGAAAGCTCATCGTCTACTCCACCCACTACCTGGATGAAAACGCGCCGCTGCACGATCAGAGTGAGGTGGACGAAAAAGGCACCCTCTCCGAAAAAGTGATGCGTGACCAGAAGATGCTGATGCTGAACCTGCACCATCGGGATCAGCACGCCCCTTACGAAAGAATGCTGTTTGATATGTGGGGCGAGCAAGATCAGACCCTGTGCCTGTTCCCGCTGATCTTCCGCGACCGGGTGCTCGGCACCCTGAAGCTGGCCCAGTGCAAGGCCCAGGTGTTTACCGCCGCCAACGTCAAGCTGCTGAACCAGATTGCCGAACGCATCGCCATTGCCGTAGATAATGCCCTCTCCTATCGGGAGATTAGCCACCTCAAGGAGCGGCTGATCGACGAAAACCTTGCCCTCACCGAGCAGATCAACAACGTCGCCACCGATTTTGGCGAAATTATTGGCCGCAGCTCGCCGATGATGACGGTGATGAAGCAGGTAGAGATGGTCGCCCGGAGCAACAGCACGGTGCTGATTCTGGGTGAGACCGGCACCGGGAAGGAGCTGATTGCCCGTGCCATTCACAACCTGAGCGGGCGCAGCGATCGGCGGATGGTGAAGATGAACTGCGCGGCGATGCCTGCCGGCCTGCTGGAAAGCGACCTGTTCGGCCACGAGCGCGGGGCCTTTACCGGGGCCAGCGCCCAGCGTATTGGCCGATTCGAGCTGGCGGATAAAAGCACGCTGTTCCTTGATGAAGTGGGCGATATGCCGGTTGAACTGCAGCCCAAGCTGCTGCGCGTGCTGCAGGAGCAGGAGTTTGAGCGCCTCGGCAGCAACCGTATTATTCACACCGACGTGCGCCTGATTGCTGCAACTAACCGCGACTTAACGCAAATGGTCGCCGATCGTGAATTCCGCAGCGACCTCTATTACCGCCTCAACGTGTTCCCGATTTTCCTGCCGCCGCTGCGCGAGCGTCCGGAAGATATTCCCCTGCTGGTGAAGTCGTTCACCTTCAAAATTGCCCATCGACTGGGCCGCCAGATCGACAGTATTCCGGCGGATACCCTACGCCAGCTGAGTAAAATGGAGTGGCCGGGCAACGTGCGTGAGCTGGAAAACGTGATTGAACGCGCGGTGCTGTTGACCCGCGGCAACGTGCTCCAGCTGTCGCTGCCGGATATTGATTTCCCGCGCGTGGCGAACGCCGCTGCACCGGAAACCGCCGTCAGCGAGATCCGTGAAGGCGAGGAGGAATATCAACACATTATGCGGGTGCTGAAAGAAACTAATGGGGTGATCGCCGGGCCAAGAGGCGCGGCAAATCGGTTAGGCCTGAAGCGCACCACGCTGCTGTCGCGCATGAAGCGCTTAGGGATCGATAAGAACGCCCTGATGTAAGAAAAAACCGAGGAATATGACGCGCAGGACGGGAATATAATTCCCCTGATTTCGGCGTGTTATTTTCCCCCAATCATCACCGTCATTTCCCTGTCATATTCTCCTGCTTCATCGTTATTCTCGCCTGAATTGCCCTTACAATAAGATATTTCCGAAGAAAAATTGATCCACCGCTCAGCCCTTATCTCATGGGAAATTCAGCCAGGTCATCGGCGGCAAAATTCATGCCACATGCTAATCGAGGGTTGTCTCAGATTCTGAGTATGTTAGGGTATGACCCGTTAATTATTCTACTGGTAATGATATCGACATAAACAAATAACAGGACATTTTCTATTGCATGGCAATTAAATTAGAAGTTAAGAATCTGTATAAAGTATTTGGCGAGCACCCGCAGAGGGCCTTCAAATATATTGAAAAAGGACTTTCAAAAGAACAAATCCTGGAAAAAACCGGGCTGTCGCTTGGCGTTAAAGACGCCAGTCTGGCCATTGAAGAAGGCGAGATTTTTGTCATCATGGGATTATCCGGCTCGGGTAAATCCACTATGGTTCGCCTTCTCAATCGCCTGATTGAACCCACCCGCGGACAGGTGCTGATTGATGGCGTCGACATCGCCAGAATATCGGACGCTGAACTCCGTGAGGTGCGCAGAAAAAAGATTGCGATGGTCTTCCAGTCATTTGCCCTGATGCCGCATTTAACGGTATTACATAACGCGGCATTTGGCATGGAATTAGCCGGTATCCCGACCGGCGAACGTCAGGAAAAAGCGCTGGATGCGCTGCGTCAGGTGGGGCTGGAAAATTACGCCCATGCCTACCCGGATGAACTCTCCGGCGGTATGCGCCAGCGCGTTGGTCTGGCCCGTGCATTAGCCATCAATCCCGATATTTTATTAATGGATGAAGCCTTCTCGGCACTCGATCCCTTAATTCGTACCGAGATGCAGGATGAGCTGGTAAAACTGCAGGCAAAACATCAGCGCACCATTGTCTTTATTTCCCACGATCTGGATGAAGCGATGCGTATTGGCGACCGAATTGCCATTATGCAAAACGGCGAAGTGGTGCAGGTCGGTACCCCGGATGAAATACTCAATAATCCGGCCAATGACTATGTGCGCACCTTCTTCCGTGGCGTGGATATTAGCCAGGTCTTTAGCGCCAAAGATATTGCCCGTCGCACGCCAAACGGCATTATTCGTCGCACCCCCGGCTTTGGCCCGCGCTCGGCGCTGAAATTACTTCAGGATGAAGATCGCGAATACGGCTATGTGATTGAACGCGGCAATAAATTTGTTGGTGTGGTCTCTATTGACTCCCTGAAAACCGCGCTCAGCGAAAACCAGGGTATCGATATGGCGCTTATTGACGTCCCGCTTGCCGTGGACGCCGAAACGCCGCTCAGCGAGCTGCTCTCCCACGTCGGCCAGGCGCCGTGTGCGGTACCGGTCGTCGGAGAAGAACAACAGTACGTCGGCATCATCTCAAAACGCATGTTGCTGCAGGCTTTAGATCGCGAGGGGGCAAACAATGGCTGATCAATCAAACCCGTGGGGAACCACCGAGGCGGCGGACAGCGCGGCACAATCTGCTGACGCGTGGGGCTCCGCACCGGCGGCAGCACCTACAGACGGCGGCGGTGCTGCCGACTGGCTGACCAGCGCACCTGCGCCTGCGCCAGAACACTTCAATATTATGGATCCGTTCCATAAAACGCTGATCCCGCTCGACAGCTGGGTGACCGAGGGCATCGACTGGGTGGTGACCCACTTCCGTCCGCTGTTCCAGGGCATTCGCGTGCCGGTGGATTATATCCTTAACGGCTTCCAGCAGCTGATGCTGGGGATGCCTGCCCCGGTGGCGATTGTGATTTTCTCGCTGATTGCCTGGCAGTTTGGCAGCGCGGGAATGGGCATCGCCACGCTTATCTCGCTGATTGCGATTGGTGCGATTGGGGCCTGGTCGCAGGCGATGATCACCCTGGCGCTGGTGTTGACCGCCCTGCTGTTCTGCGTGGCGATTGGCCTGCCGATGGGGATCTGGCTGGCGCGCAGTCCCAGAGCCGCGAAGATTATTCGGCCCTTGCTGGATGCGATGCAGACCACTCCGGCGTTTGTCTATCTGGTGCCGATTGTGATGCTGTTCGGGATCGGTAACGTGCCGGGGGTGGTGGTGACGATTATCTTCGCCCTGCCGCCGATTGTGCGTCTGACCATTCTGGGGATTAACCAGGTGCCAGCGGATCTTATCGAAGCGTCGCGTTCGTTTGGCGCCAGCCCGCGCCAGATGCTGTTTAAAGTCCAGCTGCCGCTGGCGATGCCCACCATTATGGCGGGGGTTAACCAGACGCTGATGCTGGCGCTGTCGATGGTGGTGATCGCCTCAATGATCGCCGTTGGCGGACTCGGCCAGATGGTGCTGCGCGGGATTGGCCGTCTCGATATGGGACTGGCGACCGTGGGCGGCGTGGGGATCGTGATCCTCGCCATTATTCTTGACCGCCTGACGCAGGCCGTCGGTCGCGACTCGCGCAGTCGTGGCAACCGTCGCTGGTACACCACCGGCCCAATCGGGTTACTCACCCGACCTTTCACACAATAAGGAACAACGATGCGACATAACGTACTTTTTGCCACAGCGTTTGCCACCCTTGTCTCTGCCAGCAGCTTTGCTGCTGACCTGCCTGGCAAAGGCATTACCGTTCAACCGGTTCAGAGCACCATTTCCGAAGAGTCATTCCAGACCGGGCTGGTGAGCCGGGCGCTGGAGAAGCTGGGCTACACCGTCAGCAAGCCGAGCGAAGTGGATTACAACGTCGGTTACACCTCGATTGCTGCGGGCGACGCCACCTTTACGGCGGTGAACTGGCAGCCGCTGCATGACGATATGTATGCCGCCGCGGGCGGCGATAAGAAGTTTTATCGCCAGGGGACATTCGTGACCGGTGCCGCGCAGGGTTATCTGATCGACAAAAAAACCGCCGACCAGTATCACATCACCAATATTGAACAGCTGAAAGATCCGAAGATTGCCAGACTGTTCGACACCAACGGTGACGGCAAGGCCGACATGATGGGCTGCTCGCCGGGCTGGGGCTGTGAAGCGGTGATTAATCACCAGAACGAGGCGTTCGACCTGGCCAAGACCGTTACCGTCAGCCATGGCAACTACTCGGCGATGATGGCCGACACCATCGCCCGCTTCAAAGAAGGCAAGCCGGTTATTTACTACACCTGGACGCCGTACTGGGTGAGCGACGTGATGAAGCCGGGTAAAGATGTGGTCTGGCTGCAGGTACCGTTCTCTTCCCTGCCGGGCGAGCAGAAAGGTATCGACACCAAACTGCCTAACGGCATGAACTATGGCTTCCCGGTGAACACCATGCATATTGTGGCGAACCTTGCCTGGGCCGAGAAAAACCCGGCGGCGGCGAAGCTATTCTCGGTAATGAAACTGCCGCTGGCGGATATCAATGCGCAGAACGCGATGATGCATGCAGGCAAATCGTCCGAAGCCGATGTCCAGGGCCACGTTGACGGCTGGATCAAAGCCCACCAGCAGCAGTTTGACGGCTGGGTGAACGAGGCGCTGGCAGCGCAGAAGTAAGTTCGTAACACCTCCCCCTCACCCTAACCCTCTCCCCATAGGGGAGAGGGGACGATTACACCCTCTCCCCTATGGGGAGAGGGCCGGGGTGAGGGGACAAACCGCACAATCCATCACCACAAAATTCCCCTCCTCTGCCTGCATCCGTTATTATGGTTTCCGAAAAAATAATCACTCAACTAATGATTTCAAAAACCTAATGACAAAACCCAATCAAGGGCTTAGCCCTGCACTGATCCTGCTGATGTCAGTGGCAACCGGTCTGACCGTCGCCAGTAACTACTATGCGCAGCCGCTGCTGGAAACCATCGCCCGCAACTTTTCACTCTCGGCCAGCTCCGCCGGATTTATCGTCACCGCCGCCCAGCTCGGATACGCGGTGGGCCTGCTGTTCCTCGTTCCGCTGGGTGATATGTTCGAACGCCGGGCGATGATCGTCTCCATGACCTTGCTGGCCGCGGGCGGGATGTTGATTACCGCCTCCAGTCAGTCATTGACGATGATGATCCTCGGCACCGCCCTGACCGGCCTGTTCTCGGTAGTGGCGCAGATTCTGGTGCCGCTGGCCGCAACCCTCGCCTCACCGGATAAGCGCGGTAAAGTGGTGGGTACCATTATGAGCGGCCTGCTGCTGGGGATTTTGCTGGCGCGTACCGTCTCGGGGCTGCTGGCAGGCATCGGTGGCTGGCGTACCGTGTACTGGGTGGCGTCAGTGCTGATGGTCTTTATGGCGCTGGCCCTGTGGCGCGGCCTGCCGAAAGTGAAGCAGGAAAATACCCTCAACTACCCGCAGCTTCTCGGCTCGGTCTTCAGCCTGTTCACCCATGATAAGCTGCTGCGCACCCGTGCGCTGCTGGGCTGTTTTACCTTCGCCAACTTCAGCATCCTCTGGACCTCAATGGCCTTCCTGCTCGCCTCCCCACCGTTTAACTATTCCGAGGGGATGATTGGCCTGTTTGGCCTGGCGGGCGCGGCGGGCGCGCTGGGCGCACGACCGGCGGGCGGCCTGGCGGATAAGGGGAAATCGCACCTCACCACTACCGCCGGACTGGTACTGCTGCTGCTCTCCTGGGCAGCCATCTGGTACGGACACGTCTCGGTGCTGGCGTTGATTGTCGGGATCCTGGTGCTCGATCTCACCGTCCAGGGGGTGCATATCACCAACCAGACCGTGATTTACCGCGTCAAGCCGGATGCGCGTAACCGTCTGACCGCCGGGTACATGACCAGCTACTTTATCGGCGGTGCTGCCGGTTCCCTGATTTCTGCCTCGGCGTGGCAACATGCCGGCTGGAGCGGCGTCTGCGCGGCTGGCGTGGTGGTCGCGGTGCTGAATCTACTGGTCTGGTGGCGCGGCTACCATCTCCAGCAGGCAATTCACTAAGGTTTACATTCGTTTGGGGTGTCTTAGGGTATTAAGACGCCCCTCAGTCTGTTAAGGTGACTGAATCATTTACATCAGGAATTTATATGTGGGAATGTATTAAAAAACCGCATGAATAGTTAATTTCTGAGAGTAAATCCCCGTATTGCCAGTGTAATCCCCTCCCTTCTGTGCTTACCGGGTCACGGATCTACCCGGCACTTGATGACAGTGAGATTTGTCTGACGGATTTATTCCGCGCAAATAATTCATTTACATTATTTGTCACTGTCGTTACTATATCGGCTGTAATTAATGAGGTTATGCCCAAATGGATAGTTCGTTTACGCCCATTGAACAAATGCTTAAATTCCGCGCCAGTCGCTACGCTGATTTCCCTTATCAGGAAATCCTGTTAACGCGTCTCTGCATGCACATGCAGGGCAAGCTGCTGGAAAATCGCAATAAGATGCTGAAAGCTCAAGGGATTAACGAGACGTTATTTATGGCGTTGATTACCCTGGAGTCTCAGGAAAATCACAGCATCCAGCCATCAGAGTTAAGCTGCGCGCTGGGCTCGTCCCGTACCAATGCGACCCGTATTGCCGATGAGCTGGAAAAACGCGGCTGGATTGAGCGCCGTGAAAGCGACAACGACCGTCGCTGTCTGCATCTGCAACTGACCGAGAAAGGTCACGATTTCCTGCGTGAGGTCCTTCCTCCTCAGCACCATTGCCTGCATCAACTCTGGTCTTCTCTGAGTGGCACCGAGAAAGAACAGCTCGAGCAGATCACGCGCAAGCTGCTCACCCGTCTGGACCAGATGGATGAAGATGGCGCCATCCTTGAGGCGCTGCGCTAACGCGACGACACGCTCTAAAATCCAGATTCATAAAAAGAAAACCGACAGGCCAGCAGGTCATACTGCTGGCCTTTCTGATAACAGGTCGGCTCAGCCGATGTGAAAAATAAGATCGTGGAGAAAAACATGAGCGCAAATGCGGAGAACATAACCCCGCAGCAACCAGCTAACAAGAAAGGCAAACGCAAGCGCGCCCTTCTCGTGCTGACCTTGCTCTTTATTATTATTGCCGTGGCATATGGGATTTATTGGTTTTTAGTACTGCGTCATTCTGAAGAAACAGATGATGCGTACGTGGCAGGGAACCAGGTTCAGATTATGGCGCAGGTGTCGGGCAGCGTGACGAAAGTCTGGGCTGACAATACCGACTTTGTGCAGAAAGGCGATGTGCTGGTGACGCTGGATCCCACGGATGCCCAGCAGGCGTTTGAAAAAGCCCAGACCGTGCTGGCCTCGAGCGTGCGTCAGACCCGTCAGCAGATGATCAACAGCAAGCAGCTGCAGGCCAGCATCGACGTGCAAAAAACGGCGCTGGCCCAGGCGCAAAGCGACTTCAACCGTCGCGTACCGCTCGGCAGTGCTAACCTGATTGGCCGCGAAGAGCTGCAGCACGCTCGTGATGCGGTAGCCAGTGCTCAGGCCCAGCTCGACGTCGCTATTCAGCAATTCAACGCCAACCAGGCGATGGTGCTGAATACCACGCTCGATCAGCAACCGGCAGTGAAACAGGCTGCGACCGACGTGCGCAATGCCTGGCTGGCGCTGGAGCGAACCAAAATCGTCAGCCCGATGACCGGCTATGTCTCCCGCCGTGCCGTGCAGCCTGGGGCGCAGATCAGCACCTCAACGCCGCTGATGGCGGTGGTTCCGGCGACGCATCTGTGGATTGACGCAAACTTTAAAGAGACCCAGCTGGCGCATATGCTTATTGGCCAGTCGGCGACGGTCGTCAGCGATATCTACGGCGACGAGGTGAAATACACCGGTAAAGTTGTCGGCCTGGATATGGGCACCGGCAGCGCCTTCTCTCTGCTGCCAGCCCAAAATGCCACCGGGAACTGGATCAAAGTGGTTCAGCGTCTGCCGGTACGTATCGAGCTGGACGAGAAGCAGCTGGCCGATCATCCGCTGCGTATCGGTTTGTCGACGCTGGTGACGGTTGATACCGCTAACCGCGACGGTCAGATGCTGGCAAATCAGGCGCGTACCAATCCGGCTTACGAAAGTAATGCCCGTGAAATTAGCCTTGAGCCGGTGAATAAGCTGATCGAGGACATCGTGAAGGCAAACGCCGGTTAATCCGAAGGTGAGCGTTATGCAACAGCAAAAACCGCAAAAACCGTTGGAAGGCGCGCAGCTGGTTATCATGACCATTGCGCTGTCGCTGGCGACCTTCATGCAGGTGCTGGACTCCACCATCGCTAACGTGGCGATCCCGACCATCGCCGGGAACCTTGGCTCATCCCTGAGCCAGGGGACATGGGTGATCACCTCGTTTGGGGTGGCGAATGCTATCTCCATCCCGATTACCGGCTGGCTGGCAAAGCGCGTCGGGGAAGTGAAGCTGTTCCTGTGGTCGACCATCGCTTTTGTTATCGCCTCCTGGGCGTGCGGGATGTCCAGCAGCCTTACCATGCTGATCTTCTTCCGCGTGATCCAGGGGATTGTGGCCGGGCCGCTGATCCCGCTGTCGCAAAGCCTGCTCCTTAACAACTATCCGCCCGCCAAACGCGCTATCGCGCTGGCGCTGTGGTCGATGACGGTGATCGTCGCGCCGATCTGCGGGCCGATTCTGGGCGGCTTTATCAGCGATAATTACCACTGGGGCTGGATCTTCTTTATCAACGTGCCGATTGGTGCGGTAGTGGTGCTGCTGACCCTGCAGTCATTGCGTGGCCGCGAAACCCGCATCGAACAGCGACGCATTGATGGCGTAGGGCTGGCGCTGCTGGTTCTGGGCATCGGCAGTCTGCAGATCATGCTCGACCGCGGCAAAGAGCTGGACTGGTTTGCCTCGCAGGAGATCATCGTCCTGACCGTGGTGGCAGTGGTGGCGATAAGCTTCCTGATTGTCTGGGAGCTGACCGACGATAACCCGATAGTCGATCTCTCGCTGTTTAAGTCGCGCAACTTTACCATCGGCTGTTTGTGTATCAGCCTTGCCTACATGCTTTACTTTGGCGCCATTGTGCTCCTGCCACAGCTGTTGCAGGAGGTATACGGCTATACCGCAACCTGGGCGGGGCTGGCGTCAGCGCCGGTCGGGATTATCCCGGTACTACTGTCGCCAATAATTGGTCGCTTTGCCCATAAGCTCGATATGCGTCGGCTGGTGACGTTCAGCTTCATTATGTATGCGGTGTGCTTCTACTGGCGTGCGTATACGTTTGAGCCGGGGATGGACTTTGGCGCCTCCGCGTGGCCGCAGTTTATCCAGGGCTTTGCCGTGGCGTGCTTCTTTATGCCACTGACCACCATTACGCTCTCCGGCCTGCCGCCGGAACGGATGGCGGCGGCATCCAGTCTGTCGAACTTTATGCGTACCCTGGCGGGGTCTATCGGGACCTCGATGACCACCACCATGTGGACCAACCGGGAGTCGTTGCACCATGCGCAGCTGACCGAATCGGTGAATCCGTTCAATCCGCAGGCTCAGGAAGTGTATGGTCAGCTGCAGGATCTGGGGATGACGCAGCAGCAGGCGTCCGGCTGGATTGCACAGCAGATCACCGCTCAGGGATTGATTATCTCGGCCAACGAGATCTTCTGGATGTCGGCGGGGGTGTTCATCGTGCTGCTGGGACTGATCTGGTTTGCCAAACCGCCGTTCGGGGCGGGTGGCAAAGGCGGTGGCGCGCACTAAGCTGCCTTGCGACAATAAAAAACGGATCTGCATGCAGATCCGTTTTTTTTATGCTTAAGCGGTGTGCTATTTGATGCCGACAATCTTAATGGTGATCACCGAAACCGTACCCGGCGGGACAAAGCCCGGGATACCCGCTTCGCCGTAAGCCTGCTTCGCCGGGATATGGATTTTCGCCACGCCGCCAAGCCCCAGCTTTTTGACCACCGTCTGATACAGCGGCGGCAAATCTTTCACGTGAGTGGCGCGGATCTCTTTGTCAGACATCACCTTGCCCGTACCCAGCACTTCATTCAGCTCAGTGATGATATCGCTGTTCGTGGTGACCAGCGGTGCTTCACCCACTTCAACGATCCGGTACACCGAACCCTCCGCCGTTTTCACCGCCCCCCGCTCTTTTGCCGCTTTATCGAGCAGGATTTTACTCTGCTTCTCGTTTTGCGCTTTGGTGGAGACGAACTGCTTTTTCTGCAGCTTATCGAGATCCATCAGCTCATTGGATATTTTATCCGGCGTCAGCTGGACCTTATTATTGACCTTGTCGTTGAAGCCTTGCATGAAGGCATTGAGATCCAGCTTTTTACCCACGCTGGTCATTTTGTCTTTTTCACGCGAAGCGTTATCGCCGTACCACGTCCCTACCGCGTAGCTGGTACGGGTATCTTTCCCGGTAGCGGCATCAATATTCACGCCTTTGGTCGCGGGGGTATCTTTACCGGCTTCGGCTTTTACCTGCTGGCTGGCAAGCGTCAGCTCCTGTACCCTTTTATCCTGCTGCTGGGCTTGTTGCTGCAGGGCGGCATTTTGCGCTTTAGCTTCTTCAAGCTGTTTTTTCAGGCTGGCAAATTCTTTGTCCGCCGCGTCCAGCTTGCTCACCAGCTGGGATGTTTTCTCTTTTTCGCTGCCGGCATCGGTTTGCTTGACTGTCAATTGCGCCTGTTGAGCCGCGATAAGCTTTTTCGCATCCTCAAACTGGCTGGCCACGATATCCGCTTTTATCCGCTCGTTTTTGAGCACGGTTTCCAGTTCCAGCTTCTGCTTTTTGAGCGTATCCAGCTGCTGTGCAATATCACTCGCCTGGGCGGTGGTTTTGTTCAACTGTTCCGTTAACTCAACGCTTTTTTGCTTGTCACCGGTGCTGGACGATTTTATGGCGGTCAGTTGATCTTCAAGGACCTTTTTCTGATTCTGGGCATCGGCGAGCTGTTTGCTTAACGCTGTACGTTGGTCTGTTGATTGCGTGAGCTGCGCGGCTAAAGCGGCACTCTTCTCTTTTGCACCGCTGGACGCGTTATTTAACGTCGCAACAAGGCTTTCCAACGCCAGTTTTTGCGCACGGGTCTCTGACTGCTGTTTCTTCAGCGCGAGCATGTCTTCGCTATGATCGTTGCGGCTCTGCCCGGCTACCGCCGCTTTTTCGAGGGCGGCTTTTTCATTTTGAACCGCGGCCAACGCCTGGCTTAGTGCGGCGATTTTATCATTCGCCGTCTGGAGTTGACTGCTCAGATGTGTGAGCTTCTCCTGCGTAAGGGCCGCACGCTGCGCATCCCGTGCTGCAGCCTGTCGGGAGCGGGTTTCAGAAACAGGCGCAGGCTTCGCTTTAGGCGGAAGGGGTGCGAGCAGCGATGAAGGCGTTTGGTGTCTTGATGGGGTCACTTCAGGTGCAATAAAGGGATTGGGTGAATCATTGCCGATAATGTTCTCTTTATTCAACTGATCCAGCAAGTCTGTTCCTGCTGAAGACGACGTCCCTGTCGACAGTAATAATCCGCAGCAAAGTGCTGCACTAAAATATTTATTCATAATTTATTCATTTCATTCGCGCGGTTCATCATATTGGAATAGACGGTACTGCGGATCCTGACACAAACTAATGATAACTTTTTATTAATCTCCGTCAGCATCACCTCAGAAGCGTTCTCATCCACCAGCGATTTATTTGCCTCATAAATCTTATAATTCTTATTAATATTATCGAATTGCTTGCGGTAAGACTCATACGCAACGGGGTCTAGTTTTTGCAGCGCCGAAAACTCCTGATAGCACTGCGCTTCCTGCTTGCGCTCAGCAGGGGCCTTGGCGATTGGCGTAGTGGGGGTGGTCGAACTGCATGCTGAAAGTAAAAGTGCAGAAAATAGAATCGCGGAGCCAGTAAAATGAAATTTCATAAATCCCTCTGAATCATCATTCACACCATGAATATGAACAGAGCTATCATTATCGCAACGATATATAATTACGATAAATGGATGTCACCATCATTATCCATAGATGTGATATATATAAATAACTACCATATGTTGGCAGCAATAATAGACACAAAGAAAAGGATTCACAACGAGAGATATTGTTTTAGGAATTTATAAAGAAACTAATTACGGCGGTTATTAAATATACCCGGCGCACTCAATACTGAGGGCCGGGTGATCGACTAGATGTGCAGTTCCTGCAGCTTGTCTTTTGGCAGTGCCAGCTCTTCGTTACTGTTCACACGAACATCACGCTCAAGGATATGACGGGCAATCTCTTGCGCCTCTTCCAGAGAGTGCATCTCGTAGGTGCCGCACTGGTAAACGTTCAGCTCCGGGATCTGGTTCTGCTCTTTCACTTTCAGCACATCGGCCATCGCCGCTTTCCAGGCGTCAGCGACGCGGGCTTCCTGTGGCTCACCAATCAGGCTCATATAGAAACCGGTACGGCAGCCCATCGGGGAGATATCGATGATCTCAACGCCATTGCCGTTGAGGTGATCGCGCATGAAACCTGCGAACAGATGCTCCAGGGTATGAATGCCGCGCTCGGGCATCACTTCTTTGTTCGGAATGCAAAAACGCAGGTCGAATACGGTGATCGTGTCGCCATGCGGGGTATGCATGGTCTTCGCAACACGTACAGCAGGCGCTTCCATACGGGTATGGTCGACAGTAAAACTATCTAATAACGGCATACGTCACCTCCGAAAGTGAATTTTTTTAAAATAAACTGAACTCTTCTTACCAACGCGACTCTGAGTATATGAAAGACGCGCATTTGTTATCATCATCCCTGTTCTTCAGAGATGTTATTTTGGCCACAGCGATGTGGCCTTTTTCTTTTCTGTCAGGCGTTTTTCGCCAGAAACGCAGCAAACGACTCCGTATCCGCCGCTTCAATCTCACGCTGACGCGCCACAGAGGCTTCACGTTCAGCGGCAAAATCCGCTTCACTTAATATCTCCAGCGGCTCCTGCTGCAGACTATCGCGATACTGCGCCGCGAGCGAACGTCCGGTGCCGCCAATCCCCTGATCGATCATCGAACGCAGAATACGCGCCGAGAACGTCAGGTCTGGATTATCAAAGCTTTCAACCAGCTGGTCGCAGACTTTCTGGTATTCCTCACCACCGTACACGCTGTCCATCGTCTGGGCCACGCGCTTAAGATCGCGGAACAGATCTTTACCGACTTTCGCCAGCGGGAACTGAGCGGTTTCGCAGCCAATGCCCAGCGTCAGGCCAGGCTTACGCCCTTCCAGAATCACGCGATTCCAGTTAGTGCGCGTACACAGCAATTCGTCGGCACTCATCTCTGGCGCATCGGCCAGCACGCACCAGACCATAAACAGGTCGAGGAAGCGCACCTGCTGCTCATCCACGCCAATCGGCGAGAATGGGTTGATGTCGAGAGAACGCACTTCGATGTATTCAATGCCACCGCGTTGCAGCGCATCAGACGGTGTTTCACCGCTGCGCGTAACGCGTTTCGGGCGGATCGGCGCGTACAGTTCGTTCTCAATCTGCAGAACGTTACTGTTGATTTGCAGGCGCTTACCGTCTTTTTCGAGTCCGATCTTTTCGTACTCTTCCGACGGGGTTTTGATCGCCCGCTTTAATCCTGCCACATACTCGTGCAGGTCGTTAAACGTAATTCCGAGATTGCTTTGCGACTTATTGGTATAACCCAGGTCGCTCAGGCGAAGAGAGGTTGCGTACGGCAGGTAATACATCCCGCAGTCGGTTTTCTCAAAGGGCAGCGTGGTCGGTTTGCCCTGCAGGAAAGAGGAGCAAATCGCCGGCGACGCACCGAACAGATACGGAATAACCCAGCCAAAGCGATAGTAGTTGCGGATTAGGCGGAAATAGCCCGCAGAGATCGCTTCTTTATCCGTCTCACCGCATTTCGCCTGCCAGAATGCCATCGGCAACGAAAAGTTATAGTGCACGCCAGAAATCGTCTGCATCAGCGCGCCATAGCGATTTTTTAATCCTTCGCGATAGAGCGTTTTCAGACGACCGATGTTTGAGGTACCGTACTGCGCCAGTTCGATGTCCTGACCCTGGTCGATGTAGCACGGCATGCTCAATGGCCACATCCGCTCGTCACCCAGATTGCGGGCGCTATAGCGGTGAATGTCGCGCATAATCGTCAGCATGTGATCAATATCACCGTCTACCGGCGTAATGAACTCCAGCAGCGCTTCGGCGAAATCGGTGGTGATCCATGTGTGTGTCAGCGCCGAACCCAACGCCTGTGGGTGGCCCGTCGTTGCAAGACTGCCATCCGCGTTAACGCGCAGCGTTTCGCGCTCAAGACCACGCTGAATACCCTTCAGAGCCTGAGGGTGGTTTTCCAGCCAGGCCAGTGCCTGTGATACGTCCGGGATCAATTCGACCTCCCGCCTGTCAAAATCATTTTATTTAGCATAATTGTCATGGTTCAAGGTCACAAACAGTCCAATTAGTGCCACCACGTCATACCCTGCAAAGTGACGACCGCCACAAGAACATAGCGCAACGCTTTGCCAAGGCATAAAAAAAAGAGCACTGGCCCCCAGGAGATGCGCATCCATCCCGCCAGCAGACACAGTAAATCACCTATTACAGGCATCCAGCTTAATAAAAGCGTGGCAGCGCCATAGCGTTTTAGCCAGCCCGCTGCCTTTTCCTGCCAGCGCGATGTTTTGCGTAGCGGAAAGAATCGCCCAAGAATAACGTTAGTCAGCCCTCCAAAGCTATTACCCATTGTTGCTATTACTACCAGTAACCAGGGCTGACTGAGGCCTGATAGCAGCATGGCAACCAGCACAACTTCGGAATTACCGGGCAGAAGCGTGGCGCTTAAAAAACTGCTGGCGAATAAAGAGGCTAGTGACAGCACGTCACTCACAGTAAGCGGACGTCCACGGCAGCCATTCCTGCGGCAAGCGCGGCCTGAATACCGAAATCGGCATCTTCAAACACGACGCATTTTGCAGGCGCTACGCCCATCCGCTCTGCACAAAGCAGGAAGGTATCCGGTGCAGGTTTATGATGTGCCACATGATCGGCAGCAACGACCGCAGAAAAATAATGACGCAGGCCCAGATGGCTTAGCAGGGCTTCAGCAATCGCGCTTTCACTGCCCGTTCCCACCGACATCGGACGGCGACCGTGCCAGGTTTTAACAACCTCAATCAGCGGTAGCGGTTGCACGGTATCCAGCAGCATCGCTTTTACCGCATCGGTTTTTTCGCGCGCCAGCATGTGTGGATCCAGACTGGCCTGATTCAGCTCGATGACCGCCTGCGCAATACGCCAGGTCGGCGAGCCGTTAAGAGCCACCATCGCTTCAAAATCAAAACGCAGACCATATCGGCCAAGAACATCATCCCAGGCTTTGCGGTGCGTCGGTTCGGTGTCGAGGAGGGTGCCATCCATATCGAAGATCAGGCCGTCATACTGTGCGTACATCGTGCTCTCGCAGAAGGATTACAAAACGTTACTTTATCGTATGTAAGGGTTTTTGTCGCTGATTCTGGCTGGGATAAGAAAGAGTATGACGAACAATTAAACTGCTGAGGGGAATGACAAGAAGTGATGGTGCATCCGGGAGGATTACTCGGCTGAGCCTCACCCTTCGGGCCGTTGCTAACGCAACGTTATCCTCCCTGGTGCTTGCGATTGTCTCGCAGACCATGAAACAACAGTATGGCTGTTATCTCGGAGAATATGGTGCATCCGGGAGGATTCGAACCTCCGACCGCTCGGTTCGTAGCCGAGTACTCTATCCAGCTGAGCTACGGATGCAAAATGGCGGTGAGGCGGGGATTCGAACCCCGGATGCAGCTTTTGACCGCATACTCCCTTAGCAGGGGAGCGCCTTCAGCCTCTCGGCCACCTCACCACACAACGCCTCTTTCGAGTGCCTCGAGTTACTCGTTAAGAGCTTCTCGTCGCTGCGTGGCGCATATATTACTTTCTGGGACTTATAAGTCAAACCTTTTTCCATACTCTTTTTTTGTTTGCACAAATCGCAGGCAAATTGCATGTAAAAGCCACAAACAGAGTGTTTTATAAGCGTATTTTTCAGCGCTGATAACAATAATGTGCAGGTAGATAGAGGATCTCAGGTAGAGATAGCAGATGCGGATCGGTTAAAGAGGCAGCAGTTGAATTCGAACGGTAACTTTTGGCAGGAGTAGAGCGAGTGGGTTGCGTCTCGCCAGACAGCGAGACGCGATAATATCAGTAACTGGACTGCTGGGATTTTTCAGCCTGGATACGCTGGTAGATCTCTTCACGATGAACAGAGACTTCTTTAGGGGCGTTCACACCAATACGTACCTGGTTGCCCTTCACCCCTAAAACTGTCACGGTGACCTCATCCCCAATCATGAGGGTCTCACCAACTCGACGAGTCAGAATCAGCATTCTTTGCTCCTTGAAAGATTAAAAGAGTCGGGTCTCTTGTATCCCGGCATTATCCATCATATAACGCCAAAAAGTAAGCGATGACAAACACGTAATGTGTATGCAGTCACGGCATTACATTCTGTTAAACGTAAGTTTAGCCGATATACACAAACTCAACCTGACTTTATCATTATCGATAGCGCAGTGCGGCATAACGATAACGTTATGCCGCCTGTGTACGCTTTGTAGTTTTTACAGTTTAGAACTTACCCAGCCTTCTACACTGGCTAATGCTGCTGGGAGGGCTGCTGCGTCCGTACCACCGGCTTGCGCCATGTCCGGACGACCGCCCCCTTTGCCACCCACTTGCTGAGCGACCATACCAATCAGCTCCCCTGCTTTCACACGGTCGATCACGTCCTTAGATACGCCCGCAATCAGAGAAACCTTACCTTCCGCTACCGTTGCCAGAACGATAACCGTTGAACCGAGCTGGTTCTTCAGATCGTCGACCATAGTACGAAGCATTTTCGGCTCAACGCCCGCCAGTTCACTCACCAGCAACTTGACGCCATTAATCTCAACCGCTTTGCTGGAGAGGTTAGCGCTCTCCGCAACGGCGGCCTGCTCTTTCAGTTGCTGCAGCTCTTTCTCAAGCTGACGGGTACGTTCCATGACGCTGCGCACTTTCTCGCCCAGGTTATGGCTGTCGCCTTTCAGCAGCTGTGCGATATCGTGCAGCTGATCGCTCTGCGCATGCAGAACGGCAATCGCCCCTTCCCCAGTGACCGCTTCGATACGACGCACGCCTGCTGCCGTACCGGATTCGGAAACGATGCGGAACAGGCCGATGTCACCCGTGCGAGCCGCGTGCGTACCGCCACACAGCTCGGTGGAGAAATCACCCATGCTCAGCACGCGCACGCGTTCGTCATATTTCTCGCCGAACAGCGCCATCGCGCCTTTATTCTTCGCAGCATCGAGATCCATGATGTTGGTCTCGATTGGCAGGTTGCGGCGGATCTGGGCGTTCACCAGATCTTCCACCGCGCGGATTTCTGCCGGTTTCATCGCTTCGAAATGTGAGAAGTCAAAACGCAGCACTTTGTCATTCACCAGCGAGCCTTTCTGCGCAACGTGCGTGCCCAGAATCTGGCGCAGCGCGGCGTGCATCAGGTGCGTCGCGGAGTGGTTCAGACGGATACGCGCGCGGCGCGCTTCGTCGACCAGCGCCTGCACGCCATCGCCCACTTTCAGCGCGCCGGAGGCCAGCGTACCGAGGTGACCAATCGCCTGGCCGTATTTCTGCGTGTCGGTGACGGTAAAGCCGAAATCAGCGCCTTTCAGCTCGCCTTTATCGCCTACCTGACCGCCAGACTCGGCATAGAATGGGGTTTTGTCCAGAACCACTACCGCGTTCTGGCCCGCGCTGATGCTGTCCACGGCTTTGCCGTCAACAAACAGCGCGGTCACTTTACCGTTCAGTTGCAGATGCTCGTAGCCCTGGAATTCGCTGCTGCCATCCACGCGAATCATCGCGTTGTAGTCGGCACCAAAACCGCTGGACTCACGCGCACGGCGGCGCTGCTCTTCCATTGCGGCTTCAAAGCCCACTTCGTCAACTTTGATATTGCGCTCGCGGCAAACGTCAGCCGTCAGGTCAACCGGGAAGCCGTAGGTGTCGTACAGGCGGAAAGCGGTTTCGCCGTCCAGCGTGTCACCTTTCAGCTTAGTCAGTTCATCGTCCAGCAGAGCCAGACCGCGCTCCAGCGTACGTGCAAACTGCTCTTCTTCGGTTTTCAGAACCTGCTCAACCTGCGCCTGCTGGCGTTTCAGTTCGTCACCGGCAGCGCCCATAACGCCCACCAGCGGACCCACCAGCTTATAGAAGAAGGTGTCTTTCGCGCCCAGCATGTTGCCGTGACGGATAGCACGGCGAATGATGCGTCGCAGCACGTAGCCACGGTTTTCATTCGACGGGATCACACCATCAGCAATCAGGAACGCACAGGAACGGATGTGGTCGGCAATGACGCGCAGGGATTTGTTGCTCAGATCGGTCGCGCCAGTCACTTCGGCAACGGACTTAATCAGGGTGCTGAACAGATCGATATCGTAGTTGGAGTTCACGTGCTGCAGCACGGCGGCGATACGTTCCAGACCCATGCCGGTATCCACAGAGGGTTTCGGCAGCGGCTCCATGGTGCCGTCAATCTGACGGTTGAACTGCATGAAGACGATGTTCCAGATCTCAATGTAGCGATCGCCATCTTCTTCTGCGCTCCCCGGAGGACCACCCCAGATGTGATCGCCATGATCGTAGAAGATTTCGGTGCAAGGGCCGCAAGGACCGGTGTCGCCCATCTGCCAGAAGTTGTCAGACGCGTAGGGTGCGCCTTTATTATCACCGATACGAATAATACGTTCGCGCGGGATACCCACTTCTTTTTCCCAGATTTCAAAGGCTTCATCGTCGGTTTCGTAGACGGTAACCCACAGACGCTCTTTCGGCAGGTTGAACCAGTTTTCACCGGTCAGCAGCTCCCATGCGTACTGGATTGCATCGTTTTTGAAATAGTCGCCGAAGCTGAAGTTGCCCAGCATTTCGAAGAAAGTGTGGTGACGTGCGGTATAACCGACGTTTTCCAGGTCGTTATGTTTACCGCCTGCGCGCACACAGCGCTGCGAGGTGGTCGCGCGGGAATAATTACGCTTGTCGAGACCAAGGAAAACATCCTTGAACTGGTTCATCCCGGCGTTGGTAAACAGTAAAGTCGGATCGTTATTTGGTACCAGGGAGCTGCTGGCAACAACCTGGTGTCCCTTACTATGGTAAAAATCGAGAAACGCCTGTCGGATCTCAGCGGTGCTCTTGCTCATAATTATCCTGAAATCAAGCTAACGAAATGTCACAGCGGGTCGCAGCGCAACGTTTGTTGGACGGACCAGCTACTGGAAAAAGTGGGAATAAGATAAGTTTTCTTGTGAGGGAAGTAAAATCCCGCATGCGTTCATTCGATAAAATTACGCCAGATATCCTGAATATCCTCCATCAGGTAGCCACGATAGAGCAAAAAACGCTGGATTTTGACTTTTTCTGAAAACTCCCGCGGCAGCGGTTCACCGTACTTACGCACCGCCTGCTCCCGCGCCTGCTCACACCAGTCGATCTCGCATTCGCGCATCGCTTTTTCGCTGGTTTCCCGCGCAATGCCTTTTTGATTCAGCTCCTGGCGGATGCGTGCCGGGCCGTAACCTTTCCGGCTGCGGCTGGCAATAAAGCGTGCGACAAAACGTGCATCATCAAGATAGCTGTGCTCATAGCACCAGGCGACAACGCGGTCATAATCTTCGGCAGTGGCGTCGATAGCTTCCGGCCCGTTTTTCGTCATCACGGGCGCGGTGAGTTTGCGGCGAAGTTCCTGTTCACTGTGGTCGCGAACCGCAAGAATGCGTACCGCGCGATCTAACAGTCGGGCGTACGCCGGACGACGTGCTGTGGATTCACTCATAGATAAACCTGCTACAGTTAAAAAGCAAAAAGGGCCGCATTATGCGACCCTTATTTATTTCAGCGAGTGATTAGAAATCTTCGTTGGTTTCTTCAGCGCCTTCGCCGTCAACGGCGAACTGCGGCTTAGCATCCTGGTTGGTGAGCAGCAGCTCACGCACTTTCTTCTCGATCTCTTTTGCTGCAGCCGGGTTATCTTTCAGCCAGGAAATGGCGTTCGCTTTACCCTGACCAATCTTGTCGCCGTTGTAGCTGTACCAGGCGCCCGCTTTTTCAATCAGCTTCTCTTTCACGCCCAGGTCCACCAGTTCGCCGAAGAAGTTGATCCCTTCGCCGTACATGATCTGGAATTCAGCCTGTTTAAACGGTGCAGCAATTTTGTTCTTCACAACCTTCACGCGGGTTTCGCTGCCCACCACGTTATCACCGTCTTTCACGGCGCCGATACGGCGGATATCCAGACGCACGGAGGCATAGAATTTCAGTGCGTTACCACCGGTGGTGGTTTCCGGGTTACCGAACATCACACCAATCTTCATACGGATCTGGTTGATGAAGATCAGCAGCGTGTTGGACTGCTTCAGGTTACCGGCCAGCTTACGCATCGCCTGGCTCATCATACGTGCCGCGAGGCCCATGTGAGAGTCGCCGATTTCGCCTTCGATTTCTGCTTTCGGGGTCAGCGCGGCTACGGAGTCGACAATAATCACGTCGACTGCACCAGAGCGTGCCAGGGCGTCACAGATTTCCAGCGCCTGCTCACCGGTATCCGGCTGAGAACACAGCAGGTTGTCGATATCAACACCCAGTTTACGAGCGTAGACCGGATCCAGCGCGTGCTCAGCATCGATAAAGGCACAGGTTTTGCCTTCGCGCTGTGCTGCAGCCACAACCTGTAACGTCAGGGTGGTTTTACCGGAGGATTCTGGTCCGTAGATTTCTACGATACGACCCATTGGCAGGCCGCCAGCACCCAGTGCAATATCCAGAGAAAGCGAACCGGTGGAGATAGTTTCTACATCCATGGAACGGTCTTCACCCAGGCGCATGATGGAACCTTTACCGAATTGCTTTTCGATCTGGCCCAGTGCTGCCGCCAACGCTTTCTGTTTGTTTTCGTCGATAGCCATTATTTCCTCTCATGCCGGGAGAAGCGACTGTGCTTCACCGTGGATTTCTGTTCTGTTGCCGCAATTATACTGTATGGTCATACAGTATCAAGTCTTTTGTAGAAATTGTTGCCAGAGCGTTTTTAACGCATATCCGGTCGCCTGACGGCGCACGCTTTCACGATCACCGCTAAAGCACTCCCGGCGGGTGATCCCTTCGCCTTGTGCCGTCGCAAAGCCAAACCACACGGTGCCGACAGGCTTTTCTTCGCTGCCGCCGTCCGGTCCGGCGATGCCGCTAATTGAGATAGCGTAATCCGCACGTGCGGCACGCAGCGCACCAATTGCCATCTCGACAACCACCGGTTCACTCACCGCGCCATGCTCAATCAGCGTTGGCTCGCGTACGGCGATCATTTGCACTTTCGCTTCATTACTGTAGGTGACAAAGCCGCGGTCAAACCAGGCCGAGCTGCCGGCAATATCGGTGATGACTTTTGCCACCCAGCCGCCCGTACAGGATTCTGCCGTCGTTACCGTCGCACCGCGCTGTTTGAGCGCCTGCCCCACGGCTTCACTCAGCTGCATCAATTCATGGTCAGTCATGTTGTTAAGCTCCTGAAAAACGTGCAGCACAAGATAGCACTTTACGCCGAAGCCTGAAGGAAGAGGAACCGGTTTTACGAGCCTCCTTCCGAAAACTGCCTGCCAGCGTTCGGGGAAAAGAAAAAGGTGAGTGGATAACGTCCCCTCACCTTCCTGACTGCCCAATCACGCCATTAATTGAACGGCGATGCCACCCGCGCCTGCGCCACGGCCAGCCCTAACTGCCAGACCGCCATCGCATAGTGCGTGCTGTGGTTATACCGGGTGATGGTGTAGAAGTTCGGCAGACCGTACCAGTACTGATAACCCGTACCAATATCCAGACGCAGCAGGCTCACCTGCTGATTACCGGCGATCGGTTGCTGCGGTGTTAACCCAGCAGCGGTTAGCTGTGCTGCGCTGTATTTGGTTTTGAAACCATTTTCCAACCCGGCCGCCTGACCGTTGGCCTGAATGGCAACCGGCTCGCCTTTCTTCCAGCCGTGACCTTTGAAGTAGTTGGCGACGCTGCCAATGGCATCTTCGGGATCCCACAGGTTAATGTGCCCGTCCCCGTTAAAATCAACCGCGTACTGCTTATACGACGACGGCATAAACTGCCCGTAGCCCATTGCCCCGGCGAAGGAGCCTTTCAGGTCCAGCGGGTCGTCCTGCTCGTCGCGGGCCATCAGCAGGAAGGTTTCCAGCTCGGAGGAGAAGTACTCCGCGCGGCGCGGGTAGTTAAAGGAGAGGGTCGCCAGCGCATCAAGAATGCGGGTTTTGCCCATCACGCGGCCCCAGCGGGTTTCGACGCCAATAATCCCGACGATGATCTCCGGCGGTACGCCGTACACCTGCCAGGCGCGGGTCAGCGCATCCTGATATTGGTCCCAGAACGCCACGCCATTTTGCACGTTGTCCGGGGTAATAAACTGCTGGCGATAGCGTAGCCACGCGCCGTTCGGACCGGCCGGTGGCTGAGTGGTTGGGGCCTGGCGGTCCATCAGACGCAGAACATAATCCAGACGCTTGGCCTGGGAGAGGATCTCCTGCAGCTGGGTTTTATTAAAACCGTGCTTGCTGACCATTTTATCGATGAACTGCTCCGCCGCCGGGTTGTTGGCAAAGTCGCCCCCCATCTGCATCACGTCGTGCTGAGGTTCCAGCAGAAAGCCGCCAGAAGGCGCGCCCGCGGTTTGCTGGGCCGCTTCGGTTTTCGGTTTGCTGCTGCAGGCAGAGAGCAAAATAAGCACAGGCAATAAGGCTGCGTAACGACGCTTGAACATGGCACATCCATTCCAGGGAATTCGATAAGTGGCAAGTATGGTAAAGCATCCGGGACACCTCAAGGAAGGGGCGCTGGCATACGCCGCAAAATCTTTACGCTACCCAAAGGCAAATTCAGCGTCTTCTCAGCCGGATATGATTGCCCATCGCCAAAATCTTTCAAATTGATCCATTTTTCTTTCATTGTGAGATCTAATTAACACTTTAAAACCTTTCAAAGTGATTATTATTAGATGCCGTCAGACACGAACTCACACGTCCACAGGAGAGAAGAATGATAGAAACCATTACCCACGGTGCCGAGTGGTTTATCGGGCTGTTTCAGAAAGGTGGCGAGGTCTTTACCGGGATGGTCACCGGTATTTTGCCGCTGCTGATAAGCCTGCTGGTGATCATGAATGCGCTGATCAACTTCATCGGCCAGCACCGGATCGAAAAATTCGCCCAGCGCTGCGCCGGAAATCCACTGTCCCGTTATTTGCTGTTGCCCTTTATCGGCACTTTTGTGTTCTGTAACCCGATGACCCTGAGCCTCGGACGTTTTATGCCGGAGCGCTACAAGCCGAGCTACTACGCTGCGGCCTCGTACAGCTGCCACTCGATGAACGGTCTGTTTCCGCACATCAACCCCGGGGAGCTGTTCGTCTACCTCGGGATCGCCAGTGGCCTGACTACCCTTGGTCTGCCGCTGGGCCCGCTGGCAGTCAGCTATCTGCTGGTCGGCCTGGTCACCAACTTCTTCCGCGGCTGGGTCACCGACCTCACCACCGCCATTTTCGAAAAGAAAATGGGCATCCAGCTTGAACAAAAAGTCCATCTGGCAGGAGCAACAGCATGACCCGCATTCGGATTGAAAAAGGCACGGGCGGATGGGGCGGCCCACTGGAACTGGACGCCACCGCCGACAAAAAGATTGTCTATATCACCGCCGGTACGCGCCCGGCGATCGTCGACAAGTTGCGCGATCTTACCGGCTGGGAAGCAGTCGACGGCTTTAAAGAGGGCGAACCGCCGGAAGCGGAAATTGGCGTGGCGGTGATCGACTGCGGCGGCACCCTGCGCTGCGGCATTTATCCTAAACGGCGAATTCCCACGATCAACATTCACGCGACGGGAAAATCCGGACCGCTGGCGCAGTACATTCTTGAAGACATTTACGTGTCTGGGGTGCGAGAAGAGAACATTACCCTGGCTGACGGTGCCGCACCGGCGAAAAAGAGCGCCCCGCGCGAGTACGACACGAGTAAGAAGATCACCGAGCAGAGCGACGGCCTGCTGGCCAAAGTCGGGATGGGGATGGGCTCGGCGGTGGCGGTGCTGTTCCAGTCCGGGCGCGACACCATTGATACGGTGCTGAAAACCATTCTGCCGTTTATGGCATTCGTCTCGGCGCTGATCGGCATCATCATGGCCTCGGGCCTTGGGGACTGGATCGCCCACGGTCTTGCTCCGCTGGCCAGCCATCCGTTAGGGCTGGTGACGCTGGCGCTGATTTGCTCCTTCCCTCTGCTGTCGCCGTTCCTTGGCCCTGGAGCCGTGATCGCCCAGGTGATCGGCGTGTTAATCGGGGTGCAGATTGGGCTGGGCCATATCCCGCCACATCTCGCCCTGCCCGCGCTGTTCGCCATTAATGCCCAGGCCGCCTGCGACTTTATCCCGGTGGGTCTGTCGCTTGCCGAAGCGCGCCAGGACACCGTGCGCGTCGGCGTGCCTTCGGTGCTGGTCAGCCGCTTCCTGACGGGCGCGCCCACCGTGCTGATTGCCTGGTTTGTCTCCGGCTTTATTTATCAATAAGAGGTGCTTGCGATGACTGTGATTTACCAGACCACCATTACCCGTATCGGCCAGAGCGCCCCGGATGCGCTCTGCGACCAGATGCTGATTACCTTTCGCGAAGGCGCGCCTGCGGATATCGAAGAGTTTTGCTTTATCCACTGTCACGGCGAGCTGAACGGCGAACTGCTGCCCGGCAGCCAGTTAACCCTGGGGGAAACTCGCTATCCGGTCACCGCCGTGGGCAGTGTCGCCGAGCAGAATCTGCGCGAGTTGGGGCATATCACCCTGCGTTTCGATGGTCAGACCGAGGCGGAATATCCGGGTACCGTGCATGTCGCCGGGCCGGTTCCGCAGGCGCTGGCCACCGGTTGTGTACTGAAATTTGTAGCCTAATAAAGGAGAGAAAGATGAATCAGGTTGCTGTTGTCATTGGCGGGGGACAAACCTTAGGGGAATATCTCTGCCGTGGGCTGGCCGCAGAGGGCTATCGCGTGGCGGTGGTGGATATTCAAAGCGAAAAAGCCGCCCGGGTAGCCAGCGTTATTAATCAGGAGTTTGGCGAAGGGATGGCGTACGGCTTTGGTGCCGATGCCACCAGCGAACAGAGCGTGCTGGCGCTGTCGCACGGGGTGAACGAGATTTTTGGCCGCGTCGACCTGCTGGTCTACAGCGCCGGGATCGCCAAAGCCGCGTTTATCAGCGACGTCGCGCTGGGGGATTTCGACCGCTCATTACAGGTGAATCTGGTGGGCTATTTCCTCTGCGCCCGCGAGTTTTCCCGGCTGATGATCCGCGACGGCATTGCCGGGCGCATCATTCAGATCAACTCCAAGTCCGGCAAGGTGGGCAGCAAACACAACTCCGGCTACAGCGCAGCCAAGTTTGGCGGCGTGGGGCTGACGCAGTCCCTGGCGCTGGATCTGGCCGAGTACGGCATTACCGTGCATTCATTAATGCTCGGCAACCTGCTGAAATCGCCGATGTTCCAGTCGCTGCTACCGCAATATGCCACCAAGCTGGGTATTGAAGCGGATCAGGTGGAGCAATACTACATCGATAAAGTCCCGCTCAAGCGCGGCTGCGACTACCAGGATGTGCTGAACATGCTGCTGTTTTATGCCAGCCCAAAAGCGTCTTACTGCACCGGGCAGTCGATCAATGTTACCGGTGGGCAGGTCATGTTCTGATCGCGCGGCCAGATGCCCTCACGCCCCCCTCCCACAGGGAGGGGGATCTGTTAATCACCCAGGAGCCACACATGGTCACCACCCTTATTACCGTCGCCGCTATAGCCTGGATTTGCCAGCTGGCACTCGGCGGCTGGCAAATCCACCGCTTTAATCGCGCCTTCGACGCCCTTTGCCAGCGCGGTCGCGTCGGCGTGGGCCGTTACGGCGGGCGCTTTAAACCGCGGGTGGTGATTGCCATCGCGCTGGATGACGACGACCGGGTCTGCGACTCCCTGATGATGCGCGGACTGACGGTCTTCGCCCGTCCGGTGAAAATTGCAGCACTCAACGGCCTTCCCCTGCGGGAATTAGAGCCTGGTGTGATCTTTCCCCATGATCCACTCTGTCAGAATGCACTATCATTAGCGCTTAAATTGAAACATGGATAATTTCGTTGTGAACGTTATAAGCTTGCGAAATTATCATTTCGCAACATAAGGAACTCAACGTCTATGAAACCACGCCAGCGGCAGGCGGCCATTCTTGAGCATCTGCAAAAGCAGGGAAAGTGCTCAGTCGAGGATCTGGCCCACCACTTTGATACCACCGGTACCACCATCCGCAAGGATCTGGTGATCCTGGAAAACGCCGGAACGGTGATCCGAACCTACGGCGGCGTGGTGCTGAATAAAGACGAAGCCGATCCGCCGATCGACCACAAAACGCTGATCAATACCCAGCAGAAAGCGCTGATCGCCGATGCCGCAGTGAAGTTTATCCATGACGGTGATTCCATCATTCTCGATGCGGGCAGCACGGTGCTGCAGATGGTGCCGATGCTGAGTCGCTTTAATAACATCACGGTGATGACCAACAGCCTGCACATCGTCAACGCGCTGGCGGAATTCGACAACGAACAAACTCTTCTGATGCCCGGCGGCACCTTCCGCAAAAAATCGGCATCGTTTCACGGCCAGCTCGCAGAAAACGCCTTCGACCATTTCAGCTTTGACCGCCTGTTTATGGGCACCGACGGCATCGATCTCAACGCGGGCGTCACCACCTTCAACGAAGTCTTTAGCGTCAGCAAAGCCATGTGCAATGCCGCCCGGGAGGTGATCCTGATGGCAGACTCGTCGAAGTTTGGCCGCAAAAGCCCTAATATTGTCTGTGCCCTTGAAAGCGTCGATACGCTGATTACCGACGCAGGTATCGATCCGGCGTTCAAAAAAGCGCTGGAAGAGAAAGGAATCAACGTGATCGTAACCGGAGAGAGAGATGAGTGATTTTCTGATCAACGCAGGTCGTCAAACCCTGATGCTGGAACTGCAGGAAGCCAGCCGCCTGCCGGAAAGGCTGGGTGATGATTTTGTTCTGGCCGCCAACACCATTATTCAGTGTGAAGGCAAAGTGATTGTCGCGGGCATTGGTAAATCCGGCCATATCGGCAAGAAGATTGCCGCAACGCTTGCCAGCACCGGCACCCCGGCCTTTTTTGTCCATCCGGCGGAAGCGCTGCACGGCGACCTGGGGATGATTGAAAGCCGCGACGTGCTGCTGTTTATCTCCTACTCCGGTTCGGCGAAAGAGCTGGATCTGATCCTCCCGCGCCTGCAGGAAAAATCGGTCGCGCTACTGGCGATGACCGGCAAATCCCGCTCGCCGCTGGCGCTGGCTGCCAAAGCGACACTGGATATTTCAGTCGAACGCGAAGCCTGCCCGATGCACCTGGCGCCGACCTCCAGCACCGTCAATACGCTGATGATGGGCGATGCGCTGGCAATGGCAGTAATGCAGGCCCGCGGCTTTAACGAAGAAGATTTTGCCCGCTCTCACCCCGCCGGGGCGCTGGGCGCGCGTCTGCTGAATAAAGTGCATCACCTGATGCGCACCGATGACGCCATCCCACAGGTGAAGCTGAATACCAGCGTAATGGACGCAATGCTGGAGCTGAGCCGTACCGGGCTGGGGCTGGTGGCGGTCTGCGATGAACACCATCAGGTCAAAGGGGTGTTCACCGACGGCGACCTGCGTCGCTGGCTGGTGGGCGGCGGTAAACTGGAGATCGCCGTCAGCGACGCCATGACCCGCGGCGGCCTGACCCTGAATGCCGACAGCCGCGCGATAGAAGCCAAAGAGCTGCTGATGAAGCGCAAAATCACCGCCGCCCCGGTGGTGGATGACAATGGCTGCCTGTGCGGGGCCATTAACCTGCAGGATTTCTACCAGGCAGGCATCATTTAAGGCTTCAGCCCCAGACGTTTTGCCAGCCGGTGCAGGTTGGCGACGTCTGTCTCCAGCGCCCTTGCGCTCGCTGCCCAGCTGCGGCTGTTCTGCTCCAGCGCCCGGCTGATCATCTGGCGCTGAAAATCTTCCGTGGCATGACGCAGATTCCGATTCGTCACCTGCGGTTCTGGCATTTCCGACATCGTCGCAGGCATACTCTCATCATGCAGTGAAAAATGGCGGGCGTGGATCACCACTTCATCGCCCGACCTCGCGGCCCGCGCCAGTACCACGGCGCGGTGGATCGCATGCTCCAGCTCGCGCACGTTGCCCGGCCAGCCGTAGCTCATCAGATGAGCGCGGGCACCAGGGCTGAGTACCACCCGGGATAAGCCCATCCGTAACCGGCACTGCTCGCAGAAAAAGCCCGCCAGCAGCACCACATCCTCGCCCCGCTCGCGCAGCGCCGGTACCGAAAGCGGAAACACGCTCAGGCGGTGGAACAGGTCAGCACGGAAATTCCCGGCCAGCACCTCTTCACGCAGATCGCGGTTAGTGGCCGCCAGCACCCGGACGTCAACCCGCAGGCTGCGGTCGTCGCCCACCCGCTGGATATCGCCATACTGCAGCACGCGCAGCAGCTTGGCCTGCAGCGCCAGCGACAGCTCGCCAATCTCGTCGAGGAACAGCGTGCCGTTGTCGGCCATTTCAAACTTGCCGCTGCGGTTGCTGATTGCCCCGGTAAACGCCCCTTTGACGTGACCGAACAGTTCGCTCTCGGCGACGCTCTCCGGCAGCGCGGCACAGTTCAGATAGACCAGTGGATTCACGCCGCGCGGCGAGGCCTCGTGGATGGATTTCGCCACCAGCTCTTTGCCGGTGCCAGTTTCCCCTTCGATCAGTACGTTAAGATCGGAGGCGGCGACTATCTCAATCTCCTTCTTCAACTGCATGATGCCCGGTGACAGGCCGATCATCTCAGTGTGCGCCACCTGCTCAAACGCCGTCGGGCTGGCGGGGAGGCTGTTCTGGCTCTCCAGCTGCTCAATCAGCAATGCATTGTTCAGCGCCCCGGCAGCCAGCGCCGCAATCAGCCGCAGCTCTTCGTCGCTGAAGGTGTCGAACTGATCCGGCGACATGCCGTCGAGGGTCAGCGCGCCAATAAGATGTTGCCCGGCAAACAGCGGCAGGCCGATACAGGCATGCACTTTCAGGCTCTCCTGGCCGGGAATGAGTCCGTCATAGGGGTCGGGCAGATCGCTGTCGGCAGGAAAGCGAACCACATCCCCGGCGCGGGCGATGGTCTCCAGTCGGGGATGTCCCTCAAGGGTAAATCGCCGCCCGAGAACATCCTGCGCCAGCCCGTCGATAGCCAGCGGAATAAACTGCCGCCCTTCATAACGCAGCAGCGCCGATGCATCGCACTCCAGCACATGGCGCAGGGTTGAGATCAGGCGCTGAAAACGATCCTGATGGCCGATACCGCTCTGCAACTCAATGGCGATCCCCGCCAGCACTTCAACTGAAAAACTCATTTTCGCCTCGCTGTCATTCTGACAATGCATCTTGTCATATTGACCATATCAATGACAGTCAAATTGACTACCCATTAAGCGTTATTATTTTTAAAAACAATCAAAATCAATAACTTAAAAGGTTGGCACGCAAGCTGCAATAAGAAAAATATCTTTATCCCCATTCGCTTAATTATTTCGAGGTTGCTATGTCTATTCTGGTTAAAAACAATATTCATTGGGTCGGTCAACGTGACTGGGAAGTACGTGATTTCCACGGAACTGAATATAAAACCCTGCGCGGCAGCAGCTACAATAGCTACCTCATTCGTGAAGAGAAAAACGTGCTGATCGACACCGTCGATCATAAATTCAGCCGCGAATTCGTGCAGAACCTGCGCAGCGAAATCGACCTGGCCGATATCGATTACATCATCATTAACCACGCCGAAGAAGACCACGCCGGTGCGCTGACCGAACTGATGTCCTGCATCCCGGACACCCCAATTTACTGCACCGCTAACGCTATCGACTCCATCAATGGTCATCACCATCACCCGGAGTGGAATTTCAACATCGTGAAAACCGGTGACGCCCTGGATATCGGTAACGGCAAACAGCTGATCTTCGTTGAAACCCCAATGCTGCACTGGCCTGACAGCATGATGACCTACATGACCGGCGACGCGGTGCTGTTCAGTAACGACGCCTTCGGTCAGCACTACTGCGACGAACGTCTGTTCAATGACGAAGTGGATCAGACTGAGTTGTTCGAACAGTGCCAGCGCTACTACGCCAACATCCTGACCCCGTTCAGCCGTCTGGTCACGCCAAAAATTACTGAAATCCTCGGCTTTAACCTGCCAGTGGATATGATTGCCACCTCCCACGGTGTGGTATGGCGCGAGAACCCAACCCAGATCGTTGAAATGTATCTGAAATGGGCCGCTGACTATCAGGAAGATCGCATCACCGTCTTCTACGACACCATGTCCAACAATACCCGCATGATGGCCGACGCCATTGCTCAGGGCATCAACGAAGTGGATCCCAACGTGGCGGTGAAAATCTTCAACGTGGCGCGCAGCGATAAGAACGAGGTCCTGACTAACGTCTTCCGCTCTAAAGGCGTGCTGGTGGGTACCTCCACCATGAACAACGTGATGATGCCAAAAATTGCGGGCCTGGTTGAAGAGATGACCGGTTTGCGCTTTCGCAACAAACGCGCCAGCGCATTCGGCTCCCACGGCTGGAGCGGCGGTGCGGTAGACCGTCTGTCCACCCGTTTGCAGGATGCCGGTTTTGAGATGTCCCTGAGCCTGAAAGCGAAATGGCGCCCGGATATCGACGCGCTGGAAATCTGCCGTCAGCACGGCCGTGACATTGCACGTCAGTGGGCACTCGCTCCGCTGCCAGCAGCGACCACCACTGCCTCGGCTCAACAGCAGGACGAGTGCGCCTGTGCCGCAGCGGCCGCTGCGGATCTCGGCCCTTGCATGCAGTGCAGCGTCTGCCAGTGGATCTACGATCCGGCGGTTGGCGAGCCAATGCAGGATGTACAGCCAGGCACTCCGTGGAGCCAGGTGCCAGACAACTTCCTGTGCCCTGAATGCTCCCTGGGTAAAGACGTCTTCGACGAACTGGCATCGGAGGCAAAATGAACCACGGCATCGTGATTATCGGCTCGGGCTTTGCCGCCCGCCAGCTGGTGAAAAACATTCGTAAACAGGATGCAAACGTCCCGCTGACGCTGATCGCCGCCGACAGCATGGACGAGTACAGCAAGCCAGACCTGAGCCACGTCATCAGCCAGAGTCAGCGTGCCGACGACCTCACCCGCCAGACGGCGGGGGAGTTTGCCGAGGAGTACAACCTGCGCCTGTTCCCTTATAGCTGGGTAACGGAAATCGATGCCGCCGCCCATGTGGTGAAAGCAAAAGACACCCAGTGGTCGTATGACAAACTGGTGCTGGCAACCGGCGCAGCGGCCTTTGTTCCGCCGGTCGAAGGCCGCGAGCTGATGCTCACCCTGAACAGCCAGACCGAGTACCGCGCCTGCGAAACCACCCTGCGCGATGCGCGGCGGGTGATGATTGTCGGCGGAGGCCTAATCGGCACCGAGCTGGCGATGGATTTCTGCCGGGCCGGGAAAGCCGTTACCCTGGTTGACCATGCTGCCAGCATCCTGTCTGCGCTGATGCCAGCCGAAGTGAGCAGTCGCTTACAACATCGGCTGACCGATATGGGCGTGCACCTGCAGCTGAAATCCCAGCTGCACAGCCTGACCCAAACCGGGAACGGGATTTGCGCCATGTTGGATCGCGACCGCTGCATCGAAGTGGATGCGGTGATTGCCGCCACCGGCCTGCGGGCCGAAACCGTGCTGGCCCGGCGTGCGGGTGCAGAGGTAAACCGTGGCGTGAAGGTCGACAGCTATCTGCAGACCACGCAGCCGGATATCTATGCCCTGGGCGATTGCGCCGAAATTAACGGTCAGGTGTTGCCGTTCCTGCAACCGATTCAACTCAGCGCCATGTACCTGGCAAAGAACCTGCTCGGCGGCAGCGCGCCGTTGAAACTGCCCGCGATGCTGGTGAAGGTGAAAACGCCGGAACTGCCTCTGCATCTGGCGGGTGAAACCCAGCGCAAAGATTTGACCTGGCAGATCGCCATTGAGCCGCAGGGTATGGTGGCAAAAGGCGCCGATGCCGAAGGCAACCTGCGCGCCTTTGTGGTCAGTGAAGATCGCATGAAGGAGGCTTTCGCCCTGCTGAAATCATTACCTGTTTAACCCTCAAGCTCGATCACTCTTTTGTTGTATGCCTGTCCGATTTTGCCTTTCGCAGCCCCGATGTCCCGGGGCTTTTTTATGCCGGACACCGGCGGTCACGCTGTAAGATCAGCGATGCGGGCCGGGCATCACCGAATCACGCAGGATCAGCTCCCCGTCAAAGGTCTGCCGGAAAGTAAAGTCCCCGCCGTCGAGCATAAAGATCACCCGGCTGATGGTCTCTTTCACCATCTCGGTGACCGGCACCCGCACGCTGGAGAGCGCTGGGATCACGTAGGGCGCCATCGCGATATCATCGAACCCGGCCACCGACACCTCGCCAGGTACGGCCACTCCGCTTTCATGCAGCTGCTTAATGGCGCCAATCGCCATGTCGTCGTTACTGGCCACCAGCGCCGTAAAGGTCTCGTCGCGCGCCAGCAGTTCCGTCACCCCTGCTGCGCCGCTGGCCGGGGTCCATTTGCCTTCGACAATCAGCGATTCACGCAGCGGGATCCGCTCTGCAGCAAGCGCGTCTTTATAGCCGGAGAGACGCTCAATCCCGGTAGGTGAATCGAGTGAGCCGGTAATAAACGCAATATCCCGATGGCCCTGCCCGATTAACTGCGCCACCGCCGCCTTGCTGGAAGCTTTATGATCCGACCAGACGCAGTGGCTGCTGTGCTTGCGCAAGCGTCGGTTCAGCACCAGCACCGGCTGCTCGTGCTTGTCGATGATCTCGTCCATCTCATCGACGCTGAGAAAACGCGGGTAGATGATGATCGCATCGCAGCGCATATCCAGCAGATACTGAATCGCTTCACGCTCTTCACTGGCGCTGTGCTTGCCGTCGGCGAGGATCAGCTGCCGCCCTTTTTCTTCGGTCATTCTGGCTGCGTGGAACAGCAACTCGCTGAAATAGACCCCGTGATAGAGGGTGTTGGTCACCACCAGCCCGAGGGTTTGCGTGCGCCTGGTCGCCAGATTGCGCGCCAGTAAATTCGGGCGATAGCCGCTCTCCTCAATCGCCTGAAATACCCTGTCTTTTGTCTCCTGGCTCACGTAGCCATTGCCCGAAAGCACCCGGGAAACCGTCGCCTTCGAGACCCCTGCCCGCTTCGCCACTTCCAGCATCGTGGTCATAATCTGTTCCGTCTGAAACCAATGAGCGGCAGTGTACTGCACCCCGTGAAAATTGTCGCAGCGCGAATACTGCGCTTTGTCGCGCGTTAGGTGATCGTCATCACGATTATAAAAAATGACCAAAATGTGATCTTGTTTGATCATGAGAAACTCTTCATGATTTTGTGGAACCGGTTTCCTATATAAGTTTCATCGCCCACCTGATGAAGACGTACCTTACTGATAAAACAGGATATAACCCGATGGCCAAAAATTATGCTGCGCTGGCAAATGCCGTTGTCAGCGCGCTCGGCGGCAAAGACAACATCGTCGCTGTCACCCACTGTATGACCCGACTGCGCTTTGTGGCGAAGGACGAGAGCCTGATCGACAGCGCCACGTTGAAAAGCATCAGCGGCGTGCTGGGCGTGGTGCGTAACGACAACCAGTGCCAGGTGATCATCGGGAATACCGTTTCCCAGGCGTACCGCGAAGTGGTGAACCTGCTGCCTGCCGACCTGCAACCTGCCGTGCCGCAGGGGCCACAAAAGATGACGTTTAAACGCGTGGGCGCAGGGATCCTTGATGCCCTGATCGGCACCATGTCCCCGCTGATCCCGGCGATCATCGGTGGTTCAATGGTCAAACTGCTGGCGATGATCCTTGAGATGACCGGCGTGCTGACCAAAGGCGAACCGACGCTGACCATTCTGACGGTAATCGGCGACGGGGCGTTCTTCTTCCTGCCACTGATGGTGGCTGCGTCTGCCGCAGTGAAATTCAAAACCAACATGTCGCTGGCGATTGCCATTGCGGGCGTGCTGGTGCATCCGAGCTTTATCGAGCTGATGGCCAAAGCGGCGCAGGGCGAGCATGTTGAGTTCGCCTTTATCCCGGTGACGGCGGTGAAATACACCTACACGGTGATCCCGGCGCTGGTGATGACCTGGTGCCTGTCGTATATCGAACGCTGGGTAGATAAGATCACCCCGGCGGTGACTAAAAACTTCCTCAAGCCGATGCTGATCGTGCTGATCGCCGCCCCACTCGCCATTGTGTTGATCGGACCGCTGGGGATCTGGATCGGTAGCGCTATCTCCGCGCTGGTTTACACCATTCACGACTATCTGGGCTGGCTGTCCGTTGCCATCATGGGCGCACTGTGGCCGCTGTTGGTGATGACCGGGATGCACCGCGTGTTTACCCCGACTATCATTCAGACCATTGCCGAAACCGGCAAAGAAGGGATGGTCATGCCATCTGAAATCGGTGCCAACCTGTCGCTCGGCGGTTCATCGCTTGCGGTCGCCTGGAAAACCAAAAACCCGGAACTGCGCCAGACCGCGCTGGCGGCGGCAGCTTCCGCCATCATGGCGGGGATCTCGGAACCGGCGCTGTACGGCGTGGCGGTACGTCTGAAACGCCCATTAATTGCGAGCCTGATCAGCGGCTTTATCTGCGGCGCGGTCGCCGGGATCGCCGGTCTTGCCAGCCACTCGATGGCGGCACCGGGCCTGTTTACCAGCGTGCAGTTCTTCGACCCGGCCAATCCTATGACCATCGTCTGGGTGTTTGGGGTGATGGCGCTGGCGGTGGTGCTCTCCTTCGTGCTGACCCTGATGCTGGGCTTTGAAGATATCCCGGTTGAAGATGAAGCCGAGAAAGCGCGGGCGCTGCAAACCGCGCCGGTCCAGACCACAGAAGCACGCGCATAATTTGACTAGCGAGGTAAGAATGTCTGTTTTTCCACAAGGATTTTTATGGGGCGGCGCACTGGCCGCCAACCAGAGTGAAGGTGCATACCGTGAAGGCGGCAAGGGCCTGACCACCGTCGACATGATCCCCCATGGCGCTAACCGCCTGGCGGTAAAAGTCGGTAAGGAAAAACGCTTTGCGCTGCGTGAGGACGAGTTTTATCCGAGCCACGACGCGATTGATTTTTACCATCGCTATAAAGAAGACATCGCCTTAATGGCCGAGATGGGCTTCACGGTGTTTCGCACCTCGATTGCCTGGAGCCGTCTCTATCCGAATGGCGACGAGCCGCTACCAAATAAAGACGGGATTGCGTTCTATCGCGCGGTCTTTGAGGAGTGCAAAAAGTACAACATCGAGCCGCTGGTCACGCTGTGTCACTTCGACGTGCCGATGCACCTGGTGACCGAATACGGCTCCTGGCGCAACCGCAAGATGATCGACTTCTTTGCCCGCTATGCACGCACCTGCTTCGAAGAATTTAACGGGCTGGTGAAGTACTGGCTGACCTTCAACGAAATCAACATCATGCTGCACAGCCCGTTCTCCGGTGCCGGGCTGGTGTTTGAAGAAGGCGAAAACGAAGATCAGGTGAAGTATCAGGCGGCGCACCATGAGCTGGTGGCCAGCGCACTGGCGACCAAAATCGCCCATGAGGTCAACCCGGAAAACCAGGTTGGCTGCATGCTGGCGGGCGGTAATTTCTACCCTTACTCCTGCAAACCGGAAGACGTGTGGATGGCGCTGGAGAAAGATCGCGAGAACCTGTTCTTTATCGACGTGCAGGCACGCGGCAGTTACCCGGCCTACTCTGCCCGCGTATTCCGCGAAAAAGGGGTGGTGATTGTTAAGGATCCGGGCGATGACCAGCTTCTGAAAAACACCGTCGATTTCGTGTCGTTCAGCTATTACGCCTCGCGCTGCGCCTCGGCAGACATGAATGCCAACAACACCAGCGCGGCCAACATCGTCAAATCCCTGCGTAACCCGCATATCGAGGTGAGCGAATGGGGCTGGGGCATCGATCCGCTGGGCCTGCGCATCACCATGAACATGATGTACGACCGCTACCAGAAGCCGCTTTTCCTGGTGGAAAACGGACTGGGAGCGAAGGACGACATCGACGCCAACGGCGAGATTAACGACGACTATCGCATCAGCTATCTGCGTGAGCACATCCGCGCGATGGGCGATGCGATTGAAGACGGTGTTCCGCTGATGGGCTACACCAGCTGGGGCTGTATCGACCTGGTGGCGGCCTCGACGGGCGAAATGAGCAAACGCTACGGCTTTATCTATGTCGATCGCGACGATGCCGGGAACGGCACCCTTGATCGCAAACGCAAAAAATCGTTCTGGTGGTATAAGAAAGTGATCGCCAGCAACGGTGCCGATTTAGATTAACCCCCCTTTTTGCCGGGCGGCGCTGCGCTTGCCCGGCCTACCCCTTATTTAATAAACCCAATAATTTCATCGCGTTATTGTCATTCATTGACACCATCAATGTATCATTGTATAAAACTCCGCCGTAATAATGATATTCATTCTCAGCCAGGTGCCCGGGCTGTCAAAAATAAATTAATGAAGGATAGCGTTTCATGAAAAAGATCATCAGCGCATTAGGATTACTGATTGCAACTGCAGGTTCCGCTTTTGCGACCACGTATCCTCTGACGATTGAGAATTGCGGATTTAAAGAAACCTTCGCTAAAGCACCTGAACGCGTTGTCGCGCTGGGACAAAACACCGTTGAAATTCTGCTGCTGTTGGGCCTGCAGGATAAAGTGGCCGCCAGCGCCTTCTGGCCGACCAAAGTGCTGCCGCAGCTGGCCGAAAAGAATGAAAAAATCAAAACCCTGACCGTGGAAATCCCGACCTTAGAATCGATTCTGGCGCAGAACCCGGACTTCGTGCCTGCCCAGTTGCCTTTACTGCTCGGTCCGGAAAGCAAAGTCGCGAAACGCGAAGATCTGGCGACCCTGGGAATCAACAGTTATTTATCGCCGGGCATGTGCGCGACCAAAAAAGGGGTCGGCGATATGTACGGCAGCCGCCAGAAGCTGTGGGACATGGCATATCTCTACCAGGAGATTACTGATTTCGCGACCATCTTTAACGTGCAGCCAGCCGGTGAGGCATTGATTGCCGACTTCAAAAAGCGCGAAGCGGATCTGCGGGCTGAATTCAGCAAAAACAAAAAAGACCTCTCCTTTGTATTCTGGTTCTCCAGCGCGTCACCGTCATCTGACGCCTACGTTGGCGGCAAAAACAGCGCCTCCGGCTTTATCGCTAACGTGCTCGGCGGCCACAACGCCATCACCTCCGAGACCGAATGGCCGACCGTCGGCTGGGAAAGCATCATTGCCGCTAACCCGGATGTGATTGTGGTCTCCAGCCTCGACCGCAACCGCTGGGCGCTGGACAGCGCTGAGGAAAAAATCAAATTCCTGAAGAGCGATCCGGCCATCAGCCAGCTGGATGCCGTCAAAAAAGGTCACATTGTGATCATGGACGGCCAGGCGATGAACCCGACCATCCGTACTATTTACGGCGCGGAACAGGTGGGTGAGCAGCTCAGAAAAATGGGGCTCAATTAATGACCTCAGTGGTTCAACCCACCCGCCAGGGGTGGTTTCTTCCCACCGCCGCCCTGCTGGCGGTGGTGCTTTTACTGCTGGTGATTGCCATCGGTGTCAGCGTGGGGGAGCTGTCGATCCCCCTGCAAAGCGTGTTCTATGCCTTCACCAATAAACTCGGCTTAACCGACGCGCCGCTCAATCGCATCTACGAGAGCGTAATCTGGGACTTTCGCCTGAGCCGGGCGCTAGTGGCCGCCTGCTGCGGCGCGGGGCTGGCAATCTGCGGCGCCGTGCTGCAAAGCCTGCTGAAAAACGCCCTCGCCGAACCGTACGTGCTGGGCGTTTCCGCGGGCGCGTCTACCGGCGCGGTCTCCGTGGTGGTGCTGGGCATTGGGAGCGGTACGGTAACCCTTTCCGCCGGGGCCTTTGCCGGGGCATTTGCCGCCTTTGCCTTCGTGGCCTTCCTGACCAACGGCGCGCGCGGCGGCAGCGAACGCACCATCCTGGCCGGGGTGGCCGCCTCGCAGCTGTTTAACGCTATTACCGCTTACACCATCAGCACCTCCGCCAGCGCGCAGCAGGCGCGGGACGTGATGTTCTGGCTGCTGGGCAGCTTCAGCGGCGTGCGATGGCCGGAGTTGCAGCTGGTGCTGGTGGTGGTGCTGATCGGTCTGGCTGTCTGCCTGTATTACTCCCGGGCGCTGGACGCCTTCACCTTTGGCGACGATGCCGCAGCCTCGCTTGGCATTGCCGTGCCGTGGGTACGCCTGATGCTGTTTATCACCACCGCGTTGATTACCGCGACCATCGTCAGCATGGCGGGGTCAATCGGCTTTGTCGGACTGGTTGTACCGCACGTGATGCGCTTCTTCTTTGGCCCGCTGCACCGCACGTTGCTCATCGCCAGCGCGCTGGCCGGTGCGATCCTGATGGTGCTGGCGGATATCGCCTCCCGCCTGCTGATTGCCCCGCAAAGCCTGCCGGTTGGCGTGGTGACGGCGCTGGTTGGCGTGCCGTTCTTCGCCGTGATCATCTATCGTTCCAGGACTAAATAATGAGTATCAGCGCTGAAAACATCTCCTGGAAGGTGGGCAAAAAGGTGATCGTCAATAATGTCTCTCTTGCAGTATCGCAGGGGCAGACGGTGGGTCTGCTGGGGCCGAACGGCTGCGGTAAATCCTCTCTGCTGCGGATCCTGGCCGGCCTGCGCCGCCCGCATACCGGCACCGTCGCGCTGGACGGCAAAAGCATCGCCGGGATGGCCAAAAAACAGTTCGCTCGTCGGGTGGCCTTTGTTGAACAACACGGCATGACCGATGCCAACATGCGCGTGCGCGACGTGGTAAAGCTGGGGCGTATCCCGCACCACTCCCCGTTTTCCAGCTGGACCCCGCAGGATGACGAGACCATTACCTCGGCGCTGAAAACCGTCGATATGCTGCATCACAGCGAGCAGGGCTGGCAGAGTTTGTCCGGCGGCGAGCGCCAGCGGGTGCATATCGCCCGGGCGCTGGCGCAAATGCCCACCGAGATCCTGCTGGATGAACCGACCAACCATCTGGATATTCACCATCAAATCCAGCTGATGCAGTTAATCAGCCAGCTGCCGGTGACCAGCCTTGTCGCCATTCACGATCTGAACCACGCCTCGATGTTCTGCGATGCGCTGATCGTGATGCAGCAGGGGCAAATTGTCGCCACCGGAACCCCGCAGGAGATTTTGACCGAAGACCTGCTGTGGGATGTGTTCCGGGTAAAAACCAAAATTGAGCTCTCGCCTTTCCATGGCAAAAAGCACATCCATTACCTCGTCTGAGGCGAGGTAAGCTGTGATCGTACTCCGTCCCGCCACCCAGCTCTGGCCGCCCGTCTTACTGGGCAGCCAGTTTGTGTTCAACATCGGTTTTTATGCCGTCGTTCCTTTCCTGGCGATATTCCTACGCGACGATATGCTGCTCTCCGGCGGGCTTATCGGGCTGGTACTTGGGTTGCGGACCTTCTCCCAGCAGGGGATGTTTATTGTCGGCGGCGCCCTCTCCGACCGCTACGGCGCGCGCAGGGTAATCCTGTGCGGCTGCATCGTGCGCGTGGTGGGCTACCTGCTGCTGGCGTACGGACATTCCCTGCCGCTGATTATTGCCGGGGCGTGCCTCACCGGGATTGGCGGGGCGCTGTTCTCCCCCTCCATCGAAGCGTTACTGGCAAAAGCGGGCACCCGCAGCGAGGCGCAGGGCAAACGCAGCCGTGCAGAATGGTTCGCCCTGTTTGCAGTCTGCGGCGAGCTGGGGGCGGTACTCGGCCCGGTGGTGGGTGCACTGCTGACGGGATTCGGCTTTCGTCAGGTGGCGCTGGCGGGCGCGGCGGTCTTTGTGGTGGCGTTAATTGTGCTGTTCTTTTGCCTGCCGCCTGCCGTTGCCAAAAACCAACCGCTGCAGATCGCCCCGTGGTGGACCACCTTTCGTCAGCCGCGTTTTGTGGCGTTTATCATCGCCTGGAGCAGCTGGTTATTAAGCTATAACCAGCTCTATCTGGCGCTGCCGGTGGAGATCCAGCGCGCAGGCGGCAGCGAAAAAGATCTCGGTCCGCTGTTTATGCTGGCCTCTGGGCTGGTGATCCTCTTCCAGCTGCCGCTGGCGCGCGTTGCCCGTCGGGTAGGGGCAGTGCGGATCCTGCCGGTCGGGTTTGTGCTGATAGCGGCGGCGTTTCTGAGCGTGGCGCTGTTTGCCAGTTCACAACCGGCACAGGGGTGGCTGCGTCTGCTGCCTGCAGCCTGTTTTGTCACCCTGCTGACCAGCGGGCAGATGCTGCTGGTGCCGTCGGCGAAGGATATCGTGCCGTGGTTTGCCAGTGAATCGACGCTGGGGGCGCATTATGGCGCGCTTGCCACCGCTGGCGGCTGTGCGGTACTTACGGGGAATTTACTGCTCGGCGACCTGCTCGACCAGGCGCTGACGCCCTCTACTGAAGCGACCTTCCCGTGGCTGCTGCTGGCGGTATTCCCGCTGTGCAGCGCTATCGCCATGGTCTTTATCTGTCGACCGATGCGCAGACCGCGGGCCTGACATTATTTTTTTGGGCGGTACTTTTCCGGCAGCTCCGGCACAGGACGGCGATCGTCAATCAAATGTCGAATCGTTAAAATGGGGTGGCGCCACAGCATACGCGGCCCCGCCCAGCGCATCACCTGCTTCATCTCTTCACGTTTAGCAGGCTGATAACAGTGTACCGGACACTGCTTGCAGGCCGGTTTTTCCTCGCCAAACACGCATTTATCCAGCCGCTTGTCGGCGTAATCGTTCAGCGCCGGGTAGTGCCCTGCCTTTTTCGCTGCCTGCGGGCACTGCTTTTCATACAGCGCGATCATCTTGTGGATAGTCTCTTTTTCGCGCGCGATTCGTTTTCCAGACATAACTGAGCCCCGACCTATAAGTTGCATTTATGATACCCTTTCTGCTGCCGCTTTTCAGCCCGATTTCATTTTTTACATTGCGTTTTCTGAAGACGCTTCGCAGTTATAGGTTTGTCTCTTCGCTATTTTACTGGCATTTTATACAGGTGTTTATTTCACCCGATGTACCCGAAGAAAAGGAGTTTCTATGTCAGAGATGTGCATTGCCCTACCAAGCCGTCGGTTAACGGTGGGCTATTTCAGAAAGCGTCATGAAGATCGCAAAACCAAGATCCCGCAACGCTACAGCGTGCATGCATCGCTGAGCCTGAAAGGCGACTGGCTGGAAGAGGCCGGGTTTAAAACCCACGCGCAGGTGCGGGTGCTGGTCGAACAGGGAAAATTAGTGATTGAACTGATTGCGGAAGAGGCCTCGTAAAGTCGCGACATTTTGCTGCGCGGTGCCATTTTTTCATGCGACAATAGTGCCAACTTATGGCTCTAATGTCGCCTGAACCGCACTATTTTCAAAGAAATGGACATCATCACTCCATGACCACTACAGACAATTTCGACGCCCACACCCCCATGATGCAGCAGTATCTGAAGCTCAAAGCGCAGCATCCGGAAATTCTGCTGTTTTATCGTATGGGCGACTTTTACGAGCTGTTTTATGACGATGCGAAACGCGCCTCGCAGCTGCTCGACATCTCCCTGACCAAGCGCGGCGCCTCAGCCGGGGAACCGATTCCGATGGCGGGTATTCCGCACCATGCGGTGGAGAACTACCTGGCCAAGCTGGTCAATCAGGGTGAGTCGGTCGCCATATGCGAACAGGTGGGCGATCCGGCGACCTCAAAAGGTCCGGTCGATCGCAAGGTTGTCCGCATCGTAACGCCCGGCACCATCAGCGATGAAGCCCTGCTGCAGGAGCGTCAGGACAACCTGCTGGCGGCCATCTGGCAGGACAGCAAAGGTTTCGGCTATGCCACGCTGGATATCAGCTCCGGGCGTTTTCGCCTGAGCGAACCGGCCGATCTCGAGACCATGGCGGCAGAGCTGCAGCGTACCAACCCGGCCGAGCTGCTGTATGCCGAAGATTTTGCCCAGATGTCACTGCTTGAAGGCCGTCGCGGCCTGCGTCGTCGCCCGCTGTGGGAATTTGAAATCGACACCGCGCGCCAGCAGCTCAACATGCAGTTTGGCACCCGCGACCTGGTCGGCTTTGGGGTTGAAAATGCCCCGCGCGGCCTGTGCGCCGCAGGCTGTTTGCTGCAGTACGTCAAAGATACCCAGCGCACCGCCCTGCCACATATTCGCTCAATCACCCTCGATCGTCAGCAGGACAGCATCATTATGGATGCCGCCACGCGCCGCAATCTGGAGATCACCCAGAACCTGGCGGGCGGTGTGGAAAACACCCTTGCGTCGGTGCTCGACAGCACCGTGACGCCGATGGGCAGCCGAATGCTCAAACGCTGGCTGCACATGCCGGTACGCGATACCGACACACTTACCGGGCGCCAGCAAACCATTGGCGCACTGCAGGACAGATACAGCGAGCTGCAGCCAGTACTGCGTCAGGTGGGCGATCTGGAACGTATTCTGGCGCGACTGGCGCTGCGCACCGCCCGTCCGCGCGACTTAGCCCGCATGCGCCACGCGTTCCAGCAGCTGCCTGAACTGCGCAGCCAGCTGGCAGAGATCGACAGCGCGCCGGTGCAGAAGCTGCGTGAAACCATGGGTGAATTCAGCGAACTGCGTGAGCTGCTGGAGCACGCCATCATCGACGCACCGCCGGTATTGGTGCGCGACGGCGGCGTGATCGCCCCAGGCTATAACGAGGAACTGGATGAGTGGCGCGCGCTGGCCGATGGCGCGACGGATTATCTGGATAAGCTGGAGATCCGCGAGCGCGAACGCCTCGGGCTGGATACGCTGAAAGTGGGCTATAACGCCGTGCATGGCTACTTCATTCAGATCAGTCGTGGACAGAGCCATCTGGCCCCTATCCACTATGTGCGCCGCCAGACGCTGAAAAACGCCGAGCGCTACATCATTCCTGAGCTAAAAGAGTACGAGGACAAAGTCCTTACCTCGAAGGGCAAAGCGCTGGCGCTGGAAAAACAGCTGTATGACGCCCTGTTCGACAGCCTGATGCCGCATCTGGGGGATCTACAGCAGAGCGCCGCCGCGCTGGCTGAGCTGGACGTACTGGTGAATCTGGCAGAACGCGCGGAAACGCTGAACTACAGCTGCCCGACCTTTACCGATAAGCCCGGCGTGCGCATTCTCGAAGGCCGCCATCCGGTGGTCGAGCAGGTGTTGAACGAGCCTTTTATCGCCAACCCCCTGCACCTGTCGCCACAGCGTCGGATGCTGATCATTACCGGCCCAAACATGGGCGGTAAAAGTACTTACATGCGTCAGACGGCACTGATCGCACTGTTGGCCTATATCGGCAGCTACGTCCCGGCGCAAAAAGTAGAGATCGGCCCTATCGATCGCATTTTCACTCGCGTGGGCGCCGCGGACGATCTGGCGAGCGGGCGTTCAACCTTTATGGTGGAGATGACCGAAACCGCCAACATTCTGCACAATGCCACGGAAAACAGCCTGGTACTGATGGATGAAATTGGCCGCGGCACCTCAACTTACGACGGCCTGTCGCTGGCGTGGGCCTGTGCCGAAAGCCTGGCCAATAAAATCAAAGCCATGACTCTGTTTGCCACCCACTACTTCGAGCTGACGCAGCTACCGGAGAAAATGGAAGGCGTGGCGAATGTGCATCTGGATGCGCTGGAGCATGGCGACACTATTGCCTTTATGCATACCGTGCAGGATGGCGCCGCCAGCAAAAGCTATGGCCTGGCCGTTGCCGCACTGGCGGGCGTGCCGAAAGAGGTGATTAAGCGCGCGCGCCAGAAGCTACGCGAGCTGGAAAGCCTGTCGCCAAACGCGGCGGCAACTCAGGTTGATGGCACCCAGATGTCGCTGCTGTCGCCAGCAGAAGAGACCTCCCCGGCGTTGGAAGCGCTGGAAAACCTCGATCCGGATTCCCTGACCCCACGCCAGGCGCTGGAGTGGATCTACCGGTTAAAAAACCTGGTGTAACTTCTTAACCAGCGTTTATCCAAAGGCAAAGTGCGCAAACACGCAAAACGGTAGCAACGTTACCGTTTTGCGATTAACTGGAGAAACCATGAACCACTACGAAGCAGAAATTATCGAAGCCCACATCGCCATCGAAAACTGGTTAGGTCGCGGAGAAGGCGATATTAATGCATTACTCTCCCGCTTTCGTCCGGACTTTATGATGATTGCTCCAACCGGCGTCCACCTGGATTATCCCACGCTGGCGCGTTTTTTTGATAGCCAACGCGGCAGTCGGCCGGGGCTAAAGATTGTGGTAGATGAGTTAACCCTTCTGCAGACGTGGGATAACGGTGCACTTGTTCACTATCGCGAGACGCAAACGCGTCCTGAACAGCCAGTGAATGTGCGCTGGTCGACAGCCGCCCTGACGCAAGAGGGCGTTAACATTACGTGGCGCCTGCTGCACGAGACCGCTCAGCCCTGATACAAAAGAAAAAAGGCCAGTCTCTCGACTGGCCTTTTTTGACGAAGAGTGGCTTACTCGCGGAACAGCGCTTCGATATTCAGCCCTTGCCCCTGCAGGATTTCACGCAGGCGACGCAGACCCTCTACCTGAATCTGACGAACACGTTCACGGGTCAGGCCGATTTCACGACCGACGTCTTCCAGTGTCGCAGCTTCATACCCCAGCAGACCGAAACGACGCGCCAGCACTTCACGCTGTTTGGCGTTCAGTTCGAACAGCCATTTGACGATGCTCTGTTTCATATCATCGTCTTGCGTGGTGTCTTCCGGGCCGTTGTCTTTTTCATCGGCCAGGATATCCAGCAGCGCTTTCTCGGAATCGCCACCCAGCGGGGTGTCAACGGAGGTAATACGCTCGTTGAGACGCAGCATACGGCTAACATCATCAACCGGTTTATCCAGCTGCTCGGCAATCTCTTCCGCGCTTGGCTCGTGGTCCAGTTTATGGGACAACTCGCGTGCAGTACGCAGATAGACGTTCAGCTCTTTCACGATGTGAATCGGCAGACGGATGGTACGGGTTTGATTCATGATCGCCCGTTCAATCGTTTGTCGGATCCACCACGTTGCGTAGGTCGAGAAACGGAACCCACGTTCAGGGTCAAATTTCTCCACGGCGCGGATCAGCCCCAGGTTACCTTCTTCAATCAGATCCAGCAGTGCCAGACCACGATTGCTGTAACGACGGGCAATCTTCACCACCAGACGCAGGTTACTTTCGATCATGCGACGGCGTGAGGCAACATCTCCACGCAGCGCACGACGAGCGAAATACACTTCTTCTTCTGCTGTTAACAGTGGAGAGTATCCAATCTCCCCAAGGTAAAGCTGAGTTGCGTCGAGCACGCGCTGAGTGGCACCCTGCGATAACAGCTCTTCTTCAGCTAAATCGTTATCACTGGGTTCCTCTTCTACTAAGGCTTTTTCGTCAAAAGCCTCTGCTCCGTTCTCGTCAAACTCCGCGTCTTCATTTAAATCATGAACTTTCAGCGTATTCTGAGTCATAAAGGTGGCTCCTACCCGTGATCCCTGGGCGCAACACACCAATTGGTATGTCCCGCCAAATTATCGCTGCGGTAAATACTGCAGCGGGTTTACGGATTTCCCCTTGTAACGAATTTCAAAATGCAAGCGTGTAGAACTGGTTCCGGTGCTACCCATGGTCGCTATTTTTTGCCCCGCCTTAACTTCTTGTTGTTCCCGGACCAGCATCGTATCGTTATGGGCGTAGGCACTCAGGTAATCATCGTTATGTTTTATGATAATAAGATTACCGTAACCGCGCAGAGCGTTACCGGCGTATACCACACGACCATCTGCGGTCGCGATAATAGCCTGTCCCTTACTCCCTGCGATATCGACCCCTTTATTTCCCCCCTCGGAGGAAGAAAAGTTCTCGATAACTTTGCCTTCAGCAGGCCAGCGCCAGGAAGAGATTGGCGAACTGGACGTCTGACTACTGGCAGCGGGCACGGTAGAGCTAACCACAGGTGCCGTAACGGGTGCTGTGACAACGGTCGCAGTCCCTTTATTATTCGGCAACATCTTGTTAGCACTCTGTTCACCTGAGTCCTCAGAATACGTAATTGTCGGTTGCGACGCAACCACTGTGCTTGATTTTTGCGCAGGCATCACACTGTTATTTTGCGCAGAGACATCCGCAACCGAAACGGTATTGCCTGGCGTTAACGGTGTACCTGTCGCATTGCCCACCTGCAGCGCCTGGCCCACTTCCAGGCCATACGGGGCCTGCACGTTATTTCGTTGCGCAAGGTCACGGAAATCGTTCCCGGTGATCCAGGCAATATAGAAGAGGGTATCGCCGCGCTTAACGGTGTAGGTACTGCCGCCGGTATAGCTCCCTTTCGGAATGTTCCCATACTTACGGTTATACACAATGCGGCCATTTTCGGTCTGCACAGGCGTATTCACTGGCTGGATCTGCGTTGGCTGGGTAACAGGACGCTGTACGGGCTGAATTTGCGGAGTTTGCTGCGCAGGCACCGTGCCCATTTTAGGCGGTGGGGTGATCAGCATACCGCCGGAAGAACTGCCCGAGCTGCTGTTGCCGCCAACCGAGCTCACTGGCGCAGGGGCGTTATTAGAGTTAGTACAGCCTGCCAGCCAGAGTGAAACCAGTGATAATGCCGCAACACGGCTGATGGTGAATTTTGGGCTTCCCGCGCTCATTTATCCCCCAGGAATGTGTTAATTACCAGTGACTTAATATTAACCGTGATGTCACGATGCTTTTGCGCCACACCATACGCTGAATTGGCCTGAATAATCCTGGAAAATTCCGAGTCTCAGGCCAGCTCACCTTTTACCAGAGGCACAAAGCGCACGGCTTCCACGGTATCGATGATGAACTCGTTGCCCCGTCGACGGACACGCTTTAATAGCTGATGTTCGTCGCCCACCGGTAGCACGAGGATCCCGCCGTCATCCAGCTGCGCCATTAGCGCAGAGGGGATTTCCGGCGGGGCTGCCGTCACGATAATGGCATCAAACGGACCGCGGGCCTTCCAGCCTTGCCAGCCATCGCCGTGACGAGTAGAGACATTATGCAAATCGAGCTGCTTTAAACGACGACGCGCCTGCCACTGCAGGCCTTTGATGCGCTCCACCGAGCAGACGTGATGCACCAGATGCGCCAGAATCGCGGTCTGATACCCCGAACCCGTGCCAATCTCCAGCACCCGTGAGTCCGGCGTCAGCTCCAGCAACTCGGTCATGCGCGCCACCATGTATGGCTGCGAAATAGTCTGCCCCTGCCCTATCGGCAAGGCGACGTTTTCCCACGCTTTGTGTTCAAACGCCTCATCCACGAACTTCTCACGCGGCACCAGTGAGAGTGCGGTAAGCACATGCTCATCGGCAATCCCCTGAGCGCGTAATTGATTCAGAAGTGTTTGTACACGCTTACTTACCATTGCGAACTCACCCCGGCGCGATCCAGCCAGCCCGACACCACATCATGCGCGTTATACGCAGTCAGATCCACATGCAGCGGCGTGACGGAAACATAGCCTTCATCTACCGCCGCGAAATCGGTATCCGGCCCGGCGTCGTGCTTTTCGCCCGGCGGGCCTATCCAGTACAACGTGTTGCCACGCGGATCCTGCTGCGGAATAACTTTATCCGCCGGATGACGGCTGCCGCAGCGGGTGACGCGAATGCCTTTGATCTGATCCAGCGGCAGGTCGGGCACGTTGATATTAAGGATGCGCCCGGTGCGCAGCGGCTCGCGGTTGAGTGCCCGCAGAATGGAACAGGTAATGGCAGCAGCGGTATCGTAATGCTGATGGCCGTTAAGCGAGACCGCCAACGCAGGAAAGCCAAGATGACGACCTTCCATGGCGGCGGCGACGGTGCCGGAATAGATCACGTCATCGCCCAGATTAGGCCCGGCGTTGATCCCGGAGACAACCACGTCCGGACGCGGACGCATCAGGGCGTTAACGCCCAGAAAGACGCAGTCGGTCGGCGTGCCCATCTGAACGGCGATATCACCATTTTCGTAGGTAAAGGTGCGAAGCGACGACTCGAGCGTGAGCGAGTTAGAGGCACCACTGCGATTACGATCGGGGGCCACAACCTGAACCTCGGCAAATTCACGCAGCGCTCTGGCCAGCGTCTGAATGCCTGGCGCATGGATCCCGTCATCGTTACTCAGCAATATTCGCATAGTCACCCGAAGTGTTGATAAGTTCCCTGACAACGCTGGTGGCAAAGCTGCCTGCCGGCAACCAGAAGCGCAGCTCGACGGTTGCGTCATCCCACCAGTTCCAGCTCAGCTGCTGCGGATAGAGCAGCATCGCCCGGCGTGCTGCTTCGACTTTTTCCCGCATCAGAAGAGACAGTAATTCTGTTTCACCGGCAATGGCGGCCTGCTCGAAAAGAAGCGCCTCCCCTTGCGGGCCCCACTCGCCGGTCCCCGCCAGCGCAGCGGTGATCAGCAGCGTTTTAGCATCGACGCGTGCCTGTAAATCGGGCATTTCTTCAGCGGTGGCAACAAACCAACTGCCGCGCCCCGCTAATTGTAGCGCATCGCCGACAACAACTTGATTCGCGTCCGGTTTTTTCAACCTTTCGCTCACAATTTGATTAAACAACGCGCTGCGGGCTGCCGACAACCAAAAACTGCGTTTATTTCGATCCCGAACCGGGGCATTGCTTTGTGACCAGCGCAGCGCACCCTGCAGGTTGCTACCGCCAATGCCAAAGCGCTGCGCGCCGAAGTAGTTCGGGACGCCCTGCTCGCGGATGACCACCAGCCGCTGCTCCACATCATCGCGATGGCTGACGTCGCGCAGCACCAGCGTAAAAGCATTGCCTTTCAGCGCGCCGAGACGCAGCTTGCGCTTGTGGCGGGCGTACTCGAGCACCGTGCAGCCTTCCGGCTGGAACTTGCTTAAATCCGGCATCGCATTGCCCGGCACGCGCGCGCAGAGCCACTGCTCGGTAACCGCGTGTTTGTCTTTCTGCCCGGCGAAGCTCACTTCGCGGGCGGATATTTTCAGGAACTTTGCCAGCGCCTCGGCCACGAAGCGGGTGTTGCAGCCGTTTTTCAGGATCCGCACCAGAATGTGCTCTCCTTCGCCGTCCGGCTCAAAGCCCAGATCTTCAATCACCACAAAATCTTCAGGATTGGCTTTCAGCAGGCCGGTTCCCTGTGGCTGACCGTGCAGCCAGGTCAGGTTGGTGATGTCGATCATTTTGCCGCCTTCACCAGCAGCGCCACCGCTTCACAGGCAATGCCCTCGCCGCGGCCGGTAAAGCCGAGCTTTTCGGTGGTGGTGGCTTTAACGTTGACATCGTCCATGTGACAGCCGAGATCTTCGGCGATAAAGACGCGCATCTGCGGAATGTGCGGCAGCATTTTCGGCGCCTGAGCAATAATCGTCACATCGACATTCCCAAGGGTAAATCCTTTCGCCTGAATACGGCGCCAGGCTTCGCGCAGCAGCTCGCGGCTGTCCGCGCCCTTAAACGCCGGATCCGTGTCCGGGAAGAGCTTGCCGATATCGCCCAGCGCCGCCGCACCGAGCAGCGCATCGGTTAAAGCATGCAGTGCAACATCGCCATCAGAATGCGCGAGCAGCCCTTTTTCATAAGGGATACGCACGCCGCCAATGATAATTGGGCCCTCGCCGCCAAAGGCGTGTACGTCAAAACCATGTCCAATTCGCATTATGCCTTCTCCTGATGGGTAGAACGGGTAAGATAAAATTCTGCCAGCTGTAAATCTTCGGGGCGCGTCACTTTTATGTTATCTGCGCGCCCTTCAATCAGTTCGGGGTGAAAACCGCAATACTCCAGCGCCGACGCTTCATCGGTGATGGTCGCGCCTTCATTCAGCGCGCGGGTTAAGCAGTCGTGGAGCAGTTCGCGGGGGAAAAATTGCGGCGTCAGCGCGTGCCAGAGATCAACGCGATCCACCGTATGGGCAATGGCCTGCAGGCCCGGCTCGGCGCGCTTCATGGTATCGCGTACCGGCGTCGCCAGAATACCGCCGATGCGGCTGGTTTCGCTGATGGCCAGCAGCCGTGCCAGGTCGTCCTGATGCAGGCACGGACGCGCCGCATCATGCACCAGCACCCATTGCGCGTCACCGGCAGCCTGCAGACCCGCTAGCACCGAATCGGCACGCTCTGCGCCGCCGTCGACAACGGTGATTTGTGGGTGGCTGGCAAGCGAAAGCGCGGCAAAGCGGGCATCGCCCGGGCTGATAGCAATAATCACCCGCGTCACGCGCGGGTTCGCCAGCAGCGCCGCCACGGCGTGCTCAAGGATCGTTTTGTCACCAATTGAAAGGTACTGCTTAGGACATTCTGTCTGCATGCGCCGGCCAAACCCGGCGGCCGGAACAACGGCGCATACGTTCGAAAAAGTTACTGCCATGGCGTAATCCTGGGCCTGATTATCGAGTGTTTTGTACTGAGCCCTGGTTGCGTTTAGACGCATCCGGCACCAGACGATAGAAAGTTTCGCCCGGCTTAGTCATGCTGAGTTCATTGCGCGCGCGCTCTTCAATCGCTTCTTGTCCGCCATTGAGATCGTCAATTTCAGCGAACAGCTGATCGTTTCGCGCTTTAAGTTTGCCGTTTGTTGCCTGCTGCGCCGTCACGTCGTCATTGACGCGACTGTAGTCGTGAAGACCGTTCTTACCGAACCACAGCGAATACTGAAGCCAGACCAGCAAAGCCAGCAACAGCAGCGTAAGTTTACCCATCCTGCCCCCTGAAAAACGGCATCATCATCCCATAACTTTCCCCACGACTCTACATCGGGGCTACAGAGATGCCGCAACATTGCGGGCAAATGTACCACATTTTTTTCGCAGATTCGCGCAGCCAACATTGTCTCATAGTTGGTTACGGTTTGAATTATGGATGAACTTATCCCATGAGCCACAAAAATAACAGCCCGAACATCACGGCCACCGCGACAACGGTGGTGAGGGCGCTATAGAGCAGCTTGCCATTGAGCAGAGAGTGCAGCGCAATCCCGACCACCACGGCAACGGGCATCAGCGCCAGGAAGAAAGGCCAGGTATAGAGGAGGAAGAATAAGGTATTGCTGCCATACAGCAGGAAGGGGATGCCAAGCGCCATCAGCCATGACGCAAAGCCGACGATCGCCCCGGGAAAAGACCAGGTCGTTTCGTCAGTCGCCGCTACCGAATCTGACCTGGTGATAATGTAGTTTTCGCTGTTCCGCATAGCTGATCCCGTGACCATGTTGCACCGATGATGGATAACCTGCTTCCTCATCGATGCTGTCTCAGGATCTGATAATATCGTCCTGCCGGAGCAGGTCTAATAATTCACCCACCAAATTTGTTACCAATTGTTCACCCTTGAGGTGAATGTCCGGTGATTCGGGGGCTTCATATACGGCATCAATGCCGGTGAAATTTTTCAGCTCGCCCGCGCGGGCTTTCTTATACAGCCCTTTCGGATCGCGCTGCTCGCAGATCGCCAGCGGCGTGTCGACAAAGACTTCAATAAAACGATCCTGACCGACACGCTCGCGCACCGTCTGCCGCTCGGCCCGGTGCGGCGAGATAAATGCCGTTAAGACCACCAGCCCGGCGTCGGCCATCAGGCTGGCCACTTCGCCCACCCGACGGATGTTCTCTTTGCGATCGTCGTCGCTAAAGCCCAGATCGCTGCACAGCCCGTGACGCACGTTGTCGCCATCCAGCAGGTAGGTGCTGACCCCATTCTGATGCAGGGCCTCTTCCAGCGCCCCGGCCACGGTGGATTTACCCGAGCCGGAGAGCCCGGTAAACCACAGCACAACCCCACGGTGACCGTGGAGTTGTTCGCGCGCGGCAACGGTCACCGGATGAGGATGCCAGACAACGTTCTCATCATGCTGGGCCATTACTTGCCTCCCAGCAGATCGCGTGCGCCCCAGTGCGGGAAGTGTTTACGCACCAGTGCGTTCAGCTCCAGCTCAAAGGCGCTGAATTCAGACGGCACGGCAGTCGATTGTTCATGCGGCTCATGGACCATTCCGGCACCCACGGTAACGTTAGACAGACGATCGATGATAATCAGCCCGCCGGTCACCGGGTTCTGCTGATATTGATCCAGCACCAGCGGCTCGTCGAAGGTGAAATCGACCAGACCGATGCCGTTCAGCGGCAGCTCCGCGACGCTGTGCTGCGCCAGGGTGTTGATGTCCACCTGATACTGAATGGCGTCTACGCGGGCGCGGGTTTTCTTACCGGCGATTTTAATGTCGTAGCTCTGGCCGACGCTCAGCGCCTGCTCCGCCATCCACACCACATCGATCGAGGCGCTTTGTACCGCGGGCAGGGAGTCGGACGCGTCCACCAGCAGATCCCCACGACTGATGTCGATTTCATCCTTCAACACCAGCGTCACCGCCTCACCTGCACCGGCTTCCTGCAGATCGCCATCAAAAGTGACAATACGGGTAACGGCAGACTCCACGCCAGAAGGCAGAACTTTCAGGCGCTGGCCGACGCTCACGCGGCCACCGGCAATTGTGCCAGAGAAGCCGCGGAAATCGAGATTCGGGCGGTTAACGTACTGCACCGGGAAGCGCAGCGGCTGGGTCTCGACGCTGCGCTGCAGCTCAACGGTTTCCAGCACTTCCAGCAGCGTTGGGCCGCTGTACCACGGCATGCTAGCGCTCTGGGAAGCAACGTTGTCCCCTTCCAGCGCCGACAGCGGCACAAAGCGGATATCGAGGTTGCCCGGCAGCTGCTCGGCAAAGGTCAGGTAGCTTTCGCGGATCTCGTTAAATTTATCTTCGCTGAAATCCACCAGATCCATTTTGTTGACTGCCACCACCAGGTGCTTGATCCCCAGTAAGGTGGAGATAAAGCTGTGGCGACGGGTTTGATCCAGCACGCCTTTACGGGCGTCGATCAGCAGGATCGCCAGGTCACAGGTGGAGGCACCGGTGGCCATGTTGCGGGTGTACTGTTCGTGCCCCGGGGTGTCGGCAATAATAAATTTGCGCTTCTCGGTGGAGAAGTAGCGGTAAGCCACGTCGATGGTGATGCCCTGCTCGCGCTCCGCCTGCAGGCCATCCACCAGCAGCGCCAGATCGAGCTTTTCGCCCTGGGTGCCGTGACGTTTGCTGTCGTTGTGCAGCGAGGAGAGCTGGTCTTCATAGATCTGACGGGTGTCGTGCAGCAGACGGCCAATCAGCGTACTTTTGCCGTCGTCGACGCTGCCGCAGGTCAGAAACCGCAGTAAACTTTTGTGCTGCTGCGCGTGCAGGTAGGCTTCTACGCCGCCTTCATCGGCAATCTGTTGAGCAATAGTGGTATTCATGGCGGCTCCTTAGAAATAACCCTGACGTTTCTTCAGCTCCATTGAGCCTGCCTGGTCGCGGTCAATCACGCGCCCTTGTCGCTCGCTGGTGGTCGAGACCAGCATCTCTTCAATGATCTCCGGCAACGTCTGCGCGTTCGACTCTACCGCGCCGGTCAGCGGCCAGCAGCCGAGGGTACGGAAGCGCACCATCTGTTTTTTGATCACTTCCCCTGGCTGCAGATCGATACGATCGTCATCAATCATCATCAGCATGCCGTCGCGCTCGAGCACCGGGCGTTCTGCCGCCAGATACAGAGGAACGATGTCGATATTTTCCAGATAGATGTACTGCCAGATATCCAGCTCGGTCCAGTTCGAGAGCGGGAACACGCGAATGCTTTCGCCTTTGTTAATCTGGCCGTTGTAGTTATGCCACAGCTCCGGGCGCTGGTTTTTAGGATCCCAGCGGTGGAAGCGATCGCGGAAGGAGTAGATACGCTCCTTGGCGCGGGATTTCTCTTCATCACGGCGCGCGCCGCCGAATGCTGCATCAAAACCGTATTTGTTCAGGGCTTGCTTCAGCCCTTCGGTTTTCATGATGTCGGTGTGTTTACCGCTGCCGTGCACGAACGGGTTAATGCCCATCGCCACCCCTTCCGGGTTTTTATGCACCAGCAACTCGCAGCCGTACGCTTTGGCGGTACGGTCACGGAATTCATACATCTCACGGAATTTCCAGCCGGTATCCACATGCAGCAGCGGGAACGGCAAGGTGCCCGGGTAAAACGCTTTACGCGCCAGGTGCAGCATCACGCTGGAGTCTTTGCCGATGGAATACATCATTACCGGATTAGAAAACTCAGCGGCTACCTCGCGGATAATATGAATACTTTCCGCTTCCAGTTGCCGCAGGTGAGTCAGTCGTTTTTGGTCCATAACCGTTCCTTAAGCCAAATTTATAACAGAAGAACCAAACCCTTCTGCATCTGTTGTATGTTGAAACCAGGCGAGCGTGTCGTGCAACTGCACAACTTCTCCCACCACAATCAGGGCGGGCATCGGGGCGTCTTTTGCCAGGCTTGCAAGCTGTTGTAATGTGCCGGTTGCGACCTGTTGATCCACACGAGTACCGCGCGAAATCACGGCAACAGGCGTTGTTCCGTCGCGGCCATGCTGGATCAGTTGCTGACTGATCTCTGCCGCCTTCATGGTGCCCATGTAGATAGCCAGCGTCTGGCGGCCCTGCGCCAGGTGCGCCCAGTCCAGCGGCGCGCTGTCGGCCTTGTAGTGGCCGGTCACAAAGGTCACGCTCTGGGCGTAATCACGATGGGTGAGCGGGATACCGGCATAAGCCGTGACGGCAGATGCCGCGGTGATCCCCGGTACCACCTGGAAAGGCACACCCGCCTCGGCCGCCGCCTGCAGCTCTTCGCCGCCACGGCCGAAGATAAACGGATCGCCGCCTTTCAGACGGACCACTGTTTTACCCGCTTTGGCCGCCGCAATCAGCATCTGATTGGTGTCATGCTGCGGAACTGCGTGCCCACCCGCGCGTTTGCCGACGCAGATTTGTTCCGCATCCCGGCGGATCAGTTCGCGTATGCCGTCAGTGACCAGATGGTCGTAAAACACCACGTCAGCGTCCTGCAGCACCTGCAGGCCGCGAAGCGTCAATAATCCGGCATCGCCAGGCCCGGCTCCAACCAGAATAATTTCGCCCGCGCTGCTGCCCGGGTTATCCAGCTCATCTTCCAGCAGCTGCTGGGCTGCAGTTTCGTTGCCTGCCTGCATCAGGCTGACAAAGCGGCCACGGAACACGCGCTCCCAGAAGCGACGACGTTCCGTCACGCTGGTCAGCCGAGTTTTCAAATGGTTGCGCCAGAAGCTGGCTTTCTCTGCCATCCGCCCGAGGCTTGTCGGCAGCAAGGCTTCGATTTTCTCACGTAACACGCGCGCCAGCACCGGTGCGGTACCGCCGGAGGAGATCGCCACCAGCAGCGGCGACCTGTCGACAATCGACGGGAAGATAAAGGAGCACAGCGGCTGATCGTCCACCACGTTCACCAGACGGTGGCGGGCGTGAGCGGCAGCCGAAATGCGCTGGTTGAGCGTCCGATCTTCAGTGGCGGCAATCACCAGCACCACAGCATCGATAAGCGATTCATCAAAGTCCGCCTCGGCCACAACCTGCACCTGCGCACCTGCACGCTGTAAAAAGGCGATTTTGCGCAGCGCGATCTCTCCGGTACCGACAACAAGCACCGGACGGTCTTTTATGGCAGCAAATAAAGGAAGGTAATCCACAATGCTACAACTCGCTAACAACCAGGAATAGTGGGACTATAGGGGGCTGTTCGGGACGAATGAAATTACGAATTGGAATGAGTAGTTACTCAATGGAATAACGCCGTGAAAAAGCTCATATCAAAAAGTGCTTAAGACGCGCCATGACAGGCATTTAAGAGCAATTCAAATTGTGTAAGCGCCGTCACGGTTTCATACTAGGCGCGTTAAAATTTTGATCTCTTTTTTAAGGATGCATTATGTTTTCCGCAATGCGCCACCGGATCGCTGCCCTGGCGTTCGGCGTTTGCTTTATCCTGCCCGTTCAGGCAAAAACCCCCGCCATGGGTGAAATGGCCGCCTCGCAGGCGCGTCATATTGCGACATTTTTCCCCGGCCGCATGACCGGTACCCCTGCCGAAATGCTCAGCGCTGACTATGTCCGCCAGCAGTTCGCCGGGATGGGGTACCAGAGCGACATCCGTACCTTCCAGAGCCGCTATATCTATACCTCACGTAATCAAAGCAAAAACTGGCACAACGTGACCGGCAGCACCGTGATTGCCGCCCATGAAGGTAAAACCGAACAACAAATTATTATCCTCGCGCATCTGGATACTTACGCCCCGATGAGCGACAGCGATAGCGACCACAACCTCGGCGGCCTGACCTTACAGGGCATCGATGACAATGCCGCAGGCGTCGGAGTGATGCTGGAGCTGGCCGATCGACTGAAAAGCATCCCCACCCAGTACAGCATTCGCTTTATTGCCACCAGCGGCGAGGAAGAGGGAAAGCTGGGCGCGGAGAATGTGCTTAAGCGCATGAGCGCGGCCGAGAAGAAAAACACCCTGCTGGTGATCAACCTCGATAACCTGATCGTCGGCGATAAGCTCTATTTTAACAGCGGCAAAACCACCCCAGCCCAGGTGCGCAAGTTAACCCGCGACCGCGCGCTGGCCATTGCCCGCACTCACGGCATTTTTGCGGCCACCAACCCAGGCGGCAACGCAGCGTTCCCGAAAGGCACGGGGTGCTGTAATGATGGTGAGGTGTTTGATAAAGCCGGGATCCCGGTCCTGTATGTCGAAGCCACCAACTGGTCGCTGGGTAAAAAAGACGGCTATCAGCAGCGGGCAAAATCGAAAGCCTTTCCAACGGGCACCAGCTGGCACGACGTGCGGCTGGATAATCAGCAGTACATTGATGCCGCGCTCCCACAACGGATTGAACACCGCAGCCGGGACGTGGTGCGCGTGATGCTGCCGCTGGTAAAAGAGCTGGCGAAAGCGGCCAGGGCCTGAGAAAACGCCCGGTAATGGCTACGCCTTACCGGGCCTCATTTTAGTGCCGTTAACCTTCGTGCAATCCGCACTCGCGCTTCAGGCCAAAGAAGCGCGTCTCTTCTTCTGCCATACCGGGCTCCCATTTGCGGGTGGTATGGGTGTCGCCCACCGACAGATAACCCTGATCCCACAGCGGGTGATACTTTAGCCCATGCTGCTGCAGGTACTGGTAAATGGTACGGTTATCCCAGTCGATAATCGGCAGCACTTTGAACACCCCGCGCTGGAGAGCCAGCACCGGCAGGCTCGCGCGGCTGCCGGACTGATCGCGACGCAGGCCCGCAAACCAGGTTTGCGCATTGAGTTCAGACAGGGCGCGGTTCATCGGCTCAACTTTGTTGATGTCGTTGTATTTCTCAATGCCCTCAACGCCCTGCTCCCACAGCTTGCCGTAGCGTGCTTCCTGCCAGGCGGCGCTCTGCTCAGCGCGGTAGACCTTCAGGTTCAGCTTGAGCTTGTCCGTTAGCTCATCGATAAACTGGTAGGTTTCCGGGAACAGGTAGCCGGTATCGGTGAGGATCACCGGGATATCCGGGCGGATCTGATTCACCAGATGCAGGCTGACGGCCGCCTGAATACCAAAGCTCGATGAGAGCACGTATTCACCAGGCAGATTCTCCAGCGCCCAGGCGACGCGCCCTTCGGCATCAAGCTTTTCCAGTTGGCCGTTCGTTTCGGCCAACGCCAGAATGCGTTCCACTTTGGGCAATGCGTTAAGCGCATTTAGATCGAGTACGGACATAATGACCTCTCGTGGTTACTCCCAGAAATCCCTTGCGGGATCGAGCACCGGGCGAATAATGCCCGCACGCACCGTAAAGTCGCCGAAGCCTTCACCCGCTTCGCGCTCTTTCGCCCAGCGCCCGACCAGCTCGTCAATTGACTGCAGAATTTCCGGCTCGGTAATGTTTTCGCGATACATTCGCGGAATACGCGTTCCGCTGCGATTCCCACCCAGATGCACGTTGTAGCGCCCAGGAGCTTTACCCACCAGCCCCAGCTCGGCCAGCAGCGCACGGCCACAGCCGTTCGGGCAGCCGGTCACGCGCATCACAATATGTTCATCAGGGATGCCGTGTTTTTCCAGCACCGCTTCCACTTTGTCGGTGAACGACGGCAGGAAGCGCTCAGCTTCGGCCATTGCCAGCGGACAGGTCGGGAACGACACGCAGGCCATGGAGTTTTCACGCTGCGGTTTCACCGTATCCATCAGCGTATGTTCCCGGGCCAGCTTCTCGATCTTCGCCTTCTGGCTCTCCGGCACGCCGGCGATGATCAGGTTCTGGTTGGCAGTAATGCGGAACTCGCCTTTGTGGATCTTCGCGATCTCCAGCAGACCGGTTTTCAGCGGACGGCCCGGATAATCCAGAATACGGCCGTTCTCGATAAACAGCGTCAGGTGCCATTTATTGTCGATGCCCTTCACCCAGCCGATGCGATCGCCGCGACCGGTGAATTCGTAAGGACGGATCGGTTCAAACGTGATGCCCGCCCGGCGCTCCACCTCTTCCTTGAAAGTATCGACGCCGACGCGCTCAAGGGTGTACTTGGTCTTGGCGTTTTTACGGTCGGTACGGTTACCCCAGTCGCGCTGAGTGGTCACCACCGCTTCAGCCACCGCAAGGGTGTGTTCCAGCGGCAGATAGCCAAACTCGCTGGCGGTACGGGCGTAGGTTTTCTTGTTGCCGTGCTCAATGGACAAGCCGCCGCCCACCAGCAGGTTAAAGCCCACCAGTTTGCCGTTCTCAGCAACCGCGACAAAGTTCATGTCGTTGGCGTGCAGATCGATATCGTTCTGCGGTGGGATCACCACCGTGGTTTTGAACTTACGCGGCAGATAGGTCTGGCCGAGGATCGGTTCAACGTCGGTGGTGGCCACTTTTTCCTGATCGAGCCAGATCTCGGCATACGCGCGGGTCTGCGGCAGCAGATGCTCAGAGATCTTCTTCGCCCATTCGTAGGCTTCGGCGTGCAGCTCGGACTCGTACGGGTTGGAAGTACAGAGTACGTTACGGTTCATGTCGTTGGCGGTCGCCAGCGCGTCCAGCCCTACCGAGTGCAGCATCTGGTGTACCGGCTTCACGTTCTTCTTCAAAATACCGTGGAACTGGAAGGTCTGACGGTTAGTCAGACGGATGCTGCCGTAAATCGTGTTGTCATGGGCAAACTTGTCGATCGCCTGCCACTGTTTGGTGGTGATGATCCCACCCGGCAGACGGCAACGCAGCAGCATCGCATGACGCGGCTCCAGCTTCTGTTCAGCACGCTCGGCGCGGATATCGCGGTCGTCCTGCTGGTACATACCGTGGAAACGGATCAGCAGGAAGTTATCGCCTTTAAAACCGCCGGTCAGACCGTCATTCAAATCTTCGGCAATGGTGCCGCGCAGATAGTTGCTATCAACCTTCATGCGCTCGGCATCAGTCAGCTTGCCTTCGACCACCAGAGGGCCAGGATGTTTTTCGCTCATTAGTAGACATCTCGCTGATAACGGCGCTCTACGCGCAGCTCACTTAAAAATTCATCCGCCGATTCAGTATCCATGCCACCGAATTCAGCAATCACTTCCAGCAAAGCCTGCTCAACGTCTTTCGCCATGCGATTGGCGTCGCCGCAGACATAAATGTGGGCACCGTTATTGATCCATGCCCACAGTTCTGCGCCCTGTGCGCGCAGTTTGTCTTGTACGTATATTTTTTGTTGTTGGTCGCGAGACCAGGCCAAATCGATGCGCGAGAGCACGCCCTCTTTGACGTAGCGTTGCCACTCAACCTGATAAAGGAAATCTTCCGTAAAGTGCGGGTTGCCGAAGATAAGCCAGTTTTTACCGGAGGCTTCATCGGCGGCACGCTGCTGCATAAAGGCGCGGAACGGCGCAATACCGGTACCTGGACCAATCATAATCACCGGGGTTTCCGGGTTGGCAGGCAGACGGAAGTTGTCGTTGTGCTCAATAAACACCCGGACTTCGCCCTCTTCCTCAACGCGATCCGCGAGGAAGCTGGAGGCACCGCCCGCACGGGCGCGGCCTTCGATGTCGTAACGCACCACGCCGACGGTCACGTGCACTTCACTCTCCACTTCTGCCTGAGCAGAGGCGATGGAGTAGAGGCGCGGCGTCAGTGGACGCAGCAGGCCGGTTAATGCCTCCGGGCTCAGCTGTGCCGGGGCAAAACGCACCATATCCACAATGGGGGTGGTGGTGGCGTAGTGCTGCAGTTTCGCTTTGTCACCCACCAGCGGCAACAGTGCCTCGCTGCGGGTCAGGGTGGCGTAGTTTTCCACGATATTGGCGGTGTTGACGGTCAGTTCGAAATGCCACTGCAGCGCTTGCGCGAGCGGCAGGGTTTTGCCTTCTACCGTTACCGGCTCATCGCCCTTCAGCCACAGCAGTTCTACCAGCTCGTTCACCAGCGCCGGATCGTTCTGATACCAGACGCCAAGCGCATCGCCCGGCTGATAACGCAGACCGGAGTCGCCCAAATCAATTTCGATATGGCGCACATCTTTTTCAGAATCGCGACCGGTGATTTTCTGGTTAACAGAGAGGCTCGCCGTCAGCGGCGCTTCTTTGGTATACGGGCTGGTGTGGATATCGTTGACCACGCCAGTGGCGGTCACGGCAGCCTGTGCCGGCGTGTCCTGCGGGACGCGGGCTTTCAGCACATCAACAATGCGTGCGCGCCATTCGGCAGCGGCGGCCTGATACTCGACGTCGGTATCAACGCGGTCCAGCAGGCGCTCACCGCCCAGTTCCGCCAGCTTGCTGTCAAAATCTTTGCCGGACTGGCAGAAGAATTCATAGGACGAGTCGCCCAGGCCGAAGACGGCAAACGCGGTATCCGTAAGCTTGGGGGCTTTTTTCGAGAACAGGAACTTATGCAGCGCAACGGCTTCTTCAGGCGGCTCACCTTCGCCCTGGGTTGACGTGACCACCACAACCAGTTTTTCTGACGCGACTTGCTTAAATTTATAATCCCCGGCGTTCACCAGGTTCACGTTCAGTTTGGCCGCGAGCAGGTCGTCGCGCAGTGCTTCGGCGACGCGGCGCGCATTACCGGTTTGTGAAGCAGAGATAAGCGTAATTGCCGGGATCTCAACGGCCGTAGCCGGTGCGCTTACCGCGCTGCCGGGCTGCTGGTTGAGCATTCCCCAGAAATAACCGGACACCCAGGCGAGCTGGGTAGGCGAAAAATCAGTGGTGGCCGCCTGCAGGCGTGCCAGTTGCTCCGGGTTCAGGGGAAGCAAATTTGAAGGTGGGGCCTGTGTTGTCATGCGTCGTTATGTTCCAGTAGCAAAGCTGAATTTTTATCTTAAAGACAGAACAGAGTGTAAGGTTAACGGCGCGGATCATAACAATTAAAGAAGGGATGGAAATAATAAATAACCAAAAGAACTAACCTCTTTTAGCTATTGTTCTTAACAATAAAAACGATTAATTAAGCCTATGAAATTAAAACATAAAACCGTGAGTCATCGCAGTGTAAGCAGCGTCCCGGGAGAATGCCCGTTTTAGTTAATGATAAAAAAGGTACTTTCCGGTACTCTACGGCGGTTTTTTCCGCATTTTTGAGAGTCCACGATGTCCACCACACTGTTTAAAGATTTCATCTTCGAAGCCGCCCACCATCTCCCTCACGTCCCGGAAGGGCATAAATGTGGTCGCCTGCACGGGCACTCCTTTATGGTGCGCCTGGAGATCACGGGTGAAGTCGATCCGCACACCGGTTGGATCATGGATTTTTCCGAACTGAAGGCCGCCTTCAAGCCGACCTATAATCGCCTCGATCACTACTATCTGAATGAGATTCCAGGGCTTGAAAACCCGACCAGCGAAGTGCTGGCAAAGTGGATCTGGGATGAGATGAAGCCGCTGGTGCCGCTGCTGAGTGCAGTGATGATCAAAGAAACCTGTACGGCGGGCTGCGTGTATCGCGGCGAATAATCCCCTCTTTCCCGCACAGGACCCGCCGTAAGGCGGGTCTTCATTCTTCCAGCGCCACTAACGCACCAGATAACCGCCATCAACGGCCAGGATATGGCCATTGACATAATCTGAGGCCCGACTGGCAAGATATACCACTGCACCCATTAAATCCTGCGGCTCTCCCCATCGGTTGGCAGGGATATGCTCAAGCACCCTCTTATATTCCTTTGGGGTACTGTGCGTTATGGCTGTGATATCGGTGTGGTAATAGCCAGGCGCAATACCATTCACCTGAATATTATACTGACCTAATTCATCGCAATAAGATTTGGTTAACCCTGCTAGCGCATGCTTGGTTGCTGCATAGGCCGGAGACCATCTTCCGCCTGAAAATGAAAATACCGAACAGATATTAATAATCTTACCGCTACGGCGCGGAACCATTATTTTTGCCGCTTCATGACTGAGTTCAAATGCCGCTGTCAGATTAACATCGATCATTGGATCCCAGTCACTGCGCCCAAAACGAAGTATCTTATTGAGCTTACAGATACCCGCATTATTGACCAGAATATCCAGGTTACCAAAACGATGACAACAGGCATTGATAATCTTCCGCGGTACACCATCGCTGGAAATATCTACAGACATGAATTCCACCTCAACGCCTTGCTGCTCAATAAGTTCACGCGTCCTGGTATTCTCGCTGCTAATACCGGCGATAAAAACATTTGCCCCCGCTTTCGCCAGTGCCACGGCAAAAGCTTGCCCTAAACCGCGATTACCGCCGGTCACAATTGCCGTCTTGCCTTTTAACGAGAAAAAATCCATCGAAAAAGCGTTGATTGACTCATTTGACATCATGTCGCTTATTCTCCCTGAAGCGCAAAATTGCCGGACAAGGCAAAACTCGCCCGACAATATCTCTGATTTAGCTAAGCGATATTCAGATACTTGTGCGTCTGCATCGACAAACGCCAGTTGCGCGCGATACAGGTTTCAATGCACAGACGCGTGGCGTCGTCTTTCTGGCTGATTGGCTGCAGGGCAATGATACGCTGCTTTTCGTCGTTCAGCGTCGCCAGCAGTTCATCCAGTGCTTCAATATCACGCACGCGGCCCACCGGGTGTTTGATCTCATCGGCACGTTCCAGTGCCTGCGACAATACGTCGTACCCGCCGCGCATATTCACTTTCGGCGATACCGTCACCCAGGTGGTGTGCGAGCAGCGTACTTCGTGGGTGCCGCTGGTTTCAATCTGGCAGCTGTAGCCGTTCTTTTCCAGCAGATCCGTGAGCGAGGTTAAGTCGTGGATGCAGGGCTCCCCTCCGGTGATCACCACATGGCGGGCGGTCCAGCCCTGACGACCAATGATTGCCAGCAGATCTTCTGCACTGCCAGCGCCCCATTTATCGCTCTCTTTGGTTTTGGCCAGAATACTGAACAGCGACACTTCCCGATCTGCGAGTTTATCCCACGTATGTTTGGTATCACACCAGGCACAGCCAACCGGGCATCCCTGTAATCGAATAAAAATAGCAGGAACGCCGGTGAAGTAACCCTCGCCTTGCAGGGTCTGGAACATCTCGTTAATCGGGTACTGCATAGTCATCTCAGTTTGGGGATAAACGTTAAGTATCGCAGATCCCCGCCTAAGTATCATGCCCGATCGGTGCTTTAGGACTCTATCGCCGCCACGAAACGCGCGGTTATCTGCTGAGGACGCGTAATTGCACCGCCTACCACCACCGTGTGTGCGCCTAATTCCAGGCAGCGCGCGGCCAGTTCTGGCGTGTCGACATTGCCTTCTGCCACAACCGGAACTGTCACTGTCGCCAGCACGTCGCGTAAAAATCCGCAGTCGTTTTCACGCAGCATGCGCCCCTGCGTATCCGCCGTATAGCCGTGAAGCGTGGTGCCCACGCAGTCGAAGCCCAGCATCTGCGCCGTTTTGGCCTCGGCAACCGTGGCGATATCGGCCATCAGCAATAACGACGGATAGCGGGTGCGGATTTGTTCAACCAGTGCAGCAAGTGACTCCCCGTGCGGACGCGGGCGGTCGGTCGCGTCGAGGGCAATGATTTCCGGCTCGACTGCCATCAGCTCGTCGATCTCTTTCATCGTCGCGGTGATAAACACCTCGCTGTCCGCATAATCACGCTTGATGATGCCGATCACCGGCAACGAGACGGTCTCTTTGATGGCGGCGATATCCACCACGCTGTTAGCGCGAATGGCGACCGCCCCGCCCTGCGCCGCTGCCAGCGCCATACGCGACATGATAAACGAACTGTGCAGCGGTTCATTTTCCAGCGCCTGACAGGAGACGATCAATTTGCCTTTCAAAACATTCAGTACCGTTTTCATTACGCTAAACTCTCTTCGACTTCGTTTTTAATGATGGTGACGTGCGGGCCGTAAATGACCTGGACCCCATTGCCGCGAACAATGACGCCGCGTGCGCCAGTCGCTTTGAGTGCCGCTTCGTCGACCTTGCTGCCGTCTTTGACCGTCACGCGCAGACGCGTGGCGCAACAGTCCACCTCCTCCAGATTGTCCCTGCCGCCTAATCCCGCAATAACCGCCGCCGCACGTTCGCTCTGGGGAAGTGTGTTTTCGACGACTGTCTCTTTCTCACGGCCCGGTGTGGCAAAACCAAAGCGGTTAATCATGAAGCGGAAGGTGAAGTAATAGAGGAAGAACCACGGAATGCCGACCAGCGGAACGTACATCCAGTGGGTTTTGGCTTCGCCCTGAAGGACACCAAACAGGATAAAATCGATGAAACCGCCCGAGAACGTCTGCCCGATGGTGATATGCAGAATATGGGCGATCATGAACGCCAGCCCATCAAAGAACGCATGGATGACGTATAAAACCGGGGCCACGAACAGGAATGAGAATTCAATCGGCTCGGTGATCCCGGTCAGGAACGAGGTCAGCGCCGCCGAGAGCAGCAGGCCCGCGACGCGTTTTTTGTTCTCTGGTTTCGCCGTGTGATACATCGCCAGACACGCGCCCAGCAGGCCAAACATCATGGTGATAAAGCGCCCGGACATAAACCGCGAGGTGCCGATGTAAAACTGCTGGGTGTTCGGATCGGCAAGCTGCGCGAAGAAGATGCGCTGCGTGCCTTCGACCAGTTGCCCGTTGACGATTTCACTTCCGCCGAGCGCCGTGGTCCAGAACGGCAGATAGAAGATATGGTGCAGGCCAAATGGGCCGAGCATCCGCAGGATAAAGCCGTATAAGAACGTGCCGAGATAGCCGGTCGCATCCACCAGCCCACCGAGTCCAAAAATCATTTTCTGGAAATGCGGCCAGACCACCGTCATCAGCGCGCCGACCACAATCGCCGCCAGTGAGCTGATAATCGGTACAAAGCGCGAGCCGCCGAAGAAACCGAGGAACTGCGGCAACGCGATTTTGTTGAAGCGATGGTGTAGCGTGCAGGTCACGAGGCCAATCACCACGCCGCCGAACACGCCGGTTTCGAGGGTCTGAATGCCGAGCGTCATCCCCTGACCGACCGCGCCGGGATTCTCATGCGCCAGCGTGCCGGTGAGGATCAACAGTGCATTGATGGTGGCATTCATCACCAGGAAGGCGAGCAGTGCCGCCAGACCGGCGGTGCCTTTGTCCGTTTTTGCCAGCCCAACGGCCACCCCTACGGCAAACAGCACTGACAGGTTGGCAAACACAATCGAACCGGCGCTGCTCATAATCGTAAATATGGCCTGAAGCCAGCCGACATCCAGGAACGGGTACGCTGTTAGCGTATTGGGATTGGACAACGCCCCGCCAATTCCCAGCAGCAGGCCCGCTGCGGGTAATACCGCTATCGGCAGCATGAACGATTTACCGAACCGCTGCGCCTTTTCAAACCATGCCCCGGAGGAGGCACCACTGAACATTTGCATCATATTTTCATTTCCCCTGTTAATGGTGAAAATTTTTACCATATTAAATACACAAACTGAAAATTATCACCAAAGATCGGGAAGCTGATCATACTTTTTTAAAATGACTGGCATCTCTCACCCGCTTTCCGCCACACTAGCCCCAGAGAAACGCATTAAGGATCTTGCATGTCAGAAAATGAAAACCTGCTGCTGAGGCTGCGCCAGGGCCTTTCCGGATACAGTCCCACTCAGCAAAAACTGGGCGAATTCGTGTTAAACGATCCTGCAAAAGTGCTCTATCTGACGATCACCGAACTGGCACGCGAAAGTGAGACCAGCGAGGCGAGCGTGACGCGCCTGTGCCGCGCGCTGGGGTGTAAGGGATATACGGAGTTCAAAATGGCGCTGGCGCTGGACGTTCAGCGGATACAAGCGCCGAGTCGAAAAGGCGATGAGATTGATGAAGTGGTTGAAGAGTCGGTGCAGGCGTTACGCGACACCTCGCAGCTGCTCGACAGGGATATGCTACTAAAAGCGGCGCAGGAGCTGCATCAGTCGCGCTCGGTCTCTATTTACGGTGTCGCGGCCAGCGCCATTATTGGCGACTATTTGCATTACAAACTGCTGCGTCTGGGAAAACCGGCTCAGCTGTTCAGCGATATGCACCGGGCGTCGATGAACGCGACGACGTTAAGCTCTGACGATCTGATTGTGGCGATTTCGAGTTCCGGTTCGACGCGCGATCTGCTGCACGTGGTGAAGTTAGCACGTAAGCGTGGCGCTAAAGTGCTGGCCTTGAGTAACACGCCACGCAGTCCGCTGGCGTCGATAAGCGATATGTTGCTGGTGGCAGCAAAACCGGAAGGGCCGCTGAGCGCGGGGGCGCTTAACGCCAAAGTGGGCGTGATGCTATTGGTTGAGCTGCTTGCGACGTCACTGATTACGCTCGACGATCGCTACGGCGATATCAGTCAGCAAACGGCGAGTGCCACCCTGCCCTTGCTGCTGTAAATCAGCCATAAAAAAACCCGCCGAAGCGGGTTTTTTCTTAAGAGTGAAAGCTCAGTAGATTACTGACCTTTGATCTCTTTACGACCGTTGTATGGCGCTTTTTCGCCCAGCGCTTCTTCGATACGAATCAGCTGGTTGTATTTAGCAACACGGTCAGAACGGCTCATAGAACCCGTTTTGATCTGGCCAGCAGCGGTACCAACAGCCAGGTCAGCGATGGTCGCGTCTTCAGTTTCGCCTGAACGGTGAGAGATAACGGCAGTGTAGCCAGCGTCTTTCGCCATTTTGATCGCAGCCAGAGTTTCGGTCAGAGAACCGATCTGGTTGAATTTGATCAGGATGGAGTTAACGATGCCTTTCTCGATACCTTCTTTCAGGATCTTGGTGTTGGTTACGAACAGATCGTCACCCACCAGCTGGATTTTGTCGCCCAGAACTTTAGTCTGGTAAGCGAAGCCATCCCAGTCAGATTCGTCCAGACCGTCTTCGATAGAGACGATTGGGTACTGTTTGGTCAGGTCTTCCAGGAAGTGAGTGAACTCTTCGGAAGTGAAGGCTTTGTTGCCTTCGCCAGCCAGAACGTATTTACCGTCTTTGTAGAATTCAGATGCTGCACAGTCCATCGCCAGGGTGATGTCGGTGCCCAGCTCGTAGCCTGCTGCTTTAACCGCTTCAGCGATTACAGCCAGTGCTTCGGCGTTAGAACCCAGGTTAGGTGCATAACCACCTTCGTCACCAACAGCGGTACCCATGCCTTTAGACTTCAGAACTTTAGCCAGGGTGTGGAACACTTCAGAACCCATACGGATGGCTTCTTTCAGCGTTTTCGCGCCAACAGGCTGAATCATGAACTCTTGAATATCAACGTTGTTGTCAGCGTGCTCGCCGCCGTTGATGATGTTCATCATCGGAACTGGCATGGAGTATTTGCCTGGGGTGCCGTTCAGTTCAGCGATGTGTTCGAACAGTGGCTGACCTTTAGAAGCTGCTGCTGCTTTGGCGTTTGCCAGAGACACAGCCAGGATTGCGTTCGCACCGAAGTTAGATTTGTTTTCAGTACCGTCCAGGTCGATCATGATCTTATCGATGCCAGCCTGGTCTTTGGCGTCTTTGCCAAGGATTGCCTGAGCGATTGGGCCGTTAACCGCGCCAACAGCTTTGGTTACGCCTTTACCCAGGTAACGGGATTTGTCGCCATCGCGCAGTTCCAGCGCTTCGCGGGAACCAGTAGAAGCACCTGACGGCGCAGCTGCCATACCGACGAAACCACCTTCAAGGTGAACTTCAGCTTCAACGGTAGGGTTACCACGGGAGTCGATGATTTCACGACCGATGACTTTAACGATTTTGGACATTAGATTTTCCTCAGTACAAGTTAAACTAAAACTCCAGACAAACAGCGCGTACCTTAGGTACGCGCTGCCGTTCTAACTTTTCTTACTTCGCCTGACGCTTCTGGAACTCGTTGGCGGCTTTCACAAAGCCAGCAAACAGCGGATGTCCATCACGCGGCGTGGAAGTAAATTCCGGGTGGAACTGACAGGCAACAAACCACGGGTGGTTCGGCACTTCAATGATCTCGACCAACTGATCATCCCCGGAGCGGCCCGCAATACGCAGACCGGCAGCTTCAATTTGTTTCAACAGCAGGTTGTTGACTTCATAACGGTGACGATGGCGTTCAGTGATGACCGGTGCACCGTACATCTGGCGTACCAGGCTGTCGTCAGAGACCTGACAAGCCTGAGCACCAAGACGCATTGTGCCACCCAGATCGCTCTTCTCGGTACGGACTTCGACGTTACCTTCTTCGTCGCGCCATTCAGTGATAAGCGCCACAACAGGGTACTTACAGTCTGGCACAAATTCCGTTGAGTTGGCGTTTTCCATGCCCACCACATTACGAGCAAATTCAATCAGTGCAACCTGCATACCCAGGCAAATGCCGAGGTAAGGAATATTGTTTTCACGCGCATAGCGTGCGGTAGCGATCTTGCCTTCAACGCCACGGTAGCCGAAGCCACCCGGGATCAGAATAGCATCCAGATCTTTCAGAATTTCTACACCGCGGGTTTCAACATCCTGCGAATCAATCAGCTTGATGTTGACGGTTACGCGATTTTTCAGGCCACCGTGTTTCAGCGCTTCGATAACTGACTTATAGGCGTCCGGCAGTTCGATGTACTTGCCGATCATACCAATAGTCACTTCACCTGCCGGGTTCGCTTCTTCGTAAATAACCTGCTCCCATTCAGACAGGTTAGCTTCCGGACAGTTCAAGCTGAATCGTTTACAAATATAATCGTCCAGACCCTGTGATTTCAACAGGCCCGGGATTTTATAAATGGAATCGACGTCTTTCATTGAAATAACGGCTTTTTCTGGCACGTTACAGAACAATGCAATTTTCGCACGTTCGTTAGCCGGCACCGCACGATCGGAGCGGCAAACCAGGATATCAGGCTGAATACCGATAGAGAGTAATTCTTTCACGGAGTGCTGAGTTGGCTTGGTTTTCACTTCACCGGCAGCAGCAAGGTAAGGTACCAGCGTCAGGTGCATGAACAGCGCGTGTTCACGACCGATATCAACCGCCAGTTGACGAATTGCTTCGAGGAACGGCAGGGATTCGATATCACCTACGGTACCGCCGATTTCAACCAGCACCACGTCGTGACCTTCGCCACCCGCAAGGACGCGCTCTTTAATGGCATTGGTGATATGCGGGATGACCTGAACGGTTGCGCCCAGATAGTCGCCACGGCGTTCTTTACGCAGAACGTCGGAATAGATACGGCCCGTAGTGAAGTTATTGCGACGGGTCATTTTGGTGCGAATGAAGCGCTCGTAGTGACCCAGGTCCAGATCGGTTTCAGCGCCGTCTTCAGTAACGAACACTTCCCCGTGTTGGATAGGACTCATGGTGCCAGGATCGACGTTGATATACGGATCCAGTTTCATCATGGTCACGTTGAGGCCACGGGCTTCAAGAATGGCTGCCAGGGAGGCTGCGGCAATGCCTTTACCCAGAGAGGATACGACCCCGCCGGTCACAAAAATATAGTTCGTTGTCATGCTGAACCTGAGAAGTTAGGGTGAAACGATGGAATAACCAGGACGGGAAAGCAGTATACCCGATCATAGCAGACGCCACAAACTTTCATTATTCCTCCTCTTCATCAGGCTCAAACAAACGCAGGGAGTGAGAAAATAGCCCCTTTGGGGTAAATGTTTTTGACGCAAATCAAGCGCTTGTCATTTAAAAAATCACACAAATTGCGCTTGATCGCAAAAACCCGTTAGAGATCATATTCCTGGCGTTTTACTTCCTGCCAGACTTCTTCCATCGCCTCGAGGTCAACGCCGGTCATTTCCAGCCCGCGCGCGGCAATGATGCGCTCCACTTCGCGGAAACGACGCTCAAACTTGAGGTTGGCTTTCTGCAGGGCGGTTTCGGCTTTTACCCCTAAATGACGCGATAAATTCACCGTCGCAAACAGCAGGTCGCCCATCTCCTCTTCCAGCTTTGCCTGATCGATGACGGCCTGCTGCGCTTCGTGCATCACTTCGTCGATCTCTTCGTGCACTTTGTCGAGCACCGGCCCGAGGGAAGTCCAGTCGAACCCCACCGTCGAGCAACGTTTCTGGATTTTATGCGCACGCATCAGCGCCGGCAGGCTGAGGGGGATATCATCCAGCGCCGAATGCTGTGCTTTTTCCGCACGCTCAGCGGTTTTGATTTGCTCCCAGCGGGTCAGCACGTCGTGACTGGTTTCTGCGGTCGCATCGCCAAAAATGTGCGGGTGGCGGCGTTCCAGTTTGTCGCTGATGGCGGCACAAATATCATTGAAATCAAAGCGCCCTTCTTCCTGGGCCATTTGCGCGTAGAACACCACCTGGAACAGCAGGTCGCCCAGTTCACCGCGCAGATCGTCAAAATCTTGACGGGAGATGGCGTCCAGCACTTCGTAGGTCTCTTCCAGAGTGTAAGGCGCGATAGTGGCGAAAGTCTGCTCTTTGTCCCATGGACAGCCGGTTTGCGGGTCGCGGAGGCGCTGCATAATGCCAAGCAGGCGGTCGATTTGGGTCATGAGTCATTCCTGATAAATAAGAAAAGCCGGGGGCGGCGACACCTGACCCGGCCTACAAAAGATGGCAATCTTATCCGCCGTGAAGACGACGGGCGTCAATCACATCCGGCACCTGGTTCAGCTTGCCGAGCACCCGGCCCAGCACCTGCAGGTTATAGATTTCAATCGTCATGTCGATGGTAGCGAGCTGCTGGCGGGTATCGCTGCGGCTGGCGACCCCCAGCACATTCACTTTTTCGTTAGCCAGAATAGTGGTGATGTCGCGCAGCAGGCCGCTGCGATCGTTGGCCGCAACCCGCACCACCAGCGAATAGCCCGCGGAGTAGCTCTCGCCCCATACCGCATCGACAATACGTTCCGGCGCATGCGACTGTAAATCTTCCAGCTGATCGCAGTCCGCCCGGTGAATGGAGATCCCGCGCCCCTGGGTGATAAAGCCGACTATCTCGTCCCCCGGGATCGGCTGACAGCAGCGGGCAATGTGGTGCATTAAATTGCCAACGCCTTCGACCACCACCCGACCATTGTCTTTACTGCGATGCGGTGGCGTGTAGGTCTTCTGCTGCAGCAGCTTCAGCGCAGCCGCATCCTGCTCGGCTGCACTCGGTTTGTTGAACTGCGCCTGCAGGAAATTAACCATCTGGTTGAGACGAATGTCCCCACCGCCAATCGCCGCCAGTAGCTCGTCAAGCTCGTTAAAGTTGTAGCGGGGCAGCAGGAATTTCTCCGCCTCTTTCAGGTGGATGCCTAAATGCTCCAGCTCGTCATCGAGGATCTGGCGACCCGCAAGGATGTTTTTGTCACGGTCCTGTTTACGGAACCAGGCGTGAATTTTAGAGCGTCCACGGCTGGTGGTGACGTAACCCAGGTTCGGGTTCAGCCAGTCGCGGCTCGGGTTCGGCTGTTTCTGGGTGATGATTTCTATCTGATCGCCCATCTGCAGCTGGTAGGTGAACGGCACGATGCGCCCACCGATTTTGGCCCCGATGCAGCGGTGTCCCACATCGCTGTGGATGTGGTAGGCGAAGTCGAGCGGCGTCGAGCCCGCCGGAAGATCGACGACATCGCCCTTTGGCGTAAAGACGTAAACCCGGTCGTCAAAGACCTGGCTGCGCACTTCGTCAAGCATTTCGCCGGAGTCGGCCATCTCTTCCTGCCACGCAATCAGCTTGCGCAGCCAGGCAATACGATCTTCGTGGCCGGAACGCGCGCCGCTGGAGGTGCCCTCTTTGTACTTCCAGTGCGCAGCAACACCCAGCTCGGACTCTTCGTGCATCTGTTTGGTACGGATCTGGATTTCAACCGTTTTGCCGCCCGGCCCCAGCACCACGGTATGGATCGACTGATAGCCGTTAGGTTTTGGGTTCGCCACGTAGTCGTCAAACTCGTCCGGCAGGTGGCGGAAATGGGTATGCACGATGCCCAGCGCGGCATAGCAGTCCTGCAACCGTTCGGCCACAATTCGCACCGCACGCACGTCAAACAGCTCATCAAAGGCCAAATGCTTCTTCTGCATTTTGCGCCAGATGCTGTAGATGTGTTTCGGGCGGCCATAGACTTCTGCTCGCACGTTTTCTTCTTTCATCGCCTTGCGCAATCCACCGACGAATTCGTCGATGTAATGCTCCCGGTCGATACGGCGTTCGTGCAGCAGTTTCGCAATGCGCTTGTATTCCGCCGGATGCAGATAGCGGAAGCAGTAATCTTCCAGCTCCCATTTCAGCTGCCCGATCCCTAAGCGGTTCGCCAGCGGCGCGTAAATATTGGTGCACTCTTTGGCCGCCAGCACGCGCTCATCTTCCGGCGCGTCTTTCACTTCGCGCAGATGGGCCACGCGCTCCGCCAGCTTGATCACCACGCAGCGGAAATCGTCCACCATTGCCAGCAGCATACGGCGGACGTTATCCACCTGTTCAGCGGAGACGGAATCCGTATGCGCGGCTTTCAGCTGGCGAATGGCCGCCATATCTCGCACGCCGTGGATCAGTGCGACCACAGATTTGCCGACGCTCTCACGCAGAACGTCTTCGCTGACCACATCTGCATCAGCCAGCGGGAACAGGAGCGCCGCCTGCAGCGTTTCAATGTCCATATTGAGCATGGAGAGGATTTCGACCATCTCCACACCGCGCCACAGCAGCAGATCCGCATCGGGATGCCCCTGGGTAGTGCGCAAACAGTAGGCCCAGGTTTCGGTTAAACGTTCACACGACTGCTGGCTGGAAATTCCCAGACTGGCGATCCATTTTTGTGGGTCAAACTCTCCAGCTTTATTGAGATGTGCACTTCTTACCGCAACCATCGTCCTCTCCTTTAGGGACCCGTGCCTGTCGAATTCGACAAGCCGAAATTCATCAGTTAAGCGTGAACAACGCCATTGATTCCAGATGCCCAGTGTGCGGGAACATATCCAGCATTGCCAGACGCTGAATCTGGTAACCCGCGGCTAATAATGACTCACTGTCCCGGGACAGCGTCGCCGGATTACAGGAAACATAGACCACACGTTTTGGCGCGAGTTTAATAATATGCTGCATCACGCCAGGGGCACCGGCACGCGCCGGATCCAAAAGGATTTTATCAAAGCCGTGCTTCGCCCAGGGCTGCTGAGTGACATCCTCTTCCAGATTCTCGTGAAAAAATGTCACATTGTGCAGCGCATTGTGAACCGCGTTGTCACGCCCTTTCTCCACCAACGCCGCCACGCCTTCGACCCCGACCACGCTTTGCGCTCGTTTTGCCAGCGGCAGGGTAAAATTGCCCATCCCGCAGAACAGATCCAGCACCCGGTCGTCTGGCTGAATATCCAGCCAGTCCAGCGCCGTCGCCACCATCTGCTGGTTAACGCCATCGTTGACCTGAATGAAATCGCGCGGACTGAACGATAAGCGTAGCCCGTCTGAATCGTACCAGGGCGCTTCACCTGTTACGTGCTCAAGTATGTCGCTTTGCGGGGCGAGATACAGCGCGAGGTCATGAGAATGCGAAAAGCGTTCCAGTTTTTCGCGATCGCGGGCAGAAAGTGGCGCGGTGTGGCGCAGGACCATCATCGGGCCGCCGTTCGCCAGCACCAGTTCAACGTGCCCCAGATGGCGAACGCCCTGCAGCTCAGAAAGGCATGCACGCACCTCTGGCAGCAATGCCTCAAGACGGGGCACCAGAATGGGGCACTGTTTGATATCGACAATCTCGCTGGCGTTAGCCTTGCGAAAACCCATCTCCAGACGCGCGGTTTTCGGCAGGTAATTCAGGCTCAGGCGCGCCCGGCGGCGGTAGCCCCAGGGGTCACCGGCGATAATCTCATTAACGTCATGCTTCATCAGTCGCGCGAGGGCGCGGCTTTTACTGCGATCCTGCAGCGCAACGCTGGCATGCTGCTGCTGGCAGCCGCCGCAAACGCCAAAGTGCGCGCAGCGTGGTTTAACGCGTTCCGGGCTATCATTAAGCCGGCGTTTGACTTGCCCGCGCGCGTACTGCCGTTTCTCTTCCGTCAGGGTGATTTCCGCTCGCTCATCCGGCAGCAGGCCGGGAATAAACAGGGCCTTCCCGTCATGGCGCGCCACGCCCTGACCGAAGGGATCGAGGTCGGTGACATCAACAGTTATGATCTGACGCGTCGTCACGCGTCGCTTTGCAGAGTAGAATTGCGCCATTACCGGGTATTTTCTCAAATGAACATATTGACTCTAATTGTCCCATAACGGAACTCCATGACCAACTACAGCCTGCGTGCGCGCATGATGATTTTGATCCTCGCCCCTACCGTACTCATTGGTTTGCTGCTGAGCACCTTCTTTGTGGTTCACCGTTATAACGACCTGCAACGCCAGTTAGAGGATGCGGGAGCCAGCATAATTGAACCGCTGGCCGTCTCCAGTGAATACGGCATGACCCTGCAAAACCGCGAATCTATAGGCCAGCTCATCAGCGTTTTGCACCGTCGCCACTCGGATATTGTGCGCGCCATCACCGTCTATGACCAAAATAATCGCCTGTTTGTCACGTCCAATACCCACATCGACCCCGGTACGATGAAGATCCCCGACGGCATGGCGTTTCCCAGGCGTCTGAGCGTTATCCATCAGGGCGACAGGATGATCCTGCGCACGCCGATCACCTCGGAAAGCTATTCACCTGATGAATCAGCCAGTTCAGATGCCAAGCCCGACAACAATATGCTGGGATATGTGGCGCTGGAGCTGGATCTCAAGTCCGTGCGCCTGCAGCAGTACAAAGAAATTTTTATCTCCACCGTCATGATGCTGTTCTGTATCGGCATTGCGCTGATCTTTGGTTGGCGACTGATGCGCGATGTTACCAGCCCTATCCGCAATATGGTGAATACCGTCGACCGGATCCGTCGGGGACAGCTCGACAGCCGCGTTGAAGGCTTTATGCTCGGCGAACTGGATATGCTGAAAAACGGCATCAACTCGATGGCGATGTCGCTGGCGGCGTACCATGAAGAGATGCAGCATAACGTCGATCAGGCCACCTCCGACCTGCGTGAAACCCTGGAGCAGATGGAGATCCAAAACGTCGAGCTGGATCTGGCCAAAAAGCGTGCCCAGGAAGCGGCGCGCATAAAATCCGAGTTTTTGGCGAACATGTCCCACGAACTGCGCACCCCGCTAAATGGGGTGATTGGCTTTACCCGTCTGACCTTGAAAACCGAACTGAATCCAACCCAGCGCGACCACCTGCATACCATTGAACGCTCGGCCAATAACCTGCTGGCGATCATCAATGACGTGCTCGATTTCTCCAAGCTGGAGGCGGGCAAGCTGATTCTGGAAAGCATCCCGTTCCCGCTGCGTAATACGCTGGATGAAGTGGTGACCCTGTTGGCGCACTCCTCCCACGACAAGGGGCTGGAGCTGACGCTGAACATCAAAAATGACGTGCCGGATAACGTAATAGGCGATCCGCTGCGCCTGCAGCAGGTGATCACCAACCTGGTAGGGAACGCCATCAAATTCACCGAAAGCGGCAACATTGACGTGCTGGTTGAAAAGCGCGCCCTCAGCAATACCAAGGTGCAGATTGAGGTGCAGATCCGCGACACCGGGATTGGCATCCCGGAACGCGATCAGTCCCGGCTGTTCCAGGCCTTCCGCCAGGCGGACGCCAGCATTTCGCGCCGTCACGGCGGTACCGGACTGGGGCTGGTGATCACTCAAAAGCTGGTGAAAGAGATGGGCGGGGATATCTCCTTCCACAGCCAGCCCAACCGGGGGTCGACCTTCTGGTTCCACATCAATCTTGACCTGAACCCGAATGTGCTGACCGATCGCCCGGCGATGGATTGCCTGCAGGGTAAACGGCTGGCCTACATCGAACCCAACGCCGCAGCGGCGCAGAGTACGCTGGATGTATTGAGCACCACACCGCTGGACGTGGTCTACAGCCCGGCGTTTTCCGCCCTGCCGGTGGAGCATTACGACATTCTGCTGATGGGGATCCCGGTGACCTTTACCGGCGAGCTGACCATGCAGCAGGAACGGCTGGCAAAAGCGGCCTCGATGACCGATTACCTGCTGCTGGCGCTGCCGTGCCACGCGCAGATAAACGCCGAAGAGCTTAAGCATGACGGCGCAGCAGCGTGCCTGCTTAAACCGCTGACCGCCACGCGCCTGCTACCGACGCTGACGGAATATTGCCGCCTGAACCACTACGTTGCGCCAATTGTCAGCAATGAAAGCAAACTACCGATGACCGTGATGGCAGTGGATGACAACCCCGCCAACCTGAAACTTATCGGCGTTCTGCTGGAGGATCAGGTGCAGCACGTCGAGCTGTGTGAGAGCGGCCTGCAGGCGGTTGAACGTGCCCGACAGACGCAGTTTGACCTGATTCTGATGGATATTCAGATGCCCGGCATGGACGGCATTCGTGCCTGCGAGCTGATTCGCCAGCTCCCGCATCAACAGCAAACCCCGGTTATCGCCGTGACCGCGCATGCCATGGCGGGCCAGAAAGAGAAGCTGTTGAGCGCCGGGATGAACGACTATCTGGCAAAACCGATTGAGGAAGGGAAGCTGCACAACCTGCTGCTGCGCTATAAGCCGGGCCCGGTGACGGGCAACTGGATTGCACCTTCCGAGACGCCAGAGGCCCCTGCCAACACCAGCGAGACACTCGACTGGCAGCTGGCTTTACGCCAGGCGGCGGGAAAACCGGACCTGGCCCGGGAGATGCTGCAGATGCTGATCGCCTTCCTGCCGGAGATCCGCAATAAAGTGGAAGAACAGCTGGTCGGAGAAAAACCGGAAGGACTCACCGACGCGATCCATAAGCTGCACGGTAGCTGCGGCTACAGCGGCGTCCCGCGCCTGAAAAATCTGTGCCAGTTGCTGGAACAACAGCTGCGCTCGGGAACGCCGGAAAGCGAGCTGGAGCCGGAGTTTCTGGAGTTGCTGGATGAGATGAATAATGTCACGCGGGAAGCGATGAAGGTGCTGAGGGCGTAACAACCCTCTCCCATCTGGGAAAGGGTGATCGTGTGGATATCGGCCTTCGTTAAACCTCCATCCCCACTTTCAATACCGCGGCAATATTTCTGGCCGCCATCCGCACGTTTTCAGCGGCGTCTTCTAACGCCTCCTCCAGCGTACAGACGGTATAGATCACGCTAAAGACCGCGTCAATACCGTGTTCGTGAACGACGCCAACGTCTGCTGTCAGGCTACCCGCGAGGCCAATCACCGGTTTGTTGTAGCGTTTGGCAATTTTTGCCACCCCAACCGGGACTTTGCCATGAACGGTCTGGCTGTCGATTCGCCCTTCGCCGGTGATCACCAGATCGGCATCGGCTACCTGGCTGTCCAGGTCGAGCGCATCGGTAACAATTTCAATACCCTGGCGCAGCTGCGCGCCACAGAATGCGTACAGCGCTGCCCCCATTCCGCCTGCCGCTCCGCCGCCTTCCAGTTTGAGCACTTCAACGTCGAGGTCGCGGGCAATGATCTGCGCATAGTGCGCCAGTGCGCGATCGAGACGTTCGATCATCTCCGGCGTGGCCCCTTTTTGCGGCCCGAATATCGCACTCGCCCCGCTTTCACCGGTCAGGGGATTAGTGACGTCACAGGCGACTTCAATCCGGCACTCTGCCAGCCGTTTATCCAGCCCGCTGATGTCGATACGCGCCAGCTTTTCCAGCTCGCTGCCGCCAGGGCCGATTGGCTCACCCCGTTCATCCAGCAACGCGGCACCCAGCGCCTGCACCATGCCTGCGCCGCCGTCATTGGTGGCGCTGCCGCCAATGCCGATAATAATGTGTTTAACCCCCGCATCCAGCGCATGGCGGATCAGCTCGCCGGTGCCCCAGGAGGTGGTGATCAGTGGATTGCGTTGAGCAGGAACCACCAGCTCCAGACCGCTGGCCGCCGCCATCTCGATAAAGGCGCTTTTCTGGTCCCCGGAGCGGCCATAAAAACCGTCAACATGCTCGCCCAGCGGCCCGGTTACGCGCACCTGAATAATCTGCCCCTGCGTGGCGGCCACCATCGCTTCGACGGTGCCTTCGCCCCCGTCAGCAACCGGCAGTTTGACGTACTCTGCCGTAGGGAAAATCTCGCAAAACCCCTCTTCTATCGCCGTCGCCACTGCCAGGGCGCTCAAACTTTCCTTGTAGGAGTCCGGTGCGATAACAATTTTCATAAGCCGTCCTTACGCATGTTGACTACCCTAAGCATACACCCGGAACGAAAGAGAAAATGCCGGCTCCCGCAGGAACCGGCACCCGACTTAGCGCACCATGCAAGGGCGCTTGTTGTTGAATGTCCACTCCGGAATCAGATACTGCATCGCCATCGCATCATCGCGCGCGCCCAGACCGTGCTGCAGATACAGCTCGTGCGCCTTCATCACCTGATCCATATCCAGCTCAACGCCAAGGCCAGGCGTGGTTGGCACCTGCACCATGCCGCCTTTGATTTCGAACGGCTGTTTGGTCAGACGCTGATTGCCTTCCTGCCAGATCCAGTGGGTGTCGATGGCGGTGATGTTGCCCGGTGCGGCAGCCGCCACATGGGTAAACATCGCCAGCGAGATATCAAAGTGGTTGTTGGAGTGAGAGCCCCAGGTCAGGCCGAACTCGTGACACATCTGCGCCACGCGTACTGAGCCCTGCATAGTCCAGAAGTGCGGGTCCGCCAGCGGAATGTCGACTGACTGCAGCGACAGCGTATGGCCCATTTGACGCCAGTCGGTGGCGATCATGTTGGTCGCGGTCGGCAGGCCGGTGGCGCGACGGAATTCCGCCATCACTTCACGCCCGGAGAAGCCCTGCTCAGCGCCACACGGATCTTCTGCGTAGGCCAGCACGCCTTTCAGCTGTTTACCGATCCGAATCGCCTCTTCCAGCGACCAGGCACCGTTTGGATCCAGCGTCACGCGCGCCTGCGGGAAGCGCTTCGCCAGCGCGACAATCGATTCAGCCTCTTCTTCACCGGCCAGCACACCGCCCTTCAGTTTGAAATCGTTAAAGCCGTACTTTTCATAGGCCGCTTCCGCCAGACGCACCACTGAATCCGGGGTCATCGCCTCTTCATGGCGCAGGCGATACCAGTCGCACGCCTCATCCGGCTGGTTCTGATACGGCAGCGGGGTCAGCTTGCGGTTGCCGACGAAGAACAGGTAGCCCAGCATCTCGACTTCAGTGCGCTGCTGCCCGTCACCCAGCAGCGAAGCCACGTTTACGCCCAGGTGCTGACCCAGCAGGTCGAGCATTGCGGCTTCAATACCGGTGACCACGTGAATGGTGGTGCGCAGGTCAAAGGTTTGCAGCCCGCGTCCACCCGCATCGCGGTCGGCGAATTCGCCGCGCACCGCATTGAGGATATTTTTGTAGGCACCCAGGGTTTTACCGACCACCAGCGGGATGGCATCTTCCAGCGTTTTGCGGATCTTCTCGCCGCCCGGGATTTCCCCCACGCCGGTATGACCGGAGTTGTCTTTGATAATGACAATGTTACGGGTGAAGAACGGGGCGTGTGCGCCACTCAGGTTCATTAGCATGCTGTCATGGCCGGCAACCGGGATAATCTGCATGGAGGTGACAACAGGCGTAGTAAATGTACTCATAATTCAATCCTTTAATCAGTGACGACCGAACACCGGGCGTTTACGGTCAAATGTCCAGCCGGGAATAAGGTACTGCATCGGGCCTGCGTCGTTACGCGCGCCGCCTGGCAGCTTCTTGTACGCTTCATGCGCTTTGTGGATCTGATCCCAGTCGAGTTCCACGCCAAGCCCCGGTGCATCCGGTACGGCGATCTTGCCGTCTTTAATTTCCAGCGGGTTTTTAGTCAGGCGCGCTTCGCCTTCCTGCCAGATCCAGTGGGTATCAATGGCGGTCGGCGTGCCTGGTGCGGCAGCGCCAACATGGGTGAACATTGCCAGCGAAATATCAAAGTGGTTATTGGAGTGACAACCCCAGGTTAAGCCCCAGTCGTCGCACAGCTGCGCTACGCGAACCGCACCGGAGAGCGTCCAGAAATGCGGATCCGCCAGCGGAATATCTACCGAGTTAAGCATGACCGCATGACCCATCTCACGCCAGTTCGTGGCGATCATGTTGGTTGCCACCGGCAGACCGGTGGCGCGGCGGAACTCCGCCATCACCTCACGCCCAGAGAAGCCCTGCTCTGCGCCGCACGGATCTTCGGCGTAGGTCAGGACATCGCCCAGGCCTTTGCACAGCGCGATGGCTTCATCCAGCAGCCAGGCCCCGTTTGGGTCGACGGTAATGCGGGCATCCGGGAAGCGTTTTTTCAGGGCGCGGGCGCTGTCGATCTCCTGCTCGCCCGGCAGAACGCCGCCTTTCAGTTTGAAATCTTTAAAGCCGTAGCGATCCTGCGCTGCTTCAGCCAGACGGACCACCGCCTCGCTGGAGAGCGCTTCCTGGTGACGCAGACGATACCAGTCGTGGCGGCCAGGGGAACGGTCCAGATACGGTAAGTCGGTTTTGGTGCGATCGCCCAGGTAGAACAGATAACCGAGGACGGTGACTGCATCGCGCTGCTTGCCGGGACCGAGCAGTTCGCACACCGGTACGTTCAGTGCTTTGCCAAGCAGGTCGAGCAGCGCAGCTTCCAGCGCCGCCACGGCGTTAACCCGCAGTTCAAATGTCCAGGCACCTTTACCAAAGGTATCGAAATCGGCGGACTGATTGCCTTTGTGGACGCGCTGCACCACTTTGTTCAGGCGGGCCACTTCCTGGCCGACTACCTGCGGGATGGCATCCACCAGCGTCTGGTAAATCACCTCGCCGCCAGGGGCTTCACCCACGCCGGTATTCCCGGCGTTGTCTGTCAGTACGACGATGTTGCGGGTAAACCAGGCGTTATGTGCGCCGCCGATATTCAGCAGCATGCTGTCCTGACCGGCGACCGGAATCACCTTCATTTCCGTCACAACGGGGCTCGATTGCATACTCATCATGAGCGCTCCACAACAGGTTTCAGCTCGATACGTTTGATATCACCCACCAGCACCAGATAGCTCAGTACCGCCACCAGGGCATGAATACCGACGTAGATCAGCGCGCCATTGAACGATCCGGTGGTGCCGACGATGTAGCCAATCGCAATCGGGGTCACGATACCGGACACGTTACCGAACATGTTGAACAGACCGCCGCTTAAGCCGCTGATCTCTTTCGGCGCAGTATCTGCCATCACCGCCCAACCCAGCGCACCGATACCTTTACCGAAGAAGGCCATCGCCATAAAGCCGATAATCATCCACTCGGCGTCAACGTAGTTACACACCACCATCGACATGGAGAGCAGCATGCCGAGCACGATCGGCGTTTTACGCGCAATATTCAGTGAACCGGTACGACGCATCAGCCAGTCGGAAATCACCCCACCGAGCACGCCACCGATAAAGCCGCAGATGGCCGGAACCGAGGCAACAAATCCGGCTTTCAGAATTGACATGCCGCGAGCCTGCACCAGATAGACCGGGAACCAGGTGATGAAGAAGTAGGTTAATGCGTTGATGCAGTACTGGCCGAGATAGATCCCCACCATCATGCGGGAACCCACCAGCTGTTTAATTTGACCCCATTTCTGACTGAACGGGACTTTCTCTTTGCTGCCGGCCTGGTCCATGTTGATCAGCGCGCCACCGGCGGCGATGTAGTCAAGCTCTTTCTGGTTTACGCCAGGGTGCTGGTTAGGTTCGTGGATCACTTTCAGCCAGACGAAGCTGATGATAATGCCCAGACCCCCCATGAAGAAGAACACGTGCGACCAACCCACTTCGTGCGTCAGCCAACCCATGATAGGGGCGAAGATCACCGTGGCGAAGTACTGTGCGGAGTTAAAAATGGAAACTGCCGTTCCCCTCTCCTGCGCCGGGAACCAGGCCGCGACGATGCGACTGTTGCCCGGGAAGGACGGCGCTTCTGCCAGCCCTACGAGGAAGCGCAGCGTAAAGAGCGCAACGATGATGCCAAAGCCGTTAAAGATATCAACGAAGCCCTGCAGCAGGGTGAACATGGACCAGATAAAGATGGACCAGAAATAGACGCGTTTTGAACCGAAGCGATCCAGTAACCAACCGCCCGGGATTTGGCCAATAACATAGGCCCATGAGAATGCGGAGAAAACGTAACCCATCCCAACCGCATCCAGACCGATATCTTTTGCCATTTCTGAACCGGCAATCGACAGCGTGGCGCGGTCGCCATAGTTGAAGGATGTGACGATAAACAGCATCACCACAATCCAGTAGCGAGCATTTGTGCGCTTTTCAGCGCTGCTTGCAGCCTGGCTTAATGTACTCATTATTGCACTCCTGAATCATAGCTTTTTCGCTACGTTCATTCTGAACAACGCGACCTGTAGGGTACTCAGAATGACGTGTTTGTGTTTTTTGCAGTTTTCAACGTTAAGGTCGTATCGCCTTGCTTACTGCATTTTTATTAACTGGCGAGAAAAGTATAAGAAAGGAACAAGGCCACCCTCACCGTGCAACAACACAACATTGGTACAGTCATGTTCAGTTGTTTATGGCAAAAGCCCAGGCCAATGGAAGAGACTTCACGGAAATGAAAACTGCATGGCAGTAAGCGGCAGGCGAGCTGCAGGGAATCTCGGGAGTGTGAATCAGGTCGCTTGACGCAGTGAAAATGCCTGCCAATACCCCTGATTACGATAAGGATTTGAGGGCCATTGCCCAAAGATAACTCGATTCAGTGACCTTACACTGTATGCAAGGTCGTTTTGTTAACTGGCAACGGGTTCTGGCCCTCCGCATCCGGGAGGGCCAGAGCTTATTTTAACAACGTACCCCAGTTTTCTACCCAGGGATTGGATTCGCTTTCCGGCTCTGGGTGTTCAGAGGCATCAATCATCAGCATTTCACCCACGCGCTGGGCGCTTTGCTCTTGCAGCAGGGCATCGAACTGCTTACCGCCGCCGCAGAAATTCGCGTAGGTGCTGTCGCCAAGGGCGATGATGCCGTAGCGCGTCTCGGGCTGATAGCCGAGCGTAGTTTTGATGCTCTCAAACAGCGGCACGATACTGTCTGGCAGATCGCCCTGTCCGGTTGTCGAGGTGACCACCAGCACATAGTCGCTCTGGTATTTTTGCCAGTCGGCCAGATCTGAATCTTCATAGACCGTGGCTTTATGCCCCATTCCCGCGAGGATGGCTTCGGCCTCTTCTGCCACCAGCAGCGCATTGCCATACATCGTACCGACAAAAATTCCGACTACAGCCATGTTTTACTCCCTGATTAGACGCGATTAACGATCATCCTGAACGTTGGCGACGTCAAACTCAACCCTTTCATTTTCGGGGAGTTGCCCGCACCAGCCAAACTGTGACAGCGCCTGCATCCACACCGCGTCCAGCCCGGCGCGAATGATCAGCGGCTCGTTGGTAAACGGATGCGTCAGGCTCAGCTGGCTGGCGTGCAGCATCAGGCGATTGCAGCCAAAATGCTCTGCGGCACTGCGATTCTGCCGCAGGTCGCCGTGTTTACTGTCGCCGATAATTGGGTGGCGCAGATGCGTCAGATGACGACGCAACTGATGCTTGCGGCCGGTCTTCGGCTCCAGTTCAACCAGGCTGTAGCGCGAGGTCGGGAACTTGCTGACGGCGACCGGCATTTCGGTGGTCGCCAGGCCGCGATAATCCGTCACCGCAGGCTGGGGACCTTTGTCATCGCGGGCAAATTTATCGGCGATTTTATCCAGCTCTTCGACCAGCGGATAATCCAGCGTTGCCGCATCGGTCAACCAGCCGCGGGTAATGGCATGGTAGCGTTTCTGGATCTGGTGCTGTTCAAACTGCTGCGACAAGCGTCGACCGGCCTCGCTCGACAGCCCCATCAGCAGCACGCCAGATGTCGGTCTGTCGAGCCGATGGGCAGTAAAAACGTGCTGACCAATCTGATCGCGCACGGTCTGCATCACCACCACTTTTTCATCCCGATCAAGCCAGCTACGGTGAACCAGCCAGCCTGAAGGTTTGTTGACGGCGACTAGCCACTCGTCCTGGTAAAGGATTTCGATCATGACGGCTCGCCAAATAACGCATCCAGCGCCAGCAGTTCCGCTAACACGACATCGCGGGCCGGGTGGGCGGCATCCAGCGCCATTTCATAATAGGGGGCAATGGCAAAGCCGTTTGGCAGCGGGTGACCGCCGTCAATCAAGGCGTGCATGCGGGGGATGAGCACCCACTGCAGCCATTCAAACGGCTCCAGGGTATCCATGCAGAAGGGTTGCGTACTCTCAAATGCGTCAGGCTGCGGCGCCGTCACTTGCCACAGTTGATGATCGCGCAATAGAGCTTCGAGTGCGTGCAGCTGTGCGCGCACGCTGTCGGGATGCGTCATGGAAAACCTCAACTGAAAAACTGAACGGCGCGCAGCATAGCAAAGACCGCGCAGAAATAAAAAAAAGGGAGCACTGTAAAAACAGTGCTCCCGGTTCGTTTCGCAGCAATCCAGCTACTTTTGGTGCTCCCTGCTCGTCCGTGACAACTTTTCCTCTGACCCGAAGGTCTGGTCTTCCCTCGACCGCTGCTTCCTGCACACATCATCCTGATGTGTCTGTTTCATCCTGAAACGTCCTGGTCTTCCTGACCCACCGGACATCCGTACCGGCTCTCATTCTCCTTCCTGGAGGTGTCCTTTAACGCGTCCTGCGTTATCCTCTTGCTTCTTCCTGAAGCCTTCCTTGTTGCGCCTTCCTGACGTATCCAGATTAAGAAACGCCATCATCCTGATGTTCGTTTCTTGCGTCGCCGTCCTGTCGACAGACATAGAATCCCTTATTCCGCTTCGTCTTACAAGGTACCCTGTAAGCCAAATTAAAGTGATAACGCCAGCTACCAACGTGCAATAAATATAATAACAAATTGATATATTTGAATTTTATTAGATTTAGATTGATGTCATGTTCGATTTATTGCGTCGATCTCTCACAGTCTTTGTAAGAGATCTCTCACAAGTGCAGTAGTATTCTGGATTACACGACGGGATGAAGGAGGTTGAGGAAATCCGCAAGAGAATCAGAGAGTACCTGGCGGGTTCGCGTACCAATCGTCTCTTTGAGCACCTCGCCCGTAAGATTACAGACGGAGATAATATCCAGTTCGCTGTCCAGCGTGGCGATAAAGAACGTCGGCGACAGCTTCAGGCGTTTTTGCGTGACCAGATGCCCGATCAGGTTCTCCTGCACGCGCAGGAAATCGTCTTCGCTCCAGGTTTGCAGCAGCATCAGCGTTTCATTTTCGAAGCGAGCGCACATATCCCCGGCAAACTGTGTGGTATAGAACGCGATTACGGCTGGTTGTACCACAATATTCATCGCGCGTTCAATTGGCTTTACATTCTGCTCTGCCGTAAACGGCTGCGGCTGCCAGATGACACTGTCTGAGGAGGCGGTAATAATGCACGGCGAAGGGATGCCGGACAGCGCTTCGCTCTGGGGCCAGGTTCCTTTTTGTTCATGCCATGCGTCGCAATAGCGCGCGGTAAACGCCTTCAAAGCCGCAGCAGTCTCTTTATCCACCGGTTTCTCTCTTTATATAAGCCAGGATACACTCAGCCGTATAGTTTACCTTTAAAGTGACAATGAAACATGTCTTACGAAAACCATGATGCCTTATCGGGCTTAACGCTGGGCAAAACCACTGCCTACCGTGATACCTACGATGCCAGCCTGCTGCAGGGCGTCCCGCGCAGCCTCAATCGCGATCCTCTGGGCCTGAAAGCCGATGCCCTGCCCTTCCACGGCGGCGATATCTGGACCCTGTATGAACTCTCCTGGCTGAACGCCCGCGGCTTACCGCAGGTGGCGGTGGGTCACGTTGAACTGGATTACACCAGCATCAACCTGGTGGAGTCCAAGAGCTTTAAACTGTACCTCAACAGCTTTAACCAGACCCGCTTTGACAGCTGGGAAGCGGTTCAGCGAACGCTGGAGCGCGATTTACGTTCCTGTGCACAAGGCAACGTAACGGTGGCGCTGTACCGTGTTGATGAACTGGAAGGTCAGCCTATCGCCCACTTCCACGGCACCTGCATTGACGAGCAGGATATTGCGATCGACAACTACCAGTTTGACACCGCCTGGCTGGAAAATGCCGCCAGCGGCAAAGTGGTGGAAGAGACGCTGGTCAGTCACCTGCTGAAATCTAACTGCCTGATCACCCATCAGCCCGACTGGGGTTCGGTACAAATCCAGTATCGCGGGGCAAAAATCGACCGCGAAAAGCTGCTGCGCTATCTGGTCTCTTTCCGTAACCATAATGAATTCCACGAGCAGTGCGTCGAGCGCATCTTCAATGACATTCTGCAGTTCTGCCAGCCAGAATGCCTGAGCGTCTACGCGCGCTATACCCGACGCGGCGGGCTGGACATCAATCCATGGCGCAGCAATACCGATTTCGTACCGGCAACCGGCCGTTTAGTGCGTCAGTAACAGAAATAATTTCACAATATGCGCGGTAGCTTCCGCGCTTTGGGTTGTGAAAGGTCATAAGCCAGGGCTATTGTAATCAACAGGGAAAGACGATAAACGTCCCATAAGGAGCTCACTTGATTACACATATTAGCCCGCTTGGCTCAATGGATATGTTGTCGCAGCTGGAAGTGGACATGCTCAAGAGCACGGCCAGCAGCGATCTTTATCAACTGTTTCGCAACTGTTCACTTGCCGTTCTGAACTCCGGCAGCCTGACCGACAACAGCAAAGAGCTGCTGTCCCGCTTTGAAAGCTTCGATATTAATGTCCTGCGCCGGGAACGTGGCGTGAAGCTGGAGCTGATCAACCCGCCAGAAGATGCCTTTGTCGACGGACGCATCATCCGTGCGCTGCAGGCCAACCTGTTTGCGGTGCTGCGCGATATCCTGTTTGTTAACGGCCAAATCAGCAATGCCGGGCGTTTCCAGCATCTGGATCTGGACAGCTCAGTCCATATCACCAACCTGGTGTTCTCCATTCTGCGTAACGCGCGTGCCCTACACGTAGGGGAAGCACCGAACACCGTCGTCTGCTGGGGCGGGCACTCCATTAACGAAAACGAATATCTGTACGCCCGTCGCGTAGGGACCCAGTTGGGCCTGCGCGAGCTGAATATCTGCACGGGCTGCGGCCCCGGCGCGATGGAAGCGCCAATGAAAGGTGCGGCGGTTGGCCACGCTCAGCAGCGCTATAAAGAAGGGCGCTTCATTGGCATGACCGAGCCGTCGATCATTGCCGCTGAGCCGCCCAATCCGCTGGTCAACGAACTGATCATCATGCCGGACATCGAGAAGCGTCTGGAGGCGTTCGTGCGTATCGCTCACGGGATTATCATCTTCCCTGGCGGCGTGGGTACGGCGGAAGAGCTGCTGTATCTGCTGGGTATTCTGATGCATCCGGCCAACAAGGACCAGGTACTGCCGCTGATCCTGACCGGCCCGAAAGAGAGCGCCGACTACTTCCGCGTGATGGATGAGTTTATCGTCCACACCCTGGGCGAAGCCGCACGTCGTCACTATCGCATTATCATCGATGACCCGGCAGAAGTGGCACGTCTGATGAAAAAGGCCATGCCGCAGGTGAAAGAGAACCGCCGCGACACCGGGGATGCCTACAGCTTTAACTGGTCAATCCGTATCTCACCGGATCTGCAAATCCCGTTTGAACCGTCGCACGAGAACATGGCGAACCTGAAACTGTATCCCGATCAGCCCGTTGAAGTGCTCGCCGCCGATCTGCGTCGCGCGTTCTCCGGCATTGTGGCGGGTAACGTTAAAGAGGTGGGCATCCAGGCCATTGAAGAGTTCGGCCCGTATAAAATTCATGGCGACCGCGAGATGATGCGGCGCATGGACGATCTGCTGCAGGGCTTCGTCGCTCAACACCGTATGAAGCTGCCAGGCTCTGCCTATATCCCTTGTTACGAGATTTGCGCGTAGTCTTTTAAGCCCGGTGCATCAGCCGGGCAAACAATCCTCTCTTCCACAGCCGGGTAAGGCCTTTTCGCCGCCCGGCTTATTTATTCCTGTCAGCCACATAGCCCGCCATTCAATATAATCTTCACTTATGTTTTTGCTATTTCATAACACAACGCAAACGATTACCTCACAATTGAAACCGTGTCTTATCATCCCTGAACGCCAGATGCCGCCAAAAAACACTATAAATGAGCATCTTTACAGCGTAAGTCACCTATCTTTAAGGGCGCTCTATCTCATCACATGTCGTTAATGGTAGCCTTCGCGACCATTAATTTGCCATGACGTTTCCTTAGCAGACAAATGGTCTAAATATATCCACATCAAAAGTGGATTATCGCATTTGGGATCACGATCACTGATAGATCCATTACGAAAATGTATCTTTCCGCCCGCCAAAAGAGACGGGTGAAAATTATATAAAAACCGTCACTGAACGAATTTCATATTACCGTCAGGCCGTTTTTCATCGGATTTGACTTGAAACCTGACATTTAGCTACTTCCTGGAGACACAATGGAAACCACCCAAACCAGCACCGTTGCTTCGATTGAATCCCGAAGCGGATGGCGTAAATCAGATACCATGTGGATGCTTGGCCTGTACGGTACAGCAATCGGCGCTGGTGTTCTTTTCCTGCCTATTAACGCGGGCGTTGGCGGATTGATTCCGCTGATTATCATGGCGATTATCGCTTTCCCGATGACCTACTTTGCACACCGCGGTCTGACCCGTTTTGTGCTGTCCGGTAAAAACCCGGGTGAAGACATCACCGAAGTTGTTGAAGAACATTTCGGTATCGGCGCAGGTAAACTGATTACCCTGCTCTACTTCTTCGCGATTTACCCGATTCTATTGGTGTACAGCGTCGCCATCACCAACACGGTGGATAGCTTCATGACCCACCAGCTGGGAATGACCCCACCACCGCGCGCCATTCTGTCGCTGATCCTGATCGTCGGCATGATGACCATCGTGCGCTTCGGTGAGCAGATGATCGTGAAAGCGATGAGCGTGCTGGTGTTCCCGTTTGTTATCGCCCTGATGGTGCTGGCGTGCTACCTGATCCCACAGTGGAACGGTGCGGCGCTGGATACCCTCTCCTTCAGCAGCGCATCCGCGACCGGTAACGGCCTGTTGATGACCCTGTGGCTGGCGATCCCGGTTATGGTGTTCTCCTTCAACCACTCCCCGATCATCTCCTCCTTCGCGGTCGCAAAGCGTGAAGAGTACGGTCAGGGCGCAGAGAAGAAGTGCTCCAGCATCCTGGCACGCGCTCACATCATGATGGTTATTACCGTTATGTTCTTCGTCTTCAGCTGTGTACTGAGCCTGTCCCCGGCGGACCTGGCAGCAGCTAAAGCCCAGAACATCTCGATTCTTTCTTACCTGGCGAACCACTTTAATGCACCGGTGATTGCCTGGATGGCACCGATCATCGCCATTATCGCGATTACCAAATCCTTCCTCGGCCACTACCTGGGCGCACGTGAAGGCTTTAACGGCATGGTGATTAAATCCCTGCGCGGTAAAGGCAAAAGCATTGAAATCAGCAAACTGAACAAAATCACCGCGCTGTTTATGCTGCTGACCACCTGGGCAGTTGCGACCATGAACCCGAGCATCCTCGGCATGATCGAAACCCTGGGCGGTCCGATTATCGCGATGATCCTGTTCCTGATGCCGATGTACGCGATTCAGAAAGTACCCGCGATGCGTAAATACAGCGGCCATATCAGCAACGTCTTCGTTGTGATTATGGGTCTGATTGCCATCTCCGCTATCTTCTTCTCACTGTTCGCTTAATTCCTCTCGCGCCGTCTTCGGACGGCGCACCCTTCTCTACACACGGAAAGCAAGAGACGCATCATGATTAGCGTTTTCGATATTTTTAAAATCGGCATTGGTCCTTCCAGCTCGCATACCGTCGGGCCAATGAAAGCCGGTAAACTCTTCACGGATGACCTCATTTCACGCGGCATTTTGCGCGATACCACCCGCGTGGTGGTTGATGTCTATGGCTCCCTGTCGCTCACCGGCAAAGGCCACCATACCGATATCGCCATCATTATGGGGCTGGCAGGCAACCTGCCGGATACCGTTGATATTGACGCGATCCCTGATTTTATCCAGGACGTGAATACCCATGGCCGACTGCTGCTGGCCAAAGGCGAACATGAAGTTGAATTCCCGGTTGATCGCTGCATGAATTTTCATGCTGATAATCTGTCGCTGCACGAAAACGGAATGCGGATCACCGCCCTGGCCGGCGACAAAGCGATTTACAGCCAGACTTATTACTCCATCGGCGGTGGGTTTATCGTCGATGAAGAACACTTTGGCCAGAGCAACAGCGCGCCTGTGGCGGTGCCGTACCCGTATAAATCGGCGGCAGACCTCCAGCGCCATTGCCAGGAAAGCGGCCTGTCGCTCTCCGGCCTGATGATGAAAAACGAACTGGCGCTGCACAGTAAAGAAGCGCTGGAACAGCACTTTGCTAACGTCTGGGATGTGATGCGCGGCGGTATTGAACGCGGTATCACCACCGAGGGCGTTCTGCCGGGCAAACTGCGCGTCCCGCGTCGTGCGGCAGCGCTGCGCCGGATGCTGGTCAGCAGCGACAAAACCACCAGCGATCCCATGGCGGTCGTGGACTGGATCAACATGTTCGCGCTGGCCGTCAACGAAGAGAACGCTGCGGGTGGCCGCGTGGTCACCGCGCCAACAAACGGCGCCTGCGGTATCGTTCCAGCGGTGCTGGCCTATTACGACAAGTTCATTCGCGAAGTCAACGCCAACTCACTGGCACGCTACATGCTGGTTACCAGCGCCATCGGCTCGCTGTACAAGATGAATGCCTCTATTTCAGGTGCAGAAGTCGGTTGCCAGGGTGAAGTGGGCGTGGCGTGTTCCATGGCGGCGGCTGGCCTTGCTGAGCTGCTGGGCGGTAGCCCGATGCAGGTCTGCATTGCCGCAGAAATTGGCATGGAGCATAACCTCGGTCTGACCTGCGATCCGGTCGCGGGTCAGGTACAGGTACCGTGCATCGAACGTAACGCGATTGCTTCAGTGAAGGCAGTCAATGCTGCACGTATGGCCCTGCGCCGTACCAGCGAGCCGCGCGTCTGCCTCGATAAAGTCATCGAAACCATGTACGAAACCGGGAAAGACATGAACGCCAAATACCGCGAAACCTCTCGCGGCGGTCTGGCGATGAAAGTGGTCACCTGCGATTAAGTCCAACAGGAGCTTCGTTTTGCGAGGCTCCTTCTCGTTCTTCCCGCCTCTCGTAGTTTCATTCCGCCGACGGTGTTACCCTTCATCCACTGGATTTAAGAGGGATTATCTGTGGCTGTTCATCTACTTATTGTCGACGCGCTGAACTTAATTCGCCGTATCCACGCGGTACAGGGCACCCCCTGCAAAGATACTTGCCTGAACGCGCTGGAACAGCTTATTCGCCACAGTCAGCCCACCCACGTGGTGGCGGTGTTCGATGACGAGGCGCGTAATACCGGCTGGCGCCATCAGCGTTTAGCGGACTACAAGGCCGGACGCGCGCCGATGCCGGACGATCTGCATGCCGAAATGCCGGTCATCCGCGCGGCCTTTGAGCAGCGCGGCGTGCCCTGCTGGGGCGCACAGGGCAACGAAGCCGACGACCTCGCCGCTACGCTGGCGGTAAAAATCGCCGGTGCCGGGCATCAGGCCACAATCGTCTCCACCGACAAGGGCTACTGTCAGCTGCTCTCACCGACCATCCGCATCCGCGATTATTTCCAGAAGCGCTGGCTGGATGCCCCCTTTATCGCCGCCGAATTTGGTGTATCACCCCAGCAGCTGCCGGACTACTGGGGTCTGGCGGGGATCAGCAGCTCAAAAGTACCGGGCGTAGCGGGCATTGGCCCGAAAAGCGCCGCGCAGCTACTGACGGATTTTCAGGATCTGGAGGGGATTTACGCGCGACTGGATGAAGTGCCAGAGAAGTGGCGCAAAAAACTGGAGGCGCACAAAGAGATGGCCTTTATCTGCCGCGACGTGGCACGACTACAGACTGATTTACAGCTCGACGGGAATTTACAGCAGCTGCGTTTAGCGCGGTAATTTTGGCCCGGTGGCGCTACGCTTACCGGGCCCGGGAGATACATCCCTCTTCGTCAAAGAAGAGGGTTAACACTATCTCTCGTCGCGACGTCCGCCTGTGGCAGCCCACCAGCGGCGAACATGCACGGTCACCTCTTCGCGGTCGTGATAGAGCTGGCGCGCCTGAATGACCACGTTAATACCGTGTTCATCCATCTGCTCCTGAATGTAAGCCAGGTTCTGAGAGACTTCCTCATAGCGTTTTTTCATTGGCAGCTTGAGGTTAAAAATGGTCTCGCGACACCAGCCATTGACCAGCCAGGAGGCCATCAGTGCCGCCACTTTCGCGGGTTTTTCTACCATGTCGCACACCATCCAGGCGATGTTGTTGCGCGTTGGACGGTAGCGGAAACCATCCTCACGCAGCCAGGTCACCTGCCCGGTATCCATCAGGCTTTGCGCAATAGGGCCGTTATCAACGGAAGAGACCCACATGTTGCGTTTCACCAGCTGATAGGTCCAGCCGCCAGGACAGGCGCCCAGATCCACCGCATGCATCCCGTTTGCCAGGCGCTCATCCCACTCGTCGGCAGGAATAAAGATGTGGAACGCCTCCTCCAGCTTAAGGGTGGAGCGGCTCGGCGCATCAGAAGGGAACTTCAGACGCGGGATCCCCATATAAAACGGCGAGTTGTTGTTGGTGTACGAGTAGCCGGTGTAGCAACAGCCAGGCGCAATAAAGAACACATGCACGACCGGGCGCTTTGGCGTTTCGTAATTGGTGAGAACACCGACGTCACGCAGTGCGGCACGCAGCGGCACGGTGAACTTGCGGCAGAACTTCATCAGCTCTTTGCTTTCGTTGGTATCGGCAACTTCAACGCGCAGATCGCCACCTTTCTCCACCACACCCTGCAACATACCAACAATCGGCGTGATGCGATCTTCCGGCGGAAGATCCTTCAACAGTTCACCCGCAACAAACATCTGACGAGCAAAAATCAGCGAGCTAAACGGCAATTCGCGAACCAGTTTGTCCGCGTCCTCTACCTGATAGCATTCGAAAACGACATAGCCGGCATTCTCTTTGACGCGGGCAAAACCAAACACCTCGCGCTGCGTGGCTTTATCCGTGATTTCCGCGGCACACTCTTTTTCAAAACCCGGGCGACAATATAAGACAACTTTATTCATGAACAACGCCCTTGCGTTTAAGACGGAAAGAACCGATTAACATTAATACCCACCCGACCAGGAAGCTGACGCCGCCGACCGGGGTAACAAACGCCCACAGGCGTAAATGTGACAGCGCAAGGCAGTACAGGCTACCGCTGAACAGCACGGTACCCAGCGCCATAAATACGCTGCTCCAGTAAAACCAGATACTGATGCGACGCTGCATCGCCACGGCCAGTCCGAAGATGGCCAGCGTATGAAACGCCTGATATTCCAGGCCGGTGTGGATCCACCCCATCTCCACAACGCCTAACGATTTTCGTAAGACATGTGCGCCAAAAGCCCCCAGCGCAACAAAAATAAAGCCACTGACTGCGGCAAAAATCAGCATAAAACGGCTGGTCATGTGTCTGTCCTAAAGTAGTGCGCGTCCTGCACGCAAAAGAGAGTATTACTCGTAGCGAAAGCGAAATTTTTCCTGCTCGTTTGCCGCCCTGGCCAGGATCCACTGGCGAAACGCGGCTATTTTACCCAGTTCTGCCTGACTGTCATGACAAACCAGATAAAACGCATTCTTACTGACCAGAACATCATTAAAAGGACACACCAGGCGCCCTGCTTCTATTTCGGACTGCGACATCACGTTATTCGCCAGCGCAACGCCCTGACCGTGGATAGCCGCCTGCAGCACCATCGCACTATGGCTAAAGATCGGCCCCTGCTGCACGTTGATATGATTCAGACCTAGCTGGCGGGTATAGGTTTGCCAGTCACGACGAGAAGCATCGTGCAACAGCGTATGCTGCGCCAGATCGGCCGGCGTTTTTAACGCCTTCTCACCCGTTAACAGTAGCGGTGAACAGACCGGCAGCAAATATTCTGCGTACAATTTTTCGACACGCAGGCCAGGCCAGTTGCCACGACCATAGAAAATGGCCACGTCGACATCGTCTGCCAGTTTGTCTTCCTGACGGTCGACGGCCTGGATTCTAACGTCGATCCCCGGATAAGCTGAGTTAAAGCTTGAGAGTCTTGGCACCAGCCACTGGATGGCAAAACTGGGCAATAAACTGACCGTCAGCGCGCCTTTTGCGCTCCGCGCCTGAAGCTTGCGGGTCGCGTCGGTTAGCTGGGAAAAGATCTCTTTGATATCCTGGAAATAGCTCTGCCCCTCTTCCGTCAAAAGGAGGGAACGATTGCGGCGGCGGAACAGCTTGAGGCCCAGGAAATCCTCGAGAGACTTGATTTGGTGGCTGACTGCGGCCTGAGTCACAAAAAGCTCATCAGCCGCGCGCGTGAAGCTTAAATGACGCGCTGCAGCATCAAATACACGTAATGCATTCAGTGGTGGTAATCGCTTTGACATGGTTATCTGGCTTAGATGTTAACGGCTTTTAACAAACAGGAAACAACGTTTAACCTATTAGTTTTTTTTATCTGAGCCATTATAATTTGTCCGTTGAGGAACTACCAGCAAATACCTATAGTGGCGGCACTTCCTGAGCCGGAACGAAAAGCTTTTATTGGAATGCGTGTTCTGATGAGCTTTTGGCTTACGGTTGTGATGTTGTGTTGTTGTGTTTGCAATTGGTCTGCGATTCAGACCTCGGTAGCAACGCTACCAATTTTTCACTTCCTGTACATTTACCCTGTCTGTCCATAGTGATTAATGTAGCACCGCCCAATTGCGGTGCTTTTTTTTGGCTGCTATTCCATTAGTGTTCCAGTTCAACCATCTCTTTCACATCACCACGGTTGATTTGCTGTTTATTCCCGTTCGCATCTTTATACGAAATCATCCCGGTTTCATTGTCGGTTTGCGGCTTGCCGTCTGCAACAATGGCACGACCGTCGTTGGTATGCATGACGTAGTTAGGGCTTGAACAAGCGCTCAGAGCAAAGGTAAACATACAAGCAGAAACAATAGCGATAGACTTTTTCATGTTCTTCTCCTTCAGCAATTAATGCTATATGAACCATGTTTAAAACAGGCTAAGACATTCTCCTGACTCTATTTCAGCATAACCTGCTTCCTCCGTACCGCTTGCACAAACAGACAATTCCGATAGAGATCAACCTCCTTGCCCTGCTGCTCAATTTGCGCGACGATCTAATGACGATAAAGAGGAATTCCATGAACGCATTCAGCCCTGCCCATTTTCGCGCGCAGTTTCCGGCGCTGGCCGATGCCGGTGTCTATCTTGATAGTGCCGCGACGGCACTCAAGCCGCAGGCGGTCATTGACGCGACGCACCAGTTTTACAGCCTAAGCGCAGGCAATGTTCATCGCAGTCAGTTTGCCGAGGCGCAACGCTTAACCGCGCGCTACGAAGCGGCGCGCGATCAGGTCGCCAGCCTGCTAAATGCCAAAAGCGGCAAGAACATTGTCTGGACGCGGGGCACCACCGAAGCCATCAATATGGTAGCTCAGTGCTATGCCCGCCCGCGCCTGCAGCCGGGCGACGAGATTATCGTCAGCGAGGCGGAACACCACGCGAACCTGGTGCCGTGGCTGATGGTGGCCGAACAGACCGGAGCCCGGGTAGTGAAGCTCCCCCTGGGCGCAGACCGCCTTGCCGATGTCGCCCGCCTGCCCGAATTGATCACCCCGCGCAGCCGTATCCTCGCACTGGGGCAGATGTCCAACGTCACCGGCGGCTGCCCGGATCTTGCCCGCGCCATCAGCATCGCCCACGCCCATGGCATGGTGGTGATGGTGGACGGCGCGCAAGGGGTGGTGCACTTCCCGGCGGACGTGCAGCAGCTGGATATCGACTTCTACGCGTTCTCCGGGCATAAGCTGTACGGTCCGACCGGTATCGGGGCCCTGTACGGGAAAGCGGAACTGCTGGAACAGATGACGCCGTGGCTCGGCGGCGGCAAGATGATCGCTGAAGTGAGCTTCGACGGGTTTAAAACCCAGGACGTGCCCTATCGCCTGGAAGCAGGCACGCCGAACGTCGCCGGGGTGATTGGCCTGAGCGCGGCGCTGGAGTGGCTGGCGGATATCGATCTGCAGCAGGCTGAGAGCTGGAGCCGCGGGCTGGCGACGCTTGCCGAAGACGCCCTGCAAAAACGCCCCGGTTTTCGCTCTTTTCGCGTGCAGGATTCGAGCCTGCTGGCGTTCGATTTTGCGGGTGTCCATCACAGCGACATGGTTACCCTGCTGGCGGAGTACGGCATTGCCCTGCGCGCCGGTCAGCACTGTGCTCAGCCGCTGCTGGCGGCACTCGGCGTCAACGGGACGCTGCGCGTCTCGTTTGCTCCTTATAACACCCAAAGCGATGTCGATGCGCTGGTTGCCGCCGTCGATCGCGCCCTTGCCCTACTGGTGGATGAATGACAAGCCCAACTCTGGCCGGACATCCGTTCGGCACCGTCATCACTGAAGAGACGTTAAAACACACCTTCGCCCCGCTGAATCAGTGGGAAGACAAATATCGCCAGCTGATCCTGCTGGGCAAACAGCTTCCTGCCCTTTCCGATGAACTGAAAGCGCAGGCAAAAGAGATCCCAGGCTGCGAAAACCGCGTCTGGCTTGGCGTCACGCCTGTAGGGGATAAGCTGCACTTCTTCGGTGACAGTGAAGGACGGATTGTTCGCGGGTTACTGGCGGTTCTGCTGACGGCTGTCGAGGGGAAAACGGCGGCGCAGCTGCTGGCCGAAAGCCCGCTGGCGCTGTTTGATGAACTGGGATTACGCGGTCAGCTGAGCGCCTCGCGCAGCCAGGGGCTGGCTGCGCTGAGTGAGGCAGTGCTGGAGGCGGCGCGTCAGGCCTGACGCTCGGCCTTCGCCATCATCTTTTTCAGGGCGTGAGATACCGCAATAAAGCCAAACGTCGCGGTCACCATGGTGGCCGCGCCAAAACCGGAGGCACAGTCCATCCGCTTTGGCCCTTCAGCCGTGCTCTTCATGGCGCACACTGAGCCGTCCGCCTGCGGATAAACCAGCGCTTCGGTTGAGAAGACACAGTCCACGCCCAGCTTGCCTTTGCTGTTTTTCACCACCCCAAAGTCGCTCTTCAGCCGCTCGCGCAGTTTGGCCGCCAGCGGATCCTGAATCGTCTTCGCCAGATCGGCCACCTGGATCTGCGTCGGATCAATCTGTCCACCCGCACCACCGGTGGTCACCAGCGGAACTTTGTTGCGACGACACCAGGCGATCAGTGCCGCTTTAGGCCGCACGCTGTCGATGGCGTCGATCACATAGCTGTAGCCTGCGCCCAAATACTGCGCCACGTTCTCGGCGGTGACAAAATCGTCGATTACCGTCACCCGGCATTCCGGGTTGATCTGACGGATGCGTTCCGCCATCACCTCAGACTTGGCCAGCCCGACGCTGTCACGCAGGGCATGAATTTGACGGTTAGTGTTGGTGACGCAGACGTCGTCCATGTCGATTAACGTAATGGCGCCGATCCCGGTACGTGCCAGCGCTTCCGCCGCCCATGAGCCCACGCCGCCGATCCCGACCACGCAAACGTGCGCCCCGGCAAACAGCTGCAGGGCTTTTTCACCATATAAACGCGCGGTGCCACCAAAACGCTGGCGCCAGGCTTCGCTCATTACCACAGACATAAGACCTCAGATGTAAAAAGGGTGAGAGTTTCCTCTCACCCCAGCCCTCTGTTAATAAGAGGGAGGAAAACAGTGCCGAAATATTATCATACTCAGCCGCTAAAAACGCTGCCTGCCCCCGGCGCGGTTTTCAGCACCCAGACGCGTCCGTAGTGGTTATACCAACCCGCGCGGTGGCCTGCATCCGGGCCAATCCCCTGATAGATGTCAAAGTGCTGGCCTTTGATTGCGCCGCCGACGTCCAGCGCCACCATCAGGCGCAGCTCGTACTGGCCGGAGAATTTACCGTTGTGATCCAGCGTAGGCACTTCTGCCAGCAGGGTGGTGCCCGGCGGGATCACGGTCTTGTCAGAGGCTACCGACGCTCGGCCAATCAGCGGTACGGCACTCGCGCCCTTCACCGGGGCAAAATTTTGCGGCTTAAAGAAGACGAAGGACGGGTTTTGCTCCAGCAGCTCGCGCACTTCATATTCGCTGTGCTTTTCGCCCCACTCGCGGATCGCCTGCATCGACATGTCTTCTCGCTTCACTTCGCCACGGTCGATCAGCACCTTGCCGATGCTGCGATAGGCGTGGCCGTTCTTACCGGAGTAGCTAAAGAAGTTAAGCGGGCTGCCGTCGCCAAAATCAATATAGCCGCTGCCCTGGACATCCATAATGAAGTTATCCATCAGCGAGTTGCTGTAGGCGAGGATGTAAGTCTCATTCAGCGCACCGGAGTAAATCTCGGCACGGGACGGCAGACGACCGCGTTTTGGCGGCATGCGGTAGATGGGATACTTGAACTCACCCTGTGCGGTATGGCGCGCCTGCACCACCGGAGTGTAGTAGCCGGTGAACTGGACATTACCGTAGTTATCGGTGCCTTCCATCTGCCACGCATCGAGACCGTACTGGCGCATGGTGCGGGTATCGCCCCCGGCACGCAGCCAATCCTGCACAGCATTATAGATAGCGTTCTGCGAACCATACAGCCGTGGTGAGGCGCTGCGGATCTGACTCACCTGTTCCGCATAGTCGCCGCCATTGATTGGCGCGCCCACGGCGTCAGGCTGATTCACTAAAGAGAAAGGCTGGGTGAATTTCCCATCTTTATATTGCTGACCGCGATCGGTCGGTTTGGAGGAACAGGCTGCAAGCATTGCTACCAGTGCGCCCGTCATCAGATACTTCGCCCAACGTCCTTTCATTGTCTCTCGTCTTTAAGTTGCCCGTTTCTGCGAAATGAAGATAACAAACCGGCAGGGGTATTGAAATGCGATTACATCCCCTTAGCTAAATTTTGCGCAATAAACGCTCTGATTGTTGCCAAATTGTTCAAACAAAGCTTAATTTGATGAATATTACCAAAAAGGGTTGCAACAAAAAGTCATCCGAGTATAGTGCGCATCCA
>Ga0160474_100073_pt1 | contig 101853 bp, 97 predicted proteins | sample HID1975K_E11MG_FD_108240 | JGI IMG/M metagenome (GOLD analysis project Ga0160474, IMG submission 108240) | Enriched soil microbial communities from UW Madison campus, WI, USA - HID1975K_E11 MG | ecosystem: Environmental > Terrestrial > Soil > Unclassified | place: USA: Madison, Wisconsin...
ATGGCCGTAACCCGTTGCAGCCTGGCCACGACCAGCGTGCGCAAGGATCGCGATGGCAACCAGCAAGAGCGCACCGAATGGCACCGCGTGGTGTTCTTCGGCAAGCTCGGTGAAATCGCCGGCGAATACCTGCGCAAGGGCAGCTCGGTCTACGTCGAAGGCAGCCTGCGGTACGACAAGTACACCGGCCAGGACGGCGTGGAGAAGTACTCCACCGACATCATCGCTGACGAAATGCAGATGCTGGGCGGCCGCGGTGAAGGCGGCGGTGGCGGCGGTGCAGGCGCCGGTGCCGGTGGCAACTACGGCGGCGGCGAGCGCCCGCAGCGCCAGCAGGCCCCGCGCCAGGAATACGGCGGTGGTGGTGGCGGCGGTCAGCGCCAGGGCGGGCAGGGCGGTGGTTACGGCCAGCAGCGCCCGCAGCAGCAGCCGCAGCAGCCGGCGCCGCCGATGGACGACTTCGCCGATGACGACATCCCGTTCTAAGAACACGGGGCTGTAAGCGTCGATAAAGATCCGACAGGAGCCCCATTCGTGGGGCTCCTTTTTTTGTGCTTTCTTGCCTGGAAAGAAGGTCAGGCATAGTCATGCAGACATGACTTACGCATGCGTAGACGGTCATCCGCTCAGCTTCCGGGACCCGTTGGGCCTCTCCAGGGAGATCCGGATCACTGGGTAGGTTGATCCCATTGTTCACGGCGGGGCAAGGGCAGATCCGGGCCGTCCCGGGGTGCTAGATGCGGCCTGAGGTGTGACTGGACCTATGCCCAGCATTGGCGGGGGCGGCAAAAACCCCGACTACGCCAACCCTGGTCAGTATTCTCCCTTCCAGCTGAAATCGCCGAAGCCCCGATGAAACCAGGAATGTCCGTCGTCACCGTTGTCGTTGTCGCCATTGCGACGGCCGGTTGCAGCGGCGAGCCGCGCGGCCCGCACGCCAGTGAACAACGAAGTCCGAGCGATGCCTTCGTGATTCCTGACAAGGAGCGAGCGACCGTCGAGGTGGCCGCCAACAACGGCGATGTCGCAGCCGTGAAGCGGCTGATCGACCATTACGAGGCCCTTTCGGGGAGTGACGAGGATGCCGCGAAGTGGAAGGCAGTGGCGCGGGAGCGTGGCGATTCGCAGCAGCTGAATTACTACGCGGCGAGCACATTGACCGCCGCGAGGCGAGAGAACGACTCGGCGAAGCGACGTGCGATGGTGGTCGATGCCTTGGCGGCGGCCAGGCGTTCGAACGCAAGCAACGCCAATCCGTCGGCACAGAAGCTCATTCTCGAGGGAACTCGGGCCATGGAGGCCGAACAGTAGCGCGAGGGCATGCGAAGCATCATCACCGGCGTGCCTGTTCGCCCACCGGTAGAGCCGGCCGTTGGTCGGCTTCTCCCAGCGCCCGACGATACCGACGCAGGCCCCAGTGTCGAGCCAACGGTGTCCAGGGAAGTTGTGCTCTGCAACATGGGTTTTAGTGCACTGCGTCTTGCAAAAAAAAGACCCGCTCCTCTATGGTGCAATCGATTGCATTAAACCGAATCGTCAGCGTGTGATACCGGTTGGGAGGCCGGAAAGTGGATGCCTATCCATTCGATCGGACCAGGCCCGGGCCCGGGGCTCACACGGCGCGACGCGCTGCGCATGGCGGTGGCCGGGAGCGTTGGGCTGGGGGCGGCGGGCGTTCTGCCCGCGTTTGCAGCCACCGCACCGCTCAAGGGCAACCTGAAGCATTCCGTCGCCCGCTGGACCTTCCCGCAGCAATCGATCGCCCAGCTCTGCCACACGGTGAAGGGCATCGGGTTTGCCGCCATCGATCTGGTGGGGCCGGAGGACTGGCCCACGCTGAAGGCCCACGGCGTGTACAGCGCGATGTGCAACGGCGCGGAGCTGGGCCTGACCAAAGGCTTTGCCGGCCGCGAATTCCACGATCAGCTGGTCGAGCGTTACACGCGGCACATCGATCTGGTCGCCGATGCCGGCTATCGCAACCTCATCTGTTTCTCCGGCAACCGCAACGGCATGGACCCCCAGGCCGGCATGGCCCATGCCGAGGCAGGGCTCAAACGCATCCTCGGGCATGCCGAGCGGCGCGGCGTGGTGCTGGTGATGGAGCTGCTGAACTCCAAAGTCGATCATCCCGACTACCTGTGCGACCACACCGCATGGGGCGTCGAGCTGTGCCGACGGCTCGGCTCGGAGCATTTCGGCCTGCTGTACGACATCTACCACATGCAGATCATGGAGGGCGACATCATCGCCACCATCGGCAGGCATCACGCGTACTTCAAGCACTACCACACCGCGGGCGTGCCTGGCCGACACGAGATCGGCGACCAGCAGGAACTCCATTATCCCGCCATCTGTCGCGCGATCCGCGACACCGGTTTCGACGGGTATCTGGCGCAGGAATTCATGCCTGCCGCGCCGGATCCCGTCGGCTCGCTGCGCGAGGCGATCCGCCTCTGCGACGTCTGAAACGCTATCCACCCAGGTGAAGTAGAACCCATGGCAGACAATCACTACGACGCAATCGTTGTTGGCTCCGGCATCAGCGGCGGTTGGGCGGCGAAGGAACTGACCGAGAAAGGCCTCAAGGTCCTGATGCTGGAACGCGGACGCAACATCGAGCACGTCAAGGACTACGTCAACGCGATGAAGGAGGCGTGGGATTTCCCGCACCGTAACCGGCCCACCCAGGCGATGAAGGCCGACTATCCGGTGTTGATGCGCGACTACGGCCTGGCCGAGAACCTTGAAGGCATGTGGGCGAACGAAAAGGAATCGCCCTACACCGAGACCAAGCGATTCGATTGGTTCCGCGGCTATCACGTGGGCGGGCGATCACTGATGTGGGGCCGCCAGAGCTATCGCTTCTCCGACCTGGATTTCGAGGCGAACCTCAAGGACGGCATCGCCACGGATTGGCCGATCCGGTATGCCGACATCGCACCGTGGTACGACCACGCGGAGAAGTTCGCCGGCATCGCCGGCACCCGCGAGGGGCTGGATGTGCTGCCCGATGGCGAGTTCCTGCCGCCGATCCCGTTGAACATCGTCGAGAAGGACGTGGCTGCGCGGATCCGGAAAGCGTTTGGCGGAACGCGCCATATGATCCACTCGCGCACTGCCAACATCACCCAGCCCATGCCCGAACAGGGCCGGGTCAACTGCCAGTACCGCAACAAGTGCATCCTGGGGTGCCCCTTTGGGGCCTATTTCTCCACACAGTCGGCGACGCTGCCGGCGGCCATGAAGACCGGTAACCTGACGATGCGGCCGTTCTCGATCGTCAAGGAAGTGCTCTATGACAAGGACCGCAAGCGCGCGCGCGGCGTGGAGATCATCGACGCCGAGACGGGCCAGACCTACCAGTACACGGCCAAGGTGATCTTCCTCAATGCGTCGTCCTTCAATTCGACCTGGCTGCTGATGAACTCGGCTACCGATGTCTGGGATGGTGGGCTGGGCTCGTCGTCCGGCGAACTCGGGCACAACGTGATGGACCATCATTTCGGCGCGGGTGCTTCCGGCCGGGTCGAAGGGTATGAAGACAAGTACTACTTCGGCCGCCGTCCTTGCGGCTTCTACATTCCCCGTTTCCGCAACGTTGCTGCGGACAAGCGTGGTTACCTGCGCGGGTTCGGATACCAGGGTGGCGCCAGCCGCAGCGGGTGGTCACGGGAGATCGCCGAACTGAACATCGGTGCCGACCTGAAGGAGGCGCTGACTCTGCCTGGCGACTGGCGCATCGGCATGACCGGGTTCGGCGAAATGCTGCCGCACCACGACAATACGATCCGTCTGGACGCCGAGCGCAAGGACAAGTGGGGCCTGCCGGTACTGGCGATGGACGTGTCCATGCGCGACAACGAGAAGGCCATGCGCAAGGACATGGCCGCCGATGCCGCCGAGATGCTGGAAGCCGCCGGTGTGAAAGACGTGGAGATGCACGACAACGACTATGCCCCGGGCAAGGGCATCCACGAAATGGGGACCGCACGCATGGGACGGGACCGCAGAACCTCCGTACTGAACCAGCACAACCAGGTCTGGGATGCGCCCAACGTCTATGTGACCGACGGTGCCTGCATGACCTCCAGCGCCTGCGTGAATCCATCATTGACCTACATGGCGCTGACCGCGCGCGCTGCCGACCATGCCGTGCGCGAACTGAAAGCGGGGAACCTGTGATGGACCGTCGCGAATTGCTGAAGATGATCGTCGCCGCCACCGGCGCGGCCATGGTCGGCCTGCCCGCGCTCGCCCAGGGGCAGGCGCCCGCCGCAGGGGCGAAGATGCCTTTCTCCGACGCCGACGTGGGCACGCTGAACGAGATCGCCGAGACCATCCTGCCGCGGACGAAAACGCCGGGTGCGAAGGACGCGGGCGCCGGCGCGTTCATGGCGACGTTCGTCACCGACTGCTATACGGCCCGGCAGCAGGCGACGTTCCGGGCCGGCCTGGCCGATATCGACAAACGCGCGGGCGGCCGGTTCGTTTCGCTCGCGCCGCCGGCCCGCACCGAGCTCCTGCGCGCGCTCGATGCACAGGCCCGGAAACACGCGGTCGAGGTGACCGAAACCGGCACCGCCGAAGAAGGAGAACCGATGCCGCATTACTTCACGATGATCAAGCAGCTCGCCATCTTTGGCTTTTTCACGTCGAAGGTCGGCGCGACCGAGGTGCTGCACTACGTCGCGGTACCGGGTCGCTACGACGGCGACCTGGCCTATGTGCTTGGCACGCCTGCCTGGGGGACCAGCTGATGGACCGCAGCACGTTGATCAGGTCTCTCCACGTCGCCGCTGGCCTGCTGGCCACGGCGTCCGTGTTTGCGCAGGCCGACACCGGTCCCGCGCGCGATCCAACCAAGACCGAGGTGTGGACGCCCGTGCCTGCAGTGGTGTCCACGCCGCCGGGCAAGGCGCCCTCCGACGCGATCGTGCTGTTCGATGGCAAGGATGTTTCCGCCTGGGAGTCGGAGCAGGGCGGGCGTGTGCCTTGGCGCGTGGCCGAGGGCGCGCTCACGGTGGTGCCGGGCAGCAAGGGCATCCGCACCCGGCAGCGCTTCTGCGACATCCAGCTGCATGTCGAGTGGCGCACACCTACCGACACGAAGGGGTTTGACGGTCAGAACCGGGGCAACAGCGGCATTTTCCTGCAGGAGCTCTACGAGCTGCAGGTGCTGGACAGCTACAACAACCCGACCTACGCCAACGGCCAGGCCGGCGCGATCTACAAGCAGGCCATGCCCCGGGTGAATGCCTCGCGCCCGCCGGGCCAGTGGCAGGCCTACGACATCGTCTGGAAGGCGCCGCGCTTCTCGCCGGGCGGCGGGCTCATCTCGCCCGCGCGCATTACCGTGCTGCACAACGGTGTCCTGGTGCAGGACGACACTGTTCTCTCGGGCAAGACCGAGTACATCGGCGCACCGTCGTACGCGCCACACGGGTGCGCGCCGCTCTACCTGCAGGAGCACGATGCCAAGGTCAGCTACCGAAACATCTGGGTACGCGAACTCTGACGGCGCAGGGCCGGCGCCTGCGCCGGCCTGCTACTTCGCCAGGTAACTGCTGATGTCGTCGATCTCCTGTTGTGACAGGTGGGAGAAGGGCGGCATCAGCCCGCCACCCTTGCTGATCTTCTCCTTGATCTGCACCGGCGTCATGCGCTTGGCGATATCGGTCAGCGCGGGGAACGCGCCGGGCATGCCCGCACGATCTGCGCCATGGCAGGCCGTGCAGTTGCTCGCGTACAGCTTCGCGCCCGCCGCGGGGTCGTCCTTGGACCACGCCGCCGGCGCATGCGTTGCCGCCCAAAGGGCCAGCGTCAGTATCAGGGTCGTTTTCAAGCAGGGCTCCTTTGCGGGCTAGCGCGGTGCGCGGGCGGGCAGGCTGACGGTCAGGTGGTCGCGCAGGTAATCGGCACCGGTCTTGATGACCTTGGCAGGATCACGGGGTTGGTCGTGTTCGATGATGTACCACTGCACACCGGCACCCGCCGCCGCCGGCAGGATCGCGTTCCAGTCGAGCATGCCCTGACCGATCGCGGCGAAACCGCCTTCGTCTTCGGCCTGGCCCTTGGGCGCATTGTCCTTGGCATGGACGGCGAACAGCCGGCCGCGGAACCTGCCCAGCATCACCGCCGGGTCGTAGCCGGCGCGTGCTACCCAGGCAAGATCCAGTTCGGTCTGCAGCTCAGGTCCGGCCGCCGCGAACAGCAGGTCCAGGCCGGTCCTGCCATTGAAGTCGACCAGTTCGAAGTCGTGATTGTGGTAGGCCAGGTGCATGCCCTCGCCCCGTACCTGTTTCGCGATCCGGCCCAGTTCCTGGCCCAGTGCAGTCCAGCCCGCGGCGTCTGTCGGCCGATCCTTCGCGTCCAGGTAAGGCACCACCAGCGTGGTGTTGCCGATCGACCGGTTGAAGGCCACCACGCCGGGCAGGTCCCTGCGCAGCTCGGCCAGGGGCACGTGCGACGAAATCGCCTTGATCGCGTATCGGTCCAGCAGCTGCTTGAGTTCGGGGGCGCTGACGCCCTGCGTGCCCACCGTTTCCACCGCACCCACGCCCGCGTCATGGACGATCTTCAACTGCTGGTCGAGCGAGCCCGCGTTGCGCAGTGAGTACATCTGCACCGCGATGGGCTTCTTGGGGGTAACGATGTCGTGTGCGAAGGCGGGCAGGGCAGCGAGCAGCAGCAGGGCGAGGGTTGCAGTTCTGCGAACAGAGGTGTTCATCAAACGATCTCCCGGGATTCAGCCGATGGTGGTCCAGGCACGTGTCCTGGCCGATGCAATGACGCGGTCGACGATCAGCGCCGAGCGCACGCCGTCTTCGAAGGTGGGCAGGCCCTGCGGCTGCTCGCCTTCGATGGCGCGGTAGGTGTCGGCGACAAACGCCTCGAAACACGGGCCGTAGCCCTGCGCATGCCCGGCGGGCAACACCGACAGCCGGCGTTGTTCGGCACTGCCGGCGCCTGGCCCACGGACGAATATTTCCTCGCGCTGGTCGGGACGGCCGACCCACAGCCGCTCGGCGTCTTCCTGGTTGAACGCCACGCTGGCCTGGGCGCCATCGATCTCGAACCACAGGCGATTGTGGCGTCCGGCCGATACCTGGCTGACCGTGAGCGACGCCAATGTGCCTGCACCGGTCCGGAACATAGCCGCCGCCACGTCCTCGCTCGCAACCGCCTGCATCGCGCCGCCCGCCGTTGGCGTAGTGAAGCTCTGCCCGGTGAGGGCGCCGCGCTCGGGGATCACGGTGGCGAACGCCGCGCTGACGTCGACGAAGCGCTCGCCGCTGACCCATTCCACCAGGTCGCACCAGTGCGAGCCGATGTCGGCGAACACGCGCGATGCGCCGCCCAGTGCCGGATCCACGCGCCAGTTGTTGCTGGCCGGATCCAGCAGCCAGTCCTGCAGGTAGCTGCCGTGGATCAGGTGCAGCGGCCCCAGCTCGCCCTGCGCGATGCGGGCACGTGCCTCGCGGACCACCGGGTGGTAGCGGTAGACGAAGGGCACCGTGGCGACCAACGCGTTCGAGGCGGCCAGGGCAGCCAGGGCCTGGGCGTCTTCCAGCGTCGTCGCCAGCGGCTTCTCGCAGATCACGTGCTTGCCCGCTTCCAGCGCCGCCTGCGCCATGGCGCGGTGCAGATGGTTGGGCGTGCAGACGTGCACCACCTGCACCTGTGGATCGGCGACCACGTCCTCGATGTCGCGATAGGCGCGAGGCACGCCCCACGCCTGCGCCACGTCGCGTGCGCGTTGCGGTGACGAAGCGGCCACGCCACGGATCTCCGCACCGGCCAGCAGTGCCGCGCGTCGATGTACGGCACCGATCATGCCCGCGCCGACGATGGCGATTCCAAGCTTTGGCATCGGGTGCGCTCCTCATGGTGTGGAAGGTGCAGCCGCAACCACCGGGCGGTCGCGGAACAGCAGCAGGAAGGCGATCAGCACGACCAGTGCGACACCTGCCGGGAACAGCCAGATCTTCTGCCAGTCCGGGCCCGCCGCCGTGGTGTAGTGCTCCACGACCGCGCCGGACAGGAACGTGCCGATCAGCATGCCCACGCCATAGGTGGCCAGGGTGATGAAGCCTTGCGCGCTGCTGCGCGCGGCCGGGCCGGCATGCGCATCGGTGTAGATCTGGCCGGTGACGAAGAAGAAGTCGTAGCAGATGCCGTGCAGCACGATGCCGATCACCAGCAGGGAGAAGCCGCCGCCCGCATCGCCAAAGGCGAACATGACGTAACGCACCACCCACGCCGCCATGCCCACCGCCAGCATCGTCTTGACCCCCAGCCGCACGAACAGGAACGGCATGGCCAGCATCAACAGGACCTCGGACACCTGTCCCAGCGATTGCAGGCCGGCGGCGCTGCGCACGCCCAGATCGTTGAGGTAGGGGTTGGTGAAGTTGTAGTAGAACGCCAGCGGGACGCAGATGGCGATGGAGGACAGGAAGAACACCAGGTAGGCGCGCGACTTCAGCAGCCGCAGCGAATCCAGCCCCAGAATCTGCCCCAGGCCGGCATCGCGCTGCTGCGCCAGCGGCGGTGTGTGCGGCAGGGTGAACGCATACAGGCCCAGGGCCAGCGAGGCCATGGCCGCCATCTGGAACGTCAGCTCCAGCCGGTGCGCCTGTTCCCAGCCCAGCCAGCCGATCAGCACGCCCGCCACGATCCAGCCGACGCTGCCGGCCACCCGCACCAGCGGGAAGTGTTTCTCAGGCGATTGCATGTGCCGCATCGCCACGCTGTTGGCCAATGCCAGCGTCGGCATGAACAGCAGCATGTAGCCCATGACGCAGGCGAAGAACATGGTGAAGGTGGTTGCCGTGGATGCCAGCCACATCAGCACCGCGCCGGCCAGGTGCAGCACCGCGAGGATGCGTTGCGCCGCGAAGTAGCGATCCGCGACCAGGCCGACCAGGAAGGGCGCGACGATGGCGCCGATGGACTGGCTCAGGAAGGCCGTCGCCACCTGGCTCGCGCTGGCCTGCAGCGGCCCCTGCACCAGGTACGTCCCGAGGGTCACGAACCACGCGCCCCAGATGAAGAACTGCAGAAACATCATCGCGCCCAAGCGCGACATGGTGTGCGTCATGGCTTGCCCTCCCAGGCAGTGATGGCTCAGATCCCCAGCATGCGGCGCAGTGATCCAGGATCGGTGCCGCTGTCGGCAAAGTCGTCGAAGGCGCGCCCGGTCACGCGGATGATGTGGTCGCGGATGAACGCGGCGCCCTCGCGCGCACCGTCTTCGGGGTGCTTCAGGCAGCACTCCCACTCCAGCACCGCCCAGCCGGGGAAGTCGTACTGCGCGAATTTCGAGAAGATCGCCTTGAAGTCGATCTGGCCGTCCCCGAGCGAGCGGAACCGCCCCGGACGATCGATCCAGTCCTGGTAACCGCCATACACGCCACTGCGTGCGCTGGCGTGATACTCCGCGTCCTTGACGTGGAAGATGCCGATGCGCGCGTGGTAGCGGTCGATGAAGCCGAGGTAGTCCATCTGCTGCAGCAGCAGGTGGCTGGGGTCGTACAGGATCTTTGCGCGGGGGTGGTGGTCCACCTCGTCCAGGAAGCGCTCGAAGGTCGCGCCGTCGTGCAGGTCCTCGCCCGGATGGATCTCGAAGCACAGGTCCACGCCGCAGGCGTCGAAGGCATCCAGGATGGGGCGCCAGCGGCGGCCGAGTTCGGCGAAGGCTTCTTCCACCAGCCCGGGCGGGCGTTGCGGCCAAGGATAGAAATACGGCCAGGCCAGCGCGCCGGAGAACGTGGCATGTGCGGTCAGCCCCAGGCGCTGGCTGGCCTTGGCCGCCAGCAGCAGCTGCTCCACCGCCCAGGCCTGGCGGGCGGCCGGATCGCCGCGCTTGTCCGGCGGCGCAAAGCCGTCGAACAGGCTGTCGTAGGCGGGATGGACCGCGACCAACTGGCCCTGCAGGTGGGTGGACAGCTCGGTGACCTGCAGGCCATGCCCGGCCAGCATGCCGGCGACGTCGTCGCAGTACGCCTGGCTGCGTGCCGCCTCGGCCAGATCGAACAGGTGGGGCGCGCTGGTCGGTACTTGTACGCCAGAATAGCCCAGCCCCGCGGCCCAGCCGGCCAGCGTGTCCAGCCGATCAAAAGGAGGTGTGTCGCCGATGAACTGCGCCAGGAACAGCGCTGGACCCTTGAGCGTTTTCAAGAGGATTCGCCCTCGATGCAATCGATTGCATTATCCTAGCAGGGGCATTCGAAAGACCCGTTGTGCACTGCACAGCGGAAGGAAGAGTTAACGCCATGGCCACCATCTACGACATTGCAAGGCACGTCGGCGTCTCGGCCGGCACGGTGTCGCGGGCGCTGTCGCGGCCGGAGAAAGTGCTGCCGGCCACGCGCGCGCGCATCGAGCAGGCGGCCGCCGCACTGGGCTATGTCCCCAACACGGTGGCCAGAACGCTCAAGACCCAGCGCAGCGGCAAGATCCTGGTGACCGTGCCGGACATCGCCAATCCGTTCTTCGCCCAGATCCTGCAGGGCGCGGAGGACGCGGCGCAGGCCGTGGGTTACGCCGTGCTGCTGGGCGATACCCAGAACCTGCCCGAGCGCGAGGAGCGCTACGCACAGATGCTCCGGCGCAACGAGGCCGACGGTCTGATCGTGCTGGGGCATCGCCTCCCGCCCACGGCACGTGACATCGTCCAGCAGCAGGGCAGTGCCGCGCCGGTGGTCAACGGCTGCGAGTTCGATCCCGCGCTGGGCATCCCCAGCGTCCACATCGACAACGCGGCCGCCGCGCGCGCGGTGATGGACCACCTGTACGGGCTGGGACACGAGCGCATCGCTGTCGTCGGCGGGCCGCCGGACAATCCGCTGCACCAGCAACGGCTGGAGGGGGTTCGGGCGGCCGGCAAGGCGCGCGGTCGGCTGCGTCACCTGAGCGTTGTGCCGGGTGACTTCTCGGTGGAGTCCGGTCATGCGGCGGGGATGGCGCTGTTGGCGCGCGCGCCGGCGCCGACGGCGGTGTTCTGCTTCAGCGACCAGATGGCGCTCGGCGTCCTGGCGGCCTGTCGGGATCTGGGTATCGGCGTGCCCGATGACCTGTCCGTCGTCGGCTTCGACGACCTGGCGTCGTCGCGTTACCTTACGCCCCCGCTGACCACCATCCGGCAACCGATGCGGGAGATCGGTGCCCGCGCGGTGCACCTGCTGCTGGCGATCATCGAACGTGTCGATGTGCCGCGTCAGCAGACGCTCGATTTCAGCTTGATGGTGCGGGGCTCGACCGCGGCGCCGGGAAGCCGGTGAAGGCGGCGGTGACGGAACGGTGTGCAATCACATGGAGAGGAGTGAAGAGAGATGGCACGACAGCTTGCTGCATTCCTGACCCTGCTGGCCCTGACACTGGCGGCCGCGTATTTCCTGCAGATTGCGATAGTGGCCAAGGGCCGGTTCGAATTCGGCGTGGCCGACATCGTCTCGTGCGAATCCGGACTGCTGTTCGCGTTGGCGGGCGGCGTGATTTCCCGGCGCTATGCTTTCGCCGCAGTGGTCGGTGTGACGTACGCGGCCTTCTGGGCCTTGGCGATCCATCACCTGAATGCATCCACGGGCGGCGGTTGGGTCCTGGACATTCTCGCCGTGAACGCAGTGAACATCGCCGCATCGGTCCTGGCCGGCATCGCGGGCGCGTGCCTCGGCGTGTTCCTTCGCAACCGCAAGCGGGCCAGACCATGAGCGGCGCGAAACGACGCCGCGCGGCGCTCGGATGGAGCCTGATGCTGGGGTGGATCGCCCTGCCGTGGGCGCTGTGGCAGGCCGACAACCTGGCACTGTTCGCGCTCCATCAGCTCTACCACCTTCCGCTCGCGGCGTGGATCGGCGCCCCGTTTTTCCGTGCCGACAGCGAGGTGATGTTCGTCGTGCAGCCGGCAGGACGGGTGGTGACGGCGCTGTTCTACCTGGGGGTCGGCGGTGTGGTCGCGCTGGTCGGCCAGCGATGGAAGAAGCGCACCGGGTGACTCCCCCGCGGGCAGCCTCGGCGGCGGGCGGGAAAGCGCGGGGTACACCCTGGGGGCGGGTCACGTGCGGGTCACTCGCCCTGCCATCGGCATCCACTACCATGGGCCGACCTCGCCGGATGCTTCCCAATGTCCCTTGTAATCCCCGCGTTCCCCACACCGCCCACCGCCCGCATCGCGGCCTGGCTGCTGATGCTGTTGGGCATGTGGCTGGCGTTGAAGCTGGGTCTGGTGGTCACGCTGCTGTCGGGCCTGCTGGTGTTCCAGCTCACCCACGTGCTGGCATCGGTGGTGGAGGGGCGGCTGCGGCCGGGGCGGGCGCGGGCGATCGCGGTGATCGTGCTGGCGGCGGTGATCATCGGCGTGCTGGTGTTGGCCGGCATCGGCATCGCGGCGTTCTTCCGCAACGAGACCGGCGGCCCGGACGTGCTGCTGGCGCGGCTGATGGACATCCTCAATACCTCGCGCCACCAGGTACCGGCGCTGCTGCAGCCCTACATCCCCGAAGACCTCACCGCGCTGCGCGCGGCGCTGAACGACTGGGCGGCCGAACACCAGCGCCAGCTGGGCGTGGCCGGCACGTCGGTGGTGCAGGTGAGTGTCCGCGTGCTGATCGGCATGGTGCTGGGCGCGATGATCGCGCTGTACGACGAACTGCCGCTGCCGAAGATGGGCCCGCTGGCGCAGGAACTGATCGGCCGCACCTCGCGGCTGGCCACGGCGTTCCGCCAGGTGGTGTTCGCACAGGTGAAGATTTCCCTGCTCAACACGCTGTTCACCGCGATCTTCCTGCTCGGCGTGCTGCCGCTGTTCGGGGTGCACGTGCCACTGTCCAAGACGCTGGTGCTGATCACCTTCCTGGCCGGTTTGTTGCCGGTGGTAGGCAACATCATCTCCAACACCATCATCACCATCGTGGCGCTGTCGGTATCGTTTTACGTGGCGATGGCCGCGCTGTTGTATCTGGTGGTGATCCACAAGCTGGAGTACTTCCTCAATGCACGCATCGTCGGTGGCGAGATCCAGGCGCGGGCCTGGGAGCTGCTGTTGGCGATGCTGGTGATGGAAGCAGCGTTCGGTCTGCCCGGGTTGGTGGCCGCGCCGGTGTTCTATGCCTACATCAAGCGCGAACTGCTGGACCAGCGCTGGATCTGAGGACGCCCGCCCACACCGTGGGCGGCGCTAGCGCCGGGTGAGCTTGCTGCGGCGGTAGTCGGTGCGGTTGGCCTGGAAGCGGGCGATGCTCTGGCCCAGTTCATCCAGTGCCCCGGCTGGCAACCACAGCTGCTGGGTGCCGCGGGTCATCGCCGTGTACGCCGCACGCACCGGGTTGTGCCCGTAGCCACGGCCGAAGCCGGTGCGGAAGCAGCACATCGACATGGCCACCACCGCGAACTCGGTGTTCTTGGCATGCTCCACCAGCAGCAGCTGCAGCGTGGCGTCGTGGAACTCGACCAGGCGCTGGCCCAGTTCGATGAAGCGGTCGCGGTTGTAGCCGCGCATGAACATGCGCGGGATCTGCGGCATGTCCTGCTCGCTGCATTCGGCCAGCAGCGCTTCCCAGCGCTGGCTGCTGCCGCCATGCGAGGTCATTTCGCGGTAGGCCTCTTCGCCGCGATTCACCTCGCGGCCCACGCTGGTCAGCGTGTCGGGGTGGATGCCGAACGGGATGCCGGCGGCGGCCAGGCGCTGGGCTTCTTCCAGCAGCCGCCACGGGTTGCCGTAGACCCGCGCACCGCTGCCGGGAATCTCGTCCCAGCTGTTGTAGGTCCGGGTCAGCGTGGGCTGGTCGGCCGAGCCTTCGAACGGCCCGTCGAAAAAGCCGGTGGCGTCCAGTGCCACGGTTTCGTTGACCAGCTGCTCCACCAGCCGCCCCTGGCGCACGGACTGGGCGATTTCCAGCTTCATGCCGGTGGCAAAGCGTGGTGCGCGCCCCACCAGGCGCTGGTTCGGATCGCCCAGGCTGATCACCGACCCTTCGTAGCCGGACAACAGGCCTTTCCAGGCCGGGCTCATGTCGTGGCCTTCATCGATCAGCAGCGTGCCCCACAGGGTGGGAATGCGCGCACCGTGCAGGGCCAGCCACTTGCCGATGTGGTCGACGTTGAGGCTGAGCAGGGGGGTCTTCTGCACGGCCGGGTCGAACATGCAGCGCCACACGTGCTCGGCGGCGGCGATGTAGGGGCCGGCATCGATCATCGCCCACGGCAACGCGCGGGCGAAGTGGCGCGGCTCCAGCCGCTCGGCCGGCGACCGGCACCAGGCGGCGATGCCGTCGAAGGCCACGCGCAGCACGCTGGTGGGCGCATGGTTGCCGATCGGCTGCAGGCCGATGCGCTGGGCGATGTCGCGGAACGAGGCCTTGCTGATCTGGAACGTCGGGCGGAACGCGGTGCCGAGGATGCCCTGGCGGAACGCGGCGCCGGCGATCTGGTTGGCGAAGCTGATCTGCGACAGGATCTCGATCGGCAGCGCACCGCTCAGCCGGCGCCGGAAAGCCTGCACCTGGCTGGGGCGTGGCGCGATGTAGGTGTAGCGCCGGGTCGCGCTGTCCAGCAGCTGCAGGATCAGGTGGGTCTTGCCCGCGCCTGCATAGGCGTCCAGGTCGATGTGTTCGTCGTCGTTGGCCACGATCGCGCGCAGTGCGCGGGCCTGCTCGGCGGTGTAATCGTGGGTGCGCTCGACATAGGCCGGTGCCTGCGCAACGTCGATCCCGACATCGTCGGGTTCTTCGCCGGCGGCGTCGGTATAGAAGCGGATGGTGTGCGGCTCCAGCGTGGTGCGGCAGGCCGCCTGGAACGGATCCACCGGGTAGTCCGACGGCGACATCCGGCAGAACTCGGCCACCACTGCGTCCGGGCCCAGCACCACGCTCTGTGCGGCCAAGGCCTGCAACGCGTCGTTGAGCTGGCCCGGCATGCCGGCGGCCAGCGCCTTGAACTGCGCATCGGCGTCGTCGGGCTGCGCGGCAAACAGTGCACAGGCCTGGTCAATCAGCCGGGTCAGCGCGGCGCTGTGGTGGGCGCGCCCCTGGCACAGGGCTGCGGCGAACAGGCCGGCACGCTCCAGCGCGCTGGCCGGGATCTGCCCCACATCAAGGAACGCGGCAAGCGCTGTTTCGCTCAGCGGCAGGAAATACACGGGTTGGGTCGGCAGGGGCATTGCAGGGGCAGTCGGACGGCTGCCGGCACGGTAGCAGATGCACCCCGGCTGCGCGTGCAACCGGGGCGTGTTGGCTTATGCTGCGGCAGTGCCCGACACCTGCCGGTACGACGTGCCCCTTCCAGCATCACCCGGATCAAGGACCTGTCCATGTTGTTCTTCCTGCTGTTGCTGGCCATCACCGCGGTGAGTTTCTGGATTGTCTTCCTGGGCGGCGCCGAGCGCGTGCAGGGGCTGTTTTCACTGCTCAGCTTCGACCTGATCGACCTGTTCACCGAGCCCCTGACCGCGCAGCAGGTGCGCCTGTGCACGGCGATCACCTGGTGCATCGCGGTGGTCATCATCACGGTGGTCGGCCTGCGCTGATTACATCGCGCTGCCCACCGGGGTGATCCGGCGTGCGTCCTGCTCGGCCTTCACCTGGCGCCACCACGGCGTGCCGGGCTGCGGCGCATCCAGGTCCAGGCGTTCGCCCATGCCCGGCGTTGCCAGCGGAATGCCGCGCTGCCGCGCCAGTGCGCTGACCCGCTCGAACGGCTCGTCCCATTGGTGCAGGGCCAGGTCGAAGGTGCCGTTGTGGATCGGCAGCAGCCAGCGGCCCCGCAGGTCCTGGTGGGCCTGCACGGTCTGCTCGGGCTGCATGTGCACGAACGGCCACTTGGCGTCGTAGGCACCGGTTTCGATGAAGGTGACATCGAACGGCCCGTAGCGCTCGCCGATCTGGCGGAAACCGTCGAAGTAGCCGGTGTCGCCGCTGAAGAACAGGCGCAGGCCATCATCCAGGATCACCCACGACGCCCACAGCGTGCGGTTGCCATCGCGCAGCCCGCGGCCGGAAAAGTGCTGGGCCGGGGTGGCCGCGAAGCGCACGCCGTCCACCTCGGTTTCCTGCCACCAGTCCAGCTGACGCACGCGCTCGCGCGGCACGCCCCAGGCGATCAGCCGGTCGCCCACGCCCAGCGGGGTCAGGAACACATCGGCGCGCGTGGCCAGATGCTTGATGGTGGCGCGGTCGAGGTGGTCGTAGTGGTCGTGCGAGAGCAGCACGCCGCGGATGGGCGGCAGGTCATGCAGCGCGATCGGCGGGGCATGGAAGCGCTTGGGGCCCATCCACTGCACCGGCGAGGCACGTTTGGAGAACACCGGGTCGGTCAGCCACCAGCCGCCGCGCAGTTTCACCAGCAGGGTCGAATGGCCCAACCGGTACAGGCTGTGCTCGGGGGCACTGGCCAGTTCGGCGGCAGTGATCGCGCGTACCGGGGGCGGCGCGGGCGGGGTGGTGCCCGCCGGACGGTCGAACAGGAATTCCCACAGCAGTTTGAGCGTACCGGTCACGGTTTCCTTGGGCTTGGGGGCAACGTTGGTGAAGTGGCCGTCCTGCATCTGCGGCGACTGGTCATTGGGGGCGATAGGCACGGTCAGGGTCATCCCGATAAGTACGGTGAGGGAGAAGGCGAGGGCAAGCAGGGGGAGGGCTCTCATGCGGCGCCTTCTGGTTGGTGAGTGTGTACGCACTCATTTAATGGAGAGAAAGAGAGGTTCATCGTTGGATGCCTTTCCAGAACAGGTCGAACCCGGCCTGCTGCAGCGTCGCGGCGTTCTCGGGGTCGGCCGCCATCGCTTCCAGCGTGGTTTCCAGCAGGTTGATCAACACCCGGCCCAGGTAGAACGGCAGCCGCTCCGGATCGATATGACTGGCCAAGCTGGTTTCCAGCGCCTGCAACATGCTGCCGAACAGGCCGGCGCATTCGCTGCGCGTGTGCGCACTGATGCGTTCGGAGACCTTGAGCTGGCGCAGCGCCATGCGATCGATGGGGTAGGTCGAGCCCCAGGCGATCAACGCGTTCCAGGCATGCAGCACCAGCCCGCGGGCGTCGGCTTGGTCGGGGAAGTCCGCGCCGAGCACCATCGCCAGCCGGGTTTCCAGGCGTACGAACAGCGCGTTGAGCAGCGCGTCCTTGGTCTCGAAGTAGGTGAACACCGTGCCTTCGGCCACCTTCGCCGCCCGCGCGATCTGCGCCGTGGACGCGCCAATGCCCTGCGCGGCCACCAGTTTGGCGGTGGCGTCGAGGATAGCGTCGCGTTTCTGTTCGCTGAGGGGGCGGGCCATGGGAATGAGTAAGTGAGTGCTTGCTCATTTATAGGCGCGTGACCCGTCCGGCGCAAGTGCTGGCCTCCATGTCACGCGGATCTGTTCAGCCGGGCCTGGCCGGGGGCTTGATCGGCCGGCGGCCCCGCGTGACCATGCCGGCCTGTTCACGTTGGAACCCGGCCATGGCGCCCGCCGCCCCGATCACCCTGCGTACCCCGCGCCTGCTGCTGCGCGCGCAGGCCATCGCCGATTTCCCCGCGTATGCCGCGTTCCTGGCCTCGCCGCGGGCGAGCGGTCTGGGCGGTCCGTTCGACCTGCGCGCGGCGTGGGGCATGTTCTGCCACGACCAGGCCTGCTGGCACTTCTTCGGCCACGGGGCGCTGATGATCGAGCACGCTGACACGGGCACCTGCGTGGGCCAGATCGGCATCAACGACGGCCCGCTGTTTCCGGAAAAGGAACTGGGCTGGCTGCTGTATGCCGGCCATGAAGGCCAGGGCTATGCCACCGAGGCGGCGCAGGCGATGCGCGATTGGGCCTTCGACACGCTGGGCGTGGCGACGCTGGTCAGCTACATGGCCGCCGACAACGCCGGCTCGGCGCGGGTGGCCCAGCGGTTGGGTGGAACGCTGGACGCCAGCGCCCCACGCAGCGATCCGCACGATCGGGTGTACCGCTACGCGCGCTGAGCCCTGCCTGCGTTGCCATCCCGTCCGCCGGGGTCTATAAGGCGGTTCTGGGCTGCTTCCGGAAGGCGTGCACATGCCAACGCGATCGACACCGTCTGCTGCCGCGCCGCGCCTGCTGGCCGGCGGCAATCCGCAGATTCCCAAAGGCGAGGGCGACGCGCCGGTGCAGGCCTACATCGCGGCGATGCCCGGCTGGAAACGTGCCGTCGGCGAACGCCTGGATGCCTTGATCAGCGCGGCGGTGCCGGGCGTGCGCAAGGCAGTGAAGTGGAACTCACCGCTGTATGCCGCTGGCGATGACGGCTGGTTCCTGAGCCTGCATTGCTTCACCGGGTACATCAAGGTGGCCTTCTTCCGGGGCACCGCACTGCAGCCGGTGCCGCCGGAGCCCTCAAAGAGCCAGGACACCCGCTACCTGCATATCCGCGAAGCGGTGCCGTTGGATGAGGCGCAGTTCAGCGCCTGGGTCCGCCAGGCCAGCCGCCTGCCCGGCGAGCGGATGTAACCGGCACGCGTGCCGGTAGCGCCACCCACCGCCATATCTGCCAGGACATTGCCATGACCAAGGCCGCCTCCCGCAGCACCTCCACCGCATCGGCCGACCCGGGCCCGTCGGCCGCGCAGGTCATCGACGCGAAGATTGCCGGCCTCGACGACTGGCGCGGCACGACCCTGGCGCACGTGCGCCGCATCATCCAGCAGGCCGACCCGGCGGTGGTGGAAACGGTGAAGTGGCGCGGCGTGCCGGTCTGGGAACACGACGGCATCCTGTGCACCGGCGAAACCTACGCGCGCGCGGTCAAGCTGACCTTCGCCAAGGGCGCCGCGCTCGACGATCCGGCCGGGCTGTTCAACGCCAGTCTGGACGGCAACACGCGCCGCGCGATCGACCTGCACGAGGGCGACACGATCAACGCGACGGCACTGAAAGCGCTGATCCGTGCTGCGGTGGCGGTGAACGTGGCGGCCACGGCGGCAAAAAAGTCCGCGCCGCGCAAACGTGCGGCACCCAAGGCGGCAACCGACACGCGTGCCGCGGCGCCAACCGGCACCGCACGCCCCCCGCGCCGGTAAGTGTCGGCCGGCCACGAGGCGCATCGTGGCCAACATGACAGTGACGCGGTGGCAGCGACCGGCGGATTCGGCAAAGATGGGGGCTGCCTTGTCGCCCTGTAGTGCGATGTCGGCTCTCCCCCATTGAAACTGGATCTGCCTGTGCTGAGTGTTGTTGGTGTGCTGCTTGCGTTGTACGTGGTGTGGCGCGTGGTGTGGCCGTTGCGGGTGTCGCTGTCGCTGCGCGGCCCGCTTGGATTGCTGGTGGTGTCGCTGGCCCTGCATCACCGCATCGTGGCCCGGTTCGCCGGCACCATGGCCTCCCCGGAACTTCCCAAACCGGTCCTTGCGGTGCTCGCCACCGGCTTCACCGCGCTGCTGATCGGCGCGCTGGCGGTGTTGGTGCTGGATGCGCTGCTGCTGGGCGCGCGCCTGTTGCGCTGCCCACGTGCCACCGCCGCACTGCGCACCGCATGGCTGCGGCCGGCCGCGATGGGTGTGGCGCTGGTGGTGTCGGCGTATGGCATCTGGCAGGGCATGGCCGTGCCGCAGACCCGGCACATCGAGGTGGCCATTGATGGCCTGCCGGCACAGTTCGACGGCTACCGCGTGCTGCAGCTCACCGACATCCACGCCAGCCGCCTGCTCACCGGCACCTGGGTGGCCAAGGTGGTGGCCAACAGCAACGCGCTGTCGCCGGACCTGGTGGTGATCACCGGCGACCTGATCGACGGCACGGTGGCTGCGCGTGCCGCCGATTTCGCCCCGCTGGCCCGCCTGCGCGCTCCCGATGGTGTCATCGCCATCACCGGCAACCACGAGTACTACGCGCAGTACGCCGCCTGGATGCAGGCGTTTCGCGCGCAGGGCATGCAGGTGCTGGAGAACACCCACACCGAGGTCCGCCGCGACGGCGCGGTGCTGACCATCGCCGGCGTCACCGACCCGGTGGCGGCGCGCTACGGCCTGCCGATGCCGGATCTGGCCGCCGCGCTGGCCGGCGCCGATCCGCATGCCCCGGTGATCCTGCTCGACCACCGCCCCGGCGCGGCGCGTGCCAATGCCGCACGCGGCGTTGCACTGCAGTTGTCCGGGCACACCCACGGCGGGCACATCGTGGGCATGGACCAGCTGGTCAAGCGTGCCAACGGTGGTTACGTGTCCGGCCGCTACGCGGTGGACGGGATGACCCTGTATGTCAGCAACGGTGCCGGGCTATGGGCCGGTTTCGCCGCGCGCATCGGCGTGCCGTCGGAGATCACCTTGATCACGCTGCGCCAGCGCGCGCCCAGCCGCACCGCAGCTGAACGCCCCGGCTTGGCAAGCCCGCAGGGAATTGCGACGCTTGCGCGCTGATAGGGTGGAAGACCACGGATGAAGGCAATGCGCAACGCGTTGGGAACGATGATGGTGCTGGCCACCACCGGTGGCTGTGCGCTGCATGGCGATGCGCTGCGCAGCGCACCCGCTGCGACGGTGCCGACGGCGGGCGTGGTGCTGCCCGATACCGAGAGCTGGAGCGTGCATGACCCGGCCGGGCGCGACTATCCGATCTGGGTGGCACTGCCGGCCAGCTACGCGCAGCATCCGCAACGGCGCTACCCGGTGCTGTTCGTCACCGACGCGCTGTACAGCTTTCCGCTGGTGCGTAGCGTGCGCAACCTGGTGGGGCAGGGCGGTGCCAACCTGGAGGATTTCATCCTGGTCGGGCTGCCGCCACAGCAGGGGCTGACCTCCAAACAGAGCCGCTCGCGCGACTACACGCCTACCCAGCCGCAGCGCAGTGCCGACGACGACTACAGCGACGACGTGGTCTACGGCGGTGCCGCGCACTACCGTGATTTCCTGGCCACGCACGTGTTGCCCGCGGTGGACGCGCGCTATCGCACCGATCCAGCGCGCCGCGCTTTCGCCGGGCATTCCTACGGCGGGCTGTTTGGCACCTATGTGCTGCTCACGCGCCCGCAGATGTTCCAGACCTACATCCTGTCCAGTCCGTCGCTGTGGTTCGACGGGCACTACATCGACCGCCTGGAACAGGAGTACGCGCAGCAGCACCGCGCGCTGCCGGCACGGGTGCTGCTGGCGATCGGCAGCGAAGAAGCACCCACGCCCGATGCGGTGGACGGTCCCCGCAACGACATGGTGCGCGATACGCAGGCGTTTGCCGATCGCCTGCGCCAGCGTGGCTACCAGGGCCTGCAGGTGGATAACCGCGTGGTCCCGGCCGAAGACCACCTCACCGTGTACCCAACCACGCTGACCCGCGCGCTGCTGCAGGTTTACCCGGGCGCCGGCCCGTACGACGGCGGCTGAGCATGCAGACCACGCGCAGTGTGCCGTTGTTCGACGCCCGCTGCAGCCACTGCGGCGCGATGTTCGCCCACCCCAGCCTGGGCGATGCGGTGTATGGCGAACTGCTGTTGTGCAGTGTCGACGGGCGCCAGCACGCGATCGTGGAGGGTTTCAGCGCAGTACCGGCGCAGGTGGCCGCGCTGCTTGCCGATGATCCGCACACGGCGCTGTGGCCCGTGCTGGCCGCGCTCGCCGATCCTCCCGCAGGCGCGTCCTGGTCGGTGGCGCTGCATTGCCCATACTGCGGCCAGCCCGATCCTGCGTTCCAGGAAGGGGCGCGTTGCGGCATGGTGGAGGTTCCCGTGGCCCGCTTCACCCGGTGCGCCACAGGCGACCTGGCGGCGCAGGTGGCACGGCTGGTCGATTCCTTGCGCTGATCCGGTCCGATCAGGCCGGCGCAGCGTCCTGCAGCGACCGGGCGGCAGCCAGTTCCGGTGCCAGCGCGTGGTCGACAGCCATGCGCAGCATCGCCGGGCTGATGTGGCGGCGGTGCACCCGGTTGATCGCCGCCATGTACACGCGGCCAAAGACGTTGAGAGTGCGCACGCGGGTGCCCAGCCCGATCACCGCCGCGCCATCGCCCACCATCTGCACGCGCACGCATGAGCGGAACTGCAGGTGGCGGTCATCGGCGCCGAGCACGACTTCAGCGCTACGGTCGGCGGCGTCGGTAGCCTGTGCGTGCACCGGGAAACGCTGGGCGAAGCGCTCGCCGGGCGCGTCCGACAGCAGCGACGACACCGGGCAGCCCAGCGGCGAGGTACGCAGCCGCAAGGGCGTCACCAGCAGGTTGCGCAGGGCCATCAGCCGGCCCACGCCCGGCGGTGGATTGCGGACGAATCCTTCCAGCACCGCCTCCAGCAAGGCATGCGCCGAGTTCCCCGCCACACTGTGCGCTGGCAGGGTGAGCCGGGTGTAGTCCTGGTGGTCGAAGCCCTGTGGCAGTGCCTGCTGCAGCAGGGAGTCGGCCGGTGGCGCCGGGTGCAGGTCCAGCGTGCCGCAGGTGGCGCGCCGGGCGATGTAGCCATGTGCCGGGCGCAGCCGGGCCAGGCCGCTGCGCACCCACCCGACCAGGTCGCGGCTGCCGGCGCACAGACGGGCCAGTGCCGATGCGGCCGGTGCGCGCAGCGTCAACGTCACCCGCGGCAGCTGGTCCAGGGCGGTCTGGTCGAGCACCTGCTGCACCGCGGGCGGCAGGGTGTCGGTCAGCGAGGGAATATCGGCGGCCCCGGCGTCGATGCGCGCACGCTGCGCTTCGCTCAGTGCGCCACTGCGCTCGTCGGCATGGCACGACAGCGCGAACAGGGCGGGATGCCGGGGATGCCGCGACACGAACTGGTGCCAGGTGCCGCTGCCGAAGCGCACGGTGAACAGGCAGTCCGGCGGCACGTCGATGCAGCGCAGCGCGCGTACGAAGGCAGCCGGATCGCGCTGCAGTTGTACGTCGGACACGGTGGAGAACCGCAGCTGGGCACCGCCGCTGCCGGCAATGGCGGTGAACATGCGCGGCCCGGCATGGCGATGGAACGGATGCCCATGGCGGCCGACCGAGAATGAATACAGCGACGACGCATCCCCGTGGGCCAGGTGCATGCCGCCCAGGCGGGCGGAAGGTTCGTCCAGCGCATCCACGAAGCGCGGATGCTGTGCCTGGCGCAGGCCCGCGTCGCGCAGCAGCGCATCGCCGGCACCGATCCCGAGCTGGGCGATCAACGCCACTTCGACCGGGCTGCCATCGCCGCAGGACGGCAGGCTGATGCTGGGAAACGAGCGGCTGACGCGGTGGGTATCGAGCATGACGTTCTCCTTGTCCTGCGGCGGTACGGCTCAGGTGGCGGGCTTGCGGCGCGCACGGGCGCGGCTCTCACGCTGCAATGGCCCACCCACCGGGCAGACCTCGGCGGCCCACGCGAACAGGGTGTTGGCCAGCCTGTCGGGCACCTGCCGGAAGTACACGAACTGGCCGCGCTTCTCCCGCTCGATCAGCCCGGCGTCCTCCAGGATGCGCAGGTGGCTGGACAGCGCCGGCTTGCTGAAATCGAAGCGCTCGCCCAGCTCGCCCGCGCTCAACTCGCCGCCATTGAGGTAGGCCAGGATCTGTCGGCGGGCAGTGGAGGCGAGGGCTTCGAAGATGCGGTCCATGGCGGCAGTTAACTAATTCGTTAACTGATGGTGTTCCGCCGGCGCACTACTGTCAAGCGCCTTTTCAAGCGCGACCTGGGCGTTACCTGTGTCTGCCAACGGAGGCTTCGTGCGTGCCCGCGGCAGCAACACGGGCGAGCCCACCCCGCTGGCCGACCTCAAGGGCGAAGACCCGTGGCAGGACCTGTGGTTCCATTCCAACCCCGTGTTCATCGAAGCGCCCCCGGTAGAGCCACGCCATGCGTGGCTGTGGGCCCAGTCGCGCATAATCAGCCCGACGCATGCGCGAAGAGGTGCGTGCGCAGGCCAATGGCGTGATGCCCTGCGGTTCTCGGCCTGGCGTTGTGCGTCGCCTGCGCGGTGGATGTAGCGCAGGCGTTATTTCCCGATCCTCGTCCAACCCGGAATCAGACATGAACTACCTGTGGAGCCTGATCGTCGTACTGTGCGCATTTCCAGCATCGGCTACCTCCATAGAGCCGAAGTCTCTGGATCAGATGGTGGCAGCGTCGGACCACATCGTGGTGGCCACCATCCGCGCGGTGGACATGGTCAATGCGCGCGGAGCGCCCGTCCTTTCCCCCGACGCGCGTACCGGGCCCGGCGAATCCAACCAGATGCGCCTGCAGCTGGACATCAGTGAAGTCTTGTCGCCGCGCGACGGTGCCATACCGGTTGCGGTGACGGTGCCCCTATGGAAGATGTGGCACTACCGTCTTGGCACGATGCAGAACGAGCTGGTGGGGGCACGCGGCATCTTTCTGCTGGTCGGCCCGCAGCATGCGCCGGTGTATCCGATCGGTTTCCAGCGCTCACTGGAGGAGCGGCAGGCCATTCTCGCCTTGATCCGGAAGTGAGCACCCGCGTCTGCGCGTGAAGGGTGTGACAGGAACCGTGCACGGCGCGGTCACCGTGGCGCGCCGACGCTGGCAGCCTGTCCCCAACCCGGATGCGCCATGACCACCCTGACCCTGCCCGAACTGGCCAAGAAGATGGCCAACATCGACTTCACCATGCTGCAGACCCACACCGACAGCGGCGAGATCGCGGCGCGGCCGATGAGCAACAACGGTGACGTGGACTACGACGGCGACAGCTGGTTCTTCACCACCGAAGACACCGACATGGTCCGCGAGATCACCCGCGACCCGAAGGTGGCGCTGAGCTTCACCGGCAGCAAGTCGCTGCTGGGCAAACCGCCGCTGTTCGTGGCGGTGCAGGGCAGGGCAACCCTTCACCGCGACAAGGCGATCATGCAGCAGCACTGGGTAAAAGACCTGGAGCGCTGGTTCGAGCAGGGCGTGGACAGCCCGGGCCTGGTGCTGATCCAGGTAGCCGCGGCGCGTATCCATTACTGGGACGGGGAAGACCAGGGCGAAATCCTGCGCTGAGGGTGGCCGGCATGGCCGCGTCGCGTATGCCGAAGATCGGGTGTGCCGGCTGGTCGATTCCCAGCCGCTACGCGGCGCACTTCGGGCCCGGCGACAGCGCGCTGGCACGCTATGCCACGCGCTTCGAGGTGGCGGAGATCAATTCCTCGTTCTACCGGCCGCACCAACGCACGACCTACGCGCGCTGGGCGGCCACCGTTCCGTCGGGCTTTCGCTTCTCAGTGAAGCTGCCCCGGACCATTTCACACGATTCCGGGCTGGTGGGCGTCGGCCCGCTGCTGGACCGCTTCCTGGACGAGGTGGGCGGACTGGGGCGCACGCTGGGCGCGCTGCTGCTGCAGTTGCCGCCATCATTGGCCCTGGATACACGCCGTGCCGGGATTTTTTTCCGCGCACTGCGTCGACGCACGCCGGTGCCCGTGGTCTGCGAGCCTCGCCATGCCAGCTGGTTCAGCGCGCCGGCCGAGGCGCTGTTGCAGCGCCACGCGATTTCCCGGGCCGCGGTGGATCCGGCGCGCGTTGCCGCCGCCGCGCTGCCTGGCGGCGCGCAGGGCTGGCACTACTGGCGGTGGCACGGTTCGCCGCGCATGTATTACAGCGATTACCCCGATGCCGCACTGGCCGATCTGGCGGCACAGATAATGCACCAGCCTGGGCAGGCGCAGGCACCGTGGGTGATCTTCGACAACACCGCGCATGGCTTTGCGATTGCCAATGCCCTGCGCCTGAAGGAGATCGCCGCGCGTGCCTGAAGGCCCTTCCATCGTCATCCTGCGCGAGGCCGCCGCCAAGTTCCGCGGCAAGACCGTGCGCCGTGCGCTCGGCAACAGCAGCCTGGACCTGACTCGCATGGAAGGACGGCGGGTAGTGGCGCTGCGCAGCTGGGGCAAGCACTTTCTGATCCAGTTCAGCGGGTTCAGCCTGCGCGTGCACATGCTGATGTTCGGCAGCTACCGTATCGATGAACGCAAGCCCTCACCGCCGCGCGTGTCGCTGCAGTTCGACACCGGCGAATTGAACATCTACGCCTCGTCGCTGAAGTACATCGAAGGGCCGCTGGAAGACACCTACGACTGGCGCGGCGACGTGCTCTCGCCGGCGTGGGACCCGCGCCTGGCCCGGCGCCGGCTCAAGCAGCAGCCAGACACGTTGATCTGCGATGCGCTGCTGGACCAGACGCTTTTTGCCGGCGTCGGCAACATCATCAAGAACGAAGTGCTGTTCCGCACCCGCGTGCATCCCGAATCGACGATCGGCAACATCCCGCCGCGCACGCTGGGCAAGGTGATCGCCGACGCGCGCACCTACAGCGAGGCGTTCCTGGCCTGGAAGAAGGCCGGCACGCTGCGCCAGCACTGGCAGGTGCATACCAAACGGACCTGTCCGTCCTGTGGCGGGCCGCTGTCCAAGACCTACCCGGGCCACAGCAAACGGCGGACGTTCTTCTGCCCGAGTTGCCAGGTGAAGTACTGACGCGCCTGGCCGCTGTGCAGACCTGCCAGGCCGCGCGAGGTTGACGCTGCGGGGGCGTCGGCTGCTGTAGGATGGCTGCGTCACACGCCATTACGCGCGTCCTGCGCGGTCCGCACCTGACCGCCCGCTTCGCTCCTTTTTCCGGGTACGGCGCCCAGCAGGGCGGCCGTGCTCCCCGTGTCCAACGGAGCGCACATGCCGGGCTATACCACCCGCATTCTCACCATTCCGGTCGGTGGTCACGACTTCCGCATCCGCGCGCTCAGCGACCTGCAGCAGTTCGCCGATCCCACCGGGCGCGCCCAACGCGCTGGCATCCATTCCTCGTTGTGGAGCCTGTTCGGCCAGGTCTGGCCGGCCGGGCGGGTGCTGGCCGAGACCATGCACAGCTTCGACGTGGCCGGCAAACGCATACTGGAAGTGGGCTGTGGGCTGGGGCTGGCCAGCCTGGTGCTGGCCCATCGCGGGGCCGACGTGGTGGCCAGCGACCATCATCCGCTGGCCGAATCGTTCCTGGCCTACAACGCCGGGCTCAATGACCTGCCCGCGCTGCACTACCGCGATCTGCCGTGGGAGCTGCCGGATACGACACTCGGTCGTTTCGATCTGATCATCGGCAGCGACGTGCTGTACGAGCGTGGCCACGCGCTGCAGATCGCCCGGATGATGGAGCGCCACGCACGGCCCACGGCCGAACTGCTGCTCACCGATCCGGGGCGCGGCAACGTGGGATCGTTCTCGCGTGCCATGGCCGCGCAGGGCTATACCGTTGACGAGGCCTACGGCCTGTTCGACGACGAAGGCGATGCGCCAGGGCGTGGGCGGCTGCTGCGCTACACGCGTGAGGCGGCCTCGCAGGTGGCCTGAGGCGGTTCGGCGGTGAGTGCGCGGTCGCGATGTGGTGACTGCGTGAGCCTGCCCGGCGGTCGGATATCGTAGGCTCGGCGGCATTCAAGTGCTGGTGGGAGTCGCGATGCCGTTGAGTCTGTCCCGCTGTCGTATCGGCAGCGCATCCATGCGTGGGCGGTGCCGGTGAGCGCGCCGTCACCGGCACGCACCCGTTCGATGATTGTGGCCGGGTTGTCGACCGTGGTGGAGTGGTACGACTTCACCTTGTACCTGTACCTGGCCACGGTGCTGTCGCGGGTGTTTTTTGGCGGCGGCGACAACGCCCTGCTGGCCACGCTGGCGGGGTTCGCGGTGTCCTACCTGATGCGTCCGTTGGGCGCGCTGTGCTTCGGGCATCTGGGCGACCGCTTCGGGCGGCGCTACATGCTGCTGGCCTCGATGCTGCTGATGACCCTGGCAATGCTGGCCACCGCGCTGCTGCCCACCTTCGACAGCATCGGCGCCAGTGCCGGGGTGCTGCTGTTGCTGCTGCGTTGCCTGATGGCGTTTTCGGTGGGCGGTGAGTACACCGGCGTGGTGGCCTACCTGCTGGAAACCGCGCCCTCCCGCCGCCGTGGCCTGGTCACCTCGTTGGCATCGGCGGCCAGCGAGGTCGGCGCGCTGCTGGCGGTGGCGCTGTCGGCGTTGACGGTGGCGTTGTTGAGCACCGCGCAGCTGGACGGGTGGGGCTGGCGCATTCCGTTCTTCGTGGGCGCGGCATTGGCCGGGGCGATCCTGCTGGCACGCTCGACCATGCACGAATCGCCCGAGTTCGAGCGGCAGCAGGCGGCCGGCACCGTGCCCACCTCGCCGATCCGCGACACCTGGCGCTACCACCGGGGCGCGGTCGCCCGCACCTTCGCGATTTCCGCACTCGGCTCGATCACCTATTACGTGGGCATCACCTACGTACCGGCGTTCCTGGGCTCGGCGGGCGAGGTGGGGGAATCGGAGGCGCTGTGGCTGTCCACGGTGGCGGCGGTGGCGGTGATCGTGGTGACCCCGCTGGCCGGTGCGTTGTCCGACCGGATCGGGCGCCGACCGGTGTTGATCGCACTGGCGCTGTTGTCGGTGTTGCTGCCGTTGAGCATGTTCAGCCTGATGGCCGGTGGCACCACCTGGTTGATCGGGAGTGCGGCGGTGGTGCTGGCCTGCCTGGCCGGTGGCGTGAGCGCGGTGGCCGCGCCGGCCACGGCCGAACAGTTCCCCGGCGAAGGCCGCCTCAGCGGCCTGGCGCTGGGAGTCACCATGGCCACCGCGTTCTTCGGCGGCGCCACGCCGCTGCTGGCCGAGCTGCTGGTGCGCCACACCGGCTGGGCGGCGGCACCCGGCGCCATGATCGCCGTGGTCGCGCTGCTGGTGCTGCCGGTGATGTGGACCCTGCGCGAAACGCGGCCCCCGCGGTGATGGCGGTGGTGGACGCGTTTCGTTGCGGGGCACATGGAACATCGGCGCCTGGAACGCACCGACCGTTGGTCGGTGCATCGCGCAGCACCCGGAATATCGGCGCCTGGAACGCACCGACCGTTGGTCGGTGCATCGCGCAGCACCCGGAATATCGGCGCCTGGTAGTGCCGGCCGCTGGCCGGCTCTGCACCATGTTGGATCGCGAGGAGCCGGCCAGCGGCCGGCACTACTCGGGGGAATTTTGCGAGGAGCCGGCCAGCGGCCGGCACTACCCGGGGGGATTTTGCGAGGAGCCGGCCAGCGGCCGGCACTACCCGGGGGGATTCCGCGAGGAGCCGGCCAGCGGCCGGCACTACTCGGGGGGATTCTGCGGGGAGCCGGCCAGCGGCCGGCACTACCGATCTGTCAGCTGCCACCCTCGGTGGGCAGCGGCGCGGGTACGTTCAGCAGGCCGCCCGAGGCGACATAGGCGGCCAGTGCCTGCCCCTGGCTGAGCAGGTGCCGTTCCATCGTGCGTTCGGCGCCTTCCGCGTCGCGCTGGCGGAAGCACGTCATCAGTTCGCGATGTTCGGCCAGCGACTGCGCGGTGCGGCCCGGCGCCAGGAGCTGGCGGCCGCGGTGCATCTTCAGGATGCGGTGCAGGTCGTGGGTGATGCGGATCAGCCACGGGTTGCCGGCGTAGTGCTGCACGGTTTCGTGGATGAGGTAGTTGTTGCGGTAGTACTCGGCGATGTTGCCCTCGGCGGCGGCGGCCTCCATGGCCGCGTGCAGGTCTTCCAGCAGCTGCACGCCGGCGTCGTCGATATGCTTGACGGCCTCGTGCGCGCAGCGGCCTTCCAGCATCGCCATCACCGGAAACAGCTGGTTCAGGTCCTCCAGCGTCAACCGGGTCACCCGGCATCCGCGCCCGGCATCGATCTGCACCAGGCCTTCGGCGGCCAGCAGCTTCAGCGCCTCGCGCAGCGGGGTGCGGCTGATGCCCAGTTCCTCGCACAGCGCCGGTTCGTCGATCCACTCGCCCGGCGGCAGGCGGTAGTCGTAGATGCGCTCGCGCACATGCTCGGCCACCTCTTCGTACAGCGGGGCGCGCTTCTTGGTCGAGCGGGGTGCGGGAGCAATGGCCATGCGGAATTGTAATCCCTCCGTTCGTCGACCGGCCCGGACATCATCCTTCCGGGTGGAACGCCCCCTACGTCAGGGGGCGCCAACGCGAGCCCTTACATCCAGCCCGGCACCACGAACACCAGCCAGGCCAGCAGCGGGCCGAAGGCAACCACCAGGCCGCTGTAGATCAGGAACTGGCGGAACAGCGACTCGCGCTCTTCCTTGGCGGCCGACGCCACCACCAGCGCACCGTTGGTCGAGAACGGGCTGACATCCACGATGGTCGAGGACACCGCCAGCGCGCAGATCACGCCCGCCGCGCCCAGGTGCCCCTGCATCAGGAACGGCACCGCCAGCGGGATGGTGGCGCCCAGCACGGCCGCCGACGAGGCGAACGCCGACACAATGCCGCCCACATAGCAGACCAGCAGCGCGCCCAGCAGCGGAATGCCGATCTGCGACACGCCATTGCCGATGAAATCGACCGCGCCGGCTTCCTGCAGCACGCCGATGTAGGTCACCACGCCGCAGATCAGCAGCACCGTGGACCAGCTGATGCCGTCCACCGCGCCCTTCTGGCTCTTTGGCGACAGCAGCGCCAGCGCCACTGCGACAGTGATCGACACCAGGCCCACGTTGAGGTTGTAGATGAGCGCGGCCACGCCCAGCCCGAGCAGGCCGACCAGGGTGAACACGCGCTCACGGGTGATGCCCACCGCCTCCAGCGCGTCGGGGTCGTTGGACAGCGTGCCACCACCGGCCGACACCAGCGCGCCGTGGCCTTCGATCGCGAACTGGCGCGAGGACGCCTGCGGCCCACCGGCCATCGCCAGCTCGGCCGTGCCCACGCCACCGCCGACCGACACCGCACCGCGACGCAACAGCGCCACGCCGCCGAAGGCGAAGAAGCAGATCATCGCCATCATGAAGTTGAAGCCCAGGCTGGTCAGGAACACCGCCATCTCGGTCACTTCCAGCCCGGCCTTCTGCACCACGCCATTGGTGATGCTGCCGTACACGCTGATCGGCGAGAACCCGCCGGCCTGCGCGCCATGGATGACCAGCAGGCCCATCAGCAGCGGGTTGATCCTGTACTGCTTGGCAAACCGCAGCGCCACCGGGCCGATGATCGCCACGGCGGCCGGTCCCAGCGCACCGAACGCGGTGAGCACGGCGGTGACCACGAACATCACCCACGGAATGGCCACGATGCGCCCCCGTACCGCACGCACCGCCCAATGCACCAGCAGGTCGATGGTGCCGTTCTTCTGGGCGATGGAAAACAGGTAGGTGATGCCGACCAGGGTCAGGAACAGATCCCCCGGGAATCCGCCCAGCACTTCTTTGCCTTCCATGCCGACGAACACGCCGCCGATGATGAAGGCCAACGCGAACGCGACCGCACCCATGTTGATCGGCAGGGCGGTGGCGACGATGAACATGATCACCAGACCGATGATCGTTGCGACTTGTGGACTCATGCGCCCTCCCAGACACTTGACTCGCGTACAGCAAGGATGGAAACCCGCCATCCCGGGTTACGGCGTGTTACAGGCAACTCCCACCTTCATTGCTGCCGGCCCAGCGCGGCATGTACCCACGCCGCCGCACCCTCCAGCTGCTGGAACTCGTCCACCGCGCGCACCTCGCAGCACGGATAGGCGCTGGCCACCATGCGCGCCAGCGCGGTGCCCGGGCCCAGTTGCAGGAACACCCGCGCGCCGCGCTCGAATGCCTGGCGCATCAGCTGCGCCCACTCGATGGTCTGTGCCAGTTGCGCGGCCAGGCTGTGTTCCAGCGCGGCACGCGTGCGTACCGGCTGCGCATCGATGCCTGCCAGCACCGGCCACTGCGGCGCCTGCAGCGGTGCCTGCGCGAGTACCCGGGCGAAGCCGTCGGCGGCACTGGCCAGCAGCGGCGTATGCGCCGGCACATGCACCGGCAGCACGCGCACCTCGGCACGCTGCTGCACGGCATCCGCGGCCAGTGCGCGCAGTGCCGCGCTGCGCCCGCCCAGGATGAAATGATCGGGACCGTTGGCAATGGCGATGTAGGCACCGTGTGTCTCGCACAGCGCCTGGACCACCGCGCGCGGCAGGCCCAGCAGCGCCTGCATGCCCGCGTCGGGCGGACTGGCGGCATCCATCAGCTGCGCGCGCTCGGATGCCAGCGTCAGGCAGGTGGCCGCACTGAAGCTGCCGGCGATGGACTGCGCGGCCAGTTCACCGATGCTGTAGCCGGCCACCAGTGCAGGTGGCGGCAGCTGCTCGCGCAGACCCTGCCAGTGCGCCAGGCTGGCCGCGCACAGCAGCGGCTGCGCCACCGCGTTGTCGAAGCGATCGTCTGCCGCCGCCGCGGCGGTCACGTCGCGGCCCAGCAGTGCGGTGGCCGTGTCGAGCACGGTGCGCGCGGCGGGCAGGTTGCTCACCCGGTCGAACATCGCCGGATGCTGGGCGCCTTGGCCGGGGCAGAGCAGGGCAAGGCTCATGCGCGCTCCTGCTGCAGCAGGAACCAGCTGCAGGCCAGCAGGTCGGCGCTGCCGCCGGGGCTCAGCCGGCGTGCCACGAAGGCATCGCCGAGCTGCTGCAGGCGGCTGCGCCACTGCGGTGCGAAGGCACCGCCATCGGCGATGAAGCGTGCGGCCTGCGCACGTGCCCACGCCAGCCCCTGCGCGCCGCCGCGATGCAGCAGATTGAGGTCATCGGTGTGCGCCAACAGGTGCATCAAGGTGTGGCACAGCGCAGCCTCACGCGGCAACCCGGCCGCCAGCGCATCGCGCAGGACGGGCACGCCGATGCCGCGCAGCAGCGGATAGCCGGCGATGGCCTGCTCGCGCACCCCGGCGACGCCGTGTTGCGCACGTGCGCGTTGGCCGGGGCTGTCGGGATCCAGCGGGGCCACGGCCAGCGCCGGTGCCCAGCGCTGTACGGCCACGCACACCGCCTCAGCGGTGATCCGGCCGCTGTGCTCGCGCCGGCAGGTGGCCGCCGCGGCCACCAGCAGGCCCAGGCTGAAGATCGCGCCGCGATGGGTATTGATGCCGCCGGTAGCGCGCAGCATCGCGGCTTCGGCAGCGATGCCATGATCGCGCAACACGGAGAAGGGCGCGTCGTCAGCGCCGGCCTGCGCCACGTTGCGGAAGTAGTGGCGCAGCGCGAACAGGCTGCGCAGGAAACTGCCGGCGTCCATATCGGTGTGGCTGCCGCGGTCGAATGGCGTCACCAGTCCCGGCTTCGGCGCGCAGGCCAGTTCGGCGTGCAGGCTGACGATCGCCAGCCGGCCCAGGCGCGCGCAGTCGACCGCTGCAGCTGCCGGAACACGCGCCTGCGCCAGGGCGTTCATGCGGCAACACCGGTGGGCAGGAACAAGGTGTCGCGCGGTGCCAGCATGGCGCCGTCGGTGCGTTTGACCAGCACCTCCCGCGCGCTGCCGGCGTACTCGCGCCAGTTCACTGCCGCGCCGCCGGGCAGGCACAGTTCACCGTCCACGCGCCGGCCTTCGCGTACTTCCCACGCCTGCAGCCGCTGCACCAGGCGGTCGGCGACTTCCGGCGTGTGCACCTGCCACAGCAGATCGATGTCCGACCGGGCGTGCACATACGGCAGCCCGGTAAGCGCCTGCCAGGCAAATGCACCGAACACGCGGGCCGGTGCGATCGTGTCCAGGCCCTGCAGCGCCATGTACCACTCGGCGCTGATCAGGCGGTCGGGGCGGGCGATCAGCGCGTGCAACGCCAGCGGCGGCTGCTGTCGCGCGATGTCCTGCAGCGGCACGCGCAACGCCAGCCGCTGCTTGCCTTCGTTCGGCGGCAGCGGCACGCCCAACCGCACCCGCGGATCGGGATCGTCGGCGGCGCGGCGCGCCACCACCGCCGGCCAGCCCTGTGCGAACCAGGCGGCCAGGCGCGGATCCTGTGCAGGCACGTCGGCGCGCCAGTCGGCCTGCGCGGACATCCACACCAGCGTGTGGCGGGCAGGCTGCTCAGGCATCGCCGGCCACCACCGCCGCCGCGACCGACGCGGCCAGCGTGCGGCCGCCGCGCTGCGCGCCGAGAACCGCGCGGCGATCGCCATCGGCCGGCGTGCGCAGGGCGTCCAGCAAGGCCTGCGCCAGATCGTGGTCCCACACCGCGTGCACCGCGCCCATGGCCACGTAGTTTTCCACGCCGGGTGCGAACACCGGTGAGCTCAGGCTGAGCGCCTGCAGCTTTTCCAGCGGTTGCTTGGTCACGCGCGCCATCGCGCGCAGGTCCATCACCCGTACCTGCGCGTCGGGCAGGGCATGGATGTGGTCGGCCATCAGGCCAAAGGACAGGAACCCACCACTCACCGATTCGCCGTACACCAGGGTGACCAGCGGTGCGCCGCGGCGGCGGGCCAGGTCCAGCGTCTGCGCCAGGTGCGCGAAGTAGCCGTTGATGCCCAGCAGTTCATCGCGGCGGGCCAGGCGCTGGCCGGCGGTGTCGACCAGCATCACGATCGGCCGCTGCGGGTGCGCGGCTGTACTGGCCAGCACTGCGGCGGCCAGGGTGAGCGCATGGTCCACGCCGACCTCGAGCTTGTCGGCGGTGCCGATCACGGTGACCTCGCCAGCGTCGGTGTGGGCACTGCCGGTGAGCACTGCGTCGGTGACCGCGACGGCGTGCCCGCGTGGGAACAGCGCATCCAGCAGCGTGTTCAAGGGCAGGGTCATGGCAGTCTCCGGGCGGCGGTGGCGGCAAGGAAGGCGTCGGTCTCCAGCAGCGGCAGCTGCTGCGGGTCGGCAATGCCCTGCAGGGCCCAGATGTCCAGCCCGTCACGGCAACCGCCCCAGGCCTGCACCCGCGCCTGCAGTGCGGCGTGGCGGGCCTGCAGCGCGGCCAGTGCCAGATCGGTGTCGGTGCTGTCGGTATCGGGCACCAGCGCATCGAACGCGGCCTGCGCGAAGGCGCTGATCGCATCGGGCACCAGCACCTGGGCCTGGTCGATCAGGTAGCGGTGCTTGCCGCCGGTGACGCGCCACACCAGGGCACGGTCGCGGGCGTCGAACTCTTCCACGCCGCGCACCGTTTCGATCACCTCCGGCCCGGACAGCGACAAGCGCCCCTCTTCGGACATGATCACCGTGGTGCAGCAGCGCGCCACGATCCCCATGCCGCCGAACGCGCCGTTGCCGCTGCCGATCAGCGCGATCACCGGCACCCCGGCGGCACGCGCGGCCAGGGTGGCGCGCATGATTTCGGAAATGGCGATCAGCCCGGCATTGGCTTCGTGCAGCCGCACGCCGCCGGTATCCAGCAGCAGCAGCACGCCGTCCGGGCGCTGGTCTACCGCACGGTGCAGCAGGCCGGTGAGCTTGGCGCCGTGCACTTCGCCCACGCCGCCGCCCATGAACTGGCCTTGCTGCGCGGCCACCAGCACGCGCTTGCCGCGCAGCAGGCCTTCGCCCACCACGATGCCGTCGTCGAACGCAGCGGGCTGGTCCAGCTGCGCCAGGTGCGGGCTCATCGCGCGCCGGGCCGGGCCCAGCAGTTCCTTGAACGTGCCCGCATCAAGCAGGCCGGCGATGCGCTCGCGCGCGTCGGCTTCGTAATAGCTGTGGCGGTGGGCGATGCTCATGGCTGGCCCCCCGCGCGCAGGGTCTGCACCGCCTGGTCCAGGCGCAGGCTGACCACGGCCGGCGTGGCGCCGGCATCGTTGATCGATACCTGCACGTCGCGCAGCGGATGGCGCTGTGCGAAGTCGCCGATCACCGCCTCCCAGACAGTGCCGAAGCCCTTGGCGGCCGTGATGATGCGAACCGCCATCGCGCCGTCCAGCGCGGCCGGTTCCAGCAGCACTTCAAGGTTGCCCGAGGCCAGCACGCCGACCAGCACCGCTTCGGTGGGGAAGCGCACGGCGGTGGTGCCGTCGAATCGATATGTGAGGGTTTCCATGAGCCTGTCCCTTACCAGTTGCGGAAGCGCTTGGGCGGGTCGTACAGACCGCCGGACCAGCGCACCAGGTCTTTCACCGAGCGCGCGGCCAGCAGGTCGCGGCTGGCATCGCGTACGTTGATGCCCAGGTCGTCCGGGCGCTGGATCACGCCGCGGTCGCGCAGGTTCTCGACCATGGCGCGGTCGCGGCCCAGGCCCACCGCGGTGTAGCCGGCCACGCCACGGATGGCCTGTTCGCGCTCTTCGGGGCTGCGGCACAGCAGCAGGTTGGCGATGCCTTCCTCGGTGAGCACGTGGCTGACGTCGTCGCCGTAGATCATCACCGGCGGCAGTGGCATCGCCGCGCGCTCGGCCAGCTCCCACGCATCCAGGCGATCGACGAAGGCCGGCGCCATGTGCTCGCGGAAGGTTTCCACCATCTGCACCACCAGCTTGCGCCCGCGCGGCATCTCGCCCGGGCGTGCGGCCTGCCGGCCAGCCTTGAGCCAGGCATCGCTGGCGTGGCGGCGGCCGCGCGCGTCCGAACCCATGTTGGGCGCGCCACCGAAGCCGGCAATGCGGTCGCGGGTGGCGGTGGAGCTGTTGCCCTGCAGGTCGATCTGCAGGGTGGAGCCGATGAACATGTCGCAGGCATACAGGCCAGCGGTCTGCGAGTACGCCCGGTTGGAGCGCATTGCGCCGTCGGCGCCGGTGAAGAACACATCGCCGCGCGCGGCGATGTAGTTCTCCATGCCCAGTTCGGAGCCGAACGAATGCACCGATTTCACGAAGCCCGACTCGATGGCGGGGATCAGCGCCGGGTGCGGATTGAGCGCCCAGTGCTGGCAGATCTTTCCCTTCAGCCCCAGCGATTCGGCATAGGTGGGCAGCAGCAGTTCGATCGCGGCCGTGTCGAAGCCGATGCCATGGTTGAGACGGTTGACCCCGTACTCGGCGTAGATGCCCTTGATCGCCATCATCGCCATCAGCACCTGGATCTCGGAGATCTGCGCCGGGTCGCGGGTGAACAGCGGTTCGATGTGGTTCGGGCGCGGCGCCTGCACCACGAAGTTGACCCAGTCGGCGGGGATGTCGACGCGGGGCAGGGTATCGACGATCTCGTTGACCTGCGCGATGACGATGCCGCCGCCGAAGGCGGTGGCTTCGACGATCACCGGGGTGTCTTCGGTATTCGGGCCGGTGTAGAGGTTGCCGTGGCGGTCTGCCGCCTGCGCGGCCACCAGCGCCACGCGGGGCGTGAGGTCGATGAAGTAGCGGCCGAACAGTTCCAGGTAGGTGTGGATGGCACCGATCTGGATGCGCCCGTCGGCGACCAGGTTGGCCAGCCGCACCGACTGCGGCCCGGAGAAGGAGAAATCCAGCTTCGAGGCGATGCCGCGCTCGAACACGTCCAGGTGCGCGGGCAGCGACAGCACCGATTGCACCATGTGCAGGTCGTGTACGCGCGCCGGGTCGAGGTCGGCCAGGGCCTGGGCAAGGAAGTCGGCCTGCTTCTGGTTGTTGCCCTCCAGGCAGACCTTGTCGCCCGGTTCAAGCAGGGCGTGCAGCAGCGCGGCGATATCGCCGGCCGCCACCTCACGGCCGCGGGCCCAGGGGGCTGCGCGTTCGAGTCGTGCCTGGCGACTGCGTGCCAGGGTGTCCCAGGTAGGGTTCATCGACACAGATCCGGATGACGTTGAGATAATTACGCCATAATTACGGAGCGGTGTGCAACCCGCAGCGCAGCAAAAAACAAGGCCCGCCAAGGGGCGGGCCTGTTCAGGTTGATAACGGGGTGCGGTGACGCCGGGCTCTGCGCGGCCGCTGTCATGCAGCCGGGCAGAGCCCGGCCGTACGCGCGTGGTCCAACCTCAGAACGTCCAGCGCAGGCTGGCCGCCACGAAGCGCGGTTCGCCGTAGTTGTTGTAGTCCAGGTTGGCCCAGTAGGTCTTGTCCAGCGCGTTGCGCACGCTCAGCGTGGCCGTCCAGTTGTCGGTGATGCGGTAGTTGGCGTTGAACTGCACCAGCGCATACGCCGGCTGGTTCACCGTGACCGTGCCGCCCAGCGGGTAGGGAATGTTGTAGCCCTGCACCTTGCTCTGCCACTGCACGCCGCCGCCCACGCTCAGGCGCGACAGCGCACCGCGCAGCTGCACCTGCGTGTTGAGCTGCAGCAGGTCTTCGGCCGGGTTGGCGTACAGCTGGTCGGTGGCCGCGCGGGTCACCTTGACGTGGGTGAAGCCGGCATTGACCGTCCAGCCCGGCAGGATCTCGCCGTTGATGTCCACTTCCCAGCCGCGCGCCTTGGTGCCGTTGACGCCGATGTAAGCCGAGCTGCCGTCGCTCAGCGAGCCGTCGGGCACGCTCATGTCGCGCATCGCGTAGTTGTCCTGCTTGGCCTCGAACACCGCCGCGTTTGCGGTCAGGCGGCCATCGAACCACTGGCTCTTGATGCCCGCTTCCAGGTTGGAGCCCTGCACTGGCGCCAGCAGGTTCTCGTTCTTGTCCTTGTAGTTCTGCGGGTTGAAGATTTCGGTGTAGCTGCCGTAGACCGAGAACTGCGGGGTGATGTCATACACCAGGCCCACGTACGGCGTCACTTCGTCCTTCACCTTGTAGGCACCGCTGGTGGCGGTGTACGCGCCGGCCACGTTGTAGGCGCGGGTCAGCGTCTCCCAGCGGCTCAGGCGCGCGCCGGCGATCAGCGACAGCGGATCGGCCAGGCGCAGGCGGGTGGCCAGGTACACGCCGCTCTGCCGGGTGCGCGCTACGCGGCGCGCGCCGGTACGGGTGTAGGTCACTTCGGAAATGTCGCCATCCCACGTACGGATGTTGGGGATGTAGTAGCAGCGCTCGGTGCCGCAGCGCGCCCAGTCGGTGGGGTAGTTCAGGGCGAGGGTGTTGGTGGTGCTCTCCAGGTCGGACCACTGCCCGCCCAAGGTCACGTCATGCTCGCGCCCGAACAGATCGAAGGTACCGCTCAGGTAGGCATCCACGTTGCGCCGGGTGTCTTCCGAATCACCGGCGGCGGTGCGCAGGTAGATGCCCGCGCCGGTGGCCGGGTCCGGGTAGCCGGTGCCGTACAGGCGCACGTTCTGCACGTTGCCGCGGGTGTAGGCGGTGTTGACCTTGAGCAGCCAGTTTTCGCCGAAATGCTGTTCCAGGTTGGCGAACACGGTGCTGGTTTCGCGCTGCCAGTAGCTCCACTTCGGGGCCACGTTGGTCGAGCGCGGCAGGTGCGCGAAGTTGCCCTGGCTGTCGAAGAACGGCACGGTGCCCCAGGTCGAGCCGACCGGGTTGTTGTCCTGGGTCTGGTAGCCCACGGTCACGGTGGTGCTGTCGGTGAGGTCACCTTCCAGCACGGCCATGCCGGCCATCTTGTTTTCCTTGTAGCGGTCGTAATAGAAATCACGATCGGTGTAGGCGGCAACCACGCGGCTGCGGAAGCGGCCGTCGGCGGTCAGCGGTGCGGTCACGTCCGCTTCCATGCGCTGGTAGTCCCAGCTGCCGGCGCTGACCGAGACGGAGGCATCGAACGTCTTGCCCGGGCGCTTGCGCAGCAGGTTGACCGTGGCCGAGGGCACGCCGGCACCGCTGAGCAGGCCGTTGGCGCCGCGGATCACTTCCACGCTGTCGTAGAAGGCGGTGTCGTATTCCTGGTTGGTCGAGCCGCTGTAGGTGGGAATGCCATCCACCTGGAAATCGGTGATGGCAAAGCCGCGCGCGTAGTACAGCGGGCGCTGGGTGTCATAGAAGGACACGCTGACGCCGGTGACGTTGCGCATCACGTCGTTGAGGCTGAACAGCGATTCGTCCTGCAGCCGCTGCAGGCCGATCACGCTGGACGACTGCGGGGTTTCCTGCAGGCTGATCGGCAGGCGCGTGGTGCTGGACGGCGCGGCGCGCTCGCCCAGCACGCTGACCTTGTCCAGCGTCTTGGCGTCGCTGGCGTCGGCGGCAGTGTCGGCCTGGGCCAGGGGCGAGGCCAGCGACAGCACGGAAAGCAGGGCCAGGCCCAGCGGGGCACGGCGGGGGGAGCGGGGCGAAAGATCGCGGAAGGACATGCGCAGGTCTCGAATCGGTCTCGGGAGGGGGAACAGCGGGCAGCAGGCACAGCAGGCCGGCGCCACTGGCGCCAGGCGGTAGATCCATCTGAGGGGGTGACGCCCCGACCGTGGGTCGGTGCCGTTGCAGCCGTGGGTGGTGAGCAGGGCCTGGCGGCCGTCCGTGGATTCCGGCCAGGCCCGCGCCGGCAGCGCAGGGGTGCGTAAATGTAAAGCGTTCTCATTCGCTTTACAATTCCTGAATGCGCCCCACGTGCGCGACGGTGTGCGCCTGGCCTGCCGATTCCGGGCCCGTCCACCATCGCCGTGCAGGGCAACGGGCAAAAAAAATCCGGCCCACGCGGGGCCGGATCAGGTGTTCACCCCGCGGCCGGGGCCGCAGGCCGCAGGCTTACAGCGCCTGCAGTTCCTCGTTGGCGTTGCGCGTCTTCTGCGCCGGCTTGGTGGCCGGCGGCGGGGTCAGCATCACGGCCGGCGAGGTTTCCACCGGCACGTCCAGGTAGGGCAGCTTCAGCGTGTCGCTGGTCTGGCGGCGGATCTCGTTGGTCAGCGCCGCACTCTCGTTGAGCTTGCGCCCATAGGACGGCACGATCTGCTGCAGGCGCGCTTCCCAGCCGGCGGCCATCTGCTGCGGGAAGGCCTTCTTCAGCAGGTCCAGCATGATCGGCGGCGAGGTCGACGCACCCGGCGAGGCACCCAGCAGCGCGGCCAGGGTGTGGTCCTTGTCGGTCACGATCTCGGTGCCGAACTGCAGCACCGGCCCCTTCTCCGGATCGCGCTTGATGATCTGCACGCGCTGGCCGGCGGTGACCAGCTTCCAGTCCTCGCGCTTGGCGTTGGGGAAGTACTTCACCAGTTCGGCCTGGCGGTCGGCGTCGTTCAGGCGCGCCTGGCCCATCAGGTACTTCACCAGGTCCAGGTTTTCCGCGCCCACGTCCAGCATGCCGGCCACGTTGTTGTGGTTCACCGAGGAATACAGGTCGAACCACGAACCGTGCTTGAGGAACTTGGTGCTGTACAGCGCGAACGGACCGAACAGCACCACCGGCTTGCCGTCCAGCTTGCGCGCATCCAGGTGCGGTACCGACATCGGCGGCGAGCCGGTTTCGGCCATGCCGTAGGCCTTCACCGTGTGGCGCCCGGCAATGGCCGGGTTCTGGAAGGCCAGGAACTGGCCACCCACCGGGAAGCCGGCGTAATTCTTCGCTTCGGGAATGCCCGACAGCTGCAGCAGCTTCAGCGCGGCACCGCCGGCACCGATGAATACGAAGCGCGACTTGATCGTGGACTCGGTGCCGGACGTGAGGTCCTTCACGGTCACGTTCCAGGTCTTGTCATCGTTCTGGCGCAGCGCGCCCACTTCGTGCTTCAGGTGCAGCTGGAAATTCGGGCTGCGCTGCAGGCCGGCGGTGAGCTGGCGGGTGATCACGCCGAAATTGACGTCGGTGCCCAGCGGCATCCAGGTGGCGGCCACCTTCTGCTTCGGGTCGCGGCCTTCCATCAGCAGCGGCGCCCACTGCCTGATCTGCGCGGCGTCTTCGGAGTACTGCATGCCGTAGAACAGCGGGTTCTTCACCAGCGCCTGCTGGCGCTTGTGCAGGTAGGCGATGTTGTCGTCGCCCCAGACGAAGCTCATGTGCGGGGTGGGGTTGATGAAGTCCGACGGCTGGCTGAGCCGGCCGGCCTTCACCTGGTGCGACCAGAACTGGCGCGAGACCTCGAACTGCTCGGCGATGCCCACCGCGCGCTTGGTCTCGATGCTGCCGTCGGGCAGTTCCGGGGTGTAGTTCAGCTCGGCGAAGGCCGAATGGCCGGTGCCGGCGTTGTTCCAGCCGTCCGAGCTTTCCAGCGCCACGCCGTCCAGGCGTTCATACACCTGGATGTTCCAGTCCGGCTGCAGCTCCTGCAGGAACGTGGCCAGGGTGATGCTCATGATGCCGCCACCCACCAGCACGACGTCAACCGGCTTGTCGTTGCTGGCGGCCGGAACCGAGCGCTGGTGCAGCGGCCAGTACAGGAACACGGCCGCCACCAATAGCAGCAGCACGAACAGGCCGAGGACGACCTTCGCGAGTTTTTTCATGGGAATCTCAAAGGGGGGAGATATGGGGAGGATGCCGCCGATGGCGCGCAAGCCTGTGAAGACGGGCTCAAAGCGGCTTCCTGGTGCGGATTTTAGCCCTTTCCGGTACGGATTTGGTGCAACGCAGCATCCGACAGGCTGCCGGTGCCGGGTGTTGTCCGGTTAAACTGACAAGGCTGAATACGTCGAAACAAAGTTAGGTATGCAATGGCAAGGATGCTGGTCGTGGTCGGTGACCACCTCCATCTGGGCGGTACGGTAGTAGCCGGTTCCCCGTTCACGGACATCGACGGACGCGCCGTCGCCCGGGTCAACGACCCGGTGGTCTGCAAGGTGCATGGCCCCGGGGTGATCGCCAGCGGCGACGCCACCCTCATCATCGACGGCAACCCGGTGGCCCGCCACGGCGACAAGGCCAGCTGCGGCTGCACGCTGCTGGCCGGCCAGCAGGCGATGGTCAGCGTGGATGCCGGTGGTAGCGGGGGCGCCAAGGGCGGCAGCGGCGGCGCCGGCAAGGCAGCGGTGATCGCCGCGGCGGTGTCCCTCGCCGGCGCGGTGCTGAAACAGGCCGCCGCCGCGTCGCCGCCGTCTGCCACCCCGCCGCCGCCGCAGTGCTGGCTGCGCGACCATGAGGCACAGATCGCGGTGGATGCCGATGGCCGCTACTTCGAGACCCTCGACCCGCAGGGCAGCAAGTACGAGGGCCCGTTCCCGGTGTCCTACCACATTGCCGTGCCGGCCAAGTCCGGTGGCGATGTGGTGGTGTCGATCAAGGCACGCGTCACCGCGCTGGCCGGGGTCACGCCCGGCGATGTCACCACGGCCAAACTGCGCATGATGGAAGGGGTGGCCAGCCACTGGAACGGCACGTTCACCCTGGCGGTGAACGACCCGCAGTGCGGCACGCGTTCCTTCCCGATCCGTTACGAGATCCAGTGGGTGGATGCCGGGCAGGATTACACGCTGCTGCTGCACAAGGACTACGATCGCGAAATGGTCGATCCGCCCACGGTTTACGTTGCCACCACCACCGACGGGTGGACCTACGCGCACGAGTTCGCCCACTGCCTTGGCCTGCCCGACGAGTACTCGGAGAACGAAGACGACGCGCCCGATACCGTGCGCTACATGCGCCCGGATGGCAGTGTCGATCCGGCCACGGTGGAGGCGCTGGCGTTCCGCGACAGTACCGATGCGCTGGCGACCATCATGTCCACCTACCATGCCACCCGTACCCACCCCAGGCACGCCTGGAACATCGCTCGCGAAGTGCAGGAACTGCTCCGCCGCGACCTTGGCCGGGAGATTACATGCACCGTTTCCTGATTCCGTTGATTGCCCTGTTTGCCGCCTCACCCACGTTTGCCCAGACCCCGGAACCCGCTCCCATGATCGAACTCCACGCCCGCTGCATCGACGATGCCCAGTGCCGTTTCCTTGGCGATGACGTGCGTGTCGAGCTGGAACTGCGCAACAGCGGCCGCAACAACGTGTCGCTGCCGGTGGCCTTCCTGCGCAAGCGCGGCCCGGCCGTGCGCCTGGTGGACCGCCATTCGGGCAAGGAAAAGCAGCTGCGGCGCAATCCTGTCGACGGCCTGATGCTGAAGGACCTGGAGACGCTGGCACCGGGCCAGTCGGTGCGCTTCACCTGGCCGATCACCCCGAAGGAAATCACCGATTTCGCGCTGCGCCCGATCGATCTGGACGCGGTGTTCGGTTTGAACATCACGCCCGAGCGCAAGGGCGCGGACGCCACCATCATCCGCGCCAGGCTGCACATCGTGGACGGGCGGGTGGGCGAGGGCGCGCGCTGAGGCGCGCTGTTCCCGACATGACGGCGCTGCCGAGTACATCCACTGCCGCCGTCGACCGGCCCCGGCGGAATCGGGTGCTGGACAAGCGATATGCCACGCACTGGTGCAGGGCGCTGTTCCTGCTGGCCTTGGTGTCTTTACCCCACCTGTCGGTATCGGCAGGTGAGGCCGATGCGTCCGTTGAACTGCATGCGCGCTGCCTGGATGCCCGCTGCCGCTTCTCCGACGGCAGACTGGATGTCGAACTGGAGATACGCAATACGGGATCAGAACCGGTCGTCCTGCCCTTGGAGTACTACCAACGCCGTGGACCGACAATCACCTTTGTGGACAACCACTCTGGAAAGCGCATTCGGAATCGGATGGGACCGCCCAATTCCCGGCTTCTTGATCACCTGCAGGTGATCGAGCCTGCGCAATCCCGACGGTTGCGCTGGATATTGATGCAGCATGCCATCGGCCAGCAGCCCGGTCAGCCCGCTGACGTCACGGTGGAATTCGGGTACAGCCTGCAACCATGGCGAGGCGCAGAGGCTCAGATGATTCGTACCACGCTCCGGGTCGGCGCAGACCCGGGTACCGATTAGACGCAGCCTGCTCCCACGCCGTATCCACGTTCCCCTCCAGGCGCGCTCAATCGCTCCCCAGCGTGAAGTACTCCGCGGCGAAATACCCGCACTGGTAGCCCAGCGCCGCCAGTGCCAGCCACAGGTGCCCGCGCCGCGTTTTCATCGTCATGCCCAACGCCGCGATGGCCAGCATCAGCACCGTATGCACCCAGTACGCCTGGCCCAGCATCTGCCAGCGGCTGTGGCCCTTGATCGCGGTGTCCACCAGGTCCAGCACGGTGATCAGCGCCAGCACCCCGAAGAACCCGCCACGCCGCTGCAGCAGGTAGTTTTCCAGGCTGCCGAATTCGCGCACGTCGTCAGGGAACAGCAGGGTGCAGAGCATGAACCACGACGCGCAGTAGCCGATCACGAACAGGTAGGTTTCCACATTCCAGTGCCGCACCTCGCCCAGGCGGAACTCCCACCACCAGAAGGTCACCACCGACAGCAGCGCCCAGACCACCCAGCACAGGTGGATCCACGACCAGCCGCGTCGTTTCGGGTGCTCGATGATCGAGGCCAGCCCGCGCAGCAGGGTGGTGATGCTCAGGCCCAGGATGATGCTGAGCACCACCCGGATGTGCAGGTAGACCGGATCGCTGTCCATCGACGCCCCCACGGCTGGAATGCGCCGATGCTGCGCCGGGCGGGGTGGTCGGGTCGTGTAGGGCCGGGGTAGGGCCCGGTACGGCAGCCGACCAACGGTCGGCTCTACCGGCGGGGGTTATCGCTTCTTTCGCACCAGCGCCGCCGAGGCGGCCAGCACCGCCCGGGTCAGCAGCGCCATCGTCTGCACATCGCCCTTCCAGTGCTGCCAGTACAGGGGCACGTCTTCCCATGCGCGCTGCTTCATGTAGACCAGGCGCCCGGCCTCCAGGTGGCGCTTGACCAGCGGCAGCGGGTTCATGGTCCAGCCCAGCCCGCCCAGGTTGGCCTGCACGAAGGCGCGGGTGGAGGGAATCCACCAGGTCGGCGCGGTCAGCGGCAGGTCCTCGCCGGCCAGGCGCCGGGCGAAGCGGGCCTGCAGGTCGTCCTTGCGGTTGAACACCAGCACCGGGGCCTGCGCCAGCGACTGCGCGTTGACCCCCTTGGAGAAGTGCTTCTCATGGAACGCCGGGGTGCAGGTGGCGGCATAGCGGATGCTGCCCAGCGCATGGATCTGGCAGCCCTGCACGGGCTCGTCCAGCGTGGTCACCGCGCCCAGCACCGCGCCCTGGCGCAGCAGCGCCACGGTGTGGTCCTGGTCTTCCAGGCGCAGGTCCAGGGTGGTCCCGGTCTGCGAGGCGAAGCTGCGGGCCGCCTCGGGGAACCAGGTTTCCAGGCTGTCGTGGTTCACCGCCACCGGGATGCTGGCGTGTGGCAGGTCTTCGTCGGCCAAGCCCATCCGGTGCAGGGCGTCGTGCTCCAGCAGGGCGGTCTGTTCGGCCAGCTGCACCAGCACCTGGCCCTCGGGGGTGGCCACGGCGGGGGAGGAGCGCTTGACCAGCAGCCGTCCCACCCGGTCTTCCAGCGCCTTGATCCGCTGCGACACCGCCGAGGAGGTGACATTGAGCGACTGCGCGGCGCGCTCGAAACTGCCTTCGCGGACCACGGCGGCAAGGGCGCGAAGCTGGGCATGGTCGATCCGCATGGTCTTAAGCCTGGCTAATGGTGGTTAAGCAAGTTTAGCTCTACTTTTCCATGTTGCGGCGCGACAATATGCGCCATCCGGTGCTGTACGCCTTGGCGAGGCACCGCCCCCATACGCAAGACAAGGCGGTATCCCATGTTCTCCTTCATCTCCGGCGGCCCCGGTCTGGCCGCGTGGTTCAGTGGTGCGGCAACCGGCATCGGCCTGTTCGCGGTGGTCGGTGCACAGAGCGCCTTCATCCTGCGCCAGGGCATCCTGCGCAAGCACATCGTGCCGGTCGTGGCGACCTGTGCGGCCATCGATGGCATCTTCATCTTCGCCAGCGTGGCCGGCCTGCGCACCCTGACCCAGGCGCTGCCGTGGCTGACCACCGTGGTGCTGTGGGGCGGCGTGGCCTTCCTGGCGTGGTACGCCTGGCAGTCGGCGCGGCGTGCGCTGGCCGGTGGCGGCGGCATGCACGTGGACGACGGCGACAGCACCTCGCGCCGCGCGGTGCTGATGTCGGCGGTCGGCTTCTCGCTGATCAACCCGCATTTCTGGCTCGACATGATGGTCATCGGCGGCATCGCGGAGAACTTCGGCAATGCGCGCATGGCCTTCGCGGCCGGCGTGTTCACCGCCAGCTGCCTGTGGCTGACCGCCCAGGGCCTGGGCGCGCGCCTGCTGGCCCCGCTGTTCACCAAGCCTAAGACCTGGCGCATTCTCGACGGCACCATCGCAGTGATCCTGTCGATCCTCGCCTTGACCCTCGCGTTCCGCGGCATGCATTGAACTCTCTCCTCAGTGCATTCCTGGAATGGCACCGCTTGCGGTGCCATTTTTTTTGGTTCGTGAGCCGTTGCCGGGTGGGCCGCCAGGAGCGAGAATCCGGGGCGGGCGTATGGAATACAATGCGCCCGCTGTATTGGCTCATATCAAAGGAATGGCAATGAATCGGAAATGGAACACGTGGATTGCGGCAGCATTCGTCGGCAGCGTCATGTCACTGGGCAGCGTGACTGCAGCGCATGCCGACGATGCAGGAAGCCTGGGGGGCTGCGAAGGCATCAAGCTGAAGGTGCTTCTCAGGTCGACCAGGCCCACGACCCTCAACGACGTGATGGCGTCCTGGATCGGATCCAATCTCCGTGAGGTCGTCGGAAAGTGGGGGCCGCCGCAGGGTACGTTCGACAACCGCGACGGCAGCCGGATTCTGTCCTGGAAGGAGCAGGGCCCAAACTGGGGCGTCTGCACCAAGACCTTCCAAGCCGACGCTAACGACGCCCTGCAGCTGTGGAGCCTGAGCGGAGATTGCGGTTGCACCGCGCTGGCCCGCGGTACCGAACCGAGGGACACCCCGGTTCCCCGAATGACGCTGTAGTCCCGGCGGGCGCCATGCTGCGCCTTCCATCGATGGCACCGTTCGCGGTGCCATTTTTGTTTCTGGCCCCATGGTCCGTGGCCGGTCCCTGCGAATAGAATCAGGCATCCGGACAGGGTGTCCGGCGTAAGGGGATAAGGATGCGCATGACGAAGTGGGCGGCGTTGGTCGCCATGGGGATGCTGGCCGGGCAGGCCACCGCAGTGGATCTGGAGCGCTACCTCAAGCGTGACCAGTTCACCGATATCAAGATCTCGCCCGATGGCGAGTACTACGCGGCCACGGTGCCGATGGAAGACCGGACCGCACTGGCGATCCTGCGCCGTACCGACGGCTCGATCGTCGGCTCGTTCGTGCCGCCGCCGAAGAACCATGCCACCGAGTTCGACTGGGTCAACCGCGAGCGCGTGTTGATCGGCCTGGCCGAGAAGATCGGCTCGCTGGACCAGCCACGCCTCACCGGCGAGCTGTATGCCATGAACGCCGACGGCGGCCGCGGCGAACTGCTGGTCGGCTATCGCGTGGAAGGCAACGGCCCGGGCACGCGCATCCAGCCCAAGAAGGTCGAAACCGTGGCCGCCTTCATGTTCGATGAGCTGGCCAATGACGACCGCAACGTGCTGGTCTCCATCTGGCCCTTCTCCGAGGACCCCTTCACCCGCGTTGACCGCCTCGACGTGCAGAGCGGGCGCCGTACCACCATCGCCCGCTCGCCGGTGCGCCGCGCCGACTTCACCAGCGACAACGCCGGCCAGGTCCGGTTCGCCCACGGCGCCGGGGCCGACAACGTCAACAAGTTGTACTACCGCGAAGCCAGCGGCGACACCTGGAAGCTGGTCAACGACGAGGCCGTCAACGGCCGCATCGAACAGGCGATCGGCTTCTCGGCCGACAACACCCTGGCCTACTTCACCAGCGAACAGGACAAGGGCCCGGACGTGATCGTGTCGTGGGACCCGGCCACCGGCAAGCGCACCCCGCTGCTGCGCGACCCGCAGGTGGACCCAAGCCGCATCATCCGCCGCCCCGGCACCTCCATTCCGGTGGGCGCGCTGTATCTGGGCGACAAGCCGCGGACCCGCTTCTTCGATGAAACCTCGCCCGACGCGCGCCTGTACCGCAGCCTGGAGGCGGCGTTCGGAGGCGATGCCATCTACATCACCTCCAGCACCCGTGACGGCAAGCAGCTGCTGGTCGAAGCGTGGTCGGGGCAGAACCCCGGCGACTTCTACATCTTCAACACCGAGGCCAAGAAGGCCGAGCACCTGATCAGCCGCAGCAGCTGGGTGGATGCGGCGACGTCGGCCAAGGTCGTGCCGGTGGCAGTCAAGGCGCGCGACGGTCTGGACATCAACGGGTTCCTCACCGTGCCCGCGGGCAAGACCGGCGCCAAGCTACCGATGGTGGTGCTGCCGCATGGCGGCCCGTTCGGCGTCTTCGATGACGGCAGCTACGACATCGAACCGCAGCTGTTGGCCGCGGCCGGCTATGCGGTGCTGCAGGTCAACTTCCGCGGCTCGGGCAACTTCGGGCGTGCCTATCGCTCGGCCGGTGCGCGCCAGTGGGGCGGGGCCATGCAGGACGACCTCACCGACGCCACCCGCTGGGCCATCGACCAGGGCCACGCCGATCCCGCACGCATCTGCATTTACGGCGCCAGTTACGGCGGTTACGCCGCGTTGATGGGGGCCGCCAAGGAGCCGTCGCTGTACAAGTGCGCGGCCGGCTATGTGGGCGTGTACGACCTGCCGCTGATGTTCACCAATGGCGACATCCAGAGCCAGGGCTCGGGCGAAACCTACCTGAAGGAATGGCTGGGCAACCCGCAGCAGCTGGGCGCAGTGTCACCGGTCAACCTGGCCGCGCAGATCAAGGTGCCGGTGTTCCTGGCGGCCGGCGGCGAAGACAAGCGCGCACCGATCCAGCACACCAAGCGCATGGAAGCGGCCTTGAAGAAGGCCGGCGTGCCGGTGGAATCGCTGTACTACTCGACCGAAGGCCACGGCTTCTACACCGACCCCCACCGTCGCGAGTACTACACCAAACTGCTGGCGTTCCTGGCCAAAAACCTGGGGGGAACGACCGCCACGGCCGGCACCGGGAGTGCCGGGGACAAGGCGCCGTAACATGCCTGGCCGCGCCCGTGCCGATGGCGAAGTCCACGGCACAGGCCCTGCTGCGCGCCTGTCATCTGAACACCTGCGCCCGCGTCCAGGCCACCACGTCGGTGGCCTGGACGGTCTGCCGGGCTGTCCAGGCACGTGCGCTGTCGGGTCAGAACGCGTAGCTGGCGTGCAGCTGCGCCTGGCGGTCGGCGCTGCCCAACAGGCGCTGCGCCATCAGTGATGCGCCCAGGCTGAAACGCTTGTGCTGGTAGTCCGCTCCCAGCATCAGGCGATGATCCAGCCCGGTTGGCTTGGTGCCCGGCAACACGAAGGCGTGGTCCCCCGCACCGTGCAGCGTGGCAACACGATCACTGGCGCGGTAGGCCAGCGACCCGATCAGGGCCGCGTCGCCCCGCACCGTCCAACGCGGGCTCAGCCGCCCCGTCATCCCGGTGCCGGCTTCCCATTGCACGCCCCGGCGGGTACCGGCGCCGACGGACAGGCCCAACGCATCGGCACCGTATTCGTGGAAGCCCGCTTCGCGGCTGTGGTACGCATGCGCGCCAAGGCGGGGTTGCCAGCGCAGACCGCCGGCAACCAGCTCGCGACTGATCATGCTGCCGATGCGGCTCCGCGACAGCGCGCGTTGACTGTGTGCGCTGTGCTGGACGCTGCCCCAGCTCAACTGGCGCTGGCCGTCCAGCTGATGCCACTCGTTGCCCAGGGTGTGCTGCACATCGAACGCGCCCAGTGCCTGCCCGATGCCCACGCCGGCGAAGCGCGACTGGTTGCGGGTCTGTCCACCCTCGGTGGCAATGTCCGATGCGAGCAGGCCGGTGCTCAGCTGCAGCTGTCCGCCCCCCCGCAGCGGGACCGCCACCTGCACCGCGCTACCGGTGCCCTGTACGCCATGGCGGGTTCCAGCGTCCGTGCCAAAGGCCACGAGACGGTGGCCCTCGACCGCCCGCGCGCGGGCCAGGCTTGACCAGAAGGCATCGCCGTTGGCGCCTGCACGCATGCTGGCGGCCACGACATCCGCGCCGGACAGCTGCGACAGGGCGCGATTGAAGGCTGCGGCGTCAGCCACTTCCAGGCTGTGGTACAGCGCGTTGCTGTCGTAGCCTGCCTCCAGCGCTTCGGCAACGCCCTGCAGGGGGGCGTCGGCCAGCGCGCGATAGTCGTTGCGGGTCATCACCACATCGACGGTGCCGGCCGCGTCGCGCTCCGCCCGTGCCTGCCACACCACCGAGGCGCTCCGGATGTTGTCTTCACCACTGTCGGCGCCCACGAACACGCCTTCCAGGCGCACCTGCGAGGCGGCAGTGCCCTGCGTGAACGTGGTATCCACCGCCACGTCGGACAGGTGCCCGCCCTGGTGCAGCACCAGGCGCCCGGCGCTGCCGTCGGCATTGGTGCCCACGGTATAGCCGCTGACCCCGCGCGGCGCCTGCCAGCCCAGGTCCTGGCCCGGCTGGTTCGCGGCGTCGGTGGCAGCGTCGGCGTTGTGGCCGCTGCCGCTGCCATACACATTGACCTGGCCGTTGTTGATGAGGCGGCCGCTGCCTCCTGGTGCCATCTGGAACGCGTAGGAGTTGTCGGCATGGATGTTGATCACACCGCCGCGGCGGTTGTTGAGCGTGGCCGAGCCATCCGAGCGCATCGCGACCATCCCTTGGCCATTGTTGCCCCCGGCGGTGCCAAGGTTGATCGTACCGTCGTTGATGACCGTGGCACCGCGCGCGCCGGACATCGCCACCGCGTTGTCCCCGGTGACCGTGAGCGTGCCCTGGTTGAGCAGCGTGGCCGACGCGCCCTCTGCATGCAGCGCGGACTGATGGCGCGCGTTGCTGGTGATGCTGCCACCGAAGCGGTTGATGCCGGTGCTGGCGTGTGAATCGGCGACCAGGGTGAGTACCCGTGCATCCCCGGACAGCAGGATGCTGCCGCGATTGTCGAATGCTTCGATAACGTCCCTCTCACCGCCAACGCGCGAGGTTACCGCGTGGACCAGTGCGCTTTCATTGAGTACCCCGCGTGCGACCACGCTGCCGTGGTTGTCGAAGCCGGCCATGCCCTGCAGCACGAAGCCGCCGCCGTCCACCTCCAGCCGCGCAGTGCGGTGGCGTTCGCCGTTGTCGAACTCGCTCTCGCCCTGCAGGGTGACCAGCGTATCGCGCAGCTGCATTGTCCCGAGGTTTTCGATGTCGGCATCGCCGGCCAGAGTGATGCGGGCACCCTGCGCCTGGACGCTGCCGTAGTTGTCGAAGCTGGCATCGGCCTGCAGTTCCATCCGGCCGCGCAGGTCGAGATGCCCGCGGTTGTCGACATCGCCATCGCGTTCGATCAGCAGCGCGGCCCGTTCAGAGATGCGCAGCACGCCGAGGTTGTCCAGCTGACCGGCGCTGGCCACCGACAGGGTGCCGGCATCGAGGTGCAGCGTGCCGTCGTTGCGGGCGCGACCGACGACGCGCGTGGTCAGTCCCTGGTCCCAGCGTGCCTCGGCACCGGTGGCCACGAGGGTCTGCTGATTGCCGAACTGGCCGCCCTCCCGGCCGGGCGCTGTGCCGCCACCACCACCGCCGCTGTTGCCCCCACCGCCCCCACCGCCACCGGCGGCGGCACCGGCCACCACCGCGGCAATGCCGCCGATCCACCAGGGCGAGAAGCGGCGCGCGCCGTCATCGGCGCTGTCTTCGCATTCGGAGTCGGTCAGCGGGTCGCACGCTTGTTCGGTCGTCTGCGCGTGGGTCAACGGTGCAGCGCACAGCGAAAGGGCGATCATCGCCGCCAACGGATGGCGGAGGGGCAGGTGGGGACGCATGGGGAGTTCTCCTGGCGAGCAAGTGCAAAAAAATCGTGGGGGAATGCAACAGGAGACAGCTACCCGTTGCGTCGCCGTGCCAGTGGGCAGCGGTTGGACGCGGCGGATGGTGGCAGTGCGCCGGAGTGATGTATCTGCAACAAATACGAAAGCGCCAGACTGTGAACCAGTCGTCTGTTGTTATGGGCCGTTTAAGTGCATATGGCAGGCAGCTGCCAAATGGGATGAACACGACAAACAACAACGGCACCCGAAGGTGCCGTTGTGTCGAGGCCGCGGCAGGGGGGCTTACTTCACCCCGTGCATCATCTTCTTCAGCAGCGGCGAACAGGCCAGGGCCACCGCCGCGCAGCCCAGGCCGATCCACATCAGCAGCCAGAACAGGTGTTCGTAGCTGGCGGCGGCGCTGGCGATGTTCATGGTTTCGCCTTCGGGCACCTCGATCGCGGCGAGCTTGCCGAACAGCGCGGCCAGCGTCTCGGAGAACGCGGTGGCCAGGAACCAGGTGCCCATCATCAGGCTCACCACGCGCGGCGCGGCCAGCTGGGTCACCGCCGACAGGCCCACCGGCGATAGGCACATCTCGCCGATCTCCAGGATCAGGTAGGCCAGCACCAGCCACCACACGCTGGCCATCTGCCCGGTCGCGCCCGCCTGCTGCGCCGCCAGGGCCAGCGGCACGAACGACAGCGCGGCGAAGATCAGCCCGAACGAGGACTTGACCGGCTTGGACGGATCCAGCCGACGCCGGTCCAGCCAGGCCCACAACGTGGCGAACAAGGGCGCCAGCACCACCAGGAACAACCCGCCCAGGTAGGTCAGCGAGCCGGCGGTCTGCGGAATCACCAGACAGTCGCGGACCAGCATCACCAGCATCAGCACGACGATGCCGACGAACAGGTTGCGCGGTGCGGTCGAGCCGGGAGTGCGCTCGGACAGCCGTGCCGCCACCACGAAGCCCAGCGGCGCCAGCAGCAGCGAGGCGATCGACCACGGCAGCGGCGTGCCGCCCTGGATCACCAGGGACGGCACCAGGTCCTTGGTCAGCAGGCGGTCGGTGAAGGTCACCCACGACCCGTAGGTCTGCTCGTACAGGGTGAAGAACACCAGCGCCATGAAGATCAGCGCCATCAGCGCGATCATCTGCTGGCGCTGCACCGGCGTGCAGCGGGTACCGGTGAACCAGGCGAACCACACCAGCACGCCACCCAGCACCACGATCATCAACATCAGCGCCAGGCTGATTTCACCGCCGAGCGCGAACGCGCCATTGGCCGCGGCCCACATCAGCGCCGCCACCGGCACCACCCCGAGCACGGCGACCGCATAGATCAGCCACTCGCGGCGGATGCCCAGCACGCGCTGGCGCAGCGCGGGTACGTCGGTCGGTTCGGCGTGGCCCTGCAGGTACTTCTGGCCCCACAGGAACATGCCCAGGCCGATCACCATGCCGATGCCGGCGGCGCCGAAGCCGTACTTCCAGCCGTAGGCCTCGCCGAGGAAGCCGCACACCAGCGAGGCGAACAGCGCGCCCAGGTTGATGCCGGCGTAGAACAGCGAAAAGCCCGAGTCGCGGCGCGGATCGTTTTCCGGGTACAGCTTGCCGACGATGGTGGAGATGTTCGGCTTGAGGAAGCCCACGCCCATGATGATCAGCGCCAGCGACAGGTAGGTGATGCCCAGCGCGGCGTCGTCGCGCACGATCTGGCCGTCGATGCGGGTGGCCGCGTGGCCTTCGAAGGCCATGCCCAGGTGCCCCAGCACCAGCAGCACGCCACCGAACACCACCGCCTTGCGCATGCCCAGCCAGCGGTCGGCCAGCAGGCCACCGAACACCGGAATGCAGTACACCAGCCCGCCATACGCCCCCAGCAGGTCCAGCCCGGCCTTGTCGCCGAACAGGTGGTACTTGGTGAGATACAGCAGCAGCAGCGCCTTCATGCCGTAGAACGAAAACCGCTCCCACATCTCGGTGAAGAAGCAGACGTAGACGCCCTTGGGGTGGCCAAGGAAATCGTCGGTGGCGGTCGAAGCGGAAGCGGGCAGGGCGGCTGCGGTCATCGAAGTGGCAACGGCAAAGAGGCGGCAATTATAGGAGCCACGCGCCACCAATGCCGGCCACGGGTAGTGCCGGCCGCTGGCCGGCAAGCTCACTCACCCGGCAACGCCCGCCTTACAGATACCGCAACCATGCGATATCCCGCCGCCGGGCCTTCAACCGCGCAAACGCCCGGGTGGGCCAGTACAACGCCAGTGCCAGCACGGCGGTGATCGCCCACAGCGTGGCCACGTGGTCCACCCCGAAGTACCCGCCGTGGGTGTGCCCCCAGCGGGCTTCGGCCAGCACATACAACAGCTTCAGCACGTACAGGTGCAGCAGGTAGAAGAACATCGGGGCCGCGCCGATGCTGGCCAGCGGCGCCAGCGCCCGCGATAGCGCCGGCCGCTCGTACAGCCGCAGCACCAGCAGGCCGATGCCCAGGGTGAGCAGCAGGAACAGCAGCGACGGCGGGTACTTGGTGACATTGAAGACGCTCATCAGGGTCTGCCCGGCCGTGCCCAGCGCCTGCCACGGCGCATCGCCATAGACATTGAGCGCGCGCAGCACGACGAACCCCAGCAGCGCGCCACCACCGGCCCACAGCAGCCGTTTCTGGCGCAGCCCCGCATCACCGCCACGCGCGAACCACGGCCCCAGCACGTACCCCAGCGCGATCACCCCGATCCACGGCAGCACCGGGTACGAGGTGCGCAGCCGCAGGTGCTGGCCCAGCTCGATCCAGTCGCGCTGGTGCAGAACCTTCCACAGCACCGCCCACGCGCCATTTCCCTGCACCTGCACGCCGTCCAGCAGGTTGTGGCCGGCGATCAACCCCAGCGCGACAACCGCCAACACCCCGCGCGGCAACCACAGCAGGCCGGCCAGCGCGATCATGCTCAGCCCGATCGCCCAGATCACCTGCAGGTAGATCACGCTCGGCGGGAACTGCAGCGTCCAGGCAAGATTCACCACCAGCACTTCCAGCGCCACCAGGAACAGCCCGCGCTTGAGCAGGAACGCGGCGGCCCCGCGCTTGCCCTGGGCCTGGCCGCTGCCATACAGCCACGCCGAGAGCCCGGTGAGCAGCACGAACACCGGGGCGCACAGATGCGCCAGCAGGCGGCTGACGAACAGCGCCGGCTCGACCTGGCCCACCGCCATCGGGTCGGCCACCTGGGCGTGCAGGTAAAAGGTCTCGCGCACGTGGTCGAGCAGCATCAGCACGATCACCGTGCCGCGCAGCTGGTCGATCGAGGTCAGGCGGGGAGAGGCGGGGGCCACGGGTGCTCCGGTCGGCGGCGTGACAGGATATAACATAACATTTGGGGCGTCGCCCATTTGGTGCGCTGGCGGGCCGCGCCGAATCAGCGGTCCGCACCGCGGGCAGGGCGCCTCGCTCCCGACCAGACGCGCGTCGAGGCGGATCTGGATCACCTGCATTGCCCCGACAGGCCTGGCCTTCCGTTGGACCGCCGCGATGATGTGCCAACTGTGGCTGGATGCGACCGGCGGCGACGGCTGAAGCCCGTACCGTCGGCGTCCACCGCCTGCCATCGGCTGGCCGGGACCAACCGCACTGGACTTGACGCCCCCTGAACGCTAGCGTGAAAGGGATTTTTTGCCATCAGGGGCATCCATGAACAACGACGCTGCGCCCAAGCAGCTCACCCTCCGCGCGGTGGTGCTTGCCATCGTGCTGGCGGTGGTGCTGTCGGCCGCCAACGCCTACCTCGGTCTGTTCGCAGGCCTGACCATCGCCACCGCGATTCCCGCGGCCGTCATCTCCATGGGCGTGCTGCGCCTGCTCGGCGGTGGCACCATTCTTGAAAACAACATCGTCCAGACCGGCGCCTCGGCCGGTTCGTCGATCGCCGCCGGTGTCATCTTCACCATCCCCGCGCTGGTGATCATGGGCTACTGGCCGGACTTCAAGTACTGGTGGGTGCTGGGCATCGCCGGCCTTGGTGGCCTGCTGGGCGTGCTGTTCTCGGTGCCGCTGCGGCGTTCGATGATCGTCGAAGACCCGCTGCCGTTCCCGGAAGGCAAGGCCGCCGCCGAAGTGCTCAAGGCCGGTGAAAACCCCGGCCCGGGCCTGAAGATCCTGGCCGTGTCGGCCGTGATCGGTGCGTTCGTCAAGGTCGCTGCCGCCAGCGGCATGCGCCTGATCCCCGATGCCTGGGCGCAGTCGGCCTACATCGGCAGTTCCAAGATCACCGCCTTCATCGGCACCAACCTGTCGCCGGCGCTGCTGGGCGTGGGCTACATCGTCGGCCTCAATGTCGGCATCGTGGTGGTGTCCGGCTCGATCCTCTCCTGGCACATCGCCATCCCGCTGTACCAGGCGTTCTTCGTCAACAGCGACCCGGCCCTGGCCGCCTCCATCGCCACCGCGTCGTCCACCGACGCGGCGTTTGCGATCTGGAGCGCCAAGATCCGCTACCTCGGCGTTGGCGCCATGCTGATCGGCGGCGTGTGGACCCTGATCTCGCTGCGCAAGTCGCTGTTCAACGGGGTCAAGAGTGGCTTCGCCGCTGCGCGCAAGAGTGGCGGTCCGGCCCTGGCCGAGACCGAGCGCGACCTGCCCATGAAGTGGATGCTGGTGGCGCTGGTGGTGTTCACCCTGCCGCTGCTGGCGCTGTACCAGGCCATCGTGGGCCAGTGGCACGTGTCGATCCCGATGACCATCATCATGATCGTCGCCGGCTTCCTGTTCGTTTCGGTGTCGGCCTACCTGGCCGGCCTGATCGGCTCGTCCAACAACCCGGTCTCGGGCATCACCATCTCCACCATCCTGTTCGCCTCGGCCGTGCTGGTGCTGCTGCTGGGCAAGAGCGGCCTGACCCCGGTCGGCGTGGGCGGTGCCCCGCTGGGTGCGGTGGCGGCCATCATGATCGGCGCGGTGGTGTGCTGCGCCGCCGCGGTCGGGGGCGACAACCTGCAGGACCTCAAGGCCGGCTACATCGTCGGCGCAACCCCGTGGAAGCAGCAGTTGATGCTGGGCATCGGCGCGTTCTCGTGCGCGCTGATCATGGCCCCGGTGCTGAACCTGCTGGCCACCGCGTATGGCATCGGTGCGCCCACCGCCGCCCATCCCAACGCCCTGGCGGCGCCGCAGGCCAACCTGATGGCCTCGGTGGCCAAGGGTCTGTTCGGTGGCCAGCTGCCGTGGACCTTCATCGCCATCGGTGCGGGCATCGGTGCGGTCATCATCGCCTTCGATGGCTGGCTGAAGTCGCGCGGGTCCCGTTTCCGCGTGCCGGTGCTGGCCGCGGCGATCGGCATCTACCTCCCGCTGGAGCTGATGGTGCCGATCTTCCTGGGCGGCCTGATCTCCTACCTGGTCGAGCGCTTCCACAAGGTGCGTGCCGAGGACGAAGAAGGCCGCGACCGCGTGCACAAGCCGGGCGTGCTGTTCGCTGCCGGCCTGATCACCGGTGAAGCGCTGATGGGTATCGCCATTGCGATCCCGATCGTGCTCAGCGGCCGCGCCGATGTGCTGGCCCTGCCGTTCGCCCTGCCGGGTGCCGACTGGATCGGCCTGGCCGTGCTGTTCCTGGTGGGCTGGTTGATCTACCGCACCGGCAAGCGGTCCGGCGGCAAGGTCTGACCGACCCGGTGTGACACCCGACAAACCCCGCCCCGGCGGGGTTTGTCGTTTCCGGGCAACGCCATGACCGATGGCCTTTGCCACGGCCACCCCCGCGGCCCTACCATCGGCGTTTTGCCGTTCCGCGGAGAACCCGATGAAACTTCGTTACGCCCTGCTGCCGTTGTGCCTGCTGACCGCGCTGCCGTCGCTGGCCGCCACGCGTGGCCTGGATGTGCGCGACATGATTGCGCTGGATCGGGTTTCGGCCCCGCTGCTCACCGCCGACGGTGGCAACGTGGTGTTCGCCAAGCGCGTGGTCGGCGCCGACAGCAAGGCCAGCACCGGCCTGTTCATCCGCAACCTGCGCACCCGCGACGCCGCCCCGCCCAAGCCGCTCACCCCGGCCGGCTGGAACGTCAACTCGGCCGCGCTGTCGGCCGACGGCCAGAACGTGTACTTCCTGAGCGCCAAGGGCGGCAGCCAGCAACTGTACGTGCAGCCGATCAATGGCGGCACCCCGCGCCAGCTGACCGATTTCCCGGTCGACGTGGACGGCTTCCACATCTCCCCGCAGGGCGACCGCGTGGTGTTCAGCAGCGGCGTGTTCCAGGCCTGTGGTTCGGACCTGGCCTGCACCAGCAAGAAGCTGGACGCGCACAAGGCCCGCAAGAACACCGGCGAAGTGTTCAACACGCTGTTCGTGCGCCATTGGGACACCTGGAACGATGGCCGCCGCAACACCCTGTTCGTGGCCCCGCTGCCGGCGGCCAAGGGCGCGCCGGTGAAGGGCGCCTCGGCGATCAGCGCCACCCTGGATGGCGATGCGCCGTCCAAGCCGTTCGGCGGCAATGACGACTTCGCCTGGGCACCGGACGGCAAGACCGTGGTGGCGTCCATCCGCGTGGCCGGCAAGCAGGAACCGTGGTCGACCAACTTCGACCTGTACCAGCTCGACGTGGACGGCAAGCAGGCGCCGGTCAACCTGACCGCCGCCAACCCGGCCTGGGATGCCGGCCCGGTGTTCAGCGCCGACGGCAAGACCCTGTACTACCGCGCCATGAAGCGCCCGGGCTTCGAAGCCGACCGCTTCGGCGTGATGGCGCTGGACCTGGCCACCGGCAAGGCCCGCGAAATCGCGCCGACGTGGGACCGCTCCGCTGGCGAGATCGTGCTGAGCGCCGACGGCAGCAGCTTCTACACCGCCGCCGATGACCTGGGCGAGCACCGCCTGTTCAACATCGACATCGCCACCGGCAAGGCCACCGTCGTTGCCGAGGGCGGCAGCATCGGCTCGCCGGTGATCGCCGGCACCACCCTGGCGTACACGAAGAACAGCCTCAAGAGCGGCGACCAGATCGTGGTGGCCAGCGCCGACGGCAGCAGCCCGCGCGACATCACCCCGAGCGCCGCGCAGATGCTGCCCGACGTGGCCTTCGGCGATTACGAGCAGTTCCAGTTCAAGGGCTGGAACAACGAGACCGTGCACGGGTACGTGGTCAAGCCGTACAACTACCAGGAAGGCAAGACCTACCCGGTGGCCTTCCTGATCCACGGCGGCCCGCAGGGCAGCTTCGGCAACGGCTGGAGCTACCGCTGGAACCCGCAGACCTACGCGGGCCAGGGCTACGCGGTGGTGATGATCGATTTCCATGGGTCCACCGGCTACGGCCAGGCGTTCACCGACGCGATCAGCCAGCACTGGGGCGACCGCCCGCTGGAAGACCTGCAGAAGGGCTGGGCGGCGGCGCAGAAGCAGTACGCCTTCCTCAACGGCGACAAAGCCTGTGCGCTCGGCGCCAGCTACGGCGGCTTCATGGTCAACTGGATCGCCGGCAACTGGAATTCGCCGTGGAAGTGCCTGGTCAACCATGACGGCGTGTTCGACCAGCGCATGATGGGCTACGCCACCGAAGAGCTGTGGTTCACCGAGTGGGAGCAGGGCGGCACGCCGTACCAGAAGGCGGCCAACTACGAGAAGTTCAACCCGGTCAACCACGTCTCCGACTGGAAGAAGCCGATCCTGATCATCCACGGCCAGCTCGATTACCGCATCCCGGTCGAGCAGGGCCTGGCTGCGTTCACCGCGGCACAGCGCCAGGGCATCGAGTCCAAGTTCCTGTACTTCCCGGACGAGAACCACTGGGTGCTCAAGCCGCAGAACAGCGTGCAGTGGCACGACACCGTCAACGGCTGGTTGAAGCAGCACATCGGCGAATAAGCCGGATGGATGCGCCGCCCCACGGGGCGGCGCTTCTTTATCGGCGCATCGCCTCCCTGCCGCTGCATGCCGCGGCAGCCGACCAACGGTCGGCTCTACCTGCGGGTTTGTTCCCGGCACGCGCGAACGCGCGTGTCCCTTTACCAGGCATTTCCCACCCGTGAAAGCACCCGCCCTGATCCAGAACGACATCGTCGTCTTCGGCCTGATCGCCGCCACCCTCGGGGCCGTGTTCTGGACCGCCTCGCGCGAGCAGGGGCTGTGGAAGCGCTTCTACACGGTCGTGCCGGCGTTGCTGCTGTGCTACCTGATCCCCGGCATCTACAACACGTTCGGGCTGATCGACGGCCAGAACACGCACCTGTACAACCCCATCGCCCGCGACATCCTGTTGCCGGCGGCGCTGGTGCTGCTCACCCTGGCGGTGGACATCAAGGGCATCCTGCGGCTCGGGCCGAAGCTGATCGTGATGTACCTGGGCGCGTCCTTCAGCATCATGCTGGGCGCGGTGGTGGCGTTCCAGCTGATGAAGTGGCTGCACCCGGACACGGTGGCCGGCGACACGTGGGCCGGCATGGCGGCGCTGGCCGGCAGCTGGATCGGGGGCGGCGCGAACATGCTGGCGATGCGCGAGGTGTTCGACGTCAACGCCACCACGTTCGGCCAGTTCGCGGTGGTGGACGTGGGCGTGGGCTATGTGTGGATGGCGGCGCTGATCTTCCTGGCCGGGCGGTCGGCGAAGATCGATGCGCGCAGCGGGGCCGATACGTCGGGTATCGACGAACTGAAACTGCGCATCGAGAAATTCCGCAGCGAGCATGAGCGGGTGGCGAGCCTGACCGACCTGATGCTGATCGTGGCGGTGGCGTTCGGGACGGTAGGGCTGTCGCACGCGATCGCCGGGCCGCTGTCGGCGTGGTTCAAGGGCCATGTGTCCTGGGCGTCGCAGTTCAGCCTGGACGCGCCGTTCGTGTGGGTGGTGGTGATTTCCACCACGTGCGGTTTGGCGTTGAGTTTCACCCGTGCACGCAACCTGGAAGGGGCGGGGGCATCGAAGCTGGGTTCGCTGCTGCTGTACTTCCTGATTGCCTGCATCGGGATGCAGATGGATCTGCTGGCGCTGCTGGACCGGCCGTGGCTGTTCCTGCTGGGCATCATCTGGATCGCAGTGCACATCGTGCTGCTGTGGGCCTTGGCGCGGGTGCTGAAGGTGCCGTTCTTCTATTTCGCCATTGGTTCGCAATCCAACATCGGCGGGCCGGCGTCTGCGCCTGTGGTTGCGGCGGCGTTCCATCCGTCGCTTGCGCCTGTGGGGGTGCTGTTGGGGACGATGGGGTATGCCACCGGGACGTACCTGGCTTACATCGTTGGGATTACGTTGCGGGCTATGGCGGGGCAGTAGGTTTTTTTTAAGCGCGCTCTCTCTTAGCGTTTTTGTTGCTGAGGGACGTGGTGCGGGGCGGTAGGGTTCAGCGGGGCACGCGTGAATCCGTCCTTGGAGCTCGTCGCAGCATCCATGCTGCTCAAGGCCCCGCTGAACCCTACCGCCCCGCACCCAGACAGTTCGGCGCTGGCGGTGGGGTAGGGGGAGCAAGAGCAGGTGGCGCTTGGTCGCGCGTTGCATGCAAGGGGAGGACGTGGGGTGTTGTTGTTTCGCTCTTTTTTTTTGACGAGCACACGCAACGTGTGCGCGGCAGAGCTCTTCGAGGTATCGGCGTCAGCGACTTGCAGCGTAATACCCTGACGCTCTTCTATGCTTTTGAGCTCTGCGCTCTGCGCTCTGCGCCTTCGCCTTCGCCTTCGCCTTCGCCTTCGCATCCGGTCGCAGCAGAGAACAGGGGCGCGAGGGAGGGGTATCCCCCGGCGGGACCATGAGCAGCATGGATGCTGCGATGAGCTCCAAGGACGGATTTACGCGTGTCCCGCCGGGGGATACCCCTCCCTCGCGCTTCAAGCAGACGGCGAACAGAGGCGCTCTAAATCGCCGAAGCCTTAAGCGGCCAACAGCCCACGCTCGATCAGCCAGGCACGTGCGTCTTCGGCATCCTGCTCGAACCGCGCCGAGTGAACACCTGGGCGCCGATACGGTTGGCGCGTCGCCACGCGCCCAGGAGTGGCCGCGCGTGCGGATTTACGCAGGAAGAAGGCCGCGTTCGATCAACCACGCTCTGGCATCTTCCGCATCCTGCTCGAACCACGCCCGCGTAGAGCCAAGGCGGTAGGTATACCCCCAGGCATCCATGTCCAGCATCAGGCGGTCGCTGCCTACGCCGGGCAGTTGCCCGGCCAGCACGATCTGCAGGTAGCAGGTGGCGTCTTCTTCGGGAACCGAATCGGTCGCGTCGGTGTGCACCAGCGCGCGTCGCTCCGGTGGCAGCACGATCAGATGGCAGGCCTCGTGCAGCATCGAGTGCACCGGCGTGTCGTCGCGCACGTACACATCGCTGCCGATGATGCCCGCCTCCGGCTCGCCCCAGTAACTGCCTGGAATCGGCGTGGCCGCGTCTACCCGGTGCAGCCGCAGGTCGTGCGCGGCCAGCAGGGCAACGGCATCGTCAAAGTGGATATCGCCAACGCAGGTGACCTGCACATCGGCGGTGGCAACGTCGGTGGTCATGGCATGCATTCAACCGCCCCTCCCAACCGGAAGGGGCGACAAGGCTCAGGGCTGCTGCGGGCCTTCCGGCAAGGCGACGGAAATATCGAGCACATCGTGCTCCCCGTCCTTCACCAGATCGACCTTCACCGCATCCGCGTCGATGTTCACGTACTTCTTGATCACTTCCAGCAGCTCACGCTGCAGAAGCGGCAGGTAATCTGGGCCACCGCGATGGCTGCGCTCCTGCGCAATGATGATCTGCAGGCGGTTCTTCGCCGTTTCGGCCGTCGTCTTCTTCCGGTTCAGGAAATCGAACAGTCCCATGCTTACCCTCCGAACAGCTTGCTGAAGAAGCCTTTCTTCTCCACGGTGGTGAAGCGCATCGGACGCTCTTCGCCAAGAATGCGGCCAACCGCATCTTCATAGGCCTGGCCCGCCGCCGATTCGGGGTCCAGGATCACCGGCTCGCCCTTGTTGGACGCATTGAGCACGTCGCCCGACTCGGGCACCACGCCAATGGCCTTCAGGCCCAGCACTTCCTCAACGTCGGTAATGCTCAACATCTCGCCACTTTCCACCCGGGCCGGGCTGTAGCGCGTGAGCAACAGGAACGCCGGCACGTTCTGGCCCGATTCGGCCTTGTGCGTTTTCGAATCCAGCAGCCCGATGATCCGGTCCGAGTCGCGTACCGACGACACTTCCGGGTTCACCACTACCACCGCACGGTCGGCGTAGTACATCGCCAGGAACGCACCCTTCTCGATACCGGCCGGCGAGTCGCAGATGATGTACTCGAAACCGTCCGCGGCCAGATCCTTCAGCACCTTGCCCACGCCTTCCTGGGTCAGCGCATCCTTGTCACGCGTCTGCGAGGCTGCCAGCACGTACAGGTTGTCGAAGCGCTTGTCCTTGATCAGCGACTGCTTGAGCGTCGCCTCGCCGTGGACCACGTTCACGAAGTCGTACACCACCCGGCGTTCGCACCCCATGATCAGATCCAGGTTGCGCAGGCCGACGTCGAAGTCGATCACCGCCACCTTCTTGCCGCGCCGCGCCAGGCCGCATGCCAGGCTGGCGCTGCTGGTGGTCTTGCCCACGCCGCCCTTGCCGGAAGTGACTACGATGATTTCAGCCAAAGGACTTCTCCTGATTCATATGGTTGGGCGCCGGATCAGTCCAGCGCCGCGATCTTGATCTGGTCCTGCTCCAGCCACACCTGCACGGCCTTGCCGCGCAGGGTGTCCGGAACATCGTCCAGTACCTTGTAATGGCCGGCAATGGCGACCAGTTCAGCATGGAATTCACGGCAGAAGATGCGTGCCGTGGTGTTGCCTTGGGCACCCGCCAGGGCACGGCCCCGCAGCGTACCGTAGATATGGATGCTGCCATCGGCAATTACCTCGGCACCCGCGCCCACCGTAGCCATCACCGTCAGGTCGCAGTTCTCTGCGTACAGCTGCTGGCCCGAGCGCACGTTGCTGGTCTGCATGCGACCCGGCTGCGGTGCCTTGGCCGGGGTGGCCGGCACGGGGGCCGGCGTGGCCGCGCGGGCACGCCGTGCCGGTTCCGGGGCAGGCGCAGGGGCGGGCGGCGGCGGGGCGGCCGGGACCGCGTCCAGCTCGGCGCGTTCGTACTGCGCACGGAACTTGGCCAGCAGCGGCAGCCCCAGCTGCTGCGACAGCAGTTCGGTTTCGGTGGTGCCGTAGGCCAGCGCCACCGGCAGCACGCCGGCGCTGCGCAGCCCATCCAGCAGGGCCTTGGCCGTGGCCACGTCCGGGATCTGGCTGAGCCCGCCGAAATCCAGGATCACCGCCGCGCGTCCGAACAGCTTCGGCGCACGCGCCACGCGGTCGTGCATCTCGCGGGTGAGGCGGTCCACATCCAGGGTGCGGATGCGCAGGTTGGCGATGCCCACCTGGCCGATCTTCAGTTCACCGGCCTGTTCAAAATCCATGTTTGCCGCCACCTCAGGTCCCCGTCGGTCGATGCGCGCGCAGCGGCTCGCGACGGTGGCCCACCCAGGGCACGTCCGGCAGCTGGTCGCCGTAGGTGTCGTGCACCCACTGGTAACTGCACAGGTCCTTGAGCAGCATGCTGGCGCGCACGTCCACGTGGGCCATGTTGTTCTGCCCGACCTCGCGGAAGCCGAAGCTGCCATGGAACAGCAGCGCCGCGTCGGCGCCGTGGTCCAGGAACACCTCGCAGGTCATCTGCGGGTAACGCAGCTCGGCATAGCTCTGTGCATCGGCATAGAACGCACGGCCGACGCCACCGCCGCGACGGCGGCTGGCGACCACGATGCGGTCGATATAGAAGAATTTGCTGTCCAGCTGCTGCTGGAACCAGGCGAAGTTGCTGCTGTCGTGCTGGCTGTCGCTGCCGAAGCCGATCAAAAAGCCGGCCAGGTTGCCGTCGCGCTCGGCGACGCGGAAATACTCAGCGGTTTCATAGAACAGGCGCAGGCGGGCGGCATCCAGCGGCAGGATGGCCAGGCCGGCATTGTTGTTCAGGGCCAGGACGGAATCGAGCTCGTGCTCGCGCACGTCGCGGATGACAATCGACATTGTGACTCCGTGGGGTAACGCGGTTGGTCCATCAAGGGACCCTCATCGGATTATTGCACGGGTGGCGGGCCCGGGCGAATCGCCGCCCATGACTTATGTGGGAGTGCAGGGGCGCAGGTTCAGCCTAAGATGCGTCCATGCTGGGATACCTGAGCCAAACCCGAGTACTGCGACTGGCCGGCCTGTTCACCTGGGTCATGGTCGGCCTGCCCGTGGTGTATTCCCAGTACGAATCGCTGCTGCGCCACCGCGGCGACGGCCTGGACAGCTGGGCGGTCTGGCTGTTCACCGCCTACCTCACCTTCGGTGCCTGCTACTTCTGGCTGACCCGCGGCCTGCGTGACGGCGGCGGCCATTCGGCCTGGTACGACCGGGTGGTGCTGCTGCTGCTCACCACCTCGGCGCTGGGCGTGAGCTACCTGAGCGGATCGGGCCTGGGCAGCATCCTGATGATGGTGGCCGCCGGGGTCATTCCGTGGATGCTGCAGGTGCGCGGCGGGGTCCTGTGGCTGCTGCTCAGCCAGCTGGCAGTGCTGCCGGTGTACTACCTGATCCTGCGCATGCCGCTGTTCGAGGCGCTGATGCAGTCGCTGCTGTATGGCGGGTTCTCCATGTTCATCTTCGTGACCAGCCTGGTCGCGCGGCAGCAGACCGACGCCCGTGAAGAACAGCGCCGGCTCAACACCGAACTGCGCGCCACCCGCGTGCTGCTGGCCGAGAGCGCCCGGGTCAACGAGCGCACCCGCATCTCGCGGGAACTGCACGACCTGCTGGGCCACCACCTCACCGCGCTCAGCCTGAACCTGGAAGTGGCCGGGCACCTCACCGACGGCCAGGCCCAGGAGCATGTGCACCAGGCCCATACCCTGGCCAAGCTGCTGCTCACCGACGTGCGCGAGGCCGTCAGCCAGATCCGCGACAGCGGCGCCATCGACCTGGCCGCCGCGCTGCGCCCGCTCACCGAACAGGTGCCGTCGCTGGACATCCACCTGGACATCGCCGAACCGCTGAACGTCGAAGACCCCGAGCGCGCCCATGTGCTGCTGCGCTGCACCCAGGAAATCATCACCAACGCGGTGCGCCACGCCAACGCACGCAACCTGTGGATCCAGGTAAGGCGTGAAAGTGAAGGCGAGGTGGTCATCCAGGCGCATGATGACGGGGTGGGCGCGGACGGCATCGTGGTCGGCAATGGCCTGCGCGGCATGCGTGAACGCCTGTATCAATGTGGCGGTGAGCTGCAGATTGAAACCCGCCGGGGTCAGGGCTTCCGCCTGCGCGCCTCGGTTCCCGGCGCGCCAGTGTTGATGCTGGCCCCTGTTACATGAGGAGTTCGTTGATGATTCGCGTCTGCCTGGTCGACGACCAAACCCTGGTGCGGCAGGGGATCCGCTCGCTGTTGGCGCTCGACGACGGGATCGAAGTGGTCGCCGAGGCCGCCGACGGCCGCCAGGCGGTCGAGGTGGTCCCGCAGATCCGTCCGGACGTGGTGCTGATGGACATGCGCATGCCGGTGATGTCCGGGCTGGAGGCGCTGCAGATGCTGTCCCGGCTGGGCCAGCTGCCGCCGACCATCATCCTGACCACCTTCGACGACGACCAGCTGGTGCTGGCCGGGCTCAAGGCCGGTGCCAAGGGCTACCTGCTCAAGGACGTCACCCTGGAACAGCTGGTGGGCGCGATCCGCACCGTGGCCGACGGCGGTTCGCTGGTGCAGCCGGCGGTGACCCAACGGCTGCTGTCCGGGCTGGAGCACATGCGCAATGAATTCGTCAGCCTGGACCGGCCCGACCCGCTGACCGACCGCGAGACCGAGATCCTGCGGCTGATGGCCAGTGGTTTCTCCAACAAGGAGATCGCCAATTCACTGGGCGTGGCCGAGGGCACGATCAAAAACCACGTGTCCAACATCCTGTCCAAGCTGGGCGTCCGCGACCGCACCCGCGCGGTATTGAAGGCCTTCGAGCTGCAGCTGGTCTGAGACCGCGCCAGGGCCACCGGCGCGCCATGGCCGGTGGTCTTTGTGCAATATCCTGAATATGCGCCGGATCCCTTGTGCCACAAGGGCTGCGCGCCGGAAAACGACCCATTCGGCCGAATCCGGCAAAGAAATATTCCCGAACCGCTACGTGCTGACACGCGCGATACGTTATCGTTCCGCTCCTTGTCTATGCAAAACCGCTGCCGGCATGGAAACCGGTGCGCCAATCCTGATCTACAACACCCGCGAAGCCTGCTAGGATTGGCGCTTCGCTTCAATCAACCCGGCCGTGGGATCGGCCCCGGAGACTTCTGAATGACCCGTATTATCGAGTTCCTGATCGCCTTGGGGATCGTGGCTGGCCTGTTCGTCATCATTGGCGTATGTCTGCCGGGCGAGCGCCATATTTCCGAAAGCATCGAGACCAACCGCAAGATGACGATCGTGTTCGACACGGTCAACAGCCTGCGCCGCTTCAAGGACTGGAACCCGCTCTTGCTGCGCGATCCCGCCGTTGAACTGAAGCTCTCCGGCCCCGCTGCCGGCGTTGGCGCACGTCTGGATTATTCTTCCAAGGAAAGCTCGTTGGGCCAGGGCAGCTGGGAGATCACCGAGTCGGAGAAGAACAAGCTGGTGTCCATCGCCATCGAGGACCCGACCAAGGGCCACGACAAGAAGACCAGCTTCACCCTGGAGCCGACCGGCAAGGGTGGCCGCAACGTCAAGATCACCCAGGACTACAGCATCAAGTACGGCTTCAACCTGTTTGGCCGTTACGCGGGTCTGTATGTCAGCCGTCACGTTGGTGACGACCTGAAGCTGGGTCTGTCGCGCATGGCCAACATGCTGGCCACCGTGCCCAACATCGATTACCGCACCGCCGAAGCCCCGCTGACCGATCTGGCCATCGTGGACGTCCCGGTTGAAGACCTGCTGGTGGTCACCGCCGGTAACGTCGACCGCGGCCAGGAAACCATCACCAAGTCCATCAAGGACAACCAGGAGTGGATCAAGCGCGTGATGGAGGCCAATGACCTCGAAGCCGCCGGTCCGTTCCGCATCATCACCACCGATTTCGGCGCCGAGAAGTACGCCTTCGACGTGGCCCAGCCGGTCAAGAAGAAGGGCACCCAGGGTGCTGCTGCCGATGCCCTGACCGTCAAGATCGACGCCGGTGCCCCGGTGAAGTACGTGCACGTGGCCCCGCACCGTTCGGCCCACGCGGCCTACACCGGCCACATGGCTGGCCTGGACATCGCCCGCAACGCCCTGCGCGCGTGGTCGGTGACCAACGGCAACGAAGTGATCGACCGTCCGTACGAGTCCTGGAAGGACGGCGTGGACAAGTCGTTCACGCCGGAAGGCACGTACGACATCTACTGGGCCGTCAAGTAAACCGACGGTCACCGGTGATGTAACGCACGACGAAAAACGCGCCGCTTCCTGCGGCGCGTTTTTTTTTGCTCCGCCCGCGGAGCATTCCTCGAAGGATGTCCGCATGCTCAACCTGGAACGACGCGCACGCAAACCCTCCCTGCTGGCCTGCTTCGGCGGCCTGCTGGCCGCCACGGCCGTGGGCCTGTCGGCCTACGCCTCGCACGGCATCGCCGACCCGCTGGCACAGTCGCACGTGACCACCGCCGCGCTGTACGCGTTCGGCCACGGCGTGGCCTTGGCGGTCCTCGGGCCCACCCAGCAGAACAGCGTGGGCAAGCTGGCGCTGTACGTGCTGCTGATCGGCACCCTGCTGTTCTCCGGCAGCCTGGTGGCCGGGGCGTTGTGGAAGCTCAGCACGCAGCTAGCCCCGGTGGGCGGCACCGCGCTGATGCTGGGCTGGCTGGCCTACGGCCTGAACGCACTGCGCCGCTGACATGCCACGCTTCAGCCGCGGCTTCGACGTGGAGCAGGCGCACGCCTGGCTGAGCCGACGGGACCGTCGCCTGGGCACGTGGATGAAACGGCTGGGTCCGATCGAGGCCCCGGCGGGCTGGTCCAAACGCTTCGACCCGGTCGATGCACTGGCGCGCGCGATCCTGTTCCAGCAGCTCAGCGGCAAGGCCGCCTCGACCATCGTGGGGCGGGTGGAAGTGGCCATCGGCAGCCAGCGCCTGCATGCCGATACGCTGGGCCGGATCGACGATGCCGCACTGCGCGTCTGTGGGGTATCGGGCAACAAGGCTTTGGCGCTGCGCGACCTGGCCCGGCGCGAGGCCGACGGCCAGATTCCCGACCTGCGCCGGATGTCGGTGATGGGGCACGACGCGATCATCGACGCGCTGGTGCCGATCCGCGGCATCGGCCGCTGGACCGTGGAGATGATGCTGATGTTCCGCCTCGGCCGCCCGGACATCCTGCCCATCGACGACCTCGGCATCCGCAAGGGCGCCCAGCGCGTGGACAAGGCCGAGGCCATGCCCACCCCGAAGGAACTACAGGCGCGCGGCGAAAAATGGGGCCCGTACCGCACCTACGCCAGCCTGTACCTGTGGCGCATCGCCGACTTCAGCGCCGACGCCAAAGAAACAACCAACCGCTCGCAGGATTGACCCGCGGCAGGGCCAAGGCTGCCCGCCCGCAGCGCCGGGCGCTACCCGGCAACCCGTAGTGCCGGGCTCTGCCCGGCAAGGCAATCGTAGTGCCGGGCTCTGCCCGGCAAGGCAATCGTAGTGCCGGGCTCTGCCCGGCAAGGCAATCGTAGTGCCGGGCTCTGCCCGGCAAGGCCATGCCAACCAAGACCAGCCGGGCAGAGCCCGGCTCTACGCGGGATTCCGCCATCGGTAATGCCGGGCTCTGCCCGGCAACCCCATGCCAGCCAAGCAGCCGGGCAGAGCCCGGCTCTACGTGGGTTTCAGCCATCGGTAGTGCCGGGCTCTGCCCGGCAACCCCAAGCAGCCAACCAGCCGGGCAGAGCCCGGCTCTACGTGGGTGTCAGCCAGCGCCAGTGCCACGGCTCGTAGACGATGCCGTGCGGGTTGTCGCGCGGGTAGCTCAGCTGGAAACCGAACCGCGCGGCATTGTCCTGCAGCCACGCAAACGCGGCGGTGTGTTCGAAGCTTTCTTCGGCCGGCGGTTCGCCGGGCGTGCCGATATCCAGCGCGAAGCCGCTGTGGTGTTCGCTGTAGCCGGGGGCGGCATTGACCTGCAGGATGTCGGCCACGGCAAGTCCGCGGGCGCGCTTGCGCTCGAAAATACCCAGCTGGTAGGCATGGCTGCGGTAGCCGGAGATCGCGTCCAGCGCGACGCCCTCGGCGGCGGCGGCCAACTGCAGGCGCTGCCAGCCGCGTGCGGCGGACCGGCGCAACCACAGGGGCCGCCGGTAGCGATCGAAGCCGGCCAGGTGCAGCTGGGCCGGTTCGGCTTCCAGCACCAGCCCGGTGGCGGCTTCATAGCCGTCTGCATCGATCTCCAGCTGCGCCAGCCGCTGCTGCAGGCCGCTCAGTGGCAGCAGCGTGCTATCGGCTACCGCGCGGCGGGCAGGGGCCAGCGCCTGCTGGTCCAGCGCGTCGAGCGCGGCCTCCATGCCGTCCTCGCGCATCAGGCGCGGTACCAGCGGCAGTACGCCGTGTGCGGTGGCAACAGCGAGATAGCGGCCATCGCGCTTGCGCCGCAGTACCCAGCGCGCCTGGGCCAGCGCGCGCGCGTCGGCGTTGCTGCGTGCGCGCAGCAGGCCGCCGGGCCACAGTTCTATGTCGGCGGTGTTGATCAACAGGGCAGGGGGGCGGCGCATGCGACCAGCTTAGTGCGTGCGCCCGGGCGCGGCCAGCGCCTGCAGGGCCGCCAACAGGTCGCGGGGTTTTTCCGGGCTGAGCATCAGCACGCTGCCATCGCGCAGCGGCAGGTACAGCACGCGGCTGGCATCGGTGAGCAGGCAGAACGCCTTGCGCCGGTCACGCATGCGGTAGTGCCCGGACAGGAAGCCGGGCATGCCGTAGCCATTGGTCTTCACCACCGGCTTGAGACTGCCATGCTCGGCCAGGTCCACCACCCGCGCCTGGTCCAGTTGCAGGGCATCCACCGCCACCCGCTTGCGATAGAACGTGGACACCACCTCCAGGTCGCGGCCCTGCAGCTGGATGCGGCGGCGGAAGAACGCCGCGCTGAGCACCGCGGTAAGCACCGCCAGGAACGGCAGCGTCAGGCCCAGTTCGTGCGGGGTGCGCTGGGCCGACTGCAACGTGGTGGCCACGATCAGCGCCGCCACGGCCAGCATCGGCACCCACAGCCACAGCAGGCGCCAGACCGGCGCCGGAGCCACGGCAAAGGCCGTATCGGTCGCGCCCGCCGCACTCATGGCTGCGCCCCGATCCACGCGGCCACGTCATCGATCAGCGCCGGCAGCACGTGGCCCGGGCGGCTGTATTCCTGCAGCGAGCCCGGTCCTTCGCCGGCGATGCCGAGGTGGTTCAACGGCGGGTAGTACTTGAAGCTGACCTGGCGCTGGCGGGCCAGACCGCGCTGCCAGAGCTGCCAATCGGTCTCCACCACCTGGAAGTCACGGCCGCCCTGCAGCAACAGCATCGGCAGCGGCGACGCACGGGCATCGGCAACCGGATCGATCGCCTCGAACGTGCGCCAGTAGTGGGCGGGCAGGCGCAGCGGCAGGTCGGCCGCGGGCACGTCGGCATCACTGCGGGCGGCGGCGATCTGGCGGTCCAGCGTGTCCAGGAAGGCCTGTTCGTCCGCGCTGATCTGGCCGTCCAGCCCGAGCAGGTAGCGGTTCTGTTCGGGCAGCAGGGTCAGCAGCGAGCGGGCCGGTGCTGCCCACAGGACCAGCCCGGCCACTTTGCCCGACTTCGCGGCGATGCGCGGCGCCAGCATGCCGCCCTGGCTGTGCCCCATGACGTAGATATGGCGCGGATCGATCCCGCTGTCGGCGGCCAGCGTTGCCACGGCGACAACCGCGTCGTCGGTGGTCTCATCGTCCATGGTGTAGCGGTCGCCGCTGAAATCCTGCGGGCGCACGCGGCTGCGCTTCTCAAAGCGCAGCACCGCGATGCCCTGCGCGGCCAGGCCGCGCGCCACGTCCAGGAACGGGCGGTTGGCACCGATGGTTTCATCGCGGTCCTGCGGCCCGGAGCCATGCACCAGCACCACCGCGCGCACGGGGCCGTCGCTCTTCGGCCGGGCCAGCGTGCCGGGCAGGGTGCCCTTGGCGGTCACCACGTCCAGGGGCACTTCGGCATAGGCAGCATCGGCCGGTATCGGTGGCGCAGCGGCGGGTTGGGCGGGCTTGAAATGCAGCCCGGCAATCCGGCCCTGGTCATCCACCACCGCGCTGACCTCAATGGCGCCGGAGGCAAACTGCAGCGGCTGCGTCACCACGTCGGGGCGGTGGCTGGTGGAGATGATCTCCGCTGCGCCGCGGCCACGGGGTTCGCCGAACGATTGCCACAGGGCCAGCAAGCGGGGCGCAGGGACGGCCTCGGCCATTTCCGGGGTGAACATCGCCACGGCGGCGGCACCGTCACCGGCCTGCAGGTGGTCGAGCAGCCGGGTGACCACCTGCGCCGGCGGCGTCGCCGCGGAGGCCGCAAAGGCCAGCGTGCAAAGCAGCAGCGCAGCACCGCGCCAACGCAGGGCGACCACCTCAGATTTCCTTCTTGAACAGCAGCACCGCCACGCCCATCGGCTGGGTCTGCAGCACGTTCACCAGTTCCCAGCCGAGCTGGCCGTGGCGGTTGAGTTCGGTCTGCAGGTCATCGGACTTCAGCCCGGTCCACGACGGCTTTACTTCGACAGTGAGGTAGCTCCAACGTTTGCTCATGGTGTGCTCTCCTTGCTTGCATCCGGTTTGGGAAGACGCCCGGCCTTGCGCAGTGCATCGCGCAGCACGTATTCGATCTGCGCGTTGGCGCTGCGCAGCTCGTCATCGGCCCAGCGCTGCAGGGCCGCGAGAATGTCGGCGTTGATGCGCAGCGGATAGGCCTTTTTTTCCGACATGGGCGGCTCAGTACAGCGAGCCGGCGTTGACCACCGGCTGGGTGCCACGGTCCGAGCACAGCACGGTGAGCAGGTTGCTCACCATGTGCGCCTTGCGCTCTTCGTCCAGCTGCACCACGCCGTTCTTCTGCAGCTCGGCCAGCGCCATTTCCACCATGCCCACCGCGCCGGCGACGATACGCGTGCGCGCGGCGATCACCGCATTGGCCTGCTGGCGCTGCAGCATCGCCTGGGCAATTTCCGGTGCGTAGGCCAGGTGACTGATGCGTGCATCGATCACCTGCACGCCGGCATCTGCCAGGCGCTCGGCCAGCTCGTCCTTGAGGTGCTGGGAGATCTCGGCCGCGTGGCTGCGCAGCGACAGCTGGCCTTCCTCGTGCTGGTCGTAGGGGTAGCTGGTGGCCATCGCGCGCAGCGCCGATTCGGACTGGATGTGCACGAAGCTCTCGTAGTCATCCACGTTGTAGACGGCCTCGGAAGCGTCCACCACCTGCCAGACGATCACCGCGGCAATCTCGATCGGGCTGCCATCCAGCTCGTTGACCTTGAGCTTGCCGCTTTCGAAGTTGCGCACGCGCTGGCTGACCTTCTTCTTGCTGAAGAACGGGTTGTTCCAGCGCAGGCCGTTGTCCTTGACCGTGCCCACGTACTTGCCGAACAGGCTCAGCACCACCGCCTGGTTGGGCTGCACCGTGTACAGGCCGGTCAGGCTGAGCATGGCCACGATCGCCAGCGCGACGCCGCCCAACATCAGGCCGGGCGACACCGGAAGCGTGCGCGCGCCTGCGATGAACAACCACGCGGACAGCCCCAGCAGGACCAGCACCCCGAGCAGGAACGGCAGGCCGGACAGCGAACGGGTGGGCATCTCTTTCATGGCGGGCGTCCTTGGGTGGTTGGCTTGAACGATATCAAATTGATATCAGGTTGCAAGTGCCCCGGTTTCGCCCGCGCGGAAGCCTTAAAATGCGCTCCCACCCCTGTTGCCCGGAATACCGCCATGTCCACGCTCGGCACGCCGTTGTCTCCCTCCGCCACCCGCGTCCTGCTGCTGGGCTCCGGTGAACTGGGCAAGGAGGTCGCCATCGAGCTGCAGCGCCTGGGCGTGGAGGTGATCGCCGCCGACCGCTATGCCGATGCGCCGGCCATGCAGGTGGCGCACCGCTCGCACGTGATCGACATGCTGGATGCGATGGCGCTGCGCGCGCTCATCGCCAAGGAGCAGCCGCACCTGGTGGTACCGGAAATCGAAGCCATCCACACCGAAACCCTGGTCCAGCTGGAGCAGGAAAGCGGCCTGCGGGTGATCCCGACCGCGCGCGCCGCCCGCCTCACCATGGACCGCGAAGGCATCCGCCGGCTGGCCGCTGAAACCCTGGGCCTGCCCACCTCGCCGTACCGGTTCGTGGATACCGAGGCCGAGTACCGCGCCGCGGTGGCCGCGATCGGCCTGCCGTGCGTGGTCAAGCCGGTGATGTCGTCCTCGGGCAAGGGCCAGAGCACGCTGCGCAGCGAGGCCGACATCGCTCCGGCCTGGGAATACGCGCAGACCGGTGGCCGTGCCGGCGCCGGGCGCTGCATCGTGGAAGGCTTCATCGACTTCGAGTACGAAATCACCCTGCTGACCGTGCGGCATGCGGCCGGCACCGCGTTCTGCGCACCGATCGGGCACTGGCAGAAGGACGGCGACTACCGCGAAAGCTGGCAGCCGCAGCCGATGTCGCCGCGCGCGCTGGCGCGTGCCGAGGAAATCTCGCAGGCGATCACCGACGACCTCGGTGGCTGGGGCCTGTTCGGCGTGGAGCTGTTCGTGAAGGGCGACGAGGTGTGGTTCAGCGAAGTGTCGCCGCGCCCGCATGACACCGGGCTGGTGACGCTGGCGTCGCAGGAGCTGAGCGAATTTGCCCTGCATGCGCGCGCGATCCTGGGCCTGCCGATCCCGCTGATCCGCCAGAACGGTCCGTCGGCCTCGTGCGCGATGCTGGCCCATGGCGAAGGCGTGCCGTTCTTCAGCAACGTGGCCGAAGCGCTGGTGCAACCGGATTCGGCGCTGCGCCTGTTCGGCAAGCCGAGCGTGCATGGGCACCGCCGCGTGGGTGTGACCCTGGCGCGTGGCGCGGATATCGATGCGGCGCGCAAGATTGCGCGTGAGGCGGCTGAGGCGATCGGGATCGAATTGCGGTGATCGAACGGGGGCGACGACCAACGGTCGTCGCCTACCGCGGGGGACCGATCAACGCACGTCCACCCACACCAGGTGGTGGTCGCTGCCATCGGCGATCCTCGCTTCCGGGCTTTCATTGGCCGGCCAGAACACGCCGCTGCCCACGAATGCGAAGCCGACGGAGGGCAGCACGTAGTCCAGCCGCATCGTGCCCGACTTCGGGCCGAAATCGCCGGTGGCATGGAACGGCGCGCCCCTGCGCACGATGCCCTTTTCCGCATACGCCAGGCTGGTCTGCTCGGCGCCCACGCTGCGCGGGGTCGGGTAGCGCAGCACGCGCGGGTTTTCGATCAGCTCCACGATCGCCTCGTGGCGGCCATCGCCGTCGACCGGGTCATTGTTGAGGTCGCCCAGGATCACGAAGCGGGCGTCCTGCTGCAGGCCACCACACTGGCCCTTGTCGTCACACAGCCAGGGTTTGCTGCCGGCCGCCAGGTATTCCTGCCACAGCCGCAGTTCGTCGTGGTTGCGCGCGGCGTTGCGCTTCTCCGGGCCGTCGAACACCGGCGGGGTGGGGTGGGACACCAGCGCATGCACCACGCCGTTGGGCGTGGTTACCGGTACGTCCCAATGCGACTTGGACGACAGCCGCAGCTGCGACCAGACGTGGTCGTTGTAGAAGGACTTTCCGGTGCGCGGGTCGATTGGGCGCAGCGCGCCGGGCAGGGTGCTCCATTTCAGCAGCTGGAAGCTGCGCACCTTGGCTTCGTCGATGGGATAGCGCGACAGCACCAGCATGCCGTACTGGCCCGGGTGCAGGCCGTAGCCCCACGCATCGTTGCCACGCGCGCGGCCGTCGCCGCCGATCTGCCCGTTGTTGTCCAGGTCCAGCCCGCTCTGCACGCCGGTGTTGACCGGGGCCAGGTAGCGGTAGGCGTAGTGCAGCGGCTGGCCGCCGCCGGGCTGGGCGGTTTCCAGGTAGCGCTGCTGGAACAGGTCGGCGGCGCGGTGCGCGTCGTCGTAGTCGAACTCGTTGAGCAGCACCAGGTCCGGACGAACCTGCTGCAGCACCGCGGCGATCTTGCGGGCGTGTTCGCTGTCGCCTTCCAGCTCGGCGATCAGCCCGCCGGTCTCGTCGCTGTACAGCGAGGTGTTGTAAGTGGCGATCCGCAGCGGCGCGGGGGCAGCTTCCTGCATGGCGGTCTTGGCGGGGGTCTGGGCGCAGGCGCTGCACAGCAGGGCCAGGGCAAGGATCAGGGGATGGGCTTTCATGCGCCTATTCTGCACTGGCGCGCATTGCATTGCTGGGTCAGTCAGCGCCCTTCCCGGGCGTCGTCGAATTCGTGCCAGCGGCGCCCGTCGTAGGCCTCCAGTGGGCGGAACCGGCGCTTGTAATCCATCTTGCGGTGGTCGCGGATCCAGTAGCCCAGGTACAGGTGCGGCAGCTGCTCGCGCCGGGCCCAGGCAATCTGCTGCAGGATCGCGAACGTGCCCAGGCTGCGGTGGGCGTGCTCGGGGTCGAAGAAGGTGTACACCGCCGACAGCCCCTGCGGGGTGACGTCGGTGACCGCGACTCCGAGCAGCTCGCCGCGCCTGCCGGCCTGGCCGGGCGCGCGCAGTTCCATGAAGCGGCCCTGCGCCCACTGCCCGATCAGGAACTGGTCGAATTCGTGCGGGCCGTGCCCGTCCATACCGCCCTGCGCGTGGCGGTGGGTGAGGTAGCGGTGGTAGAGCGCGAACTGCTCTTCGGTCTGCTCGGCCGCCACGATCCGCACTTCAAGATCCGCGTTGCGGGCCAGGCAGCGGCGCTGGCTGCGGTCCGGGGCGAAGCGTGCCACCGGAATGCGCACCGACACGCAGGCGTGGCAGTTGGCGCAGTGCGGCCGGTACACCAGGTCGCCCGAGCGACGGAAACCCCAGCTCAACGCCATCGGGTACAGCGTGCCCAGCCGCGTGTCCTGGGGGTCCAGTACCAGGTCGCGCGCGGCCCGTTCCGGCCAGTAACCACAGGGGTGGTCACCGGTCTGGAACAGTCGCAGCTCGTCGTCGCGGTCGCCATGAATTGCCATGCCCACAGCATAGCGCCGGGGCGTCGCAGCGGGCGCGACTGTCCGCCAGATGAACATGGCCGGCCCGGCTGTCAACGCCGCCGCCGACCGCGCGTTGTTGTAGGCGTGGGTGCCGATGCACCGCACGCCGATTTCCCCTACCGGAGTGACCCATGCGCAATCGCAAACCCCTTCTGCTGCTCGCCCTGCTGCTGTCCACCGGCGCCGCCGGCCTGGCTATCGCCGCCGACGTGCCGCCCCCGGCCGGCGCACCGCCCCGCGCCAAGCTTGACACCAATGGCGATGGCGTCATCGACCGTGCCGAAGCCGCCAAGGCCCCGCGCCTGGCCGCGCAGTTCGACACGCTGGACAAGAACAAGGACGGCAAGCTCTCGCGCGACGAATTGCCGCGTTGGCACGGCGCACGCCATGGTCGCGGCCCGGGTGGCCGTGGCGAGATGATGGCCAAACTGGATACCAACAAGGACGGCCGCATCAGCCGCGAGGAAGCCAAGGCCGACCCGCGCCTGGCCGCGCGCTTCGACCAGATGGACGTCAACAAGGACGGCTACCTGGACAAGGCCGACCGCGAGCTGGGCCGCAAGCAGCACCGCGATGCGTGGTTCGCCGCGGCCGACACCAACAAGGACGGCCAGCTGAGCAAGGCCGAGTTCGATGCGGCCAAGGGGCCGGCCGGCGGCCCGCGTGGTGGCCACCGCGATGGCAAGCCGCCGATGCCGCCGAAGGCACCGGCAGCAAAGTAAGCCCGCGCCGTACTACCCACGGGCGCCGGTCATCGACCGGCGCCCGTGTCGTTCAGAGCCGCCCGGTGCGCACCAGGCTGTACAGCACCAGCGCGGCCACGCCCAGGGTGACCAGCACCACCGCCCAACGGCCGTACATCAGCTGGAAGGTCCAGCTTGGCCCGCTGCGGCCATGGCGCGCCGCATCGCGTGCCAGCATCGGCGCCATCACCTTCTGCAGCGGGAACAGGCACTGGTAGTTGACCGCGGCCATGCCAAGCGCCATCGCCGACAACAGCATCCAGACCGGCGCTTCCAGCACGCTCAGCATCAGCACCGACACGCACATCACCATCGCGGTGACGCTGCTCAGCACCACGAACCGGCGGATCTGCTCCCGTTCGCCGGACGATTCGGCATACGACAGCAGGTAGCGCCCGCCGAGATAGCTGCCCAGCATGCCGCCGACCAAGCCGCCGATGACCGCGCCCAGGCTCAGCATCTGGTCCGGGGTCGCGTTCTGGCTGAGCGCCGCGCTGAGCGAGCCCAACGCCGTGCCGCCCGAGACCGTGGCCCCGCCCAGCCCGAGCTTGCTGGTGCCCAGCCCGGTGCCGAGCAGGATCGCGGCACTGGCGGTGCCGGGGGCGGCGACCATCAGCACCGAGGCAATGGTGGTGGCGAACGCGGCGCTGGGGGCGCTGCTGCGCGCGAAATCGCCGAAACGGCGCAGCATTTCCTCACGCACGCTGGCGCGGGCGCGCGACAGGCGCTTGCGCACGGCGGCATCGCTGAGCCCGAGCAGGTCGGCCACCTGCTGTGAGCGCTGGCCCTCGCGGTAGTACAGCAGCAGGGTTTCGCGGGCGTCTTCGGGCAGGGCCGAAATGATCTCTTCGGCCGCCAGTTCCTCTTCCACCCGCTGCAGCCGCTCGGGTGCGGTCGGGCCGGGATCGGCGGCCATGCTGATCGCGATTTCGGCCGCTTCGCCGGACAGCGGGCGGCCGCGGTTGGAGCGCAGCCAGTCGCGGGCCAGGTTGCGGGTGATCTGGCGCAGCCACGGCAGGAAGCTGGACGGATTGCTGAGCTGGTTGAGCTGCTGCCAGGCCTTGATGAAGGCCTCCTGCGCGATGTCCTCGCTGGCCTGCACGTCGCGGGTGATTGCCAGGGCGATCGCAGTGACGGTGTTCTGGCAGGCCAGCACGATGCGCCCGTAGGACTGGGTGCAACCAGAGGCAGCCGCAGGCAGTTCGCGTTCCAGGGTGGCGGTCAGCTGGGGCGTCATGGCGTCGTTTCCGGAGGTGATCCGAGTATGACGAAGGCCGCGAAAGAATGTGACCGGGTGGAGGCCGACCGGTTGCCTGTGACCGGGTGGGGGTCGGCCGGTCGCCTGCGACCCGGTGGGGGTCGGCCGGTCGCCTGCGACCCGGTAGGGCCCGCCGGCTGCCTGTGACCGGGTAGTGCCGGCCGCTGGCCGGCTCTGCATGGATCTGGCCGCAGGAGCAGCCGGGTAGCCGGATAGCCGGGCAGAGCCCGGCTCTACGGGATCGGGGCCGGCAGCCGGGCAGAGCCCGGCGTTATGGGATCGGGGCCGGCAGCCGGGCAGAGCCGGGCGTTATGGGATCGGGCCGGGCAGCGCCCGGCAGGCCGGTTACTTCGCCGGTTGGATCCGGACCCGTACTTCTTCGTCTTCCGGGGGCGCGGGCTGGGCCGGGGCTGCGGCCGGGGCCTGCTGTACGGCGGGAGCCGGGGCCACGGGCGGGGCGCTGCGGTGGCGCATCACCACCACCATCGCCACGGCGGCAATCACCAGCAGCAGGCCGATACGGATGCGCCAGGCCCAGTTGCGGCGCGGGGCCACTTCGCCCACCTGGTCGCGGAAGGCGAACTCGGCGGTGGGGTGGTCGCGCCGGGTGGTTTCCAGCAGGCGCGCGTCGCGCAGGATCTCGCGCGCACGCGGCTGGTCATTGGCGTGCACTACCCACAGCGTGGGATGGGTGGTGGCCTTGCTGGTATCCAGGTAGCTGAACTGGCTGCCGCGCTTGCTGTGGTACGAGCGGCCGTTGGTGATGCGCACCTCGATACCGGCATCGCGCAGCAGCTGGGCCACGCCTTCCACGGTTTCCACGCGCTGGCTGTTGAAAATCTGTCTCATGTCAGTCCTTGGCCGGTACGGCGGCGGCCGCGGCACTGTCGGGTACCACGCGGATCAGGCCTTCCTGGGCGGTGCTCGCCACCAGCAGGCCATCGCGGGTGAAGAACTGGCCCCGGGCCAGTCCGCGGGAATCCTGCGCGCTGGGGCTGTCCAGCGAGTACAGCAGCCAGTCGTCGGCGCGGAACGGGCGATGGAACCAGATCGCGTGGTCGAGCGAGGCCATCTGTACGTGCGGCTGGTAGTAGCTGATGCCGTGCGGGAACGTCGCCGTGCCCAGCAGGTGGAAGTCCGAGGCATAGGCCAGCAGCGCCTGGTGCAGTTCCGGCGCGTCGCCCACTTTTTCATTCAGGCGCAGCCAGACCTGGTGGTAGGGCGGGCGCTTGGGCGGGTTGAGTTCGTCGCGCGGGTAGACGTGGCGGAACTCGAACGGGCCGCCGCGCGACAGCCAGCGCTGCACCTTGATCGGCAGGCGTTCGAGCACTTCCGGCGGCAGCGGGCGGTTGGGTTCGATGTCTTCCGGCTGCGGCACTTCGGGCATCTTGTGCTGGTGCTCGGCGCCCTGTTCGGCCTGCTGGAACGAGGCCGCGCAGAAGAAGATCACCTTGCCGTGCTGGATCGCGGTGACCCGGCGCACCGAAAAACTGCCGCCGTCGCGGGTGCGGTCCACGTCGTAGACGATGGGGTGGTCGATGTTGCCTGCGCGCAGGAAGTAGGCGTGCAGCGAATGCACGTGGCGACCGTTGTCCACGGTGGCCTGCGCGGCCGACAGTGCCTGGCCCAGCACCTGCCCGCCGAACACGTACTTGGTCCCGATGTCGCGGCTCTGGCCGCGGAACAGGTTGTCTTCCAGGCGCTCGAGCGTGAGCAGATCGATCAGCTCGGAGACGACGGGTTCGTGCGTGTCGGACAAGGGAAGCAACCTGCAGGGGGCAAGCCTGAATTATAAGGTAGTGCCGGCCGCTGGCCGGTAACCAGGCGAAGAACGATCGAAGCAGTGCGGGGTTGCCGGCCAGCGGCCGGCACTACCGGGTTGGGGCCTTCGAAGCAGTCCGGGGTTGCCGGCCAGCGGCCGGCACTACCGGGTCAGGCCTTCGAAGCAGTCCGGGGTTGCCGGCCAGCGGCCGGCACTACCGGTCAGGCCTTGCCGAGTCGGGCTGCCAGCTGCTGCAGCGCCTGCTGGGCGTCCGGGGCGTACCAGGCCTCGACGAAGCGGTCGAGCTGGATCAGGTCGGCGTGCAGCGCCTCGTGCAGGTCGGCGCGGGCAATGGCGCGGGTCAGCAGCATCGGCTGGCGGGGCAGCTTGAGCAGGCGCTGCAGCCACGCCACGGCGCGCGGCACCACCTGGGCGGCATCGGCCAGTTCGTCCACCAGCCCGATCTCCAGTGCACGCTCGGCTGGCACCATCTCCCCGCCCACCAGCAACTGGGTGGCGCGGTGATGGCCGACCACACGGCGCATCAGACGCTGGATGCCTTCCGGCGCCACCAGCCCCACCTGGACCTCGTTCAGGCCGATCACCGTCGGCTGGGCCGGGTCCGGGCTGCGCGCCAGTACCCGGTAATCGCAGCACAGCGCCAGCACGCAGCCGCCGGCCGGGGCATGCCCGGTCAGCGCGGCCACCACCGGCACCCGGCATTCGGCCAGGGTGCGCACCGCGCCGAAGAAGGCCTGCCAGCTGTCAAGCAGCTTGTGCTTGTCCTCGCCATGGCCGAGCAGGTGCGGCACGTCCATGCCGGCGCTGAAGATGCGCTCGCTGCCCGACAGCACGATGCCGTGCGCGTCATCGGCCATGGCCTGGTTGATCGCGTGGATCAGGTGGCGGCACAACTCGGTGTCCAGCGCGTTGACCGGCGGGCGCGCCAGCCGCAGTTCGCGGATGGGGCCATGGTTGATCACCTCGATAAGCGTCGTCATGCTGCGATCTCGTTGCGGACAGGGAACTGAGGCGATGATAACCAAACCATTCGCGTGCGTATTGTTGAGCCTGTGTGCGCTCGCAACATCGGCCGCCGCCGAGCCGGCCTGCGTGTCGGTGCGCGAGGGCTGGGTGCGGCTGCCGCCGGGGGCGATGCCGATGGCGGCCGGCTACGGCACGATCCGCAACGACTGCCGCAGCGCGGTGGTGGTGGTCGGCGCCGGCAGCAAGGCGTTCGGAGATGTGTCGTTGCATGAAACGACGCTGGTGGAAGGCATCAGCCGCATGCGCGAAGTGGAGCGGCTGCCGATCGCGGCCGGCGCCACGGTCGAGCTGAAACCCGGTGGCCTGCACCTGATGCTGATGCAGCCGGAGGTGGCCTTGAAGGAGGGCGCCGCGCTGCCGCTGCGGCTCAGCCTTGACGATGGGCGCAAGGTGGACGGCACCTTGCAGGTGCGCAAAGCGGTGCCGTGAGGCGGGCATGGGATGCTCCAGAGGCCCGATTGACCGGCGTCACGACCAGTCGAACGTAAACAACACCGTCCGACTGCGCGGCGCATAGAACATCAGGATCGCGTCGGCGCCACTGGCGCACCAGTTGTAGGACGCGACATCGGCGACGTGGAAGAACGGCTCGCCGTCGCGCGTGATGCGGATGCCGTCGTCGGGAAGGTGCGCGCTGTCGTTGCGGAAGTGCAGGCTGCCGCGCTGTGTCGTGCCGGCCAGGTCGTCGATCCGGAATGCAGACGGGATCGTGCTGTAGTCGGTCCAGTTGCCGTACCAGAACGGACCGCCCAGATTGTCCAGGTAGGCCTGCTGCTGCGGCGCTTCGTCTTCGTCTTCGTCATCGACGTCCACGCCGCTGACCAGCACGCCGTGCTGCTGGAAATACGCACGGGCTGCGGCATGGCTGTCCTGCATTTCCGCGGCGTGCTCACGCAGGTCCTCATCGACTGGCAGCGCCTCGCTGTTCTGCGGCGCGCGCTGGAAATAGCCTTCGTTGCCGAGGAAGCGCAGCCGGTTGTCGTCTTGCAGTTCGAAGGCCAGCCAGTTGCTGCTGGTGAAGGCGTTGTGGTGCGCCTCGGTGCCATCGCCCAGGCAGCCTTCGTATGGTTCGATCGGGCACAGCAGCGTGACCACGCTCCCGGCCAGTTCCGGCCGCAGCAGGCCCAGGTCGATGGCGATCAACGGCAGCAGATGGTCGGCCAGCCAGGGCTGGTCGGGGGCGAACACATCGACGGGAAACGGCGTGAGCCCCGGCTGCAACACGCGGACATCGGTCTGGTGAAACATGGCGATCCTTTGCATACAACGCGGTAATGGCGCCCGAGGAAATCCCGGTGGTGCCGGCCGCTGGCCGGCAACCACGCACGTCCATCCGGGGTCTTGAGGTTGCCGGCCAGCGGCCGGCACTACCTTCAGGTGGACGCGGTGCGGATCGCGTCGGGCAGCGGCGCGCTCTTGCCGGTCTGGGTGTCCATCCACACCACCACCACGTTGCCGTCCGAATACAGCCTGGCGTCGTCCTTCTGGTCCACGATGCGATGGCCGATGGTGACGCTGCTGTTGCCGAGGCGTTCCACGAACAGCTCCACCACGATGTCGTTGGGCCACACGATCGGCAGGCGGTAATTGACGTTGGTGGCCGCCACCACCGGGGCGATGCGGTCGGTCATCGACACGCCGTCCACGCCCAGCATCCAGCGCACGCGCGCCTCTTCCAGGTAGGAGATGTACTTGGCGTTGTTGACGTGACCCATGCTGTCCATGTCGCGCCAGCGCACGCTGATCGGTACGCGGGCCAGGATCTTGTGTTCGCTGCTCATCAGGCGTCCTTCTTCTTCTTGCTGGCGGTGCTGGTCTTGCTGGCCTTGCCGGTGCTCTTGGCCGCGGCGGCCTTCTTGGCTGGCTTCTCCGGCTTGACCTTGCGGGGCGGGCGCGCATCGGGCTTGTTGGCCGTCGCGGCCGGCTGCTGCGGGCGGGCGCTGATCGAAGGCAGCATCTTGGCCAGGAACTGGCCGGTGTACGAGGTCGGGCAGGCCGCCACGTCTTCCGGCGTGCCGGTGACCAGGATGGTGCCACCGCGGTGGCCGCCTTCCGGACCCAGATCGACGATCCAGTCGGCGGTCTTGATCACGTCCAGGTTGTGCTCGATCACCACCACCGTGTTGCCTTCGTCGCGCAGCTTGTGCAGCACGCCGAGCAGCGCCTCGATGTCATGGAAGTGCAGGCCGGTGGTGGGCTCATCCAGGATGTACAGGGTGCGGCCGGTATCGCGCCGCGACAGTTCCTTGGACAGCTTCACGCGCTGCGCCTCGCCACCGGACAGCGTGGTCGCGCTCTGGCCCAGCTTGATGTAGCTCAGGCCCACGTCGACCAGCGTTTCCAGCTTGCGCGCGATGCTCGGCACCGGCTCGAACAGCTTCAGCGCATCTTCGACGGTCATCTGCAGCACGTCGTTGATGTTGAAGCCCTTGTACAGGATCTCCAGCGTTTCGCGGTTGTAGCGCTTGCCATGGCACACATCGCAGGGCACGTACACGTCCGGCAGGAAGTGCATTTCCACCTTGATCAGGCCATCGCCCTGGCACGCTTCGCAGCGGCCACCACGCACGTTGAAGCTGAAACGCCCCGGCGAATAGCCGCGCGCACGCGCTTCGGGCACCTGTGCGTACAGCTCGCGCAGCGGCGTGAACAGGCCGGTGTAGGTGGCCGGGTTCGAGCGCGGGGTGCGGCCGATCGGCGACTGGTCGATGTCCACCACCTTGTCGAACAGGTCCAGGCCTTCGACCTCCTTGTACGGCGCGATCGCGTGCGAGGAGCCGTTGATCTCGTTGGCAGCCAGCGAGAACAGGGTGTCGTTGATCAGGGTCGACTTGCCCGAGCCGGACACGCCGGTGATGCAGGTCAGCAGGCCCGACGGAATGTCCAGGTCCACGCCCTTGAGGTTGTTGCCGCTGGCACCGCGCAGGTGCAGGGTCATCTTCGGGTTGGGCTTGTGCCGGCGCGCGGGAATCTCGATGGCGCGCTTGCCCGACAGGTACTGCCCGGTGAGCGAACGCGGCGCGTCCAGGATGTCCTGCAGGGTGCCCTGGCCGACGATCTCGCCGCCATGCACGCCCGCGCCCGGCCCGATGTCCAGCACGTAGTCGGCCAGGCGGATGGCGTCTTCGTCGTGCTCCACCACGATCACCGTATTGCCCAGGTCACGCAGGCGGGTGAGGGTGCCGAGCAGGCGTTCGTTGTCGCGCTGGTGCAGGCCGATGGACGGCTCATCGAGCACATACATCACGCCGACCAGGCCGGCGCCGATCTGGCTGGCCAGGCGGATGCGCTGGGCCTCGCCACCGGACAGGGTGTCGGCCTTGCGCTCCAGGGTGAGGTAATCCAGGCCCACGTCGACCAGGAAGCCCAGGCGTTCGCCGATCTCCTTGACGATCTTGCCGGCGATCTCGCCGCGCCAGCCGGGCAGGGTCATGCCGCTGAAGAACTTCAGCGCTTCGTCGATCGGCAGCACCACCAGTTCCGGCAGCGCACGGTCGGCCACGAACACGTTGCGCGCGGCCTTGTTCAGGCGCTGGCCCTGGCATTCGGGGCAGTTGCGCTCGCTGATGTACTTGGCCAGTTCCTCGCGCACCGCCGCCGATTCGGTTTCCTTGTAGCGGCGTTCCAGGTTCGGAATGATGCCCTCGAAGCGGTGCTTGCGCTGGGTGCGGCCACCGGCTTCGGTGAAGTAGGTGAAGGTGATGGTCTCTTCGCCGCTGCCGTACAGCACGGCCTGGCGCACGTCCTCGGGCAGGGTCTGCCAGGCCGCGTCGGTGTCGAACTTGTAGTGCTTGGCCAGCGAGGCGATCAGCTGGAAGTAGTACGCATTGCGGCGGTCCCAGCCGCGCACGGCACCGGCCGACAGCGACAGCTCCGGGTGCACCACCACGCGCGAGGGGTCGAAGAACTCGGCCATGCCCAGCCCGTCGCAGCCCGGGCAGGCGCCCACTGGCGAGTTGAACGAGAACAGGCGCGGTTCCAGCTCCGGCAGCGAGTAGTCGCAGACCGGGCAGCTGTACTTGGACGAGAACAGATGCGCGGGCGCGTCCTCCACATCCAGCGACTGCACCGAAACCATGCCGTCGCCCAGCTTCAGCGCGGTTTCGAAGCTCTCGGCCAGGCGCTGCTTGATGTCCTCGCGCGGGCGGAAGCGGTCGATCACCGCCTCGATGGTGTGCTTCTGGCGCAGTGCCAGCGGCGGTACCGCGTCGATTTCATGCAGGACGCCGTCCACGCGCACGCGCACGAAGCCCTGCGCGCGCAGCTGGTCGAACACCTGGGCGTGCTCGCCCTTGCGCTCGCGGATCACCGGGGCCAGCAGCATGTAGCGCTGCTCGGCGTCCAGGCTGAGCACGTGGTCGACCATCTGGCTGACCGTCTGGGCTTCCAGCGGGTAGCCGTGGTCGGGGCAGCGCGGGCTGCCGACGCGGGCGTACAGCAGGCGCAGGTAGTCGTAGATCTCGGTGATGGTGCCCACGGTGGAACGCGGGTTGTGCGAGGTCGACTTCTGCTCGATCGAGATCGCCGGGGACAGACCCTCGATGTGGTCCAGGTCCGGCTTTTCCATCACGCTCAGGAACTGCCGGGCGTACGCCGACAGCGATTCCACGTAGCGGCGCTGGCCTTCAGCGTAGATGGTGTCGAACGCCAACGAGGACTTGCCCGAGCCGGACAGGCCGGTAATGACAATCAGCTTGTCGCGGGGCAGGTCGAGATCGATGTTCTTGAGGTTGTGCGTCCGCGCGCCGCGGATGCGGATGAAATCCATCGCCATGGGGGATCCGTTGTGGGGCTCTGGCCCGGAGGGCCGGCAAGCGGGTGGGGCAAGCGGAGACGGCAATCGGTCAGCCTACCGAGCTTGGGATTTGGGGGCAATCGCGCACATTGCCAGCCCCGGGTCTCACCGCCTGAGACCTGCCGGGGCGTTACCTGAACAGGATTCAGCCCCAGACAGGGCAAGGGCGGGGGTGACTTGACCCGACCCACTACCAGTCATTAAAATCCCGCTTCTGTCTGCCCTCGATGGCGGCAGTCCATAGACCACAATAACTACAGAGGAAGTCTGGTCATGTACGCAGTACTGGTAACCGGCGGTAAGCAATACCGCGTGGCGCAGGGCGAAACGCTCCGCGTCGAAAAACTCGAAGCCGACGTCGGCAACGAGATCACGTTCGACACCATCCTGATGCTGGGTGACAGCGACGGCATCAAGCTGGGCGACGCTCTGAGCGGCGCTTCGGTCACTGCCAAGGTCGTGTCCCAGGGTCGTGCTGACAAGGTCCGGATCATCAAGTTCCGTCGCCGCAAGCACCACATGAAGCGCCAGGGTCACCGTCAGTACTACACCGAAATCGAGATCACCGGCATTGCCGGTGGCAGCAAGTAATAAGGAGAACCAGTCATGGCACATAAAAAAGGCGTAGGCTCTTCGCGCAACGGTCGCGACTCCAACCCGAAGTACCTCGGCGTCAAGATCTTCGGTGGCCAGGCCATCGATGCCGGCAACATCATCGTGCGTCAGCGCGGCACCCAGTTCCACCCGGGTAGCGGCGTTGGCCTCGGCCGTGACCACACCCTGTTCGCGCTCGTCGACGGCAAGGTGGAGTTCTCGGTCAAGGGCCCGAAGAAGCGTCGTACCGTCAGCGTCGTCGCCGAAGCCTGATCTTCGCGATACGCAGGCGCCCACGCCTAGCGCGTGGGGCCGCTGACGAAAGCCCCGCTTCGGCGGGGTTTTTGTTTTTTGTTTTTGTTCGAACATGGGCGGGGATCCTTCCCGCCACCGTCCACGGATCGTACCGGGGACGTTAGACTCTGCGGTCGGGTGCATCCGCTGCCCGCCGCCTCCAGTTGGCATCCAGAATCATGAAACTTGTAGACGAAGCAGAAATCCAGGTCACCGCCGGCAATGGCGGCAACGGCTGCGTCGGTTTCCGTCGCGAGAAGTTCATTCCGCTGGGCGGCCCGGACGGTGGCGATGGTGGCAATGGCGGCAACGTCTGGATCCGCGCCGACGCCAACCTGAACACCCTGGTCGACTTCCGCCACGAGCGCATCTTCAAGGCGCAGCGCGGTGAGAACGGCATGGGCCGCCAGGCCTACGGCAAGGGCGGCGAAGACCTAGTCATCACCGTGCCGGTCGGCACCGTGGTCATGAACGTGGCCACCGATGAGGTCATCGGCGACCTGACCCAGCACGACGATCGCCTGCTGGTGGCCAAGGGCGGCCGCGGCGGCCTGGGCAACATGCACTTCAAGAGCTCCACCAACCGTTCGCCGCGCCAGGCGCTGCCGGGCGAAGAGGGGGAAGAGCGCCTGCTCAAGCTGGAGCTGAAGCTGCTGGCCGACGTGGGCCTGCTGGGCTTCCCCAATGCCGGCAAGAGCACGCTGATCCGTGCCGTGTCCGCTGCCACCCCGAAGGTGGCCGATTACCCGTTCACCACGCTGTACCCGAACCTGGGTGTGGTGCGCGTTGAAAATTACCGCAGCTTCGTCATCGCCGACATTCCCGGCCTGATCGAAGGGGCGGCCGACGGTGCCGGCCTGGGCGCGCAGTTCCTGCGCCACCTGCAGCGCACCCGGCTGTTGCTGCACCTGGTGGACATCTCCCCGATGGAAGGTGGCGTGGAAGGTGTGTCGCCGATCGAGCAGGTCCGTGCGATCGAGCGCGAGCTGGAAAAGCACGATCCGGAGTTGCTGGACAAGCCGCGCTGGCTGGTGCTGAACAAGGCCGACCTGATGTTCGAGGACGAGGCCAAGGCCGCGGCCGAGAAGATCGTCGCCGAGCTGGGCTGGACCCAGCCGTGGTACCTGGTCTCGGCGCTGGGCCGTGAAGGCACCTGGCCGATCATGACCAACATCATGGCCTTCTTCGATCGCCAGAAGGAAGACGAGGCGCAAGCGCGCGATGCGTACTGAGCGCCTCCGCACGCCCCTGAACAACCCGGCTGCGGCCGGGTTTTTCTGTGGTGCGCCCGCGCAGCGCCTAGTAGAGCCGGGCTCTGCCCGGCTGGCGTCCAACGTTAACGATATCGCCGCGAAGGGCAGCCGGGCAGAGCCCGGCGCTACGGCCCGGCGGGCGTCCAGCCGGGCGGAATCTGGCGTTACGGATCTGCGGGCAACAAAAAACCCGGCCGGGGCCGGGTCTTTTTCTGCGGCTGGGTCGAAGCCACGCGTGGCGTGGCTCTACGACACCCGCAGCGCCGTATCAGGCGGCCTTGATGGCCTTGATGCGCGCGGTCAGGCGGCTCTTGTGGCGAGCGGCCTTGTTCTTGTGGATCAGACCACGCGAGCTGAAACGGTCGAGGATCGGCTGGGCAACAGCGAAGGCTGCCTCGGCGCCGGCGGCGTCATTGGCATCCAGAGCCTTGATCACCTTCTTGACAGCGGTGCGCAGCATCGAACGCTGAGCCGTATTGCGCGCGTTGCGCACGACGGTCTGCTTGGCGCGCTTCTTGGCGGACTTGATATTGGCCACAGTGGTGGTTTCCTGAAAAATCGGTGTAATGGGAACAGCAAGCTGGAAAGTATGATGGCTCGAAAAATGTACGTCAAGTCAATTGTCAAGAGGGAACACGGGTGAGTTCACCAAGGATGTTGCGGGGTCTGCTGTCTTTCAGCAGCATGACCATGATTTCGCGGGTGTTGGGGCTGGTTCGCGACCAAGTCATCACCACCACGTTCGGCACCAATGCGGTGACCGATGCCTTCTGGGTGGCCTTCCGGGTGCCCAACTTCCTCCGCCGGCTGTTCGCGGAGGGCTCGTTCGCCACCGCCTTCGTGCCGGTGTTCACGGAAGTGAAGGAAACCCGCCCCCACGCCGAGCTGCGCGAGCTGATGTCGCGGGTGGCCGGCACCCTGGGCGGCGTGTTGATGCTGGTCACCGCGCTGGCGCTGATCTTCGCGCCGCAGCTGGCGACCCTGTTCTCCAGCGGGGTCGACACCGATCCGGCCAAGCATGGCCTGCTGGTCGACCTGTTCCGGCTGACCTTCCCGTTCCTGCTGTTCGTGTCGCTGACCGCGCTGGCGGGCGGTGCCCTCAACAGCTTCCAGCGCTTTGCGATGCCGGCGCTGACCCCGGTCATCCTCAACCTGTGCATGATCGCCGGCGCCGTGTGGCTGGCCCCCCGGCTGGGCGGCACCCCGGAGAAGCAGATCCTGGCCCTGGGCTGGGCGGTGCTGGCGGCGGGCCTGCTGCAGCTGCTGTTCCAGCTGCCCTCGCTGAAGGGCATCAACCTGCTGACCCTGCCGCGCTGGGGCTGGCGGCATCCGGGCGTGCGCAAGGTGCTCACCCTGATGGTGCCGACCCTGTTCGGCTCCTCGGTGGCCCAGATCAACCTGCTGCTGGATACCGTGATCGCCGCCAAGCTGACCGACGGCTCGCAGTCCTGGCTGTCGCTGGCCGACCGCTTCCTGGAGCTGCCGCTGGGCGTGTTCGGCGTCGCGCTGGGCACGGTGATCCTGCCGGCGCTGGCCCGCCACCACGTCAGCACCGACAAGGCCGGCTTCTCCAGCGCGCTGGACTGGGGCCTGCGCACGACCCTGCTGATTTCGGTGCCGGCCATGCTGGGCCTGGTGCTGCTGGCCGAGCCGCTGATCGCCACGCTGTTCCAGTACAAGGAGTTCACCGCCTTCGACACCCGCATGACCGCGTTGTCGGTGTACGGCCTGAGCTTCGGCCTGCCGGCGTTCGCGCTGCTCAAGGTGGTGCTGCCGGCGTTCTACGCACGCCAGGACACCCGCACCCCGGTCCGCGCCGGTATCGTCGCGCTGGTGGCCAACATGGTCTTCAACTTCCTCCTGCTGGCCGTGCTGTACCAGGTGATGGTGCCGGATGAACTGAAATCGCAGGGCGTGTGGGTCGCGCTGGGCAAGCAGCCGGGCCTGCATCTGGCGCTGGGCATCGCCAGCGCGCTGTCCAGTTACCTGAACCTTGGCCTGCTCTGGTACTGGCTGGGCAAGACCGACGTGTACCAGCGCAAGCCCGGCTGGGCCGGCTATGTGACCCGCCTGGGCCTGGCCTGCGCGGCCATGGTGGCGGTGCTGCTGGCCCTGCTGCACGGCATGACCGGCTTCACCGAAATGGACAAATGGCACCGGATGGGCAACCTCGCGCTGCTGGTCGGCGGCGGCGGCCTGACCTACCTGGTGGCCCTGGTGGCGATGGGGTTCCGCCCGCGCCACCTGCGCGAGCATTGATCCATGGACACCCCGGCTATACTTCATGGCTATCCCTTGCACTCTATCGGCCCTGGTGGGCCGGATTCCCAGTTGATGAGCAGGTTGTTCAGAAGCATTGAAGGCGGGCCGCTGTTCCCGCACGGAAGCGTGGTCTGCATCGGCGCATTCGACGGCCTGCATCTCGGCCATCGTGCGTTGGTGCGGCATGCGGTGGCGCGTGCGCGCGCGTTGGGCGTGGCCGCCGTGGCGGTGGCGTTCGAACCGTTGCCGCGCGAGTACTTCGCCCAGGGCGAGCCGCCGCCGCGGCTGACCCTGGCCCGCGACAAAGTGGCCATGCTCAACGAACTGGGCGTGGATGCGGTGGGCCTGCTGCGCTTCGATGCGCGCATGGCCGCCATGCAGGCCGAAGACTTCGTCCAGCAGCTGCTGGTGCAGCGCCTGAGTGCGCGGGAGGTCTGGATCGGGCCGGAGTTCTGCTTCGGCAACCGCCGTCGCGGCGACCTGGCGCTGCTGCAGGCCATGGGCGCGGAGCGGGGCTTTGCGGCGGGGGAAATCGAACCGGTGGACCTGCACGGCGAGCGCATTTCCAGCACCCGCATCCGCCAGCTGTTGCGCGAGGGCAACTTCACCCACGCCAACGACCTGCTGGGTCGCCCGTATTCGATCGGGGGCCGGGTGGTGCGCGGGCGCCAGCTGGGCCGTACGCTGGGCTTCCCGACGGCCAACCTGCGCTTCCCCAAGACCCCGGCGCTGTCGGGCATCTACGCCACCTGGGTGCACGGCGTGTTCGACCAGCCGTGGCCGTCGGTGTCCAGCTTCGGCACCCGTCCCACCGTGGACGGCGTGGAGCCGCTGCTGGAAGCACACCTGTTCGATTTCCAGGGCGACCTGTACGGTCGTCATATTGAAGTGGAATTCGTCGCCAAGCTGCGCGACGAAGAGAAGTTCCAAGATCTGGCCGCGTTGACCGACCAGATGCACCGTGACGCCGAACAGGCGCGTCACATCCTTTCCGAACACAGATTGCGAGCCACTGCGTGAGCCAGGACTACAAAGCCACCCTTCATCTGCCGGCAACCGAATTCCCGATGCGCGGCGACCTGCCCAAGCGCGAGCCGGGCATTCTGTCGCGCTGGGAAGACGAGGGCCTGTACGCCCGCCTGCGCGACAACGCGCAGGGTCGCCCGCTGTTCGTGCTGCACGACGGCCCGCCCTATGCCAACGGCCAGATCCACCTGGGCCATGCGGTCAACAAGATCCTCAAGGACATCATCGTCAAGTCGCGCTACCTGGCCGGCTTCGATGCGCCCTACGTGCCGGGCTGGGATTGCCACGGCCTGCCGATCGAGATCGCGGTCGAGAAGAAGTGGGGCAAGGTCGGGGTCAAGCTGGACGCCGAGCAGTTCCGCCAGAAGTGCCGCGAATTCGCCGAAGAGCAGATCGAGCTGCAGCGCCGCGACTTCAAGCGCCTGGGCGTGATCGGCGATTGGGACAACCCGTACAAGACGCTGAGCTTCGATTTCGAGGCCAATGAAATCCGCGCGCTGTCCAAGGTGTTCGCCAACGGTCACATCGTGCGCGGCGCCAAGCCGGTGCATTGGTGCTTCGATTGTGGCTCGGCGCTGGCGGAAGCGGAAATCGAATACCAGGACAAGACCTCGCCGGCGATCGACGTGGCCTACGCCGCGCGTGATTCCGAGCAGCTGGCCGCGCGCTTCGGCGCGACCCTGCCGGCCGGTGTCGAGGTGGCCGTGCCGATCTGGACCACCACCCCGTGGACGCTGCCGGCCTCGCTGGCGGTGTCGCTCGGTGCGGAAATCGAGTACGTGCTGGCCGAAGGCCCGGCCCACAACGGCGCGCGCCGTTGGCTGGTGCTGGCCGCCGCACTGGCCGAGCGTTCGCTGCAGCGCTACGGCGTGGAAGGCCTGGTCGTGCACGGTCGTGCCACCGGCGCGGCGCTGGAAAACCTGCTGCTGGCCCATCCGTTCTATCCCACCCGCGACATTCCGCTGCTCAACGGCGACCACGTCTCCGATGAAGACGGTACCGGCGCGGTGCACACCGCCCCCGGCCACGGCCAGGAAGACTTCGTGGTCAGCCAGCAGTACGGGCTGATGGAGAAGTACAACGCAGGCCAGATCAACCCGGTCGACGGTCGCGGGGTGTACCTGTCTTCGACCCCGCCGGCTGGCGATGTCGAACTGGCCGGTGTGCACCTGTGGAAGGCACAGCCGCTGATCGTCGACGCGCTGCGCGCGTCCGGCGCGCTGCTGGCCTTCGTCGAGATCGTGCACAGCTACCCGCACTGCTGGCGTCACAAGACGCCGGTGGTGTTCCGCGCCACCCCGCAGTGGTTCATCTCGATGGACAAGGCCAACCTGCGCAGCGATGCGATGGCCGCCATCGACAACGTCGGCTGGTTCCCGAGCTGGGGCAAGGCCCGCATCGGCGGCATGGTCGAAGGGCGCCCGGACTGGTGCATCAGCCGCCAGCGCACCTGGGGCGTGCCGATCGCGATGTTCACCCACCGCGAAACCGGCGAGCCGCATCCGCGCACCGTTGAACTGATGCAGCAGGTGGCCGACCGCGTGGAGCGGGGCGGCATCGACGTCTGGTATTCGCTGGACAGCGCCGAGCTGCTCGGCGACGACGCCGCGCAGTACGAGAAGGTCACCGACATCCTGGATGTGTGGTTCGATTCCGGCGTGACCCACGAAGGCGTGCTGCTGGCGCGAGGCTTCGGCAAGCCGGCCGACCTGTACCTGGAAGGCTCGGACCAGCACCGCGGCTGGTTCCAGTCCTCGCTGCTCACCGGCGTGGCGATCGACAAGCATGCCCCGTACAAGCAGTGCCTCACCCATGGCTTCACCGTGGATGAGAAGGGCCGCAAGATGTCCAAGTCGCTGGGCAACGGCATCGAGCCGCAGGACATCATGAAGACGCTGGGCGCGGACATCCTGCGCCTCTGGATCGCCTCGGCCGACTACAGCAATGAAATGTCGCTGTCGCAGGAGATCCTCAAGCGCAATGCCGACGCCTACCGGCGCCTGCGCAACACCGCGCGCTTCCTGCTGGGCAACCTGGACGGCTTCGACCCGGCCCAGCATCGGGTGGCACCGGCCGACATGGTCGCGCTGGACCGCTGGATCGTGCATCGCGCCTTCGAGGTGCAGGAGAAGATCAAGGCGGCGTACACCGGTTACAACATGGCCGAGATCGTGCAGCTGCTGCTGAACTTCTGCAGCGTCGACCTGGGCTCGCTGTACCTGGACGTCACCAAGGACCGGCTGTACACCATGCCGGTGGACTCGCGCGGCCGCCGCTCGGCGCAGACCGCGATGTACCACATCGCCGAAGCGTTCACCCGCTGGATCGCCCCGATCCTGAGCTTCACCGCCGACGAGCTGTGGGGCTACCTGCCGGGCGAACGCAAGGACAACGTGCTGTTTGCCACCTGGTACGACGGTCTGGAACCGCTGCCGGCCGACGCGTCGCTCACCGCCGCCGATTTCGACCAGCTGCTGGCCCTGCGCGAGCAGGTGTCCAAGGTGCTCGAGCCGATGCGCGCCAACGGTGCCATCGGTGCGGCGCTGGAAGCGGAGATCACCGTGGCCGCCGACGCGGACACCGCCGCCCGCTGGCAGCCGCTGGCGGACGAACTGCGCTTCCTGCTGATCAGTGGCGATGTGCAGGTGCGCCCGGCGACCACCGATGAGGTGTTTGTCAGCGCGCAGCCGACTGAAAAAACCAAGTGCGTGCGCTGTTGGCATTACCGTGCCGATGTGGGCACGGTGGCGGCCCATCCGGAACTGTGCGGTCGCTGCGTGACCAACATCGACGGTGCCGGCGAAGATCGGCGGTGGTTCTGATGAGCGCCGTCCGTCCGCGTCCCAATGCGTTGGTGTGGTTGCTGCTGTCGGTGGCGATCATCGGCCTGGACCAGTGGACCAAGGCCTGGGTGCTGTCCAGCCTGCCCGAGTACCAGCCGGTGGTGGTCATCGAGGGCTTCTGGAACTGGTTCCGCACCTACAACACCGGTGCGGCATTCAGCTTCCTGAGCGATGCCGGTGGCTGGCAGCTCTGGTTCTTCACCGCGCTGGCGGTGGGCATCAGCGGCCTGATGGCGTTCTGGCTGTCGCGCACCGCCCGTGCCCACTGGCGCAGCGCAGTGCCTTACGCGCTGGTCATCGGCGGGGCGATCGGCAACGTGATCGACCGGCTGATGCACGGCCACGTGGTGGATTTCATCCAGTGGCACATCGGTGACCATTACTGGCCTTCGTTCAACATCGCCGACGCGGCGATCGTGGTCGGGGCGGTCGGGATCGCTGTGTTTGGCCTGTTCGACGGCAAGTCCGAGAAAAAAGCGGGATAATTCCCTCCTGTTTCCTGCAATCAACCGGCCGCGTGCCGGCCGGAGTATCTGACCGATGGACGTGTTGCTCGCCAATCCGCGTGGTTTCTGTGCCGGTGTCGATCGTGCGATCGAGATCGTCAAGCGCGCGATCGAGACCCTTGGGGCGCCGATCTACGTGCGCCACGAGGTCGTGCACAACCGTTTCGTGGTGGATGACCTGAAGGCGCGCGGCGCGATCTTCGTCGAGGAACTCGACGAAGTGCCCGACGACAACACCGTCATCTTCAGCGCCCACGGCGTGTCCCAGGCCGTGCGCCAGGAAGCCGAGCGTCGTGGCCTGAAAGTGTTCGATGCCACCTGCCCGCTGGTCACCAAGGTGCACCTGGAAGTGGCCCGCCACTGCCGCGCCGGCCGCGACGTGGTGCTGATCGGCCACGCCGGCCACCCGGAAGTGGAAGGCACCATGGGCCAGTGGAACCGCGAGCGCGGCACCGGCCGGATCTACCTGGTGGAAGACGTCGACGACGTGGCCACGCTGGAGATCGAGCAGCCGGACAACTTCGCCTACACCACCCAGACCACGCTGTCGGTGGATGACACGCGCGGCATCATCGAGGCCATGCGTGCGCGCTTCCCGGCGATGCAGGGGCCGAAGAACGACGACATCTGCTACGCCACCCAGAACCGCCAGGACGCCGTGCGCGACCTGGCCCAGCGTTGCGACCTGGTGCTGGTGGTGGGCTCGCCGAACAGCTCCAACTCCAACCGCCTCAGTGAACTGGCGCGCCGTGAAGGCGTGGAGTCGTACCTGATCGACGGCGCCCACGAAATCGACCCGGCATGGGTGGCAGGCAAGAAGCACATCGGCCTGACCGCTGGCGCCTCGGCACCGCAGGTGCTGGTGGACGGCGTGATCGCACGCTTGAAGGAACTGGGTGCCACCGGCGTCGGCGAACTCGACGGCGAGCCGGAATCGATGGTGTTCGCGCTGCCCAAGGAACTGCGGCTGCGCTTGATCAGCTGACGCGGCGCAGCCACGCATGGCGTGGCGCTACCCGCGCGCGACGCTCGTGCTTTGCACAGTCTGGCCGCTGCCCCACGCATGACCTTTGGCCATGGGGCAGGGCAGTGGCGAGGGCTAGGATCGGCTCTATCACCGCCGGAGCGTTGCCGATGAACATGCGTACCACCGTCCTGTCCGTGCTGCTGGCACTCACTGCCACCGGCGTACAGGCGCAGACGCCGCCCCCGCAGGATGTTGCCTGGCCGGGTGTGCTGCGCATCGAGGTGGACGCACGTGACATCGGCCGGCGCATCTTCAAGGTCAAGGCCACCATTCCGGCCAAGCCTGGCCCGCTCACCCTGCTGTATCCACAGTGGCTGCCCGGTGCGCATTCGCCCAGTGGCCCGATCGACAAGGTGGCCGGGCTGGTGGTCACCGCCAACGGCAAGCCGCTGCAGTGGACGCGCGATCAGTACGACGTGTACGCCTTCAAGGTGAATGTGCCCGACGGTGCCAGCGAAGTGGTGGCCGAGTTCAAGTTCCTGTCGTCGCAGGGCGGCAGCCAGGGCCGGGTGGTGATGACCCCGGAAATGCTCAACCTGCAGTGGAACGCCAACTCGCTGTACCCGGCCGGCGTGATCACCCGTAACCTGCAGGCGCAGGCCAGCGTGACCCTGCCCAAGGGCTGGAACTACGCCACCGCGCTGGAAACCGAGCGCCGCGACGGCGACACCGTGGTGTTCAAGCCGATCAGCTACGACCACCTGGTCGATTCGCCGCTGTTCGCCGGCCGCTACTACCAGCAGTTCGACCTGGATCCGGGCGCCAAGGTGCCGGTGCGCCTGAACGTGTTTGCCGACGATGCCAAATCGCTGGTCGCCAAGCCCGAACAGCTGCAGGCCCACCGCGCGCTGGTGCAGCAGATCTACAAGCTGTACGGCGCGCGCCACTTCGATCACTACGACTTCCTGCTGGCGCTGACCAGCAAGCTCGGCGGCATCGGCCTGGAGCACCAGCGCTCCAGCGAGAACAGCGCCGAGCCGGGCTATTTCACCGAGTGGGACAAGAACTGGCTGGGCCGCGACCTGCTGCCGCACGAATTCAACCACTCCTGGAATGGCAAGTACCGGCGCGGTGCGGACCTGTCCACGCCCAACTTCAACGTGCCGATGGGCGACAGCCTGCTGTGGCTGTATGAAGGCCAGACCCAGTTCTGGGGCCAGGTGCTGGCCGCGCGCTCGGGGTTGTGGAGCGTGCAGCAGACCCGCGAAACCCTGGCCAACGTGGCGGCCACCTACGATCGCGGCCGGCCGGGTCTGGCGTGGCGCGCGCTGCAGGACACCACCAACGATCCCACCATCGCCCAGCGTCGCGCGCTGGCCTTCCGCAACTACCAGCTGAGCGAGGACTACTATTCCGGTGGCCAGATGGTGTGGCTGGAAGTGGAAGGCAAGCTGCGTGCGCTGACCGGCAACAAGCGCAGCCTCGACGATTTCGCCAAGGCGTTCTTCGGCGTGAACGATGGCGACTGGAACGTCCATCCGTACACCTTCGAGGATGTGGTGCACACCTTGAACGGGATCGCGCCGTTTGACTGGGCCAGCTTCCTGCGCGAGCGCCTGGACGGGCATGGTTCGCTCACCGGCGGGTTGGAAGCGGCCGGCTGGAAACTGGTCTACACCGATACCCCGAGCGACGCGGTCAAGGCGCAGGAAACCCGCGCCGCCGGCATCAACCTGACGTACTCGCTCGGCGTCAGCGTGGCCAACACCGGGGCGCTGACCGACGTGCTGTGGGACAGCCCGGCGTTCAACGCCGGCCTGGCACCGGGCATGACAGTGCTGGCCGTCAACGGGCGCGTGTTCAAGGGTGACGTGCTGAAGGACGCGGTGACGGCCGCCAAGACCGACAAGGCGCCGATTACCCTGCTGGTGCGCAGTTTCGACCGCATCGACGCGGTGAGCCTGGACTACCACGGCGGCCTGCTGTACCCGTCGCTGCAGCGCATCGTCGGCAAGCCTGATCGCCTGGCCGAGCTGTGGAAAGCCCGATGACCTCGCGCGGCCGCGATGTACTGATCGTGGCCGTGGCCATCGCCGCCATTGTCGGCGCGGGCCTGGACGGCGATGGACGTTGGGTGCACTGGCTGGCCAAACCACTCGCTACCTTGTTGATCGCTTCGATCGCATGGCAGGCCGTCGCCTTATCAATGTCACCGGCACCCGGCTATCGCCGTGCGGTGCTGGCCGGCATGGGCCTGTCCTGCCTCGGCGACATCGCCCTGATGCTGCCGATGGACGCCTTCGTGCCGGGCCTGGTCGCGTTTCTGCTGGCGCATGTCTGCTACATCGTCGCCTTCCGCGCCGGCATCCACGCCGGGCGCGGACTGGGCGTGGCCGCCGTGCTGCTCGGTGCCTTCGCCGCGGGCAACCTCATCGCGTTGTGGCCGCACCTGCCGGCCAACATGCGCGTGCCGGTGCTGGCCTACGTGGTGGTGCTGGCGGTCATGGCGATCCTCGCGCTGGCGCGGCACTGGCGCGTGCCGGCACCGCAGGGCGTCGACCGGCGCGGCACGGCGTGGGCGGCGGGCGGTGCGGTGCTGTTCGTGGCCAGCGATTGCCTGCTGGCCTGGGACCGTTTCGGCGGTGGGTTGCCGATGGCCAGCCTGCTGGTGCTGAGTACGTACTACGCCGCGCAATATGGCATTGCGCGGTCGGTGCCGGGCGCACACGGCACGCGCGGAAGTTGATTGCGGCTGCGCCGCGGCTCAGTCCGCGGCGCCCACATCCTGTGCACTGACGCACGTGCGTCGCGGCGGGCACAGCCGGTCCAGCAGTGCCAGGGTCACCCCGTTGCTCCAGCCAAAGCCATCCTGCAGCGGGTACTCGCCGCCACCGCCGCCACTGGCTGAGCCGTCCACCACGTACTTCTCCACCAACTTGCCGTCGCTGTCGTACACGGCCTGCACGGTGTGCAGGAAGCGGGTGCCGATGCGGCGCGCGAGCGTGTTCTCGCCATAGCGCTGCAGCCCATCCACCGCGACCCACTGCAGCGGTGCCCAGCCGTTGGGTGCGTCCCACTGCTGCCCGGTACGCACTGTGGTGGTGAGCAGGCCGCCCTGGCGCAGCAACTGCGCATCCACCGCCGCTGCCGTCTGCCGGGCCTGCGCGCGGGTGGCTACCTGCAGCCAGAGCGGAAACAGCGCCGCTGCAGTGAGGGCAGGGCGGGCTTGACCGCGCTCGATATCGCGATCCACGTACCAGCCCTGGGTGGCGTCCCAGAGCAATGTATTGATCGCCTCCTGGCGCGCCTGCGCCCGCTGCTCGTAATCGCGTGCCGCAGCGCGGTCGCCCGTCACTTTGCTGGCGCGGGCCACGGTCTTTTCAAGATGGAACAGCAGGCTGTTCAAGTCCACCGGCACGATGGCGGTGGTGTGGATGCTGCCCAGCGCGGCCGGGTCGGCCAGCCAGCGGGAGCTGAAATCCCAGCCCGACTCCGCCCCCGCGCGCAGGTCGCGATACACCTGCGACGGCGCGCGTTGGGGTGCCTGCGCGGCGGTGGCCAGATCGTCGGTCCACGATTCGGTGCGCGGCACCGCACGCGCATCCCAGTAGCGGTTGAGCAGTTGGCCGTCGGCCAGCCGCACCACGCGCTCGCTGGCCGCACCCGGTGGCAGGCCGTCGGCACCGCGCATCCAGAACGCATGCTCGGTACGCAGTTGGGGCAGGTAGCGGCGGTAGGCGTCATCGCCTTCGTGGGTGGCCAGCAGGTCCACCATCACGCTGAAGAACGGCGGCTGCGAGCGGCTCAGGTAGTAGCTGCGGTTGCCGTTGGGGATGTGCCCGTACTGGTCCAGCTGCCAGGCGAAGTTGTCGACCATGTCGCGCACCTGCTGCCAGCGTCCACTGGACGCCAGCCCCAGCATCGTGAAGTAGCTGTCCCAGTAGTAGACCTCGCGGAAACGGCCGCCGGGCACGACGTAGGGCTTGGGCAGCGGCAGCAGCGAGCCGTGCGGGTCGGCAGTGCGGGTGGTGCGGGTCAGCACCGGCCACAGGCCGTCGATGTGGGCACGCAGGCTCTCCCCGGCCGGAGGCACATAGGGCGCCGTATCGCCGGGCACCGTGAACTGGGCAGCGACGAAGGCAGGCAGGGTGTAGCCCGGCTGCGTTTGCGCCTTCTGCCAGTGATCAAGCAGCGCACGGGCGTCCTGGCGCGGAATGGCGTCGGCGAAGGTCTTCTGGTCCTTGAACAGGTGAGCGCCCTGGACTTGCTGGAACAGCGGCTGCCATTGCTGGTCGGGTGGCTGGGGCGTCTTCTGGCGGGCGGGTTCGGCGGCGGCGCTGCCGGTGCAGAGCAGGGCGGCCAGCATGAGGCCGGTCAGTCGGGAACAGGCGGGCATCGGGGGCTTCCAGGCGGGACAAGGCCACTGTAGGCGGCCTTGCGTCAACGCCTGGTGGGGTGGGGCGTGTGACTGCCCCTTGCTGGCAAGCAGGGGCGGTGCCAATTGACCGCTTGGGGGCCGCCACCGTAGAATTGCGTGCTCAGCCGGAATAGCTCAGTTGGTAGAGCGGCGCATTCGTAATGCGTAGGTCGTAGGTTCGATTCCTATTTCCGGCACCAGATACAGCAAAAAGCCCCGGCCTTGGTCGGGGCTTTTTGTTTGTGGCGATACGGCCGCTGGTAGCGCCGGCCGCTGGCCGGCAACCCAGTAGTGCCAGCCCATGGCTGGCAGCCCAGAATTTCCGAGCCGCGCGCCCCGCCCCAGCGGCTTCCCAGGCGCTTAGGTCCTGGCACCGTTCCTGACCTCGAAACCGCAACCGGCCATTGCTGTGCTATGAATACCCGGCCTTGCTTCAAGGCTCTTTCAGGGATTGGAAGGATGGGGAGTTTCGGGGGAACTGCAAGCGGTGTGTTGATCCGCTTCAGAGGATTTGAAGATCGAATTCGGAAGTTGGGGGCATTAGGTGCCTGGCTGAGCTGCGTGCTGTTGCTGGGTCTGGCTGCTGTGCCGACCGCAAGCGCACAAACGGTCACCTACATTCACACCGATGCACTGGGCTCCGTTGTGGCCGAGAGCGATGCCAACGGCAACGTGATCAAACGCTATGACTACGAACCTTACGGGGCAGTCGTAGGTGGTCAGGTCGCGGATGGGCCGGGATACACCGGGCACGTAAGCGATGCG
>Ga0160474_100078_pt1 | contig 98391 bp, 90 predicted proteins | sample HID1975K_E11MG_FD_108240 | JGI IMG/M metagenome (GOLD analysis project Ga0160474, IMG submission 108240) | Enriched soil microbial communities from UW Madison campus, WI, USA - HID1975K_E11 MG | ecosystem: Environmental > Terrestrial > Soil > Unclassified | place: USA: Madison, Wisconsin...
ACCGGATGACAAGGGCTGGACGCCAGGGATGGCGGACAGAGGCGAAGCGAGACAGGATGTCGAGTTGAGCCGACCGCAGGCAGGAGGTCGTGAGGTGAGCGTAGTGCGAAGCACCGATTTCGTGGCGGGGCCGCGGGGATTGACAAGGGGGTGCGGTGACCCCCTTGTCACGTTCACGTGCTGTGAAGCTACTATAATCTGCTTAACATAAAGTGAACGGAACAATCCTCAATGCTTAACTGACCAGCATCACCGGCGTATCCGGGGCTATTTGTTAGATCTTGCAGGCGTCGCCGCAGTCATCGTCCGCCACTATCGCCTGCGCTTTTTTATCCGCATCATCCAGACGCTCCGCGTTGCGCTCTTCAGCTTCTTCCAGTCCGTTAAACACCAGATTCTCGAGATCAATTTCCATCATGCACCCGCTTTATTCAGTTTTTGTTCCAGGTCGTATTATAGGGCAAAACCGACGCATGAGGCACCCCGCCGCGCAGAGCGCACATAAGGATAATCCTTGCCATACTCAGGCATTAACCCTGCAAAGGAGCGGCAATGATTACGCTATGCCAGACCTGCGGCACGTCCTATGACGGGCCCACCGAACCCAAACGGTGCCCCATTTGTGAAGATGAACGCCAGTATGTGCCCTCGACAGGCCAGGCGTGGGTCGCATTTGACACCCTGACCGCAACGCATACCAACAAATGGCAGCAGCTCGAACCGGATCTGTTCGGTATCAAAACCGTGCCCGGCTTTGCGATAAACCAGCGCGCCATTCTGCTGCGTACCCCGCAGGGCAACGTGCTGTGGGACTGCATCGCCAATCTCGACAGCGCTACCCACGCGCTGGTGATGGCGCTGGGCGGGATCAGCGCCATCGCGCTTTCTCATCCGCATTACTACACCACGATGCAGGACTGGGCGGCGGCCTTTAACGCCCCGGTTTATCTGCATGCCAGCGACAGGGAGTGGGTGATGCGGGACAGCCCGGCGCTGCGGTTCTGGGAGGGCGACGCGCTCGAAATTGCCCCAACGGTAACCCTGTTAAGGCTCGGCGGGCATTTTGCCGGTGGCACGGTGCTGCACTGGAACCGCGATCGGGGCGTGCTGCTGGCGGGGGATATTCTGCAGGTGACCCCGGGAAAAGACGCGGTGTCCTTTATGTGGAGCTACCCAAATATGCTGCCGCTACCCGCCGCAACGGTGAGCGATATCACCGCGCGTCTGGACGGTGTGCGCTTTTCCAGACTGTATGGTGCCTTTGAAGGGCAGAACATTCCTGCCGACGCCCGGGAGATCGTCATGCGGTCGGGCCAGAAATATATTGCTTGTCTGAACCCCGGCCCGGTCGCTAAACTCTAAAAACATGATCTCGATCATGTCTAAACCATTACAGAAAAATGAGACATTGCCATGCAACATATCATTGAAGGTTTTCTCAGCTTTCAAAAAGAAGTTTTTCCACAACGTAAAGAACTTTTCCGCAGTCTGGCCTCCAGTCAGAATCCCAAAGCGCTTTTCATCTCCTGTTCTGACAGCCGACTGGTTCCGGAACTCGTCACCCAGCAGGATCCCGGACAGCTCTTTGTCATTCGTAATGCTGGCAACATCGTGCCGCCATTCGGGCCCGAACCGGGCGGCGTGTCGGCCACCATTGAATACGCCGTTGTGGTACTGGGCGTGACCGATATCGTGATCTGCGGCCACTCTAACTGTGGCGCAATGAAGGCCATTGCTGACAACGCGAACCTGGATCCAATGCCGGCAGTTTCCCACTGGCTGCGCTATTCCGACGCGGCGAAAGCGGTGGTGGAGAATAAAACCTGGGACAACCCGACTGACAAAGTGAACGCGATGGTGCAGGAAAACGTCTTCGCGCAGCTGAGCAACATCAAAACGCACCCGTCGGTTGCCGTGGGTCTGCGTAACGACACCATCCGCCTGCACGGCTGGGTTTACGATATCGAAAGCGGCGACATTCGTGCGCTGGATAAAAACAGCAAAACCTTTGTCTCCCTGTCCGACAATCCGGGCGTTTACTTCGAGTAAATGACGCTGTTCAGGGCGGGATGTCCCACCCTGAACCAACGCATCAGAAGGCGGAAGGCAGCGCTTCGAGTCGAAGACCGGCGCGCTTAGCGGTTTCCGGCAGCAGATCGACTGCCGTGACATAGCCATCCGGATCGAGACAGCGGTTTGCCGCCCGGGCTTGTTTCAGGATTGTCTCATCCCAGTAGACGCGCTTACGCTGATCGCCCTCGGTAGTCAGGATGCACTCCATGTCACCCTCCAGCGCGCGGTAACGCCGCCAGCTGTTTGCCGGAACCGAAATCACCGAACGTTCAGGCGCAACGATACTCACCTCTTCACCCTCCAGATTCCACGTCACTTCCAGCGTGCCTTTAAACACCATGATGACCTGCACGTCCGGACACAGATGTCGCCCGACCACATGCTCATCAGCGAGGCGCAGCCATTCCACCGAGAAGCCGTGCGGGTTAACGATAGCCGGGGCCGCGTGTTTGTCCTGGCTGATACCAAAGCCAATCACCGGCGCAATCTCACCGCCGTGACCCGGCAGGACCGAGTCGAGCAGACCTGCCGCAGACCAGCGGCGATCCTCCCCGGTCACCGCCCGTTGGCGCATCTCCTCTACGGAGTAGTGGCGCAGGGCGGCGATCTCTTCCGGCGGCAGCGGCGTGAGCAACCCTGCCGGTTCCGGCAGCGTATCGCCCGCATTAACGTCGATCAGCATATTCTCTTTGCTCAGATACAGGCCATACTCGCTGGCGGCATTCAGAATCGACGGGTGCCAGATAATCCCCCCGGTATGATTACCGCCCAGCACCGTGTAGACCATTCCGCAGGTCTCTTCCTGGCTGACGTTGGTGAAGCCGCGGAAAATCCACGTTGGAATAGACAGAATGGCCGGGGCGCTGAGTTCGGCTTCATTTTCGCCGTTCGCCCCCCAGCGAAAACGCCATGTCCCTTCGTGGATCAAAAACACTTCTGCCGTGAAGTGCAGGTGCAAATTATTGGTGACCCCTTTGGGCATTGCCGCGGCACCAATGTTAAAGCCGTGCGGTTCTGGAATGTTCACCACCTGAGCGGACGACTGGGTCACGCCCGGGCCGACAAACGAGTAGTTCTGTTTCAGGTGCGAGCCCGGAAGCTTGCAGTCGATAAAGGCAAGATTACAGGACACCATATCTTCAGGTGCCACCAGACGGCTTTTCGCCAGTTCCGGGGTAATGTGACGTGCTTTCATGTTCTCTCCTGTTAATAGCCTGATGCGCCGGTAGTAGGAATGGCGTTACCGCGTGCCTGCGCGATGGCCTCGCGCGAGGCGCGGCCAAGCTGCATGACATCGTTCGCGGGGGTAACAAACTGAAAACCTTCGCTGATGCGCCGGGCGGCCGCGTCGCCGGAGGTACAAAAGATCCCGGCGATTTTTTGCGTCTGGCGACAGCGGCTGACTACCCGCTCAACGGCGGCCAGCATCTCCGGATGACGGGATTCGGCGCTGGCGCTGCCGGTGAGGGTCAGGGACAAATCGTTCGGGCCGATAAACACTCCGTCTAACCCCTCCGTCGCCAGAATCGCGTCGAGGTTCGCCAGCCCTTCGCGGGTTTCGATCATCGCCAGCGTCAGAATTTCGCTGTTGGCGTGCTGGGGGTAATCGGCACCGCCGTACAGCAGACCGCGCGCCGGGCCAAAGGAGCGATTGCCCAGCGGGGGATAGCGGCAGGCGGCGACAAAACGGCGGGCCTCTTCCGGGGTGGAGATCATCGGGCAGATAATGCCGTAAGCGCCGGCATCGAGCATGCGCATGATTTGCGCCGGGTCGTTATCGGAGACCCGCACCAGCGGCACCGCCGAAGTGGCGGAGAGCGCCTGCAGCATGGTCAGCGCGCTGGCAAAATCAATCATCCCGTGCTGGAGATCGACGGTGATGGCATCGTACCCCTGATGGCCCATGATTTCGGCACTGTAGCTGGACGGGATCGCCAGCCAGCCATTAATGATGGCGGCGTTCTCGCGCAGCGCCTTGAGTTTATTCTGTCGCATGTAAACACTCCTGAATCCACTGGCGCAGCGGGATAGCGACCTCATCCGGCGCTTCGAGCACGATAAAGTGCCCGGCCTGCGTGAGGGTAACGCTTGTCGCCTGCGGGGCGCTTTCGGCGGCCAGCTGGTGGTGGTGGGGCGTGCAGATGGGATCGTGCAGGCCGTTAATAATGATGATGGGGCAGGTCGCGGCGGCCAGCGCCTCGCGAGTATCGCCCCGGGAAATCGCGATTTCGGTCTGGGTCGCCAGCACGTCAGGTCCGCACTCCTCTGCCATCTGGCAGATAACCGCGTGCAGTTCCCGGTCATGGAGGCGTGACGGGGCCACGTACTTTGGCCACAGGCTGGCAGACAGCCAGTTCGCCAGCCCCTGTTCCCGCGCCGCACGAACGGCTTCGCGGCGTGGGGTGGCATTTTCCGGCCGGTCTGCCAGCGGATTGACCGACAGCAGCGCCAGCCCGGCAATCCGTTCAGGGGCGTCGGCGATCATCTGCAGAGCCACAATCGCCCCCAGCGAAAATCCTGCCAGCAGGAATCGCGGCGGCAACTCACTCAGCAGCCGTTGGGAGACCTGCTCCGCCGTGGTGGCCCCGGTCGGTTCAACGCAAATCGCGGCAGACAGCGCGAGCTGGTCGACGATCGGCTGCCAGAGCCTGCGGTTACACAGCGTGCCGCCAATCAGCACCAGCGGCATGTGGGTATTGTTAAGCGTTGTCATCATAGCCCTCAGGTTGCGGTCCAGCCGCCATCGACCATCAACGCACTGCCGGTGATCATCCCTGCGGCATCGGAGGCCAGGAACACTACCGGCCCCATCACGTCTTCGACTGTGCCCAGCCGCCCGAGCTTGATGTTGTCCAGCACGTAGCGACGAAAGGCGGGTTCGCCCAGCGCGCGCTGCGAAAGTGCGGTCTCTATAAAGGTCGGACACAGGGTGTTGACCCGGATCCCGGCATCCCCCAGCTCCAGCGCCATCGATTTGGTTAATCCCTCCAGCGCAAATTTGGAGGCGCAGTAGACGCTGCGGCTCGGACCGCCAACGTGGCCCATTTGCGACGAGATATGGATAATCGACCCGGCAATCTGCTGGTCGCGCATCCGCGCCGCCACCTGCTGGCTGATAAAAAAGGTGGCCCGCAGGTTGATGGCCATCACCGCATCGAAGTTCGCTTCACTCACCTTCAGAAACGGCTCGTGACGCGCCAGCCCGGCGCTGTTCACCAGGATGTCGAACGCGGGCAGGGGCGAAAGCACCCGCTCGACCTGCGCGACGTCGGTGATATCCAGCGACACCGGATGCAGCGTCAGCCCCCGTTCGGCGGCGAGCGTCGCGGCGGCGTCCAGCGCCGGGCGATCCCGGGCGGCAATCCACACCTCGGCCCCGGCCTGCGCCAGGGCGACGGCGCAGGCGAACCCCAGTCCTTTGGAGCCGCCCGTTACCAGCGCGCGTTTCCCGTGCAGGTCAAAAGATGGCATCTCAGGAAACGTCATGCCTTACACCTTTTCTCTGACCGGGGCGGGGGTGGCGTACGGCACATCCACCTGGCCGTAGCGGCGCACGCGAATGTTGGCCTGCTCGGCATGTCCGGCAAAGCCTTCCAGCAGCGACAGACGCGAGCAGTAGCTGCCGATCTCGGCAGTGGCTTCATCGCTAAGCACCTTCTGCCAGGTGCAGGTTTTCATGAACTTGCCGACCCACAGGCCGCCGGTGTAGCGCGCCGCTTTTTGCGTCGGCAGGGTGTGGTTGGTACCAATGACCTTATCGCCGTAGGCGACGTTGGTGCGCGGGCCGAGGAACAGCGCGCCAAAGTTGGTCAGATTGGCGAGGAACCAGTCGTCGCGGTCGGTCATCACCTGCACGTGCTCGGAGGCGATGCGGTCGGCTTCGGCGAGCATTTCGTCGTAGCTGTCGCAGACGATGATTTCGCCATAGTCGCGCCAGGCCTGACGCGCAATGTCGGCGGTAGGCAGTTTTTCCAGCAGGCGGTCGATCTCCCGCAGCGTCTCTTTCGCAAGCATCATCGAGTTGGTCAGCAGAATGGCGGGGGTGGTCACCCCGTGCTCGGCCTGACCCAGCAGATCGGTGGCGCACATTTCGGCGTCGACCGTTTCATCGGCAATCACCAGCGTCTCGGTTGGACCGGCAAACAGGTCGATACCGACCCGGCCAAACAGCTGGCGCTTGGCTTCGGCGACATAGGCATTGCCCGGCCCGACCAGCATATCCACCGGGGCCAGCGAATCGGTGCCGAGCGCCATCGCGCCGATGGCCTGAATGCCGCCCAGGGCATAAATCTCAGTGGCACCGGCCATTTTTTGCGCCGCCACGATGGCCGGAGCCGGTTCACCGCCGAACGGCGGGGCGCAGCTCACGATGCGCGAACAGCCCGCAACGTTGGCGGTAATGATCGACATATGCGCCGAGGCCAGAAGTGGATATTTGCCGCCGGGGACGTAGCATCCCACCGCATTAATCGGAATGTTTTTATGCCCGAGGATCACACCGGGGCGGGTTTCAATTTCCAGATCGCGCAGGCATTCCCTCTGGGCGCGGGCAAAATTAAATACCTGCTCCTGGGCGAATTCAATATCGCGAATATCCTGACGGCTGAGTCGTTTAATACAGTCATTAATCTCCGCGTCCGTCAGGCGATAATCCTGGCGATCGTAACGGTCGAATTTAATGGATAATTCGCGAATGGCTTTATTCCCGCGCTTTTCTATATCCGCAAGAATAAGTTCCACCGTTTCCCTTATCTGACGCTGTGCATCCTGACGTTCCTGAACCGGTTTACTGGTTTTCAATATATAAGCCACAATCGTTTCCTTTCATATTTAAAATGACGAAGAGCCTCCCGGCGAACCGGAATAAAGCATCGCTACTGCAATTTATTGGTCGCGGGCGGGCGCGAGGGAACTATTCAGCGGTAATTCTGCGGTCGGTGGCATTTTACGTGAATTAACCCAGCGCACGGAAAGCGGGGTGGCCATCGCCGCAACAATCGAGAGGGCGGCAATAAACAGATATCCGGAAGAGAGGTTAATGTGCTGCATCATCACCCCCATAATCACCGGCCCGGCAAACATGCCGCAGGAGTAAATGGTCTGGAACAACCCCATGCGGGTGGACTGTTCATCGGAGGTGGTGTTGACCACGCTCAGGGACATAAATGCCGCGAACGCCATCCCGAAGGAGAAGCCGGCCAGCGCCTGCAGAACATAGATCACGTACATGTTGCTGGTGAACGGAATGCCAAACGTCGAGATCACCTGCAGCACAATCCCCAGCACCGCCGTCTTCATCAGGCCCAGGCGCTGGTAAAACACGCTGCTGCACAGGGCAACCGCCAGCGCGTAGAAGATCAGATGGATGTTGCTCAGCAGAGTCAGGATCCCGGCGCGCCCCCCAAGCTGCTCGGCGTAGATGGGCGTCAACGTATCGCGGGTGGCAAAAGGCACCAGGATGACAAGGGTCGCCAGAATGCCAATCAGCCACACCGAACGGTCCGCAAGCTGCAGGCGGGCCCCGGCGATACAGGCTTTCAGCGACGGGGCTTTTACCGGGTCGTGGACATCGCGGATCCGGGTGGTCAGGAGCAATGCCACCAGCGCCGAGACGCAGGAGACGAAGAAGGCGATGTTGTTGGCAAAGTAGTGAATCAACAACCCGCCGATGCAGTTGCCGAGAAACACCCCAAGCGGCCCCGCCAGCGCCAGAAAGGCTACGGCAGCGGGGGCGTCTTTGCGGTCAAAATAGCGCATAAACAGGATGTTGTAGAGTACCCAGGTGGCGGCGGTGACGCCGTCTGCCGCTTTAGCCAGATACAGGGTAAGGGCGTTCGGCTCCAGCCAGGCCAGCGGCCAGGCGATAATCGGCAGGACCAGCGCGACCTGGATAAAAATTTTCCGGCTCTTCACCACGTCGGAGATGATCCCCAGTGGAAAACGAATCAGCAGCGTGGCCAGGCCGCTGGCCCCCATAATGATGCCCATCACCTGCGGCTCCATCCCCTGATTGATCATCATCGGGGCCAGAAACGCATCGATGCTGTGGATGCAGATGAAAAATAACACGCTGATGAAGAAAAACAGCCGGGCTTCCGGTCGGCGTAACAGTGCTCGAAACATGGTTGTGAACCTCTAAATAATCAATGGGTTATAACCAATCAAGTACAACGTTTACCGGCTCAATCCTTTTGATGACTGCCCACTTTGCCCGGTACAATTGACGGTGTGAAACTGCTCTGCATACGTATTCAAAATTGAAGTTACGAAAAGGTTTCAATTTTGTAAAGGTTGTTTGTCACCATTGTGAAAAAAATAATTTAGGCTGTTGCATACGCATGCAAAGATGGTGTAAGTATAAAAAGTACCCGCTTCCTGAGGCAGCAAGAACGGGGGGATAGGCGGTGATCGCGTTATCTTCTTGAAAGTGTGCCAGAATCGGGAAGTGCAAGGGATAAGGAACAAACGGCAATGAAACGTAAGACTTTTACGGCGGTGACCTCTCAACAGGTGGCTCAGCTGGCAGGCGTATCACAATCAGCGGTGTCCCGCACCTTTACGCCGGGGGCGAGTATCTCGCCGGCCACGCGTGAGAAGGTGCTTAAGGCGGCGCGCGAGCTGGGCTATCGTCCGAACGCGATAGCCCGCTCGCTGAACACTGCCCGCTCGCGCATCATCGGGGTGGTGATCTCCTATTTTGATAACCCGTTTTATCCGCACGTGCTTGAGGCACTGGCGCAAAAGCTGGATACCCTCAACTATCACCTGCTGCTGTTTGTCGGTGACCGCGAGGGCAACGTGGACCGAATTTTCGACCAGATCATGCAGTACCGGGTGGACGGCATCGTGCTGGCTTCGGTTACGCTGTCGCTTGATTTGTCAGAAGAGTGTCTGGCCGCCGGGATCCCGGTGGTGCTGTTTAACCGCAGCGAAGCGAGCGGAATGGCATCCAGCGTCAACAGCAACAACGAGGCGGCCGCCCGCCAGATTGCCGAATTTTTACTGGCGGCAGGCCACCAGCGCTTTGCCTACGTGGGCGGCGTGGCGGACTCGTCGGTGAATATCACCCGCCAGCGAGGTTATATGACCGCGCTGCACGAGCAGGGCATCGACGATGTCCGGGTGGTGAATGGCAATTACGATGCCCAGCAAACCACCCGTGCTGCGTACGCGCTCTTTTCCGCTGCGCCAGCGCCGGACGCCATTTTCGTCGCCAACGACCACATGGCGGTGATAGTGATGGACGTGGCCCGCTACGAGTTTGGCCTGCGCATCCCGGAAGACGTCTCGGTGATTGGCTACGACGATATCGGCCCGTCCGGCTGGTCGTCGTATGCGCTAACCTCCGCGTCGCAGCCGGTGGAAGCGATGGTGACGGAGACGGTGGCGCTACTGATGAAGCAAATCGAGAGTGGAAATATCGAGCCTGAACAAATCACCGTGCCGGGTACGCTGGTCGTTCGGCACTCTGCACGCCGTCCGCACGCGGGCGTCGTCGAAGAAAACGGGAAAGTGGTGTTCCAGACGCAGGAGGACAAATGAGCAGATTGCCGGGCTTTAGCCCCCAGTTCGACTCCATTCAACAGTTTATTCTGACCCTGACCCACGTGGTCTGGGAGCAGAAAGATATCGGCCAGCTCGCGGACTTTTATGCCACGCCGGTGGTATTTATCACCCCAGAAAAACAGCTGAACGATCTCTCCCAGTTTATGCGCTTAACCCTCGAGGCGATGCACAGCTTCCCCCAGCGCACCGTGCTGACGGAGGACATTCTGGCGACCCACAATCCGGGGGATGAATACTACGCCGCCCAGCGCACGATCGCCTGCATCCGCCATCAGGGGGAAGGGTTCTTCGGTGCACCGACCGGCAAAACCGTCTGGGTGCGCACCTGGGCGGACCGGATCTGCGCCGACGGCGCGGTGCGTCAGGAGTGGCTCCTGCAGGACCGGGCGGCGATAGTGGCGCAGCTGGGGTTCAACGTGCAGGACTTTGCGCGCAATCTGGCGAACATGCAGGAACAGCTTGGGATCCCACGTGAAACTGCCGAGACGCTGGACGCCCGCTGGGCCGGGGGACCTGAAGGTGATGACGTCGAGGGGCCGATTGCCGGAGTTATTGAGCGCTATCTGACCATGTGGGCAGGCGGCAACAGCGGCACCGTGCCGGGCCTGTATCATCCCGCCGCCACGCTGTATGCGCCGGGGCACTGCATCTGCACCGGGGAGCAGGAAATCGCCGCCCTGCTGTCGGGCTACCGGGCCTCCTTCGCCGACAGCGAAGTGCAGCTTCACCACTTGATTGTGCGTCGGGATGCTAACGAGCCGGTGCGCATTTCGCTGCGCTGGTCGCTGCTGACCTGGCACGACGGCTACGGCAAATTTGGCATGCCGACCCGCAAACCGGTGTCGATTACCGGTATTAGCCAGCTCGAATTACGCGATGGTTTAATTATTCGCGAATATCTTGGGATTGATGAATTAGCTATCTGGTCGCAAATCGTGAATTAAGTGGAGGTTCGCCTCCTCTATATTACTTATCCGTAACGTGTTTTAAATCCGCCGCAATGCAAATTGCGGTTCTCTTCTCCATCCATTCCGGGTGCGGGATCGTATTGTCTGAAAATAGAAGCAGGAGATCGCATGTCTTCAACCGAAGCAACAAATAAAGCTCCAGCCGTACCTGAAAAAAATAATAAACCGACCCGTGACGAACCGGTATTACAGGTTGAACGTCGGGACTTTATTGATTTGGTGCCGGAAAAGCGTCCGCGCGCGCAATCATTACGCGGCTTTGATGATTGCTATACCGATATTGTCGACTATATCGTTCGCTGCACCCATAAAATATGGGATGAACGCGACGTGGGCTTAATTTACACCCACTATACGCACAACTGTATTTTATATAATGCGCTTGGCACCCTGTATAACCGCGAGCAGGTGGTGCAGGATACCCTGCAGCGTCTGATTGCTTTCCCGGAGCGCCGGGGGATGGCGACCCAGGTTATCTGGAACGGCAACGACGTTGACGGTTTCTATACCTCGCATCTGGTGACCGGCAGCGGGCGTCACACCCAGTTCAGCCATCTGGGCAAACCGACCAACCGCACCTTCGTCACCCGCACCGTGGCGGACTGCATGATCCACGAAAACAAAATCTACCGGGAGTGGGTGGTCAGCGACAACATGTCCCTGATGAAGCAGCTGGGGCTGAACACCGACGAAGTGGCCTTTAACATGGCGAAAGAGCAGTTCGACAAGGGCTTTCGCGTCACCGACATCGGCGAAAATGGGCGCATGCTGGGCCAGTATCCGCCGGAAATGGTCTGCGACGTCTCCATCGCCCATACCGACACCGAAGAGCAGTGCCTGCGCTGGCTGCACGAAATTTACAACCGCCGGATGCTCGGCAAGATCAAAGAGGTGTATGCGCCAAACGTGCAGTGGCACGGCCCGCTGATGAAAGAGCTGTACGGCGTGGCGGCAGTGACGCACCAGACTCTGGCGCTGATCGGCATGATCCCCGATGGCGCCTGGCTGCCGCAGCATATTTGCTCCAACCCGTGCGAAGAGGGCGGCACCAAAGTGGCGGTTCGCTGGATTATTGAAGGCCATCACCTGGGCTACGGTGAGCTGGGTAAACCGACCGGCGAACGCCTGTTCGTGATGGGCATGTCCCATTACCACATCATCAACGGCAAAATTGTCGATGAGTGGGTGGTTTACGATCACCTGGCGCTGCTGGCACAAATCAAACTTGGTCAAATGGAGGACGCGTAATGACAGCACAATTGATTGTTGACCAGGTGAGCTGGATCAAACGTCCGCAGGGACAGGACGCGCAGGCCGATAAGTCGTTAACCGACACCGTCAGCGCCATTATTGAACGGGTGAAGCGTGAGGGCGACGCCGCCCTGAAAGACTATTCGCAGCAGTTTGATAAGGTGGTGCCGGCGCAGTTTGAAGTCACCGCCGAGGAGATCGACACCGCGCTCCGGGAGATGGATCCGCAGACGCGCCGCGACAGCGAGTTTGCGATTGCGCAGGTGCGCCGCTTTGCAGAGGCTCAGCTTGCCACCATGCTGCCGCTGGAGGTCGAAACCCTGCCGGGGGTGCATCTGGGGCATCGGATTATCCCGGTCCAGACGGTGGGCTGTTACGTGCCGGGCGGTCGCTACCCCATTCTTTCCGCGCCGGTGATGTCGATCGTGCCCGCGACGGTGGCGGGCTGCGAGCAGATCATTGCCTGTCTGCCACCGGCGGCGCATCCGGCGATGATTGCGGTCTGCCATCTGGCAGGTGCACACCGGATCTTTAAAATCGGCGGCGCGCAGGCGATTGCGGCGATGGCCTGGGGGACACAGAGCGTTCCGGCGGTGGATAAAATTGTCGGGCCGGGCAATGCCTTCGTGAACGAGGCTAAGCGTCAGGTATTCGGCAAAGTGGGAATCGACGCCCTGGCCGGGCCGAGCGAAATCTTCACCGTTGCCGATGACAGCGCCGACGCGCGTATTATTGCCGCCGATCTGCTGGCGCAGGCGGAACATGATGTTCATACCCGCGTAGGGCTGGCGACCAGCAGCAGGGCGCTTGCCGAAGGGACGCTGGCAGAGATCGAACGCCAGCTGACGACGCTGCCGACCGCCGCCACGGCGGGGGAAGCCTGGCGTCGGCAGGGGGAAATCGTAGTCTGCGACAGTGAAGAACAGCTGATCGCCTTCGCAGATTATATGGCGACCGAGCATCTGCAGGTGCATACCCGGGATCCACACAGCACGGCAGCCAAAATCCGTAACTACGGATCGCTGTTTATCGGCCAGAACGCCAGCGTGGTGTTCTCGGATAAATGCTGCGGCACCAACCACACCCTGCCGACCATGGCGGCAGCGCGCTATACCGGTGGACTGTGGGTAGGGGCGTACGTCAAAATTTGTACCCACCAGTGGATTGACGATAAGGGGATTGCCGCAATTGCGGAGCCCGCGATCCGCCAGAGCCGCACCGAAGGGATGCAGGGACACCGTCGGGCCGCGGAAATCCGCCTGCGTCCAGAGGCTCTTGACGCCATTACTTCCGGGTTACGGGACTAGATGCGACGGGAGGTCGGGCGCTGGCCTGGCCTCCGGCATTGATTAAGGGAACACTATGCTAAACAGACGGCTGATCCCTCCGGCAGACTGTCCCGAGGAGATAACCCGACGGCTGACCATGATTGAAAGGCGAGCGGATCTGAATGCCATTCTGGGCGTCAATCCTGACGCCCTGTCGCAGGCGATGCAGTGTCAAACGCTGCAGCGTCGCGGCATGCTTTCCGGGCCATTACATGGCGTGCCGTTGATCGTGAAAGATAACATCGCCTGCGCCGGGTTGCCGCTGACGCTGGGCTGTTCGTCGCTGAGCGCGCTACAACCAACAGCCGATGCGCTGGTGGTTCGCCGGTTGCGCGATGCCGGGGCCATTATTCTGGCGCGGGCAAATATGTCCGAGTTTGCCTTTGACGTCCGCTCCCGCAGCTCGCTCGGTGGCGACGTGCGCAATCCGCTGTTCCCGAACGTTACCGCCGGAGGTTCCAGCGGCGGCAGCGCCGCGGCGGTGGCGGCCGGGATGGCTGAGGGGGCGCTAGGCACCGACACCGGTGGGTCGATTCGCATTCCGTGCAGCTATACCGGGCTGGTGGGGTTACGACCGCGGGTCCGCGGGGAACAAATGGCTGGCATCGCGCCGCTGTCGTTGAGTAAAGATACCGTAGGGCCGATGGTGCACTGCGTGCAGGATGCTGCATTGCTGCACGGGATTATGCATGGGCACCCGCCGTCAACCGTCGAAACCGTATCGCTGAAAGGGGTGAGATTTGGCGTGATCCGCGCCCTCGAAGGGGACGATCCGCACCAGCTTGAAGCCTGGCACGCCGCCATCGGAAGGCTGAGGCTGCATGGCGCGGCGGTGGTGGCGGTTGACATTCCACTGCTGCGTGACGTTGAAATGGCGACATGCCTGAGTATGTACGAGTTTCGCGTGGCCTTTGACGGCTGGTTGCAACAGCATCCTGGCGCACCGCACGATCTTCAGGCTATTGTCGCCTCCGGGCAATATTTAGCGGAGTTCTTGCCGCTGCTGACCAGCATGTTGTCCTGCAGGACGCTGAAAACCCCCGCATGGTTGGCCGGACGGCGCTTGCGGCGTGCGTTACGTATGGCGTTGATACAGGTGGCGGAGCAGGGAAGAATAGACGCGTTTCTCTACCCGACGGTGTGTCGGTTACCGGACAGCCTGGAAAAAATGCCGCCCGGCCATGCACCCGAACTGGCGGCCATCAGCGGTTTTGCTGCCATCACGCTCCCCTGTGCAAGAACGCGAACTCACTTCCCCGTGGGGCTCGAAATCCTCTCGACCGCAGAGGATGAGTCCTCGTTACTGGCGCTGGCCGCCGCCTGCGAAACTGCTTTTAATCCCCGATAAACGGCAGCCGTCTGCGCGCCCGGGAGGTGGGCTGGACGGCGGCTTTCGCCATTGACTCCCCGATTTCGGCGCACACCACCAGACCTTGTACAAAAGGCCTGTCGTGCATCAGGTAAGGCAGCGCGCCAAAGGCAATTTTTCCGCGCAGGTATTCCGGGGCGAGGAGGGTGTAATCGTCCCCGACGTCCGGGATCGCCTCGCCGGCGGACTCGAGCTGTTTGCGCAACACCGGGAACGGCAGGTCTTTGGTTTTGAGCGGCTTCTGCCCGCGGGCGTCGATAAAGGTATCGAACGACCAGCTTTTACCCTCGGCATTAATCACCGTTCGGTCCGTTTTTAGCGCCATTTCATAATCCGCGCCCAGCGGCAGAATGCTGATGATGCCCGCCTCGCGCAGGGCCAGCAGCCGGCGAATTGACCGGGACGGGATGGCCGCATAGTTGTCGATAAACACCCGCGCCAGACCGGTGTTAAAACGCTCCCGATCCTGTTCAGTGAGGTGAGGGACAATTTTCTCGACGGCTTCGTGCAGACGCAGGATGGTGTAGCGCCACGGCACCGTTCGCCGGTCGCGTTTGTTGCGCTCCACCTCATCCAGATTCGACACCGCCCAGCGGAACGGGCCGTTTTTTTCCCGGTCGGCAAACCAGGCCTCGCGAAGGCTGTCGGCCGTGAGCGTGTTCAGCGCGACTGCTTCGCTCCAGGCCGGATCGGCGCGCTGCAGTTCTTCCACCATAAGCTGGAAGATGCGGTCGAGTAAGCCCTCTGAACCTTGCTCGATCGCGGCGTCAATCGCCTGTTCGGTAGCAATGGTTAACGGCTCGTAGGGGATCGGGCAGTAAAAATCGGCCTCCGGCAGGATGCCCGAGCGGGACATCAGCACAATCTTCAGCGCCTCGCTGCCTTCATCGAGCTGGAAGTGGATCTGCTCGTCATCGGCTTCGACGAAGATACCATGCTGAATGGCCACCGCCATCGCTGCGTCGAGGCCGCTCAGGGAGGTGCCCATAATACCCACGTTGCCGGCAGCGATTTTGGCCTCCATCAGCCCGGACCACGGACTCGGGAAGAAGGCCCGCGACGAGGCGTCTTCCTCCGGCCAGACGTGCCCGGTGGCGATCACCGCCAGATCGAATGATTTTGGCTCCGGTTCACCTTCCGTCCACAGGTTGACGCCCTCGGGCGTGGCGGCGATGTCGATAACCGGGCTGGACTCGTTAACGGTAATCTCAGACCCCTGATCGCGGGCGTGCTCAACCAGCAGTACAAACTGATCGCGGAAGTATTCACCCAGCAGAATGCGCGGTAGAAATTGCCTGTCGTGAAGCGCAGATTTCTGCACGCCGTAGTGCGCCAGATGCGCTTCGTTTTGATTGCGTAGCCAGTCAAGGTAAGTCGAGAACAGAGGCGGAATTTCGATACTGGCGATATTGGCCAGCATCATGCGCGAGTTATCCTCATCGCTGTACGGCATACCCACGCCAGCCTCATCGGCCTGCTCATAGACGGTGATGGAAAGGGGCGTGTTGGTCTTTTGCAGCGCGAAAAGGGTGTAAATACCGGTGGGTCCCGCACCGACAATGGCGATTTTTTTCATTGATGTCACCCGCTGTTTTTTTACCGAATCCATGGGGAATAAAGTCATGCAGGATAAGTGTGGTAGAAAACGGGTATTGAGCAATAAGAAAAGGTACAGGAGAAAGAAAATTCAGAGGGATGTGCACCATTTCAGGACTGAAATGGTGCGTCCGAGTGGACTCGAACCACCGACCCCCACCATGTCAAGGTGGTGCTCTAACCAACTGAGCTACGGACGCACTGTAGAGAATGGTGCGTTCAATTGGACTCGAACCAACGACCCCCACCATGTCAAGGTGGTGCTCTAACCAACTGAGCTATGAACGCAATGTTGTGTGTGACAACGGGGTCGAATATTAGCGGCAGTGGCCGCATCAGGCAAGAGGTAAACTGCATTTTTCTTTCAGATTTCACGCGATTGCTTCATTCCCGCGCAAAGTGAAGAGAAAGTAGCCGCCCGCAGGCGGCCGGTGAGTAATTAGCGAGCAGCGCGTTGCAAAATCACACTTGAAGGCTGGCGCTGCAGGAAGCGCATCCGCAGCATCATCATGATCGCCGCAGAGGTTAAGCCGATAATAAAGCCAATCCAGAACCCGGCCGGGCCCATCCGGTCGACGACCAGATCGGTAAGCGCCAGGATATAGCCGCTCGGCAGACCCAGTACCCAGTAAGCGATGAACGTAATAAAGAAAATCGACCGCGTGTCTTTATAGCCGCGCAGCACGCCGCTGCCGACCACCTGGATGGAGTCGGAGATCTGATAAATCGCCGCCAGCAGCATCAGGTGCGAGGCCAGGATCACCACTTCCGGGCTGTCGTTATACAGCAGCGCGATCTGCTCGCGCAGTGTGATAGTGAACAGGGCGGTACACATCGCCATGCCGATCCCCACAGCTATCCCGGTACGCGCTGAAGTTTGTGCCTCCAGCGTTGAGCCCTGACCGAGGCGATACCCGACTCGAATGGTCACGGAAGCGGCGAGCGACAGCGGCAGAACGAACATCAGCGAGCTGAAGTTAAGGGCGATCTGGTGCCCGGCTACGTCGACGATGCCCAGCGGGGACACCAGCAGGGCGACCACGGCGAACAGGGTGACTTCAAAGAACAGCGCCAGCGCAATCGGCAGGCCCAGCTGTACCAGGCGCTTAACCACCGCCATATCCGGCTTGCTGAATCCGGGCTCATTGCGAATATCGCGCATCGACCGGGCGCGCTTCACGTAGGAGAGCATGCTGAAGAACATCACCCAGTACACTGCAGCCGTCGCCACGCCGCAGCCAACGCCGCCCAGCTCCGGCATGCCAAAGTGACCGTAAATAAAGATGTAGTTCACCGGAATATTGACCAGCAGCCCGATAAAGCCCATCACCATACCCGGTTTGGTTTTCGCCAGACCTTCGCACTGATTACGTGCTACCTGGAAGAATAAATATCCCGGGGTCCCCCACAGCAGAGCGCGTAAATAGCCGACGGCTTTATCCGCAAGCATGGGGTCAATATTGCGCATGGCGTGAATAATATAGCCCGCGTTCCACAGCACAATCATGATTAACACTGAAACAAAACCGGCCAGCCAGAAGCCCTGACGGATCTGGTGGGCAATGCGCTCCCGGCGTCCGGAGCCGTTAAGCTGGGCAACCACCGGGGTTAAGGCCAGCAGTAGACCGTGACCAAATAAAATAGCCGGCAGCCAGATAGAGGTGCCGATAGCGACGGCGGCCATGTCGGTGGCGCTGTAACCCCCGGCCATGACGGTATCAACGAATCCCATTGAGGTTTGGGCGATTTGCGCGAGGATCACCGGGATTGCCAGAGCTAATAACTGACGCGCTTCACTGATGTACTTCTGCACGTGAACACCTTTGATCTTGTTGTTATTTGAGAGAATAAAAAGCCGCTGCGAAAAGCAGCAAGAAGAAGATGCGGGGAATTCCAGCTATTGTAGCGGGGAATGGTTAATTATCTAGTGAAAAAATCGCCAGAAAAGGTAGTGTGCTGGCAACCTCTATTTTCAACTGTTATTGTGGTGCGATTAAACGGTGTCAGCACCGAAGGAACAAACAGGAGTGGTAAGCATGTTTACTGGTATTGTGCAGGGCACCGCGAAACTGGTGTCCATTGATGAAAAACCGAACTTCCGCACCCATATTGTGGCCCTGCCGGAGTATATGCTCGATGGCCTGGAAACGGGTGCTTCGGTTGCACATAACGGTTGTTGCCTGACGGTTACCGAAATTAACGGCAACCTGATTAGCTTTGATTTAATGAAAGAGACGCTGCGTATCACCAACCTCGGTGAGCTGGTGGTGGGCGACGACGTTAACGTTGAGCGCGCGGCAAAGTTCAGCGATGAAATTGGCGGGCATTTAATGTCCGGTCATATTATGACCACTGCCGAAATTTCCAAAATCCTGACCTCGGAAAATAACCGCCAAATCTGGTTTAAGGTTCAGGATCCGTTATTACTGAAGTACATCCTGTATAAAGGCTTTATCGGCGTGGACGGTATCAGCCTGACCGTGGGTGAAGTGACGCCAACCCGCTTCTGCGTGCACCTGATCCCTGAGACGCTGCAGCGCACGACGCTGGGGGCGAAAAAACTGGGGCATCGGGTCAATATTGAGATCGATCCCCAGACCCAGGCGGTAGTGGATACCGTTGAGCGCGTGCTGGCGGCAAAAGAGGCCGCCATCCAACAAGCGCTCGATATCGAATAATAAAAAACACCCCGGTTTCCCGGGGTGTTTTTTTAGCGCGCCACCCGCAAACCGTTCTCCACCCCGCGGCTGAAAACCACCTGCCACAGATGAATATCCCGCGCACGAAACGCACCGGCACACGCATTCAGGTAATAGCTGAACATCCGTTTGAATCGTTCAGAATAGTTGTCTGCGATCTCCGGCCAACTGGCGAGGAAACGCGAATGCCACGCCATCAGGGTGGTGTCGTAATCCGCGCCAAAGTTATGCCAGTCTTCCATCACAAAATGCGCTTCACTGGCGTTCGCTATCTGGCGGACGGAGGGTAAACAGCCATTCGGAAAGATGTATTTGTCGATCCATGGATCGACACGATGGTCGGTTTTTTGCGAACCAATGGTGTGCAGCAGAAAAAGACCGTCCGGCTTGAGGTTGCGATCGACGACGTTAAAGTAGGTCGGGTAGTTTTTTGGCCCCACGTGCTCAAACATTCCCACGGAGACAATCCGGTCGAACTGATCGTCAAGATCGCGATAGTCCTGCAGTAAAATGGTGACATCCAGGTCGCGACAGCGAGACTGAGCCATTTTTTGCTGTTCCGCCGAAATGGTCACACCCACCACGCTGACGCCATAGTGGCTGGCTAAAAAATGCGCCAGCCCACCCCAGCCGCAGCCAATATCCAGCACGCGCATCCCGGGTTGGAGCTGCAGTTTCTCGCCGATCAGCCGCAGTTTATCCTGCTGCGCCTGTTCCAGGCTTTCGGCCTGTTTCCAGTAGCCGCAGGAGTATTGCATCGTTGGGTCAAGCATGCGGCTGAACAGATCGTTGCCAAGATCGTAATGCTCCTTGCCAACAATCCAGGCGCGTTTTTTATTTTGCAGGTTGAACAGGCGGGCGGTGGCAATACGCAGGGTGTCTTTCAGGTGGCTGGGAAGCTGATTTTCCAGTCCGGCCCGCAGGACCTTATTGAAAAAAATATCCAGCCGTTCGCACTCCCACCAGCCGTCCATATAGCTCTCGCCAAGGCCGAGGGAACCTTCCTGCATAATGCGTTTAAAAAAGTCGGGATGTTTGACCTGCAGATCGGACGCTGCCGGACCGTTGACGGTAATGCCCGCTCGGGTCAGCATTTCATTCACTATCCTGAACCAGCTGTCGTTGCGAAAACTGACTTCGTCTATACACGATGAACTCATAGCTTCTCCATCACTTGCTGTGATCATAACCCCCGGGATAAGGGCTGTGAGAAATCTCACGGGGATGACCCGCGAGGCTAATATCCGACGTAGAACAGAGGAAGGGAGATTACCCTTGCCGAAAGGCCATCCATGGAGAAACGGGAGCGTTCCTGCTCCCGTTAATGCCTAATACTTATCGTATTTATTAGAACGCACAAATAAGTATAGGCCTGAAAAAAGCGTGATTCAACACCAGAAGGTTAGCACGCTAATGGCAGAGTCGGTGTCATCAGGCACGCGAGGATTCTGCGCTGAGATCGTCCTGCTGCTGGCGGTCGCGAACGTACTGCATCCGATAGCCCATCACAGACAGCACCACGGTGACCAGCATCACACTGGTGGTGGTCAGCAGCGGGGTGGCGATCAGCCACGAGACCAGCAGGCTCGCCAGGAAACACAGCCCCAGCTGCAGGGTGTTCTGCAGAGCCGCCGCGCTGCCGGTGGCCTGCGGGAAGGGACGCAGGGCCTGAGCCACCACAATTGGGTAGATCGCGCCGTTGGCCACCGCCATCAGGCAGAAAGGCACCAGCAGCGGAGCCAGACCCACGCCCGGGATAAACCCAACCGCCCAGGTTGCGATGACGCTGAGCGCATACAGGCCCAGCAGCCACGGCAGCATCTGAGGTCCTTGCCATTTTTGCAGCGCGGCGCGACAGCCGTAACCGCCAATCAGGAAGGCGATGGTTTGCGGCACGTAGCTGAGGCCGATTGCGGCCGGGCTATAGCCCATTTCGCTGAGAATAAACGGCGAGCCGGTCAGCCAGGCGAAGAAGCTTGCCGAACAGGCGGCGTAGATCAGCACGTTACCGCTATAAACACGTGAGCGCAGCAGCGATAAAAAGGTGACGCGAGATTCTGCGGGCGCTTTCGCCGTCGCAGGCTTCAGGCTAAAGGCCGGGATCATCAGCACCAGGGCGATAACGAACAGCACGGCAAAAATTGACTGCCAGTCAAAATGGGCGAGGATCCAGCTGCCGAGCAGCGGCGCCAGCGCCGGAGAAAGCCCGACCAGCGGCATAATGGTGGCGAAGATGCGGTTAACGCGCGAGGCCGGATAGTAATCGGTTACCAGCGCCTGCCAGGTGACCGCCGCAGCGCACACCCCGACCGCCTGAATAAAGCGCAGCACCAGCAGCCAGGTCGCGTCGCGGACCCACAGCATCCCCAGACAGCCGAGGGCAAAAATGGCCAGCCCGGCCAGCAGAATCGGTTTGCGTCCGAAGCGATCGGACAGCGGTCCCCACAGCAGTTGCGCAAAGGCAAAGCCTGCCAGGAACAGGCTCAGGCTGGCGCTGATGGCCGCCGCCGGGGTTTGCAAATCTTCCTGCATGACCGCAAAAGCGGGCAGGTACATGTCAGTTGCCAGGAAGCCGAGCACGCTCAGCCCGGCAAGCCAGACTAAAAATCCTTTCCCAGGTATCACTGTGTTTATTCTCCGTTATAGGTGCAGGTGTCATTGCCGCAGAGTGTAGGCAGTGCAATCCGGCTTGTGAAACGCTAATATTTGGCTGTTGCATTCAAAAATTTTGCAGGCAGAAAATGTGGTCAGAATATTCTCTAGAAGTGGTGGATGCCGTCGCGCGCAACGGCAGTTTTAGCGGTGCAGCGCAGGAGCTGCACCGGGTGCCTTCTGCCATAAGCTATACGGTGCGTCAGCTGGAGGAGTGGCTGGCGGTGCCGCTGTTTGAACGGCGTCACCGGGATGTGGAGCTGACGCCCGCCGGGGTGTGGTTTCTCAAGGAGGGGCGATCTGTTATCAAAAAAATGCAGATCACCCGAGAACAGTGTCAGCAGATTGCCAACGGCTGGCGAGGCCATCTGTCGATTGCGGTGGATAATATTGTGCGCCCCGAGCGCACCCGGCAGATGATCGTTGATTTCTATCGTCACTTTTCTGACGTGGAGCTGCGGGTGTCCCAGGAGGTCTTCAATGGCGTCTGGGATGCGCTGGCGGACGGCAGGGTCGAGATGGCGATCGGTGCGACCCAGGCTATCCCGGTAGGGGGGCGCTATGCGTTTCGCGATATGGGCACCCTGAGCTGGAACTGCGTGGTGGCCAGCCACCATCCGCTGGCTGCGATGGCAGGGCCGCTCAGCGATGATACTTTGCGCAACTGGCCATCGCTGGTGCGGGAAGATACCTCACGTTCGTTGCCGAAGCGCATCACCTGGCTGCTGGATAATCAGCGGCGGATCGTGACCCCGGACTGGGAGTCGTCAGCGTCCTGTCTCTCTGCCGGACTGTGCGTGGGGATGGTACCGGCGCACGTCGCCCGACCGTGGATTGACAGTGGCAAGTGGGTGGCGCTGTCGCTGGAAAATCCCTTCCCGGATGCCGCCTGCTGCCTGACCTGGCAGCAAAACGATATCTCTCCGGCCCTGGCGTGGCTACTGGCGTATCTCGGCGATAGCGAAACGATGAATAAGGAGTGGCTGCGGGAGCCAGAGGGGCTGGCTCCCGGGGAGGATTAACGGCGGTAGTCGCGGAAAGGACCATCCGCGACCGAGCGGCGTTCGATTAGACGCGGATGCACTTCAATGGAGTGTGACTCTTCGCGCTTGCTGACAATACGATCCAGCAGCATATTGAAGGCCGTCTCCCCCAGCGAATCTTTCGGCTGGTGGATGGTGGTCAGCGCCGGCGTAAAGAAGCGCGCGTTGCGCACGTTATCATAGCCGATCAGCGAAATATCCTGCGGGACGCGCAGGCCCATCTCGTCGGCGGCGCACAGCGCGCCCATCGCCATAATATCCCCGCCGCAGAATATCGCCGTCGGACGCGGGCTCTGGGAGAGGATCTGCTGCATCGCGCGGTAGCCGGATTCCGGCTCAAAGTCGCCCTGCACAATCCAGTTTTCCGGCACAGTGATCAGCGTCTCTTCCATCGCTTTCATAAAGCCTGCCAGTCGACCGGCGCCGGTGTTGCGCTCAAGCGGCCCTGGGATCACGCCAATTTCGCGGTGGCCGCGTTCGATCAGATACCGACCGGCCATATACCCGCCTTCAAAGGCGTTATCGATTACCGAGTCGGTAAAGTCGGCTTTGGCTTCGCCCCAGTCCATCACCACCATCGGAATATTGCGATACTCCTCCAGCATACTGAGCAGCGATTCCGGGTATTCGGAACACATCACCAGCAGGCCATCAACGCGCTTTTGCGCCATCATCGACAGATAGGCCCGCTGTTTCTCGAGGCTGTTCCAGGCGTTGCCCAGAATCAGGGTGTAGCCTTTCTGGAAGCAATTCTTCTCTACGGCTTCAATAATTTCAGCAAAATAGGGCGCTTCGCTGCTGGTCGCCAGTAAGCCGATTGTCTTGGTGTGATTCACTTTCAGGCTGCGGGCCACGGCGCTTGGAGAATAGTGCAGCTCTTTAATCGCCGCCCAGACGTTGTTGCGCGTCTCTTCCGCGACAAAGCGCGTTTTGTTAATCACATGTGATACGGTTGTAGTGGAAACGTTTGCGCGTTTCGCCACGTCTTTAATTGTTGCCATCAGATGTCACTCCAGACCATATCTAAGCTCCTGAAAAACCAATAGGTAAACGTTTGCCTTCACTCGCCCTTATTGCGCAATTTGAATTGCGGTACGCCGGGAAAACGACACAGGACGTCAGGAGGGGGTCAATGGCCGGTACGCTAATAAATTTAGCGTGGAATTTTGGCTGATCTTGACCAAAAGGGGAAGAACAAAAACGGTAATCCACCTAAAACCCGCAAGATTTTTGCTGTGAACTGTGTAAAAATGAGCAAGCTCACTCTTCATGGGGTGATTAAAAGGAGAAAAATTGATGAGTACCGATCTTAAGTTTTCGCTGGTTACGACCGTTATTGTTCTGAGTTTGATCGTGGCGAGTGCTTTCACTGCTGCGCTGCACTGATCGATACGGGGGAGCCTGCTCTCCCTCGTTTCTCCTGGCTAATTGTTACGCCTCCTGCAATAATCTTTTGCCAAAATGTAAACTTCTCATTTTTTGTGATTGATGTCATGCTTTCGCCTTCATTGTTCTGTGTCGCGTGACGACACGGTGTCTGGAGTTGAAGTATGAAAATCAATTTTCCCCTGCTGGCCCTGGCGATTGGTGCATTTGGCATTGGCACCACTGAATTCTCCCCGATGGGATTGTTACCGGTCATCGCCCGGGGTGTGGATGTTTCTATTCCCGCCGCAGGGATGCTGATCAGTGCCTATGCCATCGGTGTGATGGTGGGGGCACCGCTGATGACGCTTCTCCTGTCGCATCGTGGCCGTCGTAATGCGCTGATCTTCCTGATGGCGATTTTTACCGTTGGTAACGTGCTGTCGGCCCTCGCGCCGGATTACACCACCCTGATGCTGTCCCGCATCCTCACCAGCCTGAACCACGGGGCCTTCTTTGGCCTGGGCTCAGTGGTGGCGGCAAGCGTGGTGCCTAAACATAAGCAGGCGAGCGCAGTGGCTACCATGTTTATGGGGCTGACGATTGCCAATATTGGCGGCGTCCCGGCTGCAACGTGGATGGGCGAAGTGATTGGCTGGCGGATGTCGTTCCTTGCGACTGCGGGGCTTGGCGTGGTGGCGATGATCGCGCTGTTCTTCTCGTTGCCGAAAGGCGGGGCGGGTGAAAAGCCGGAGGTGCGCAAAGAGCTGGCGGTGCTGATGCGCCCGCAGGTGCTGTCCGCGTTGCTGACCACGGTGCTGGGCGCCGGGGCAATGTTTACCCTCTATACCTATATTTCGCCGGTGCTGCACGACATCAACCAGGCGACCCCGGCCTTTGTCACTGCCATGCTGGTGCTGATCGGCGTTGGGTTCTCGCTGGGCAACTACCTGGGCGGCAAGCTGGCGGATAAGTCAGTGAATGGCACGCTGAAGGGCTTTTTACTGCTGCTGATCGTGATTATGCTGGCAATTCCCTGGCTGGCACGCAATGAGATCGGGGCGGCAATTGCGATGGTGGTGTGGGGGATGGCAACTTTCGCGGTGGTGCCGCCGCTGCAGATGCGCGTGATGCGTGTCGCCAGCGATGCGCCGGGGCTGTCGTCGTCAGTGAATATCGGTGCTTTCAATCTGGGCAATGCGCTCGGCGCGGCGGCAGGCGGGGCGGTGATCTCCAGCGGCATGGGGTACAGCTTTGTGCCTGTAATGGGGGCAATGATTGCCGCCCTGGGCCTAATTCTGGTGCTCGCATCCGGCAGAAATCAGCCGCAGCCGGTGGGTGCCACCGAGTAACAATAGTGCAGAAGGGCTCGCCCTTCTGCACTGCATTTATGCTGCGAAGTTCTTCGCGACAAATTCCCAGTTCACCAGCGCCCAGAAGTGCTCAAGGTAGTTCGGGCGCGCATTGCGGTAATCGATGTAGTACGCATGTTCCCACACGTCGACGGTCATCAGCGGCGTAGCGTTCGTGGTCAGCGGCGTTCCTGCATTGGACGTTGAGACGATTGCCAGCGTGCCATCCGCCTCTTTAACCAGCCAGGTCCAGCCTGCGCCAAAGTTCTTCACTGCTGCATCGGTAAACGCCGCTTTAAAGGCGGCGAAGCTGCCAAACGTAGAGGTGATGGCCGCAGCCAGTTCACCCGTTGGTTCGCCACCGGCATTGGGTGCCAGGCAGTGCCAGTAGAAGGTGTGGTTCCAGACCTGCGCGGCATTGTTAAACACGCCCCCTTCGGAGCCGCGCACGATCTCTTCGAGGGTTTTGCCCTCAAACGCGGTGCCAGCGATCAGGTTGTTCAGGTTGGTGACGTAGGTCTGGTGATGCTTACCGTAATGGTATTCCAGGGTTTCCACAGAAATGTGCGGGACCAGGGCGTCTTTTGCATACGGTAATGCAGGTAGTTCAAACGACATTGCTTCTCTCCTTATTATAGTGATCCATTCAATAACCATATTGAATGTGCGGGTAGAGTAGCAAAATGAAAGGTTAGACAAAAGAAGAACTTACCCTGCTGAAGAGCCAGCAGGGCAGGGGATTAACGAATGGTGTTGGCCTTCATCACGCGGCGTGCGCCAACGTAGTGACGCTGCCAGTAATCTTCGCTCAGGGAGGTGATCTGGATATCCTGGCCGCTGCGCGGGGACTGGATAAACTTGCCGTTGCCGACGTACACGCCGACGTGATCGGCCGTCCCGCGACCCTGGGTGCGGAAGAACACCAGATCGCCGCTTTCCAGTTCACCCCGGGTGACCGGGGACGCATCGCGCAGATGGTACATTTCGTTGGCGGTGCGCGGGATACGGAATTTCACCAGATCTTTATAGGCGTAATAGACCAGACCGCTGCAGTCAAAACCGGTACGCGGTGAGCTACCGCCCCAGCGATACGGTTTGCCAATCTGTCCCATTAATTTATTTAACGCTGTGCTTTGCGCTTTTTGCACCCGGACTTTATGCGCAGCGGCAATGGTTGTGGTCTTGCTGGTTTTAACGCACTGCTTTTTGTGTCCTTTGCGGGTCGTACACTTCTCTGTCACAACGCGCGAAGCCGTTTGCGTGGCTCGGGTGGCATTGTGGGGGGAATTTTTGTTTTTCTTGCTGGAGGCGGTTTGCGGTGTTTTCGCGAGGGTTTTCTTTGCGGTGCTCTTTTTGGTGGTGCTTTTTTTACTGGTGCTCTCTTTTTTAGTGGTTTTGCTGGTCGCGCTTTTTTTCTTGGGTTCGGTTACTTTCGCCAGATGCGTTTTATGCGTAGCCGAAGACCGCGCCTGCTCTGAGGCGTTAGCCAGCGGCGTGAAAGAGAGAGTCGAAAAAAGCAAAGCACAGAGCGTGATCGAGAATTTATTTATTCGCGCCACTGGGCAGTCCCCTGGTAATTGCTGGCATGAATAATGCCGGCAGGTGATTTACAAAACCTGTCGATTCTAATCTATAAAAAGCCCCGAGGTTAATAAACTTTTTGCACTTAAAACTGCGTTTTGTAATCGAGTGCAAAAAAAATAAACATCCTTTCGCTGGCCTGGTCATTCGCTGAGCAAAAATCAGGGCAGTACATATATAACATGTGTTATTAATGCATCTTTATGCGACGCGCGGTAAAATACGATACGTGACGAAAATGTTATTTTCCGTTGTCGGTCTGAGACGCTACAATGACAGTCGATTGCCGTAACAGAAGTTAAAGGAAGCAAGACATGAGCACTACTATTGAAAAAATTCAGCAACAAATCGCTGAAAACCCGATTCTCCTGTACATGAAAGGTTCTCCAAAGCTGCCAAGCTGCGGTTTCTCCGCACAAGCAGTTCAGGCGCTGTCCGCCTGTGGCGAACGTTTTGCTTACGTTGATATTCTGCAGAATCCGGATATCCGCGCTGAGCTGCCAAAATACGCTAACTGGCCAACCTTCCCACAGCTGTGGATTGACGGCGAACTGGTCGGCGGGTGCGACATCCTGATCGAAATGTATCAGCGCGGCGAACTGCAGCAGCTGATCAAAGAGACCGCAGCGAAATACAAATCTGAAGAGCCAGACGCAGAGTAATTTCTCGCGTCATGGACACAAAAAAGCGACCAAAAGGTCGCTTTTTTTATGCTTCAGGTTCCGCTTCCGGCAGCGGCCAGCCGCCGAGGCGTTTCCAGCGGTTAACAATCTCGCAAAATAGCTCGGAAGTGCGTTCGGTATCGTACAGGGCAGAGTGCGCCTGGGTGCCGTCAAAGGCGATGCCCGCCGTGATACAGGCTTTTGACAGCACCGTTTGCCCCAGCGCCAGTCCGCTTAATGCGGCGGTATCGAAGGTGACGAACGGGTGGAACGGGTTGCGCTTGAGCGAGGCGCGCTCGGCGGCGGCCATCATAAAGCTGTGATCGAACGTGGCATTGTGCGCCACCATGATCGCGCGATTGCAGTTCTGATCTTTCATGCCCTTGCGCACCATTTTGAAAATGGCATGCAGCGCGTCGTATTCGCTGACCGCCCCGCGCAGCGGGTTACTCGGGTCAATGCCGTTAAACGCCAGCGCCTCGGGCTGCAGATTAGCCCCCTCGAAAGGTTCGACGTGGAAATGCAGCGTGGAGTCCGGCAGCAAATTGCCCTGTTCATCCATTTTCAACGTGATGGCGGCAATTTCCAGCAGCGCATCGGTTTTGGCGTTAAATCCTGCGGTTTCAACATCAATCACAACAGGATAAAAACCACGAAAACGGTCGCACAGACCGGTAATTTGAGCGTTATCGGACATCTGGATCTCTTACAAGGGGAAAAAAGCAGAGCGCATTATGGCAAATTTTAGAACGGGATGCAGTAAAACAACGGGCGCATCGCGCGCCCTGAAGGATCAGTTACCCAGACCGCGACCGGCATCTTTGGCTTCAATCAGTTCGATTTTGTAACCGTCGGGATCTTCGACGAAGGCGATAACCGTGGTGCCGCCTTTAACCGGGCCCGCTTCACGGGTGACGTTGCCGCCGTTGCTGCGGATGCGCTCGCAGGCTTCAGCCGCGTTATCCACTTCAAGTGCGATGTGACCGTACGCAGTGCCCAGCTCGTAGCTATCAACATCCCAGTTATAGGTCAGTTCGATAACCGCTTCTTCGCTTTCCTGGCCGTAGCCAACAAACGCCAGTGAATATTTGTATTCCGGGTTTTCGCTGGTGCGCAGCAGGGTCATGCCCAGTACGTTGGTGTAAAACTCAATGGAACGTTGCAGGTCGCCAACGCGCAGCATGGTATGGAGTAAGCGCATAATATCCTCTTTGCTTTTATCATCTTGAACAGAAACGATGTTTTAGTATAGCGGCGAATCGTCGCCGCTATCAATGGAGGGACTATAAAGAAGGATAATCGGTATAACCTTCGGCACCACCGCCGTAGAAGCTTTCCGGGCGCTGTGGGTTCAGCTCGGTTTTACGCTCAAGACGCGCCACCAGATCCGGGTTGGCGATGTAGGCGCGGCCAAAGGCCACGGCATCGATCAACCCTTTGTTAATCAAGTCTTCGGCTTTTTCTGGCGTGTACGCGCCAGCACCGATGATCACGCCCGGGAAGCGGTCGCGGACTTTCTGACGGAAGGCATCAGAATACGGCTCGCCGCCTGCCCAGTCTGGCTCGGACATGTGCAGATACGCGATGCCGCGCTTCGCCAGTTCTGCAATCAGGTACAGGGCATCAGCTTCTTCGTTCGGACCGTTATCCACGTTCTGGAACGAACCGATTGGCGAGACGCGGATCCCGATGCGATCGGCACTCCACTCCTGAGAAACAGCATCCACCACTTCCAGCACCAGACGGGCACGATTCTCGATGCTACCGCCGTACTGATCGGTACGCTGATTAGAAGAAGGTGACAGGAACTGGTGCAGCAGGTAGCCGTGTGCCGAGTGCAGTTCGACGAGGTCGAAACCGGCTTCACGGGCGTTGGCGACCGCCTGGCGGAAATCGTTCACGATGCCCGGGATTTCGTTCAGCTCAAGGGCACGCGGCAGGGAGGTATCTGCCCGGGTCGCCTGACCGTTTTCATCACGCAGCGAAGTGCGGGTGCCCGCGCTCAGTGCGGAAGGGGCTACCGGCGCCTGACCACCCGGCTGCAGGCTGTTGTGCGAGATACGGCCGGTGTGCCACAGCTGGACCGCGATGCGACCCTCTTCAGCATGTACGCCCGCGGTAATTTTCTTCCACGCGGCGATCTGCTCCGGGCTGTGCAGGCCCGGTGCGCCAGCGTAGCCTTTGGCCTGGAAAGAAATCTGCGTGGCTTCCGAGATGATCAGACCTGAACTGACGCGCTGGCGATAGTATTCGCCCATCAGTGGGGTCGGAATATCACCCGGCTCGATGCTGCGCAGGCGGGTGAGAGGTGCCATGAAAACGCGGTTAGGTGCTTCGATTGCGCCCACTTTAAGGGGGGTAAATAATTTTTCGGCTGACATAGTGGCTCCTGAATAGACCGGTCGACTAGTAAATCGTTAAATAAAAACGCCTGTTATACGTCAGGCGTTGCAATGATGTGTTGCACATGAGCCAGCGCGCTTTCCAGCGGCAGCGAACTGCGGGACATTTTGGCCTGCAGATTCGCCCCCAGCCACAGGGAGTAAAGTACCTGTGCCTGCGCGAAGGATTCGCCGATAAAGACCAGTGACCTTTCAGCACGGCCTTTCTCCAGCGCTTGCGCCAGCAGGGCGATCACCTCGGTGGCGCCTTTATGCATTGCCGTGCGCATATCTTCTGACAGATCGCACACTTCGGCGGACAGTTTCACCGTCAGGCAACCGCTGATCAGGCCCTGCTGACTGAACTGGGTCAGCGCTTCCTGATAATAAGCCAGAACACGATCGCGATAATTCCCTTCACCGCTGGCGAAGTGGCTGGCAAGACGCTGATGGTAGCCAGCAAAGTGGCGCTCCAGCAGGGCCACGCCAAACGCCTCTTTCGAGCGAAAGTAGTGGTAAAACGATCCCTTCGGCACGTCGGCGGTTTTGAGCAGTTCGCTCAGCCCCATCCCGGTAAAGCCTCGGTGCATGCACAGACGCTCGCCGGTTGCCAGCAGGTGTTCGCGTGTATCGTGTTCAGTATGCTTATTCATGCGGACAATGTAATAGACCAGTCGGTCTAATGCAAGCGTTAAGTTCGACGACAGCGGGTGAGGAGATCCATTTGCGGCTGATAAACCGATGTCTGGATATTCATCATCCCCAGCACCGTGGCGAACAGATTGTCCTGCGATACCGCCTCTTTCCCGGCCTGGTCGCGTAGGCACTGTTCATTAACGCGGTAGTTTTGCTGATAGTCCGGCGACAGCCAGAATATAAACGGAATATGGGTCTGCTGCTCGGGTGCCAGCATATAAGGAGTGCCGTGCAGATAGAGACCGTTTTCCCCCAGCGATTCACCGTGGTCGGACAGGTAAATCAGCGCCGTGTTCATCGTGGATTGCCGGGCTTTCAGCATGTCGATGGTCTTACTCACCACGCTGTCGGTATACAAAATAGTGTTGTCATAGGTATTGAGCAGCGCCTGATGATCGCAGTCCTGGATCTGGTTGGTGTCGCAGGTGGGGGTAAAGCGGCGGTACTGCTCCGGGTAGCGCTGAAAATAAGCCGGACCGTGGCTGCCCATCAGGTGGATCACCAGCACGCTGTCCTGCTTCAGGCCGTCTAAGACGCTGTCCAGGTGCCAGAGATTGGCGTCGTCAATACAGGCGTTGTTTTTGCACAGCGCGTCCAGCTTCCACTGAGTCATGTCGGTATGCGGGATGCGATTGCAGGCACCTTTACAGCCACCGTCGTTATCCCGCCACAACAGATTGACTCCCGCGTGGGCCAGCACGTCCATTAACCCTTCCTGATGATGGGCCAGGTCGGCGTCATACTGTTTGCGCGGCATCCCCGAGAACATGCACGGCACCGAAACGGCCGTTTCTGTGCCACAGGAGGAGGCCTGCGGGAAGTTGATTACGTTCTGTTTTTTCAGTTCAGGATTGGTTTCGCGTTCGTAGCCGTTCAGGGAGTAGTTTTGCGCCCGGGAGGCTTCGCCGACAACCAGCACCAGCACGGTTTTTTTCTGCTGTGCCAGCACCATCGGACCTTTATGCGCATCTTCGCCCAACCGGATTAAGGTCTGATCGCCCGCAAACCAGCGTGCCTTGCTGTATTTTGCGATGGCGCTGACGTAGTTCGCCGGGGTCACCATTTTGACGATGCCTTTATTGTTGCGGAACAACGAGGCGTAGTCCTTATAAAACACCGAAGCGACCAGAATGATGATTAACAGGCTGGCGAGGATCGTCGCCAGACGCATCAGCAGCGTTTGCCAGACTTTACCGGGCTGAATGCGGATCATGGCCAGCACCGCCGAAGGGACCAGACCAGCAACCGCCAGCCACAGCAGCAACTGCGGGGTGACCAGCGCGGTGGCTTCCTGGGAGTTGGTTTCGAAGACGTTGACCATCATATTCTGGTCAATCACCGCCCCGTAAGTGAACATAAAATAGGTCGCCCCCGCACAGCCAAGGGTCAGCAGTACCAGCAGCGGTTTACGGATCAGGGGAATATTCAGAATGCTGAATACCATCACCCAGCCGCAAAACAGCACCAGTGGCACCGTCAGGGCAAAAATAAAATCATGTAGCCGTGACGGGGCGATCACCGCCCAGCTGCGTTGGATAAACAGGGCGTTTAACAACGTAAATAACAGGGCGCACCCCAGAGTGAATTTTATATCGTTACACTGTAACTTTTTAATTGACTGCATCATCATCCGAACCATTCATTGCTTTGATGACGCGAGTATAGGGAGCGAAGATTAGTGAAACCTTAATGTGTATTTCTGTGGTTGACGTCTTGCGTTAGCCCGGCTTAAGGTCTTCACTTTACTGTAATCATGGGGAGCGGGGAGGTGGGTGTGGCTGAACAACTGGAGTTCTTTCCCGTCCAGAGCCCGTGCCGGGGTATTTGCCAGTCGGATGAGCGGGGCTTTTGTCGCGGCTGTATGCGCAGCCGGGAGGAGCGTTTTAACTGGCAAGCCATGAGCGATCCGCAGAAACAGGAGATCCTGCGCCTGTGTCGCCAGCGTCTGCTGCGCAAAATGCGCGCAAACAGAGCCTCCGAAACCGAAGAACCGCAGCAACCCTCACTGTTTTAGCCCCGTAATTGCGTATACTCACCCCAGTCTTTTTTTGAGGAAATTGCTATGGTTCAGCGTATTACCCTTGCCCCACAGGGCCCGGAATTCTCCCGTTTTGTGATGGGCTACTGGCGTCTGATGGACTGGAATATGTCCGCTCAGCAGCTGGCGAGCTTTATTGAAGCGCATCTGGATCTGGGGATCACTACCGTCGATCACGCCGATATTTACGGCGGCTACCAGTGTGAAGCGGCCTTTGGCGAAGCGATGAAGCTGGCACCAGCGCTGCGTCAGCGCATGGAGATCGTCACCAAATGCGGCATTGCCACCACCGCAAAAACTGAGCATGCCCTCGGCCATTACATCACCGATCGTGACCATATCATTCAGAGCGCCGAGCAGTCGCTGACCCATCTGGCAACGGATCATATCGACCTGCTGCTGATCCATCGCCCGGATCCGCTGATGGATGCCGACGAGGTCGCCGAAGCGTTCCTCGCCCTGCACCAGAGCGGCAAAGTGCGCCATTTCGGCGTGTCTAACTTTACCCCGGCCCAGTTTGCACTGCTGCAGTCGCGCCTGCCGTTTACTCTGGCTACCAATCAGGTTGAAATTTCCCCGGTGTACCAGCCGCTGCTGCTGGATGGCACGCTTGATCAGCTGCAACAGCTACGCATTCGCCCAATGGCCTGGTCCTGCCTCGGCGGTGGTCGCCTGTTCAATGACGACTCCTTCCAGCCGCTGCGCGATGAGCTGGCCCAGGTGGCGCAGGAGCTGAATGCAGAAAGCATCGAGCAGGTGGTGTATGCGTGGATCCTGCGTCTGCCGTCGAAGCCGCTGCCGATTATTGGCTCCGGTAAAATCGAGCGCGTGCGCTCCGCCCTGGCGGCAGAACAGCTTCAGATGACACGCCAGCAGTGGTTCCGCATTCGTAAAGCCGCGCTGGGTTACGACGTACCGTAATTCTGCATTCAATTGACTTCCCGGTGAAATCGTTGCCCCTGGTATAAGCTTAAGGGGCAAATATTAACCGAAGGAGGTCATATGAAGCGTTTTACTCTGGCGATGTTGACGTTGATGGTGTGCGCAGGTGCGCAGGCTGCCAGCGACGAAGTTGAGATGAACCTCGTCACCTCTCAGGGGGTAGGCCAGTCGGTCGGGACGGTGAAAATCACCGAAACGGATAAGGGACTGGAGTTCGCCCCCAATCTTAAAGCCCTTCCTCCGGGCGAACACGGTTTCCACGTCCACGCGAAAGGTTCCTGCGAACCCGCCATGAAAGAGGGCAAGCCTTCTGCTGCCGAATCGGCGGGCGGGCATCTCGATCCGCACAGCAGCGGCAAGCATGAAGGCCCGGACGGCATGGGACATCTTGGCGATCTGCCGGTGCTGGTCGTCAATAACGACGGTAAAGCCACCGATCCCGTTGTCGCGCCACGCCTTAAAAAGCTGGATGAGGTGAAGGGCAAAGCGCTGATGATCCACGTCGGGGGCGATAATATGTCCGATCAACCCAAACCGCTTGGCGGTGGCGGGGCCCGCTACGCCTGCGGGGTGATTTGATCGCTGAGGGTGCCCGGCGCGGGCGCCTGCTCCAGCTGGGACAGGGAACAGTGCAGCCGCCAGATAAGCGCGGCCAGATCCTGCGCCGCAGGCTGGGGATGGTGCCCGAGGGTGTCACAGATCCGTTTTAATTCATCAAGGGTGGCGGCCAGCGGACGTTGCTGCACGCCGCGCTCGCTCATAATGTCGCGCAGGAGTGAAACTGCCACGTCGCGCACCTGCGCCAGCGGATCGGAGCGGGTTTCCCACCCGCGCAGCTGCCAGACCACGTGACTGCAGTTCAGCAGCACCACGCCCCAGCGCAGCAGCCAGCGGCGTGAGAGCGCGTCCTGGCTGGTGTTCAGTTGGCTGACGTGATGGTACACCAGTGATTCATACCCATTTTCACTTAGCCGCGGTCGGCGGCTGAGCTGATCGACAAAACCGCGACGCAGCTCCTTAATGTGGCGGCGGCTTTTGCGCGCATCCGATCCCGGTCGTAGTACTGCGAACGCCAGCCAGGTTAACCCCACGCCGAGGATCTTCGCCAGATTGTCATTCAGGAAATCGGCAAAGTCATACACGGGTGGATTGGTGACTGAAATAAACGAACCCATAAACACAATCAGCTGCCCCCACAGGCCGGCCTGGCGAGGGATTTGCAGCTTCATCAGCTGCATAGTGGTGAGCAGCGGGAACAGAAACAGCAGGAACAGCCACAGATCCGATATCTGTACCATCAGGCCAAATTTGAAGACAAAACTGAACAGCGAGAGCAGGACGAGGGTGCGCAACAGCAGCGTCAGCGAATTAAACGGCGCTGGCGAAACGGAGTAGAGCACGCTACTGATCGCCGCCAGCGTCAGTGCCGCCGAGCCTGATTCCCACTGGGTGGAAATGCTCCAGGCGCCCACCAGGCACAGCGCGCAGAAGGTGCGAAAGCCGCTCCATAAGGCTTCAAGGTTGTCCGTGCGACGCGCCAGCGCCGGGCTGTGCGGAACCCTAAACTCGGTTACCGGGGTGGCGGTCTCAACCGCTGCTATCCAGCGGCTGCTCTGCAGATACAGGCGGCTGAAATAGCGTAACCGCTGCCAGACGGCGCGATGGCGGTAATCGCCCCCTGCTGCGGGCTTCAGCGGGGCGATAATACGCGCCACGGTATAAACATCGGTGTCGGGTCGTGCGAGCGCAGCCAGCAGCTGGTCGATAATCTCCCGTGTGTGCGCGGGGGGATCGGGCCAGTTCAGTAGCATCCGGCGTAAGCTGGAGATAGCGCTGGTCATCCGCAGCTGCTGGTGAAGGAGATAATTCAGCAGAGCATTTTGCCGCCGAAAGCGGTAGTGGCTCCAGAAGGCCTGAATGCGCAGCAGGTTCATGGTCAGGATTTGGGCGATCACTTTCTCATGGGCCTGGCGAATCGTATCGTTGCTGTCGGGCTGCCACAGCAGGCTGGCATGTTCCAGCAGTCGGGCGTGCATGCTCTTAAGAGCACCGATCAGGGCGGTGCCATCCGAAGTGCTGGGCAGGATCATCATCATCACCCCGCCGCTGAGTATCCCGATAATGACCTCGCAGACGCGGGCCTGAGCAATATCCCACAGCTGGGTGATATCCAGAATATTGACCACCGGAAAGGCAATGATTGCGGCAGTGTAACCCGCCAGCTGAAAGGCATAGGCGACGTTATTGGTAAAGTGGGCGCAGGCCCAGGTACAGACCCCGAGCCACGCCGCCATGCTGAACAAAAACAGCCACGGATCGTTCAGGGTATGCCCGGCGATAATCAGCGCCGCGGTGGCCCCCAGCAAGCTGCCCACCACGCGGCCCAGGCTTTTACTGATCACCCCGCCAACCGTCGGGAAGCTGACCACCGCTGCAGAGGTCATCGCCCAGTAGGGTTCATCCAGATTCAGGCAATAAGCGACGGTCAGCGCCAGGCACATCGCGATCCCGTTGCGCAGGGCATAGCGCCACTGGGCAGAGGTTGCCTTTATCCACGGCAGGTTACGCCAGGAAAAAGCGGACACCTTCACGGCAGGGTCCCGATCGCCACGCTACAGGTGGTGCCGGAGACCAGGGTCAGATCCGCCGGAAGCTGGTCAAAGGTGATGCGTACCGGAATGCGCTGCGCCAGCCGCACCCACGGGATAGTCGGCTTCACGTCGGGCACCAGCCCTGAATCGGTCTCCACGCTCTGATCGTAGATGGCGCGCCCGATGCTGGAGACGTGACCCTGTAACGTTACCGAGCCGCTGTAGAGGGTAATCTGGGCAGGCGCACCCTCGCGGATGTGGCGCAGTTTAGTCTCTTCAAAATAGCCGACCACGTAAAATGAGTGGCTGTCTACCAGCGCAAACAGCGGCTGCCCGGTGGTGGCGTAATCGCCCACCCGGGTAGAAAGATTTGTTACCCAGCCGTCAACCGGGGCTTTGACCACGGTCTGCGTCAGCTGCCACTGGGCCTGCTTGAGCGCCGCTTCGGCCACCTCTACGCTGGCCTGCATCGCCTGGACGTTGATATTGGCCGTATCCATATCTTCGGCGGAGATATAGTTTCGCGACAGATGACGACGGCGGTTGGCTTCGTTATCGGCTTTGGCCAGATCGGTCCGGGCTTTCGCCAGCTGCGCTTCGGCATTCAGCACCGCGATGTGCCAGGGGGTTTCATCAATATGAAACAGCACCTCACCGGCATGGACAAACTGGTTATCTTTAATCTTAAGGGTCGTAATGGTGCCGGAAACCTGCGGCGTGATGCTGACCTGCTCGGCGCGCACTTTGCCATCCCGGGTCCATGGGGATTGCATATAATAATTCCACAGCCACCAACCGGCGATGAGCGCCAGCGCAACAACCAACAGCGATGAGAAATATTTCAGGGTTTTCATACAAGAGTCACCAGACAATTAACACAACAAGGCCCAGGCAGACCGCAAGAACAAACAGCGAGAGATCCATCAGCATGGGATGCCAGATTTCACCGGAATACATCCAGTCGCGCAGCAGACGGTGGGTGACCAGCCAGAGAATAAAACCCAGCATCACCGCCTTAAATAAAGGGGGAAAGTAAACAGAGGCACCGACAATCAAGTCCTGAAGCGGTAACCCGGTGGCGTTAAACGTAAACTTCACGAGCCGGTTCCTTTGCAAAGGGGAAGTGGCCTCAGCGGCCCGCCATAACGCACCAGGGCGTCACAATTCAGTGTAAATCAAAAGAGTCTTGTTGGATGAATGCAGTATTGCATTTGTTTTGGCAATATAAATGCTGCAAACTATTCTAAAATCAGTATAATAACTTAGCAAGCTAATTATAAGGAGATGAAATTGGAATCGCCATTAGGTTCTGATCTGGCAAGGTTAGTACGCGTGTGGCGTGCTCTGATTGACCATCGCCTGAAACCTCTGGAATTGACACAGACGCATTGGGTTACGCTGCATAATATTCATCAGCTGCCGCCCGACCAGTCGCAGATCCAACTGGCTAAAGCGATAGGCATTGAGCAGCCATCCCTGGTTCGTACACTCGATCAACTGGAAGATAAGGGACTGATTTCTCGACAGACCTGTGCCAGCGATCGTCGTGCTAAGCGAATTAAACTGACTGAAAAAGCCACCCCCATTATTACCGAGATGGAAATGGTAATCAGTAAAACGCGCGGTGAGATCCTCTCCGGAATATCGCCCGCTGAACTGGAACTGCTGATCTCGCTGGTGGCCCGGCTTGAGCACAATATTAACGAGCTCCATTCTCGCGACTGACCCTAAAAAAGCCTTGCATACGCAAGGCTTTTTCTTGTCACTGACCTGCCCGGATATTAGCGTGGGGAAACGGTCACCTGGCTACCGTTGCTGGCTAACACAACGCGCTGACCTGCAGCGAACTGGGTGTTACCCTGCTTCTGCACCACCATGATGGTGCTGCCGTCATCCTTACGAATTTCTAACTCTACACCCTGAGTTTTGTTCATCGCGCCCTGCACACCCTGGCCCGCAACGCCACCGGCTACTGCGCCAGCTGCGGTCGCCAGAGAGCGGCCTGTGCCGCCACCGACGGTGTTACCGAGGAAACCACCCAGCACTGCACCGCCAATCGCACCGATAACGTTAGCGTCATCGCCACCCTGAATTTGTACCGGGCGAGTATGAACAATGGTGCCATAAGTCACATTCTGAACTTGTTTGGCTTCAGAAGCGCTGTAGACATCCCCGGACATAGAGCTGCTATTAACACAACCAGCCAGAGTAAAACCAATCATCGACACGGCCAGTACACGTAAAATCATTTGAATCTCCTGTTCACCAAATAAACGCGATGCGCTCCGTATGGCTAAATTATATGGCATCGGGTGCCATAGATCCTATCTTCGCTTAAACATTAAGAGAATTGTACTTGATTCTGACTTAACCAGAGATAAACAGGCGTTGACCTGGCGCAAAAGTGCCATGCGGAATATTCCTGGAATGCGCGTAAGTGTCAGGTATTGTTAAAAAGTATATGTCCGCCATAGCATTGATTACGCGTTTATGGTGGAGTGTGCCCACAGCCCAGGCGGATTAAGGAAAGCATATGAAATCGGGTCGCTATATTGGCGTAATGTCAGGTACCAGTCTTGACGGCGTGGATGTCGTCCTTGCGGCAATAGACGAGAACATGGTCGCACAGCAGGCCAGCCTGAGCTGGCCCATTCCGCCGGAAATCAAGCACGCGATCCTCAACATCTGCCAGGGGCAGCAGCTGACGCTGTCGCAGCTGGGCCAGCTCGACACCCAACTGGGACGCTTGTTCGGCGATGCCGTGCAGGCGCTGATGAATCAGGAAAATCTGCGTCCTCAGGACGTGGTCGCCATCGGCTGTCACGGGCAAACCGTCTGGCATGAGCCGGGCAGCGATTATCCCCATACGCTGCAAATTGGCGACAATAATCAGATCGTGGCGAAAACGGGCGTAACCGTCGTCGGTGATTTTCGTCGTCGGGATATGGCTCTGGGTGGGCAGGGCGCACCGCTGGTGCCGGCCTTTCATCATGCGCTGCTCGCGCATCCCCACGAGCGCCGGATGGTGTTGAACATTGGCGGGATTGCCAACCTGTCGCTATTGATCCCTGACCAGCCGGTACGCGGGTTCGATACCGGACCGGGCAATATGCTGATGGATGCCTGGATCTGGCGTCAGATGGGCAAAGGCTACGATAAAGACGCCAACTGGGCCTGCAGCGGTAAAGTCATCATCCCGCTGCTGCAGAACATGCTGCTCGATCCCTATTTTGCGGCACCGGCGCCAAAAAGCACCGGACGCGAGTACTTTAACTACGGCTGGCTGGAGCGTCATCTGGCTCGCTTCCCGGGCCTGGCGCCGCAGGATGTGCAGGCCACGCTTGCCGAACTCACCGCCGTGTCGATTGCTGAACAAGTGCTGTTAAGCGGCGGCTGCGTGCGGCTGCTGGTGTGCGGCGGCGGCAGCCGTAATCCGCTGCTGATGGCGCGTCTTGCGGGCCTGCTGCCGGGCACGGAAGTGACCACCACCGATCGGGTGGGGATCAGCGGCGATGACATGGAAGCCCTGGCGTTTGCCTGGTTGGCCTGGCGCACGGTGGCGGGGCTGCCGGGTAATTTACCGTCGGTGACCGGCGCGCGTGAAGCCAGCGTGTTAGGTGCTGTTTTTCCAGCCAATCCGCGACAAAATCAGAGTTAACCGAATTTCACCTACGGATGCGAAGGGTAAACTAACAGGAAACGGGAGGGCGGCGTTGCCCTCCGGGACCAGGATAGTCTTCGGAACACACCCATGAAAAAACTGCTTCTTGTTTTAACCCCTTTTCTGCTGGCGGGTTGTAGCGTTTACAACCAGTTTGTTGAGCGTATGCAAACCGACACGCTGGCCTACCAGTGCGAAGAAAAGCCGCTCACCGTTAAGCTCAATAATCCGCGCCAGGAAGTCAGCTTCGTTTATGACAACAAGCTGCTGACGCTGAAGCAGGGAATGTCCGCCTCGGGCACCCGCTACTCTGACGGTGTGTACGTGTTCTGGTCGAAAGGCGACAGCGCCACGGTCTACAAACGCGACCGCAGCGTGCTGAACAATTGTCAGATCCAAAATCCGAAGCGTTGAGATTTTGCAGGGGGCGGCGCACAATAGCGCCACCCGATCACAACCTCAGTTAACGCCATGTCTGATAACGACGAATTGCAGCAAATTGCGCATCTGCGCCGCGAATACACCAAAGGCGGCCTGCGTCGCCAGGATCTCCCCGCCGAGCCGCTGGTGCTGTTTGAACGCTGGCTAAAACAGGCCTGTGAGGCCCGCCTTGCCGATCCCACCGCGATGGTGGTGGCGACCGTCGACGAGCACGGTCAACCCTATCAGCGCATCGTGTTGCTCAAGCATTACGATGAAAAAGGTCTGGTGTTCTATACCAACCTTGGCAGCCGTAAAGCGCACCACCTCGAAAACAACCCGCGTATCAGCCTGCTGTTCCCGTGGCATATGCTGGAGCGTCAGGTGATGGTCACCGGCACCGTCGAGCGTCTCTCCACGCTGGACGTGCTGAAATATTTCCACTCCCGCCCGCGTGACAGCCAGATTGGCGCCTGGGTTTCTAAACAGTCGAGCCGCATCTCGGCCCGTGGCGTGCTGGAAAGCAAATTCCTCGAACTGAAACAGAAATTCCAGCAGGGTGAAGTGCCGCTGCCGAGCTTCTGGGGCGGATTCCGCGTACCCATCCAGCAAATGGAGTTCTGGCAGGGCGGAGAACATCGTCTGCACGATCGTTTTTTGTACCAGCGCGATAACGACGCGTGGAAAATCGATCGACTGGCACCTTAATCCCCGAAATTTGTTCGCTTAAGCGCTGGTACAACCGGTGTCAGCGCTTTATTCTATGTACCTTTCGCGTCTGGCGAAAAGTCGTGTACCGGCAAAGGTGCAGTCGTTTTATACATGGAGAATTTGATGGCAAGCAGTAACTTGATTAAACAATTGCAAGAGCGGGGCCTCGTGGCTCAGGTGACGGACGAGGAAGCGTTAGCAGAGCGACTGGCGCAAGGCCCGATCGCCCTCTATTGCGGCTTCGATCCTACCGCCGACAGCTTGCATTTGGGGCATCTGGTTCCTTTGTTATGCCTGAAACGCTTCCAGCTGGCAGGCCATACGCCTGTAGCACTGGTCGGCGGCGCAACGGGTCTGATTGGCGACCCAAGCTTTAAAGCCGCTGAGCGTAAACTGAATACGGCAGACACCGTGCAGGAGTGGGTGGATAAAATCCGCAAACAAGTTGCCCCGTTCCTCGACTTCGACTGTGGTGCAAACTCGGCGATTGCGGCCAATAACTACGACTGGTTTGGCGGCATGAACGTGCTGACCTTCCTGCGTGATATCGGCAAGCACTTCTCTGTTAACCAGATGATCAACAAAGAAGCGGTGAAGCAGCGTCTGAACCGTGACGACCAGGGGATCTCGTTCACCGAGTTCTCCTATAACCTGCTGCAGGGTTATGACTTTGCCTGTCTGAATAACCTGCACGGTGTGGCGCTGCAGATTGGCGGCTCCGATCAGTGGGGTAACATCACCTCCGGTATCGATCTGACCCGTCGCCTGCATCAGAACCAGGTCTTCGGTCTGACGGTTCCCCTGATCACCAAATCTGACGGCACCAAATTCGGTAAAACCGAAGGCGGCGCGGTCTGGCTCGATCCAAAGAAAACCAGCCCGTATAAGTTCTACCAGTTCTGGATCAACACCGCCGACGCCGACGTGTATCGCTTCCTGAAGTTCTTCACCTTTATGGATCTGGAAGAGATTAATGCCCTGGAAGAAGAAGACAAGACCAGCGGTAAAGCGCCGCGCGCGCAGTATGTGCTGGCGGAGCAGGTTACCCGTCTGGTTCACGGTGAAGAGGGGCTGGTGGCCGCGAAGCGTATCACCGCCAGCCTGTTTAACGGCACCCTGAGCGATCTGAGCGAAGCGGACTTCGAACAGCTGGCGCAGGATGGTGTGCCAATGGTTGAGATGGAGAAAGGCGCAGACCTGATGCAGGCGCTGGTCGACTCCGAGCTGCAGCCGTCCCGCGGTCAGGCGCGTAAAACCATCGCCTCGAACGCCATCACCATCAACGGTGAAAAACAGTCCAACGAGGAATATACCTTTGTGGACAGCGATCGTCTGTATGGTCGTTACACCTTACTGCGTCGCGGCAAAAAGAATTACTGTCTGGTTTGCTGGAAGTCAGCATAAAAACAACAGGGGCGTGGGAAACCACGCCCCTTTATTTTTTCAGGGTTGTGGTAAGAAAATGAAGAATATCCTCGCCATCCAGTCCCACGTCGTTTTTGGGCATGCTGGCAACAGCGCCGCTGAATTTCCGATGCGTCGTCTTGGGGCCAACGTCTGGCCGTTAAACACCGTTCAGTTTTCCAACCATACGCAATACGGTAAATGGACCGGCTGCGTGATGCCGCCTGCGCACCTGACCGACATCGTGCAAGGCATTGCTGATATCGACAAGCTGAAGACCTGTGACGCCGTCCTGAGCGGCTATCTGGGCTCGGCAGAGCAGGGCGAGCATATTCTCGGCATCGTGCGTCAGGTGAAGGCGGCTAACCCGGCAGCAAAATACTTCTGCGATCCGGTGATGGGTCATCCAGAAAAAGGCTGCATCGTGGCGCCTGGCGTCGCGGAGTTTCACGTGCGTCATGCATTACCGGCCAGCGATATCATCGCCCCGAACCTGATCGAGCTGGAAATCCTCTGCGAACACGCCGTCAACAGCGTGGATGAGGCGGTTGCCGCCTCCCGGGAACTGATTGCCCAGGGCCCTGAAATCGTGCTGGTGAAGCATCTGGCGCGCGCCGGGTTAAGCCTGGATCGCTTTGAGATGCTGCTGGTGACCAAAGATGAAGCCTGGCATATCAGCCGTCCGCTGGTGGATTTTGGGATTCGTCAGCCGGTGGGCGTGGGTGATGTGACCAGCGGCCTGCTGCTGGTGAAGCTGCTGCAGGGGGCAACGGTGCGTGATGCGCTGGAGCACGTCACGGCGGCGGTGTACGAGATTATGATCGCCACGAAGAATATGCAGGAGTATGAGCTGCAGGTGGTGGCGGCGCAGGATCGTATCGCGAAGCCAGAGCATCTGTTTAGCGCGACACAGCTTTGACATCATTGCCCGGCAGGCAACGCGCCGCCGGGCAACAAACAACGTCCTTACTTCAACCCTTCCGCTTCCAGCGCCGCAGCCACGTCCGGACGTTCCGCCATCCGCGCCATGTAGGCGTCGATGTGGCCCAATCCTTCCATGTTCAGTTTCACTGCCCGCGCCCAGCGCAGGACGGTAAAGAGATACGCATCGGCAATCGTGAAGCGCTGACCGCAAATCCACTGATCGTCTTTCAACTGGTCATTCACGTACTGCAGTTTTTTCTCCAGTAGTGCACGAACGGTCGGTTTGTACTCTTCCGGGGTATCCGGGCGGAACAGCGGCGTAAAGCCTTTGTGCAGCTCGGTAGCGATGAAGTTCATCCACTCAAGGGTCTTGTAGCGCGCGATGCTGCCGGTGGGTGCCAGCAGCTGGCGATCGGCCACGCCATCCGCCAGGTATTGCATAATCGCCACCCCTTCGGTCAGCAGCGTACCGTCTTCCAGAAGCAGTGCCGGAACCTGACCTTTTGGATTCACCGCAAAGAAATCGTCGCCGTTTTCCAGCTTTTTCTTCATCAGGTCAACGCTGCTAAGGGTGAAGTCTTTCCCGCTTTCACGCAACGTAATATGACAGGCAAGAGAGCAGGCGCCTGGTTTGTAGAACAGTTTCATCGGTCACTCCTGTTGGCTAGGTTTACTGTATGGTAGTGCTCAGCGGAATAAAAAAAAAGCCGCTAACACACAGTTAGCGGCTTCTGTTCAGTCGTTTCCCGATGACATTACGCGGTAGCGGTGGTCGTCGCTTTGGCGGTGCTGTCGTCGTCCTGAGTCATACGGTTCAGCTTCGGTGCTGTCAGCATCATCAGCAAGGCGATAACCGCAGTGGCAATACCAATCTGCAGGAACACGTCGCCGTAAACATGCAGGGAAACCAGCGGGTCAGTCACGTCTGATGGCACGGCCATCAGGTTAGCAATCTTACCAGCGATCAGTGCAGCACCGGCGGTTGTCAGGAACCAGCTACCCATGATGAAGCCCATCAGGCGCTGTGGAACCAGCTGTGCAACCATGGCCAGGCCCAGACCGGAGATCATCAGCTCACCGATAGACTGCAGGGCGTAGCTCAGGATCAGCCAGTTAACGGAAACAATGCCCGCGTCGCTGGCGAATTTCGCACCCAGTGGCAGCACCAGGAAGGCGCCAGAGCACAGTACCATACCGACGGCGAACTTGTGCGGCATCGGCAGACGGTCGCCCATCTTGTTATAGATAGCGGCCAGAATCGGGCTACCAATCATGATCCAGAACGGGTTCAGTGCCTGGAACTGCTCAGGTTCGAACGCGATACCCAGAATAGAGTGCTCAACGTTACGGATCGCAAAGAAGTTCAGCGAGGTTGGCATCTGGCTGTACAGGACGAAGAAGCAAATCGCTTCCAGCATCAGGATGAACGCGACAATCATCTTACGGCGCGCAGCACCCTGCATCGCAAACGCTTCTTTAGCAAAGATAGCGATGATACCCAGTGCCACAACGCCCAGCACCGCACGTGCGATGCCCTGGTTGTGCAGCAGCCAGGTGGCAACAGCAACCAGAATCACTACGCCGACGATAGTTGCCAGCAGTTTGCCCATCTGTACCGGTGCAAAGTCAGGTTTTGAACCGTAGTCCTTCACCCAGCTGCGGCAGAACAGGAAGTTCACAACGGTGATCAGCATCCCGACGAAGCTCAGGGCAAACGCCACGCTCCAGCCGAATTTAGCGGCCAGCCACGGGGTTGCCAGCATCGAGAAGAAGGAACCGATGTTGATGGACATGTAGTACATGGTAAATGCACCGTCCAGACGCGGATCATCTTTGTTATAGCAGGTAGAAAGCAGGGAAGACGGGTTCGCTTTGAACAGGCCGTTACCCACTGCGATGGTCGCCATACCCATGTAAACCACACCGGCATCGTGACCAGACCAGGCAACCAGACCGTAACCGATAGCCAGTACGATGGCACCGAGTAAAATGACACGTTTGGTCCCGAGGACTTTATCACCCAGCCAGCCGCCGACTGCGACCAGACCGTATACCAGGGCACTAAAAGAAGAAAACAGCGTGATGGAATCTGCTTCGGACATACCCAGTTGTTTTACTAGGTAAACTGCCATGATCCCCTGCAGACCGTAGTAACCAAAACGCTCCCACAGCTCGATAGAGAAAATGAGATAGAACGATTTTGGCTGTTTAAAAGCGTTGAGACTTACGCTTTCTTCTGCTGGTTTTTTGTTTGCAATAGACACATATACCTCTTTTTTTACATCCCATATTAAGGGGGTGTTCACAGCGTGATGACCGTAGTCCATCCGCTTTATAGTTATAGTGGGAGGGGAAACGGCGGTTAATGTTCACTATCCTGACCCGTCTGGCAAGATGTTTGTAATACACTGTTACATTTAACCTGGCCGCTATAATTAACCGGAAACATAAATGTTATTCAGCGTTAAATTTCAGTCAGCCTGATTTGCTGGTTTTTTTCACTATGCAATTGGCTGATTAGTGGGCGGGTGGCGATATGTTCTGCTGTTAAAGGTAATAAGCAGTGATATGGGCCATAATCTGAAAGTTATCTGGTCAGATATGTGGTGTTACAGGGCTGGGTTCTTGTTGATGTAAGGAGTTATCGCGATTTTATACACAAAAATGCAACATCGCGTTATCAGGGTGATCGCGATCACATGCTCATAGAAATTTTAGCTGTTAAAAAAACAATTAACCTGTTTGAACGTTATATAACCGAACAATGACCGGCCCATGCGGAAAGGTGAAGCAGGATCACGTGAGAAATTGCGCGCAGACAGGGGTAACTCTGCAGGATTAAAAAAACCGTCGGATGACGGTTTCAGATATCGACTTTCTCTTTGAATTCACATAAATCTTCGATAAGGCAGGAGCCACAGCGCGGCTTACGTGCGATGCAGGTATAGCGACCGTGCAGGATCAGCCAGTGATGACAGTCGACCTTAAATTCCGCCGGGACCACTTTCAGCAGTTTCTCTTCCACCTGCTCGACGTTTTTGCCCGGGGCAAAGTGAGTCCGATTACAGACGCGGAAGATGTGGGTATCGACCGCAATTGTTGGCCAGCCAAATGCGGTATTCAACACCACGTTGGCGGTCTTGCGTCCGACGCCGGGCAGGGCTTCCAGCGCCGCCCTGTCTTCCGGCACCTCGCCACCGTGCAGCTCCAGCAGCATGCGGCAGGTTTTGATCACGTTCTCGGCTTTGCTGTTAAACAGGCCGATGGTCTTGATGTAAGCTTTCACCCCGTCAACGCCCAACTCCAGCATCGCCTGCGGCGTGTTGGCCACCGGGTAAAGTTTGGCGGTGGCTTTGTTCACGCTCACGTCGGTAGCCTGAGCAGAAAGCAGGACCGCAATCAGCAGCTCAAACGGAGAGCTAAAGTTCAGCTCTGTGGTCGGGTGCGGATTGTTATCCCGCAGGCGCTGTAAAATCGCTAACCGTTTCTCTTTATTCATGAAGCCTTCTCGGGGATCCCTTCCTCAATGCTGCGTGCGGCAGCCCGGCGTTTACGTTTCTCATCAATCAGGTACTTTACTGCCAGCATCATGCCAAGGCCAATAAAGGCGCCAGGGGGTAGCATCGCCAGCAGGAATGGGGTGTCGGTGTGGAACACCTCGATGCGCAGGACTTTCGCCCAGCCGCCCAGCAGTGCGTCTGCGCCGTCGAACAGGGTGCCATTGCCGAGGATTTCACGCATTGATCCCAGCACGAACATCGCACAGGTCGCCCCCATTCCGATAGCAAAGCCATCGAGGGCGGAGATCAGCGGATCGTTCTTCACCGCAAAAGCTTCAGCACGCCCGACCACGATACAGTTGGTCACGATCAGCGGGATAAAAATCCCCAGCGACTGATACAGACCAAAGGCGTAGGCGTTAATCAGCATCTGCACGACGCTCACCACCGAGGCGATGATCATCACGTAGATGGGAATACGGATCTCAGACGGCGTCCAGCGACGCAGGGCCGAAATAGACAGGTTGGTCAGGGTCAGCACCAGCGTGGTTGCCAGCCCCAGACCCAGGGCATTGGTGGCGGTCGAGGTGACGGCCAGCAGCGGACACATCCCCAGCAGCTGCACCAGCGCAGAGTTGTTTTTCCACAGACCCTGGACGATAACCTCTTTAACCTGGCTCATGATTACTCCTCACAGGCGGGCAGATTGTTAAGCTGCACGGGCAGCGTTTGCGCGTAGACACCCGCGCGTTTGACGGCATTCACCACTGCGCGTGGGGTGATGGTTGCACCGGTAAACTGGTCGAATTCGCCACCATCTTTCTTGACCGCAAACGCGGTATCGTCGCTGCCGTGGATAACTTTACCGGCAAAATGCAAAATCCAGTCGCTCAGGCGCGTTTCAATTTTATCACCAAGTCCTGGGGTTTCGTGATGTTCGGTGACGCGCGTGCCTAGCACGGTGCCGCTGAAATCGGTCCCGACCAGCAGTTGGATGGCACCGGAATAGCCGTCAGGTGCAGTCGCTTCCATTACCGCGCCGACCGGGGTATCGCCTTTACGGGCGATAAAAATACGGTGTTGTCCTTTGCCAAGCGGGGCAGCCTGCGCGATAAAGCAGCTTTTTTGCAGGTCATTATCGTAGAAATCAGCCGGGATCACCTGGTCGAACAGCGCCTTTTGCTGGCGGGCTGCCTGCTCTTCGATGGTGGATTTGGTCAGCCCGTTGACCAGCGCGGTCAGGCCGGTGAGGACGGCGGCAAAGAGCGCCAGCGTCACGCCGTGTTGCTGCATGGTTTTTAGCATGGCGAGTCCCTTAGCGATGGCCATACACGCGCGGTCGCGTGTAGTAATCAATTAACGGTACGGTGATGTTAGCCAGCAGAACCGCAAAGGCCACGCCGTCCGGGTAGCCGCCAAAGCAGCGGATCAGCCACACCAGCAGACCGGCCAGCGCGCCAAAGATCAGGCGTCCACGGTTGGTGGTGGAGGCTGTCACCGGGTCGGTAAGGATAAAGAACGCACCGAGCATGGTCGCCCCGGAGAGCAGATGGATTTGCGGCGAGGCCAGCGTTTCCGGCGAGAATATCCAGCCCAGCCCGGAGCAGATTGCCAGGGTAGCCAGGAAGCTGACCGGAATGTGCCAGCGGATCGCCTTTTGCCAAATCATAAACAGACCGCCCGCCAGATAGGCCAGATTGACCCACTGCCAGCCCGCGCCTGCCAGCACGCCGCTGTATATCGGCATGTTCAGGATCTGCTCGACGCTGTGTCCCGCGTGCAGGGAGGTTTTAAAGGTGTCGAGCGGCGTCGCCTGGCTGATGCCATCCACGCCCATCCGCAGGCTTAACATATCGCTACCGCTGGCGGTATGGCCGGAGAAAATCACCTGCAGCGCATCGATAAAGCCCGGTACAGTGGCGGCGATGTCGTGCGGCGGCAGCCAGCTGGTCATCTGCACCGGAAACGAGATCAGCAATACCACGTAGCCAATCATTGCCGGGTTGAACGGGTTATGGCCCAGTCCACCGTACAGCTGTTTGGCAATGATCACCGCGAAAACGGTACCCAGCACCACCATCCACCAGGGAGCAAACGGCGGAATACTGATGGCCAGCAGCAGACCGGTGAGCAGGGCAGAGTTGTCAGCCAGAATCTTACTGACCGCCATGTTGCGCAGCTTTAGCACCAGCGCCTCAGCGGCCAGCGCACTCGCACAGCCCAGGATTATCTGAAACAGCGTCCCCCAGCCAAAAAACCAGAACTGAACGGCGATGCCCGGCAGCGCGGCCAGACAAACCAGCATCATAATGCGCGATGTTTGACGCTGGTTGTGGGTATAAGGGGAGCTTGCGATTCTGAAAACCATTTAATCCTCGTTGACTGCCTGCTGTGCGGCTTTTTTGGCCTGAACGCGCGCAATCGCCGCAGCAACTGCAGCTTTGCGCGGATCGTCGTTGGCCGCCGGTTCTTCTTCCTGTTGTGCCGCTTTACGTGCTTTCGCACGGGCGATGGCGGCTTCGACTGCCGCTTTACGCGGGTCGACTGGTGTAGGTTCTGTCAGGGTCACCTCCGGCGGCGTCGCTTTGCGCGCTTTGGCACGCGCAATCGCGGCTTCGACGGCCGCTTTGCGCGGGTCGACCGGGGCCTGCTCGACTTCAATCACCTCGGGTTGCGGCGCTTTACGCGCTTTGGCACGGGCAATGGCGGCTTCAACCGCGGCTTTACGCGGATCAACATCCGGCTGCGGCTGGGTCGCTTGTTCTTTTTCTGCCTGACGGGCGCGGGCCTCGGCCTTTCGCGCTTCGCGGGCGGCAATCACATCGCTGTTGTCCGGACGACGTCCTGCCGGGATCACCACGTCCTGGGTCGCGGTGGCTTTCTTCTCGCGAACGCGCGCCAGGGCCGCGCTGATGGCGTCCTGATCTTTCGCGGCAGGCTGCACCGCAGCCTTTTTATGGCGCGCTTCACGGGCAGCTTTTTCACGATCGAGGCGCAGCTGGCGGGCTTCAAAGCGCGCTTTGGCTTCGGCCGCGCGTTTTTCTTCCCGCTCGATGGCATAAATCTCGGCTTTCTCGACGCGGAAATATTGCACCAGCGGAATGCTGCTCGGGCAAACCCAGGCGCAGGCGCCGCATTCAATGCAGTCGGCCAGATTATGGGCTTTGGCTTTGTCGTGGATCTGGCCTTTACTGAACCAGTACAACTGTTGGGGCAGCAGATCCGCCGGACAGGCGTCGGCGCAGGCGCTGCAGCGAATGCAGCCTTTCTCTTCCTGCTCTTCGCCCATCTCGCTCGCAGACGGGGCCAGCAGACAGTTGGTGATTTTTACTACCGGAACGTCCAGCCACGGCAGGGTAAAGCCCATCAGCGGGCCGCCCATAATTACCAACTGCTCGGCACCCGGGCAGAAATCGGCCTGCTCCAGCAGGTGGCGGACCGGCGTACCCAAGCGTGCCCAGACGTTGCCAGGCCGGTTTACGGCTTCGCCCGTTAAGGTGACGACGCGCTCGGTGAGCGGTTCACCGTCGACAACGGCACGTTTCACCGCATACGCGGTACCGACGTTCTGCATCAGCACGCCAATGTCCGAGGAGCGCCCGCCGTGCGGAACCTGCTTCCCGGTTAAAATTTGCGTCAGCTGCTTTGCACCGCCAGAGGGGTACTTGGTCGGGACTACCCGCAGGCTGATGTCGTGGCTATTTGCCAGCACCGCGCGCAGCATGGAGATCGCCTGCGGTTTGTTATCTTCGATGCCGATCAGCACGTCGCGAGGCTGAAGAATATGCGCGAGGATGCGAATCCCGTCGACGATCTGCGCCGCGCAGTCCTGCATCAGCCGATCGTCGGCGGTGATATAGGGCTCGCATTCGGCAGCGTTGATAATCAACGTCTGGATTTTGTCGCCGCCGCCCTGCAGTTTGTTGCCGGTCGGGAAGCCCGCGCCACCCAGACCGGCCACGCCGGACTGGTGAATGCGCTCGATCAGCGCCTCGCGGCTGTGGCTGCGATAGTCGCTCCAGCCGTCGCGGTCGATCCAGCGGTCTTCGCCGTCGGCTTCAATCACCACGCACAGTTCGGACAGCGCCGAAGGGTGGGCGACCGTATGCGGCGCGATGGACACCACTTTGCCCGAGGTCGGGGCGTGAACCGGGAGCATCCGTCCGCGCCCGAAGGTCAGCGGCTGGCCGCGTAACACGCTGTCACCGGCTTTGACACACAGCTCACCCTCAGCGCCAATGTGCTGTTTCAGGGGAATAATAAAGTGGTTGGCCAACGGAATCTGGCGCAGCGGCGTACCGCTGGACTGGGTTTTCATCTCCGGCGGGTGAATACCGCCGTCGAAATCCCAGATCTTCTCTTTTCTGAAGGCAGAAAATAACTTAAGCATGTTGTTCCACTGGAATAATGCGCACCGGAATGGTCTGGAGATCCCATTTCCAGCTGTCGGTCGTTGTCTCTACCGGCACTAAGGTAATGCACTGTGTCGGGCAAGGCGCGACGCAGAGATTACAGCCGGTGCACAGATCCGCCATCACGGTATGCATCGCGCGGGTAGCACCCACGATGGCATCGACCGGGCAGGCCTGAATACATTTGGTGCAGCCGATGCAGTTGGGCTCGTCAATGACCGCCAGCACGCGAACCGGCTCTTGAACACTCTCATCGCCATCAACGGGCTGCGGATCTACGTTAAGCAGTGTGGCAATCTTCAGCATCACCGCTTCGCCACCGGGGGCACAGCGGTTAATTTTTTCGCCGCCGGAACCCACCGCCTCAGCGTAAGGGCGGCAGCCAGGGTAGCCGCACTGTCCGCACTGGCTTTGCGGCAGCAGTTCATCGATTTTTTCGACCACCGGATCGTCCTGCACCGCAAAGCGGCGCGAGGCGTAACCGAGGATAATGCCAAAAATCAGCCCCAGCACACTGATGGCGGCGATGGCAATCCAGATAGCATTCATTACAACTTCACCAGACCACTGAAGCCCATAAAGGCCAGCGACATCAGACCGGCGGTCACCAGCGCGATGGCGTTACCGCGAAACGGTGCAGGGACATCGGCGGCGACCATGCGCTCGCGGATTGCCGCAAACAGCACCATCACCAGCGAGAAGCCGACGGCGGCAGAGAAGCCGTACAGCGCCGATTGCAGGAAGTTATGCCCAAGGTTAATGTTGAGCAACGCCACGCCGAGCACCGCACAGTTAGTGGTGATCAGCGGCAGGAAGATACCCAGCAGACGGTACAGCGCCGGGCTGGTTTTACGCACCACCATTTCGGTGAACTGCACCACCACGGCGATAACCAGAATAAAGGCCAGCGTGCGCAGGTAGGTCAGACCGAGTGGGATCAGGATCCAGGTGTCAATCCACCATGCACAGATAGAGGCGAGGGTCATCACGAAGGTGGTTGCCAGCCCCATCCCCATCGCGGTTTCTAGCTTCTTAGACACACCCATAAACGGGCAAAGGCCAAGGAACTTCACGAGGACGAAGTTGTTCACCAGCACCGTGCCGACAAAGAGCAGTAAGTAATCGGTCATTATTCAGCCTGAAATAAAAAAGCCGCCTATTATCGGACAAAGCGACGCAGGCGACAACAGGTTAACTGTAGGGTTATTACGGGTTCACAAAGGTGTTCTTCACCCGCGTCGAGCGCTTAAAGTAGGGCACGAACAGCGCGGTCACCAGCAGAGGGAAGAGCAACTGACGCACGGCCAGCGCATCGGAAACCGGCGAAAAGGCAAACGCTTTCACCGCCAGTAATACGGAGACAAGCAGCCAGATAATATAATGCTTAGGGACTTTCTGACGGCGCTTAAAAAAGGCGATGGTCAGCCACAGCGTGTAGTACCACATGGCGATCGCGAAGGCGAAGGAGATAAACCACATCACGATTTCAGACGTATTCTGTGCGCCCAGCGTTTTTAACGCGTGCGGGGTAATTAACGCCGTGGTGTAAAGCAGCAGCGCCAGGGAGGCACTCAATAAAGCAACCAGCAGCCAGGCAAGCGGGGCGAGTAACCAGCCGCCAATTTTTTCTCCAGCCGTTGTGGCCATCTTCTCTCCCGAAAGTCAGTCAAAGCGCGTGCAGCGAAATTAGCAGGGGCGAGATTATATAACAATTCAGTTGAATGGCTACTTTCTTATTCCACGAAGTGCCAGACCGCCTTGGGAACCTCACCGATGTTGAACAAACGCCCGCCAGAGACCAGCTCAGCGCGGCGGTGATCGGCGGCACGGTACATGCTGATGATCTCCTGATGATCGCTCAGGGTATAGTTCAGATGGTCAAACAGCTTTTCCAGGCTTTCCAGCGAATTAATTTTGCGAAATTTTAATAAATAATCTTGCACGGTCATATTAATTATTTTCCCTATATAAAGTCAGTCATACCGAAGGGGTATTTCGTTTGAATAACAAACGGATCAAAAAAAGGTAAACAGCGGTACCTGCCCGTCGGCAAAATTAAGAATTTTCTTTACTGGTAAATCAGGCGTCGACTGACGCCTGCAGAAGGGTAACGCTGTTCATGACGGCTGGCAATACGCAACGGCCATCAGCTGTGGTTATTAGGGGGGGTATGCTGCATCACGCTGTTAACCGGCTCTGGCGGCTGATAGGTATCAATCTGGCTGGCGATACCCAGTAACACGACTGACACGCCCAGAACAATCCACCCTGCTAACTCAATAATTCGATTAATAATTGTCGTCATGATTCATTAATTAGATTTGTCCATAAATTCAGGTTGAGAATTTTACAGCGCACCCGTCCATGCAGCAAGCGGTTTGCGAGGCTGTTTTATTATTTTATTCAGCAAGTTATAAATGTTAATTAGAAATTACTGATTGCAAATAGTGTATTTCGCAGGGAAACCCCAGATTAAACTATTGTGACGTATGAAAAGATCGTGTGAAATAAGCGTGTAAAAAGATGAGAGGCAACTTCATGAGTGACAAAATCCGTGTTGGATTAATTGGTTATGGTTACGCGAGCAAAACGTTTCACGCGCCGCTGATTGCCGGTACGCCTGGGATGGTGCTGGCGGCAGTGTCCAGCAGCGACGCGACGAAAGTCCATGCGGACTGGCCGACGGTCCCGGTGGTCTCCGAGCCTAAGCATCTGTTTAACGATCCCGATATTGATTTGATTGTGATCCCAACGCCAAACGATACGCACTTCCCGCTGGCGAAAGCCGCCCTGGAAGCGGGTAAACACGTGGTCGTCGATAAGCCTTTCACCGTGACACTGTCACAAGCGCGCGAGCTGGATGCGCTGGCAAAAAGCCTCGGCAAACTGCTGTCCGTATTCCACAACCGTCGTTGGGACAGCGATTTTCTGACCGTCAAGGCGCTGATTGCCGATGGGTCACTCGGCGAAGTAGCTTTCTTTGAGTCTCATTTTGACCGTTTCCGTCCGCAGGTGCGTAACCGCTGGCGCGAGCAGGCAGGCCCCGGGAGCGGCATCTGGTACGATCTGGCTCCGCATCTTCTCGATCAGGCCGTCAATCTGTTTGGCCTGCCGGTCAGCCTGACCGTCGATCTGGCCCAGCTGCGTCCAGGCTCGCAGGCCACGGATTACTTCCATGCGGTACTGAGCTATCCTCAGCGTCGCGTCGTGCTGCACGGCACCATGCTGGCGGCGGCGGAGTCGGCGCGCTATATCGTTCACGGTACGCGCGGCAGCTATGTGAAATACGGTCTCGACCCACAGGAAGATCGTCTGAAAAATGGCGAGCGTTTGCCGCAGGAAGACTGGGGCTACGACATGCGTGACGGCGTCCTGACCCGCGTTGAGGGTGAAGAGCGAGTGGAAGAGAGCTGGCTGACGCTGCCGGGCAACTATCCGGCGTACTACGCGGGTATCCGCGATGCGCTGAACGGTGACGGTGAAAACCCGGTTCCGGCAAGTCAGGCGATTCAGATTATGGAGCTGATCGAGCTGGGTATTGAATCCGCCAAACATCGCTCGACGCTCTGTCTGGCGTAATGCAATCAGCCCGGTGCGATGCCGGGCTTTTTATTATCCCTGCGCAACCTTATCACGCAGCGCTTGTTTCTCAGCAGGCGTTAAAAAGGCCATCTCCAGACCGTTGATCTGCGCCTGGCGGATCTGCTCCCGGCTCAGCCCGGCCAGCGCCGCAGCCACCGTATATTCATGAATAATGTCCACGCCCTGAACCGCCGGATCGTCGGTGTTCAGCGAGGCCAGAACCCCATGCTCAAGGAAGATTTTCAGCGGATGCTGCGCCAGCGTGGCGACGGTGCTGGTCTGGATATTGGACGTCAGACAGGATTCAATCCCGATGCGCTGCTCCGCCAGAAAATCCATCAGGGCTCTGTCTTCCACCGCTTTTACCCCGTGACCAATACGCTCGGCGCCCAGCTCACGGATCGCCTGCCAGATGCTCTCCGGGCCTGCGGCCTCACCGGCATGCACGGTGACGTGCCAGCCTGCATCGCGCGCGCGGTTAAAGTGAGAGAGGAACAAACTGCCAGGGAAGCCCAGTTCATCACCCGCCAGATCGATGGCAGTGATCTGATCCCGGTGCGCCAACAGCGCTTCCAGCTCCTGCAGGCATGCTGCTTCGCCAAAGGTACGGCTCATGATGCCAATGAGACGTGCTTCAACGTCAAAGGCTTTGCAACCTTCGCGCACACCCGCAATCACCGCTTCAACGACACCCTCTACCGGCAACTGGTGGGTCATCGCCATATATCCCGGGGAGAAACGCAGCTCAACGTAGTGCAGGCCATTGCGGGCTGCGTCTTCGATGTTCTCATATGCCACGCGACGGCAGGCATCCAGCGAAGCCAGCATCTTCACGCCCCAGTCGAGCTTACTCAGGAAGCTGACCAGATCCGGTTCGTTTTCGGTGACCTGGACGTGCGGGATTAAGCTTTCGAGCGTCCGGGCGGGCAGGGTCAAATTATATTGTTGCCCGAGGTCGAGAATGGTCTGGGCACGAATGTTGCCATCAAGATGGCGGTGAATGTCAGTTAACGGCAGGCGGGAATCAATCATGGTCGCACTCTTATAGTTAAAGTAGTGCGGCCCATTATAAAAATAAAACGAGGTAAAAAGCTATTTGCGCAAAGGAATATTCCGTTGCGCAAGCGTTTTAGCCCAGCGAGCGGATCCCGGCAATCAGCCGCTGCACCCCTTGCTCGAGCTTGCTGCGAGGGCATCCGGCATTGAGCCGCACAAAACCTGCGCCCTCCGCACCGTAAGTGTACCCCGGCATGATCGCCACTTTTTGCTGCTCGATCAGCACCTTCTGCAGGGCATTGTCGTCAAGATTGAGCGGGCGCAGGTCGATCCACGCCAGGTAAGAGGCCTGCGGCGGCTGCCAGTTGAGCGCGGGAAACGCAGCGTTCAGCGTCTCAGCAACATAGCGTAAATTGGCCTCCAGATACTGACGCAGTGCATCCAGCCACGGCTCGCCCTCGCGGTAGGCGGCAATGTGGGCGACCAGCGCCAGCACCGAGGGCGACGACAGGCCATCCCGGTTTTTCAGCGCCTGCAGGTACGCACTCCGGCTGGGCTCATCGCTAATCAGACCATAGGCGCCGGTCAGGGCGGGAATGTTAAAGCTTTTGGATCCGGAGGTGACCAGCGCCCAGTTGCCGCGCGCCACCGCGCTCCAGGGTATGTGCTGGTGCTCGCCCCACACCATATCCATATGAATTTCATCGCTGATGACCTTCACGTTATGACGTTCGCACAGCGCGGCCATGGTGGTCAGCTCGTCGCGGGTCCAGACCTTGCCGGTCGGGTTTTGCGGGCTGCACAGCAGCAGAATGCGGTTTTGCGGCTGGGCAAGCACCGCTTCAAGCGCGTTCATATCGCACTGCCAGCCGGTAGCGTCTTTCTCCAGCGCCACGCCCACCACCCGGCGCTGATTGCCCTCGATGGCTTTGTAAAACGCGTCGTAGGCGGGAGTATGAACCACCACGCCGTCGCCCGGATTTGACCCCAGGCGGATCAGCTCAGAAACCATATAGATGACCGACGGGCCATACACTAATGCGTCGGTGTCAATCGCGCAGGCAAAACGCTGCTGGAACCAGTGGGCAACGGCCGCCAGAAACTCGTCGTTTTTCCAGCGGCTGTAGCCAAACACCCCATGATCGAGGCGCTGATGCAGGGCATCGGTAATGCAGGGGGCGGTGGCAAAATCCATATCGGAGATGGTGAACGGCAGCAGGTCGGATGCGCCGAAACGGTCGGCGACGTAATCCCACTGGGTGCACCAGGTGCCGTGACGATCCACGACGGTTGAAAACTCGAACATCTTTCTTGTCCTTTAAATAAACGCCCCCTTCAGCGAAGGGGGCGAGACGTCAGGCTTCTACGGTGCGCATCAGCGTGGCCAGTTCATCTTTCACCGACTGGACCTGCGGGCCAATCACCACCTGTAGATTGTGCTGGTTGAGCTGGACCACGCCGATGGCACGATTGGCTTTCAGCGCTGCGGTATCGACCTTCGACATCTCCTTCACCGACAGGCGCAGGCGGGTGATGCAGTTATCCAGCGTCGTGATATTATCCGCGCCGCCGAGGGCTGCCAGAATTGCCGGGGTGTTGTAACCCGATTTTCCGGTGACGCCCGCCACCGCCTGTTCCACGCTGGCCGCACTCTCGATATCACGGCCCGGCGTTTTGAGGTTAAAGCGGGTGATGGCGAAGCGGAAGATGGCGTAGTAGACCGCAAACCAGATCCCGGCCACCACCGGCACCAGATACCATTTGGTGGCCAGACCGTGCAGGATGCCGAACACCACAAAGTCGATCACGTTGCCGTCGGTATTCCCAATGGTGACGCCCAGCACCGCCATGGTGGTAAAGCCCAGACCGGTGAGCAGAGCATGGATCAGATACAGCACCGGGGCGACGAACAGGAACAGGAATTCGATCGGTTCTGTAGTACCGCCGACCACGCAGGCGATGACGCCGGAAATCAGCAGGCCTTTAATCTTATGCCGATTTTCAGGACGCGCGCAGTGGTACATCGCCAGCGCCGCACCCGGTAAGCCGCCGAGGAACGCCGGCATTTTACCCTGCGACAGGAAGCGGGTCGCGCTCTCCGAGAAGCCGTGGGTGGTCGGGCAGCTCAGCTGCGCCTGGAAAATGGTCAGCGCGCCGCTGACGTTATTGCCGCAGACGTCCATGGTGCCACCGGCTTCGGTAAAGCGGATCAGCGCCACCAGAATGTGCTGCAGGCCAAAAGGCAGCAGCAGGCGTTCGCCGGTACCAAAAATCATCGGGCCAAAATCACCGGCACTGTTGATGATATTGCCGATACCGGTAATGCCCATTGCGAAAATCGGCCACACCAGCGGGATCACCAGCCCGAACAGGCCCATCGCCACGGTGGTGATGATTGGCACAAAACGGGTGCCACCAAAGAAGGCCAGCGCGTCCGGCAGGCGGATATTGTGAAAACGTTCGTGCAGCATCCAGATGATGACGCCCGCGATCACTGCGCCCAGGATGCCGGTATCAATCGACTGGATCCCCAGCACACTCTGAATATTGTTGGCTTTCAGCACTGCCGCGTCGGTGGTTGGCAGAATGCCTTTCGCGGTCAGCCAGAAGTTGACCGCCAGGTTCATCACCGCGTAGCCAACGAAACCGGCAAATGCCGCGACGCCTTTGTTCTCGCGCGCCAGCCCCAGCGGGATAGCGATACAGAACATTACTGGCAGGAAGCTAAAAGCAAAAGAGCCGATTTTGCTCATCCAGACGAAAATCGCCTGCAGCACAGGGTTGCCCAGCATCGGGATCAGGGTAACGACATCGTTGCTGCTCAGGGAACTGCCGATCCCGAGCATGATCCCGCAGAAGGAGAGCAGCGCCACGGGCAGCATAAAGGTTTTACCCAACGACTGGAAAAACTCCCATAGCGATATTTTTTGTGCTGCTTTCGCCGTCATAAAACGACTCCTTGAATGTTAAAATAAGTTTACCTGTCTCAGTGCTGCGAGAAGATAAAACGTTTTATCAAAGTTTAGTGCGCGCTAAATCACATTCTCAGGCTTTGGCAGAGAGTATAAAGATAACGTATTGATAAAACGTTTTACCGATCTCATTATCAGGGAGTCACGCCGACACATGGCTGTAGCGAAAAAAATCACCATTAATGACGTCGCGCTGGCGGCTGGCGTGTCTGTCAGCACCGTTTCACTGGTGTTGAGCGGAAAAGGACGGATCTCCTCCGCCACCGGTCAGCGGGTCAATGACGCAGTTGAACAGCTGGGCTTTGTGCGCAATCGCCAGGCCTCGGCGCTGCGCGGTGGGCAAAGTGGGGTGATTGGTTTGATTGTGCGCGACCTGACCTCGCCGTTTTATGCCGAGCTCACCGCCGGCCTGACGGAGGCGCTGGAGGCCCAGGGGCGGATGGTGTTTTTACTCCACGGCGGACGTGAAGCCGATCAGCTGCTCCAGCGTCTCGACATGCTACTGTCCCAGGGCGTCGACGGGGTGATCATTGCCGGGGCCTCCGGTCTGAGCAATGAACTGTGCGAGCGCGCCGCGCAAAAAGGCGTTCCGCTGGTGTTTGCCTCCCGTGCCAGCTATCTGGACGAGGCCGACACGCTGCGCCCGGATAATATGCAGGCCGCACAAATGCTGACCGAACATCTTATTCGTCGGGGTCACCAGCGCATCGCCTGGCTGGGGGGCAACAGCGCCTCCCTGACCCGTGCGGAGCGGGTGGGGGGCTATTGCGCCACGCTGCTGAAATATGGCCTGCCGTTCCACAGTGAATGGGTGGTCGAGTGCGACGCCAGTCAGAAAAAAGCCGCCGAAGCCATCGGGGCGCTGCTGCGCCACAACCCGACCATCAGCGCGGTGATCTGCTATAACGAGGCGATTGCGATGGGGGCGTGGTTTGGCCTGATGCGGGCCGGACGCCAGAGTGGGGAGGTCGGGGTGGATGCTTTCTTCGATCACCAGGTCGCGCTGGGGGCATTCGCCGATGTGCCGGAAAATGCGCTCGACGATCTGCCGATTGCCTGGATCACGACGCCCGCCCGCGAGATGGGATATACCCTGGCCGACCGCATCATGCAGCGGATTGAACGCAGCGATGTGGCGGCGGGGCATCAGATTGTCCCGGCAAGGCTGGTGGTAGGGCGTTAGCCTGAAGCAATAAAAAACCCCTCGGAGAGGGGTTTTGTTTTTTACTGCTGTGGCACAACCGGAACCGCAGGTTCTGCCGGGACGGCAGGTTCAGCCGGAACTGCCGGTTCTGGCATCCCCAGCGTAGGCACGCCAAACATCCCAACAAACTCTTCCAACGGCATTTTCTGCCCGTTGAGCGTTACCTGGCCGTTCGCGTACTGCAGGCTGGCGCCAATCACGTTGTCTTCCAGGGTGGTGATGCGGAACATCTGACCCATCGCCGCCAGGCCTTTCACCTGCTGGCTGGCCAGCTTGCCCGCGTCTTCGTCGTTATAGCCTTCGAGCTTCGCCACCTGGGTCATCAGCTCGGTCGCCATGTCCATCGGGATGGTCAGCTTGCTTTCGAGGGACTTCACGCTGCGATCCACTTCCTGTGACAGGGTCTGCGCTTCACCCGTGGCGGTGGCCGGATCCTTCAGGAACAGCGACAGGTTGAAGTTGGTCTCGCCTTTGCTGTTTTTCCAGCTCAACGGGGCAATGGTCACCACCGGTTCGCCCTTCAGCAGGATCGGCAGGTTGCCGAAGAAAGCATCCATCGCTTTCTGCTGGTACAGCGCTGGGTTATCGGTCATCAGCGCTTTGTCGGACAGCAGCGCCTGGCTGTCGGCGCGGTATTTCTCGCTAAACTGGTGCCAGGCCTGCCCGTCGATATTGCCGACTTTCAGCGTCAGCTTGCCGTTGCCCAGATCCTGATTCTGCACTTTCAGGCTCTTGAGGGTGTAATCCAGCTGGCTGTTGATGCTTTTGCCATCCTGAGAAACCTCAGATTTACCGGTGAGATCCATTCCCTCCAGAACCGCCATCTCTTTGCCTTCAATGGAGATTGCCAGCTTATCCAGGATGATCTTCTGGTCGCCAATACGCTCGTCAAAACTGGTCAGGTGGCTGTCACCCTCGGCTTTCAGATTGTTAAAGGTCAGTTGGACCTTTTGATTGTACTCATTCACCGCGTTAACCAGACCGCTGGCCGCTTCACCTTTCAGGGAGAAGACATTGCCTTCGCGATCCGCATCCAGCTGGAAGTTACCGCCGCTGAAGGCCACTTTCTCGTCGCCGCTCTCGTAGTTCAGCGGTTTCAGGGCGATATCGGAGCGGGTGTCACCGGCATAGCTGATGCGGGTGTCCACCACGAACGGGGATTCATTCTTCGCCAGATCGTACAGCGGCTTCGCGGCTTCGTTGTTCACCAGGGTGGTTTTAACCGAGGCCATCGACGGGATCAGGTTGAAGGTTTTCAGCTGGGTCAACGGGAACGGGCCATGATCGACCTCTTCGTTCAGGATAATGCTCTCGCCCGGCTTCAGCCACGGGCTTTCGGTGCCGGCCAGCGGTTTAACCACCAGCTGCAGATGGCTGGAGAACACGCCGCGCTGATAGTCCTGATAGCTCAGTTCGAGCCCGGATTTTTTGATTTCGCTATTTGCCTGAGCCACCATCTCGGCCATGCGGGTTTCCAGCTGTTTCCCGGTAAACCAGGAAGCACCTGTCCAGACCACGCCTAACGCAACAATAATGCCTGCAGCTATAACCGATTTTTTCATCGTGATTATCCATAAAAATGAAACCGAGCGGTCAAAACCGCCCGGTAAGGTCATAAGGTTACCTATAGCTTAGCAATAATTGTTAAAACAATCAGTAGGTCACTACAGCTTATTGAATACCCTTGCCAGTCGTCCGACGCCGCTGACGCTAACCGGTGAGTCGTTGGCGGCGATAAAGGCGGACTCGCCAGGCTGCAGTACCAGCCGCTCGTCGCCCTTGCTCAGTACCGCTTCGCCGTCCACGCAGAACAGGATCGCGGCGCTCTGCTGGGCGATAACCGTTTCTGTGCTGCTCAGGGCATGCAGGGAAAAGGCAAAGTCATCTACCGGGATCGGGAAGTCCAGCTCAGCGCCGTTTTGTACCGGCTGGGTGAGCAGCTCCGCCGCCGGTTTGGCAACGAACTGCACGTTGGCGACCAGTTCCGGGATGTCGATATACTTCGGCGTCAGCCCCGCGCGCAGAACGTTATCGGAGTTGGCCATCACCTCCAGCGCCACCCCTTTCAGGTAGGCGTGCGGCGTTTCGGCAAACAGGAACATCGCTTCGCCGGGGGCCAGTTTCACCACGTTCAGCAGCAGCGGAGAGAACAGGCCGCTGTCGTCCGGGTAAAATTCTGAAATCACGCGAATGGTCTGCCACGGCTCGCCCTGCTGGTTGTTCAGCGCGGCTTTCAGCACGCCCAGCGCGCGCGCTTTCTCGTCACCCTGCATATTCAGCAGGCTGGCGAACAGGTGGCTCAGACGGCTGGCATCGGGTTTTTCGAGGAAGTGGGCAATCGCGCTGTGCGCCCCGGCAACCGGCTGCAGCAGGGAGACGATCTCAGAGAACTCGCGGAAGGCGTTCATCGCCAGGAACGGGGTCAGGGCGAACACCAGCTCAGGTTTGTGATTCGGGTCTTTATAGTTACGCTCAGCGGCGTCCAGCGGAATACCGGCCGCGTTCTCTTTGGCAAAGCCTTCTTCCGAAGCATGTTTGTTGGGATGGACCTGGATAGAGAGGGGCTGATCGGCGCACAAGACCTTAAACAGGAACGGCAGTTCGCCAAAACGTTGGGCGACAGCGCTACCTAACAGCGTCTCTTTATCGGCATCGATCACATCGCGCAGAGCGCGTATGCCGTGGGCATCTTCAATTTTTGAGCTGCTCTTCGGGTGCGCGCCCATCCACAACTCTGCCATCGGCAGGTTGTCCGGGTTGGCGATGCCGTAGAGATCCGTTAACGCAGTTTGACTTCCCCAGGCGTAGTTCTGCACTGAGTTGATGAGTTTTTGCATTATCAAGCCCTGTTTCAAATGTGGAATTAACTGCCCGTATTAAAGCAATAAACCGGGCGGAAGTAACCTCTGCGCGGAAAAAGTCGTACTAGTCTCAGTTTTTGTTAAAAAATTGTGTAGGATAGACCAACTCGCTTTTAAGCAGGGCAACGGAAGATCTGCCTGAACCATAATCAGCAATGTCGTAAGTGAGAGATCAATGTCGAACAAACCCTTCCATTACCAGGATCCTTTCCCGCTGGCAAAGGATCAGACCGAATATTACCTGTTAACCCGCGACCACGTTTCCGTCTCTGAATTTGAGGGACAAGAGATCCTCAAAGTCGATCCGCAGGCGCTGACGCTGCTGGCGCAGCACGCTTTCCACGATGCCTCCTTTATGCTGCGCCCGGCGCATCAGCAGCAGGTGGCCGATATCCTCAGCGATCCGCAGGCCAGCGAAAACGACAAATACGTCGCGCTGCAGTTCCTGCGTAACTCCGATATCGCCGCTAAAGGCATTCTGCCGACCTGTCAGGACACCGGCACCGCCATCATTACCGGTAAAAAAGGCCAGCGCGTCTGGACCGGCGGCGGTGATGAAGCGGCCCTGGCCCACGGCGTGTACAACACCTATATCGAAGATAACCTGCGCTACTCGCAAAATGCGGCGCTGGATATGTACAAAGAGGTCAACACAGGCACCAACCTGCCGGCGCAGATTGACCTGTACAGCGTCGATGGCGACGAATACAAATTCCTGTGCATCGCCAAGGGCGGCGGTTCCGCCAATAAAACCTATCTCTATCAGGAAACCAAAGCGCTGCTCTCGCCGGGCAAGCTGAAAAACTACCTGGTCGAGAAGATGCGCACCCTCGGCACCGCAGCCTGTCCGCCTTACCACATCGCGTTTGTCATCGGGGGGACTTCGGCAGAAAGCACCCTGAAAACCGTCAAGCTGGCCTCCACCAAATACTACGATGGCCTCCCGACCGAAGGGAATGAACACGGTCAGGCGTTCCGTGACGTTCAGCTCGAGCAGGAACTGCTGGTCGAAGCGCAGAACCTCGGTCTGGGCGCACAGTTTGGCGGCAAATACTTTGCCCACGACATCCGCGTGATCCGCCTGCCGCGTCACGGTGCCTCCTGCCCGGTGGGAATGGGCGTCTCCTGCTCGGCAGACCGCAACATCAAGGCCAAAATCAACCGCGACGGCGTCTGGATCGAAAAGCTGGAAAACAACCCAGGCAAATACATCCCGGAAGCGCTGCGTAAGGCGGGCGAGGGGGAAGCGGTCCACGTTAACCTGAACCGTCCAATGAGCGAGATCCTCGCGCAACTTTCTGCCTATCCGGTCTCCACCCGTCTGTCGCTGAACGGCACCATTATTGTCGGTCGCGATATCGCGCACGCTAAGTTGCAGGAGCGTCTGGATAACGGCGAAGGGCTGCCGCAGTACATTAAAGATCACCCGATCTACTACGCAGGCCCGGCAAAAACACCGGATGGCTATGCGTCCGGCTCGTTAGGCCCAACCACTGCAGGCCGTATGGACTCCTATGTCGATCAGCTGCAGGCCAACGGCGGCAGCATGATCATGCTGGCGAAGGGCAACCGCAGCCAACAGGTGACCGACGCCTGCCACAAACATGGCGGCTTCTATCTGGGCAGCATCGGCGGCCCGGCCGCGGTGCTGGCGCAGGGCAGTATCAAAAGCCTGGAGTGCGTGGAATACCCGGAGCTGGGGATGGAAGCTATCTGGAAAATCGAAGTCGAGGACTTCCCGGCGTTTATTCTGGTGGATGACAAAGGCAATGACTTCTTCAAGCAGATCCAGTCCTCCCAGTGTTCTGCCTGTGTAAAGTAAGTCTGTCGTTATGCCGGGCGGTGCGAATGCCGCCCGGTAAAAAAAGAGCGCACAAAGCGCCATACCGTTTTCCCGTTCTCATCAATACTTATTTCTTTGAGCTGTGAGCAACCCACTTCGTTGTTATCAAGGAGAAAGTAATGACCACCTCACGCAGTGAGAAAGACTCGATGGGTGCCATCGACGTCCCGCAGGACAAACTTTGGGGCGCGCAAACCCAGCGTTCGCTGGAACACTTCCGTATCTCCACTGAAAAAATGCCAGTCTCGCTTATCCAGGCGCTGGCGCTGACCAAACGCGCGGCCGCCAAAGTGAACCAGGATCTGGGCCTGCTGGCGGCGGAGAAAGCCACCGCAATTATTACCGCCGCTGATGAAGTGCTGGCGGGAAAACACCCTGATGAATTTCCCCTCGCCATCTGGCAAACCGGGTCCGGTACGCAGAGCAACATGAACATGAACGAAGTGCTGGCAAACCGGGGCAGCGAACTGCTCGGCGGAGTGCGCGGCATGGAACGCAAAATCCACCCCAACGATGACGTCAACAAAAGCCAGAGCTCCAATGACGTCTTCCCGACGGCGATGCACGTGGCGGCACTGATTGCCCTGCGCGAGCAGTTGATCCCCCAGTTGAATGTGCTGAAACAGACCCTCGACCAGAAGGCCCATGCCTTTGCCGATATCGTCAAAATTGGCCGTACCCATCTGCAGGACGCTACGCCGCTGACGCTGGGTCAGGAGATTTCTGGTTGGGTGGCGATGCTTGAACATAACCTGCGCCACATCGACCATAGCCTGCCGCATCTGGCGGAGCTGGCGCTGGGCGGTACCGCGGTCGGCACCGGGCTGAACACCCATCCCGAGTACGCGGTGCGCGTGGCCCAGGAGCTGGCGACCATCACCCAACAGCCGTTCGTGACCGCGCCCAACAAGTTTGAAGCACTGGCGACCTGCGACGCGCTGGTGCATGCCCACGGGGCGCTGAAAGGGCTGGCAGCATCGCTGATGAAAATTGCTAACGATGTGCGCTGGCTGGCCTCCGGACCGCGCTGCGGCATCGGGGAAATCAGCATCCCGGAAAACGAGCCGGGCAGCTCGATAATGCCAGGTAAGGTGAATCCGACCCAGTGCGAAGCCATGACCATGCTGTGCTGTCAGGTGATGGGCAACGACGTGGCGGTGAACATGGGCGGCGCGTCAGGCAACTTCGAGCTCAACGTCTACCGTCCGATGGTCATCCATAACTTCCTGCAATCGGTGCGTCTGCTCGCCGATGGGATGGAGAGTTTTAACGCGCACTGCGCGATCGGCATTGAGCCTGAACGCGAACGCATCAGCCAGCTGTTAAACGAATCCTTAATGCTGGTGACTGCGCTCAATACCCATATCGGCTACGACAAGGCGGCAGAAATTGCCAAAAAGGCGCACAAAGAGGGGCTGACGCTGAAGGCCGCCGCCCTGGCGCTGGACTATCTCTCTGAGGCCGAGTTCGACAGCTGGGTGCGCCCGGAGCAGATGGTCGGCAGCCAAAAATAGTCACTCCGCCACGTACAGGTGCAGCCGCTCAATGATGGGCCGGAGCGGCTGCGGCAGCGGTTTAAAACGGTGCTGGACATTCTCAGCATCGTAGTTCAGCAGTTCCCCAATATCCGGCAGCACCGCGCCCTGATCGCTGTCATACAGCGCAATCAGCGGCGCGGGGCAGGCGTACTGCACCTGTTTTTGTTGCCCGGCATACCAGACCCGGGCAATGGGCTGCACCTTCACCGGACGTTTAATCTTCAGCCGCGCGTCAGCAGGCAGGGCGTGAATAGCGCTATATTCGGCCTCAAGCCGTTCCACCCACTGATCCCGCGACCAGGGCGCCACCGCGCGCGGCGCTTTCAGGCTTTTTTCCAGCATTTGCAGGACGTCTTCGCGGGTGAAGTTCTTAATAATGTGCTTATTGGCCCAGCCGAAGCGCAGGGTGGCCGGATGGTGAATAACGGTCAGCGTGCGGTAGGCATTGAGGGTGATAAGCCCCGGCAGTTGATGATGCACCCACTCAAAGCGCGCCGCGGACGGCAAGCCTGACTCCTCGGTGACGATTTTCTCAAAGTCGGCTTTCAGCGCGTTAATGCTTGCGATTTGAGCCGTGAGCTGTTCCCGATGAGCGGCGTCGCTCTGCAGGCAAATCACCCCAGGCAGGCGCACGGCGGCCTTGCTGCTGCGGGTTTCAGACTGCTGCTGGATAAACAGATGGCGATAGTGCTGCAGCGCCATCCCCAGCGCTTCTTGCCCCAGGTGCTGCTTAACGGCAATGGTGTTGAGCGGATCGTGCTCGGCACCTTTCACCACATCCGGGAGGGAGAAGACGCGCCCCGCCAGCAGTCGACAGGTTTGCAGGTCGGCGGTCAATTGCGCCAGCTCGTGCTCCATCTGGCGAAAGGTACTGTTTAAACGTTCAATCAGATCATAAGTTGCCATCGCACACTGCCTTAGTTACAACATACTGAAAAGATAGCATAGCACGCCCGGTCAGGCCAGCGTGCGCGTGGGGTCAGGCAGAGGTGAATGAAGGGAGTTGATGCCAGACGGGCCAGTTAAAGCAGAACCGTGCTCCGCCGAGGTCGCTCTCTTCGCAGCTGACGTCACCGCCCAACGCCTGGGCGATAGAGTGGACAATAGCCAGTCCCAGGCCGCAGCCGCCGGTCGAGCGGTCGCGGCTCGGGTCGAGACGCACAAAGGGTTCAAACACGCGCTGGCGGGCATCGGGAGCAATGCCGGGGCCATCATCTTCCACCCACAGGCTGGCGCGATTGCCGTTCAGGTGCAGGGAAATGCGCAGCTGGTGGTCGCTGTAGCGCAGGGCGTTATTGACCAGATTATCCACCGCGCGCTCCATCAGGCGCATATCCAGCGCACCGTAGTCACCACTCGTGCAGTTGACCTGAAGCGTGCGCTGCGGGTTGACGCTCTGCACGTCCTCCACATAGCTGTGTAGCCAGGCGGGAAGATCCTGGGTGCTGAGCTTTAACTCATTCTGCGGGCGGTCGAGACGGGCGTAGGTCAGCAGCTCCTCGATCAGCGCTTCGAGCTGGCTGATATCGCGGTTGAGCGCCTGCGACTCAGCAGGCGTCAGGTTTTCGCTCATCTCCAGCCGGTAGCGTAGCCGCACCAGCGGGGTGCGCAGCTCATGGGCGATACCGTCAATCAGCTGTTTCTTACTGGCAATCAGAGCGTTGATATTATCGGCCATCTGGTTAAAGGCCACGCCGAGACGCTCAAAGCTGGAGGCGCTGTCAAAATGAATCCGCTCTGTCAGATGCCCGTCACCAAAGCGTTGGGCGGCGGCCTCGAGACGGAGAATGTCCTGCCAGTGGGGGCGCATCCAGATAAACACCGGGAAGGCCAGCGAGATGGCGATAAAGGCCAACAGGGCGATATCCAGCAGGCGCATCTGATGCAGGAAATAGAGATAAGGTACCGGGCCCACCGCCAGCACATAGTTACTGCGCGGGATGCGCTGGATAAAGGTGTACTGTTCGTCAAGCGCCACAATGTCGCCGCCGCGAAGACGCTGCATCGTGGACGGATCCAGGACGTATTTCTTCAGCGGCTCGATGCGCAACTCAAACGACAGGTTCAGGTCCAGCTCTTTTAACGTGCGCGCCCAGTCGTGGGGTGGGATCTCCCGCAGTTCGCTGCGCATCAGATAGAGGGAACTCTTCATCAAATCATCCAGCGACTGGCGGCCCGCGCGCTCGGCAGTGAATTTATAGACCAGCCCGACCAGCATGGTCATCACCAGGAAGCAGACAAACAGCAGCAGGTAAAACTGCACAAACAGCTTTTTCATGACGGTACCCGGCTAAAGATTCAGATGTCCCAGGCGTGCGGGGCGAAGAGGTAGCCTTTGTTACGCACGGTTTTAATGCGAAAGGGTTCGGTCGCGCTGTCCAGCAGCTTCTTACGCAGGCGCGATATTGCCACATCCACGCTGCGATCCATCCCGTCATAGCTGACGCCGCGTAGGTTTTTTAGCAGCGCATCGCGGTCCATGATCTGCCCGGCGTGCGTTGCCAGCTCCCACAGCAGGTCGAAATCGGCGGTCGAGAGCGCCACCTGCTCCCCGGAGAGCAGGACCTGGCGATTCACCGGGTCGATAGACAAGGTGCCAAAGCGCAGCGCTTTATGCGGGGTTAATGTCGGGACCGGGTTGTCGCCGGTGGCCGCCACGTGCTGGCGCAGATGCAGGCGCAGGCGCGCCAGCAGGACCGCAGGTGGGGTGGTCTTCAGGATATAATCGTTGGCGCCCATCTCCAGTGACAGAATATGGTTCATGTCGCTGTCGAGGGAGGTCAGCAGCACAATTGGCCCGTTCCAGTGGGCGCGCAGATCCCGGCATAGCGTCATGCCGTCTTTGCCGGGCAGCATGATATCCAGCAGCACCAGGTCGGGTTTCTCCCGCGCCACCACGTCTTCCGCGCGGTCACCGCGCGGTTCGACGATGACATCCATATCATGCTTACCCAGATACGCAGCAATCAGCTGGCCGACTTCGGGTTCATCTTCAACATATACGATCTTGTTCATACGCCGTCTGATCTGCGAAAAAGGCCAACATACACCGCGCAACCTTAACGTTCCATTAATCATTCGCAAATTGTTGCGGTTCCGTTATGCTGCCGAACATTGTGGGTGTTTTTGAAAGGGAAAAGGAATGGGGTTGTTGATAAAAGCGGCAATCGGCGCGCTGGTGGTGGTATTGATCGGCGTTCTCGCCAAAACCAAAAATTACTATATTGCCGGACTCATTCCACTGTTCCCGACTTTCGCGCTGATCGCCCACTATATTGTCGCCTCAGAGCGCGGAATCGAGGCGCTGCGCACCACCATCGTGTTCGGCATGTGGTCAATCATTCCGTACTTTCTCTATCTGCTTTCGCTGTGGTACTTCACAGGATTTATGCGTCTGCCCCTGGCGCTGGGCGGGGCGGTGGTGTGCTGGAGCCTCAGCGCCTGGGTGTTAATTTTCTGCTGGAGCCGTTTTCACTAACGCAACGGCCGTCCGCCGTCGACGCCAAACGACCGTCCGGTGACATAGCAGCTGCTGAAAATATAGTCGATCAAATCAATCACCTCTTTTTCGCCAGGCGCGATTTTCATCAGCGATTTATTCAGTGCCTGCTGGCGATAGTCGGCATCGTCATGCTCGTTAAACAGAATTAACGACGGGGCGATGGCGTTCACCTTGACCTCCGGTGCCAGCTTGCGGGCAAACGAGCGAGTCATATTATCCAGCGCCGCTTTGCTGGCGGCATAGGCAATATGCTTGTCGCTGCCGCGCTCAACAACATAGTCGGTGAAATGGATAATGTCGCCGGCCGCATGGCCGTGGCCGCACAGCAACTCCGCCAGGGCATGGTTGAGTAAGTAGGGTGCATGAACGTGGATCTGCAGCATGCCGGCCAATGTGTCGCTGAGCGAGGTGTCCGCTTTTTCGGGCATCCACGCGCTGGCGTTATGAATAATGGCGCGCAGGCCCGGGGTTTCGTTTTTAACCTGCCCAGCAAACGCCAGGATCCCGTCGTCAGTAGAGAAATCGGCCTGAATACAGACTGCCCCCGCGTCACGCAGAGTAGCAATTGCCGGGTATTCCGTGCGATAGCTGACGATCACGGGCTGATGAAGATTCAGAAAGTGATGCGCGAGGGCGAGGCCGATTCGACGGCCTCCGCCGGTAATCAGAATTGGCAGCGGTTGTTTGTGTCCCATCGTGTACTCCTTATCCGTTCGCGACGGGACAGCGTGCTTATCCCATCAACATCCACGTTGCCGGTAATGCGGCAACCAGTAACAATCCAATCAGCGCCATTTCACGGCGCTTCAGCGCATGCTGCAGCTGGTGGGTGTGGCGGGCGTACATAAACACCAGCAACCCCGGAGCATAAAGCACGACCGACAGCAGCAGATGCAGCGGCCCGGAAGCATACAGCAGCCATAATCCGTAAATACACGCTCCCATTCCTACCACAGTGTGCATCGGGCGGGTGGCAATTTTTAACAAATAAGCGCCCACCAGGAAATAGGGTACCAGAATCATCTCAGAGGCGATGGTTAACAAGGTGTTATAGTCTGAACCTGTGAGCCAGATCAGCACCAGACAAATCTGCACACTGATGTTGGTTAACCACAGCGACGCTGACGGCGCGTTGTTCTTGTTCTGCCGGGCAAACAGTCGCGGGAACGCTTTGTGCGTCGCGGCGAGGAACGGCACTTCCGCCGCCATAATCGTCCAGCTCAGGTAGGCCCCGCAGACGGACACGATCAGCCCGGCGGCGATCACCACCTCACCCCAGGACCCCATCATTTTGACCATCAGGCCCGCCATCGACGGGTTACGCATCTCGGCAAGCTCAGGACGCGCCACCACGCCCAGCGACAGCAGAGTGACCAGCAGATAAACTCCCAGCGCCGCCAGTACCGCCAGCAGCGTGGCGCGGCCCACGTCGTGTTTATTACGCGCGCGGGCCGACACCACCACAGCGCCTTCAACCCCGATAAACACCCACAGGGTGATCAGCATCGTGTTTTTGACCTGCTCCCAGACTGGGACGCCCAGCGCCACGCCGGAGAAATCCAGGCTAAACACATCAAGACGAAAGGCGATAAATGCCAGCACGATAAACAGCCCCAGCGGGACCAGCTTCGCCAGCGTGGCGACCAGGTTGATCCCCGCAGCGGTCTGTACGCCGCGCAGCACCAGGGCGTGAACAAACCATAGCAAAAAGGACGATCCGACGATCGATTGCCAGGTGTTGCCATCGCCAAACAGGCGCAGTTCCGGCGTATCGGTAAAGAAACTCAGGGCAGAGAAGACAATCACCAGATAAGAGACGTTGGCAATGACCGCGCACAGCCAGTAACCCCATGCGGAACAGAAGCCAATCAGCTCGCCAAAGCCTTCGCGGGCGTAGGTGAAAATCCCGCCGTCGAGGTCAGGGCGAATACGTGTCAGCAGCAGCATGGCGAAGGCCAGCAGCAGGATCCCCACGCCGGTAATCGCCCAGCCAATCAGCAGCGCTGAGGGGCTGGCAATGGCGGCCATATTCTGCGGCAGACTGAATACCCCCGCACCGAGCATCGAGCTTAAAACCAGCGCAGTTAAAGCGCTCAGGCCAAGTTTCTTTTCCATTGGCTTCCTGTTAAGAAAGAATCAGATCCAGCATAATTATTTCGCCGAAGCGCATAAAAATGGTGAATAACACTAAGGCGCGGGATTTTACGGAGTGTGATGAAGGCATGCAATGAGGAAGGGCTGAATTAGCGGGAAAAATCAAAAAAAAGGCGGCATTGCGCCGCCCTTGTGAAACAGTTTACTTATTTGTACAGATCGGCACTGATGGTCATGTTATTGCCACGTTCCTGCCACTGGCGGGTGATGTGGTAATACTTGGCCCCTTTCTTCGCTGCACGCTTCGCCACCTGGTGGGAGACTTCGGTCATGTTGGCGTAGTTGCCGGTAAACTTGATGCTGTCGAACGGCACCATCTGTGCTGCCGTGGCGTTATTCAGCTCTTCAATTTTGGTGCCATCGGCCAGCGTTACGCTGTAACGACCGCCTTTGGTGGTTTGGGTTTCGAAGAAGCGGCCCACGCCAGCAGCGGAAGCGCCTGGCGCCGCGCTGGTGGCTACGCCTGGGATTTCAACTTTCTTCGCTTCTTCGCCGCCTTTGGCGATCGCCGCACGGCCCGCATCGGAGTCGGCAGGGATCACATCCGGGCTCTGCACCACGCGTTTTTTGGCGTCTGCTTTATACAGGTACGCGGTAATACGCTGGTTGCCGCCCTGGTTGGCATCGATCTGACGAACGATGTAGAAGGAGTCCGCATCTTTGGCCTTCGCGGCTTTAGTGATAGCGTCGTTCACTTCCGGCTGGCTGCGGTAAAAACCCTGAATGGTGACGGTGTCGTACGGCTCAAGCAGAACGGCCTGGTCTTTTGGCAGCTCCATCACGCCATTAATGACGCGGTTTTTCTGCACGTCGGCTTTCTCGGCATTGTCTTTATACAGTGCCACGATCACACGCTGGTTGCCGCTGTTGCCATAATCAGCTGAGTCGACAACGTAAAATGAGGCAGCACCTTCTTTATCGGCGCGTTTTGATGCGGCATCTACCGCGTCGCCAATGGCGTTAAAACGGCCAACGATGGCGACACGATCGTAGGGTTTCAACGCTGACGCTTGCTCCGGCGTTAACTCTGTCGCTGCACTGGCGGACAGGGCGGTCGCAGCAAGGAGTGCGGACGCCAGGAGAGTGTTCTTAAGCTTCATAAAAATAATCCTTCGCCTTACGCAAACCAGGTACTGGTGGAGTTGTTAGTTTTAAAACGTGGCCGATTATGGCATTTAACACCCGCTGCTGTCTGCGGCATTTTTTGCTGCATATGCGGAGTAAGTAGCCAATTTGTATAACATTTAGTGATATGTTGAAAAAACACGCGTTTGACCAGAAAAACTAATAAAGCATATGACTTTCACAAGTTAATTTAATGTTAATAAGTTGTTCTGCACTGGCGCTATATCGTGTTTTTGCCGCTTCGTCTAAGCTAAATATCGGCTCTGGCGGTGAAATAAAGGGAAATATGCCTGTCAGAGACGCCGATCGCTTATTTTTGACAGATAAATGCAGAAATAGTGTTTTCTTGCGGTGGATCACAAGCGTCATTTTCAGTAGGTTATAGAAAGTTTGTTACTGTTTTATTTTCTGCGGATATGCGTTAGTCACGGGTTAACACTTCTGACCGTTGTCGTATAACCGTAATGAATGTTCGACAAACCATCATCAAAAACCGATGGAAGGGATTACTATGCGTATTGGGGTACCAAGAGAACGGTTTGCCAATGAAACCCGCGTAGCGGCAACACCGAAAACGGTGGAGCAACTGCTGAAACTGGGTTTTACCGTCGCGGTTGAAAGCGGCGCGGGCAAGCTGGCAAGCTTCGATGACGAAGCGTTTATTCAGGCTGGCGCCGAAATTGTAGACGGCGATAACGTCTGGCATTCGGACATTATTCTGAAGGTGAACGCACCGGAAGAGAGCGAAATTTCACTGCTGAATCCGGGCACCACGCTGGTGAGCTTTATCTGGCCGGCGCAAAACCCGGCGCTGATGGAGAAGCTGGCGGCGCGTGGCGTCACCGTGATGGCAATGGATTCCGTGCCGCGTATTTCGCGCGCGCAGTCGCTGGATGCCCTGAGCTCGATGGCCAACATCGCAGGCTACCGTGCCATCGTTGAAGCCGCCCACGAGTTTGGCCGCTTCTTTACCGGGCAGATCACCGCTGCGGGCAAAGTGCCACCGGCCAAGGTGATGGTCATCGGCGCTGGCGTTGCCGGTCTTGCGGCCATCGGGGCGGCAAACAGCCTGGGCGCTATCGTCCGTGCCTTTGACACCCGCCCGGAAGTAAAAGAACAGGTGCAGAGTATGGGCGCCGAGTTCCTCGAGCTGGATTTCAAAGAAGAGGCTGGCAGCGGCGACGGCTACGCGAAAGTGATGTCTGAGGCGTTTATCAAAGCCGAAATGGCGCTGTTCGCCGCCCAGGCGAAAGAGGTGGACATTATTGTCACCACGGCGCTGATCCCAGGTAAACCGGCACCGAAGCTGATTACCCGTGAAATGGTCGATTCAATGAAGGCTGGCAGCGTGATCGTCGACCTGGCCTCGCAAAACGGCGGCAACTGCGAATACACCGTTCCGGGCGTGGTCACCACCACGGCCAACGGCGTAAAAGTGATCGGTTATACTGACCTGCCAGGCCGTCTGCCTACCCAGTCGTCCCAGCTCTACGGCACCAACCTCGTCAATCTGCTGAAGCTGCTCTGCAAAGAGAAAGACGGCAACGTTAACGTTGATTTTGACGACGTGGTCGTGCGCGGCGTAACGGTTGTGCGTGACGGTGAAATCACCTGGCCTGCGCCGCCGATTCAGGTTTCTGCGCAGCCGCAGGCGGCCGCTAAAGCGGCACCGATCGCCAAAGAGCCGGCAAAACCGGCGTCGCCGTGGCGCAAATTTGCGTTTATGGCCCTCGCTATCATTCTGTTCGGCTGGCTGGCTGACGTCGCACCGAAAGAGTTCCTCGGTCACTTCACCGTGTTCGCGCTCTCCTGCGTGGTGGGTTACTACGTGGTGTGGAACGTCTCCCATGCGCTGCACACCCCGCTGATGTCGGTCACCAACGCCATCTCCGGGATCATCGTGGTCGGGGCGTTGCTGCAGATTGGTCACGGCGGCTGGGTCAGCTTCCTCAGCTTTATCGCGGTACTTATTGCCAGTATCAATATCTTCGGTGGCTTCACCGTGACTCAGCGTATGCTGAAAATGTTTCGTAAGGGATAAGGGGTAACTTATGTCTGGAGGATTAGTTACAGCTGCATACATTGTTGCCGCGATCCTGTTTATTTTCAGCCTGGCGGGCCTTTCAAAGCACGAAACGTCGCAGCAGGGTAACAACTTTGGTATCGCCGGGATGGCGATTGCGCTGATGGCCACGATTTTCGGGCCGGATACCGGCAACGTTGCGTGGATCCTGGTGGCGATGATCATCGGCGGCGCGATTGGTATTCGCCTGGCGAAGCGTGTCGAGATGACCGAAATGCCGGAGCTGGTGGCGATCCTGCACAGCTTTGTCGGCCTGGCGGCGGTACTGGTTGGCTTTAACAGCTACCTGTATCACGAAGCGGGGATGGAGCCGATTCTGGTCAATATCCATCTGACGGAAGTGTTCCTCGGCATCTTTATCGGTGCGGTGACCTTCACCGGTTCAATCGTTGCTTTCGGTAAGCTGCGCGGGAAGATCTCCTCTAAGCCGCTGATGCTGCCGAACCGTCATAAGCTGAACCTGGCGGCGCTGGTGGTCTCGTTTGTGCTGATGGTGGTGTTTGTTCGTACTGAGAGTGTCGGCATGCAGGTGCTGGTGCTGCTGGTGATGACCCTTATCGCGCTGGCCTTCGGCTGGCACCTGGTGGCGTCGATCGGCGGGGCAGACATGCCAGTGGTGGTATCGATGCTGAACTCCTACTCCGGTTGGGCAGCGGCGGCGGCGGGCTTTATGCTGAGCAACGATCTGCTGATTGTGACCGGTGCGCTGGTCGGTTCGTCAGGTGCGATCCTTTCCTACATCATGTGTAAAGCGATGAACCGTTCGTTCTTCAGCGTGATAGCCGGTGGTTTTGGTACCGATGGACAGACGTCCAACGGTGACGACGAGGTGGGTGAGCATCGCGAAATCAACGCCGAAGACACCGCAGATATGCTGAAAAACTCGCACACGGTCATCATCACCCCGGGCTACGGCATGGCGGTGGCGCAGGCCCAGTATCCGGTGGCCGAAATCACCGAGCGACTGCGCGCGCGCGGCATTAAGGTTCGCTTTGGTATTCACCCGGTTGCCGGGCGTCTGCCAGGCCACATGAACGTACTGCTGGCGGAAGCCAAAGTGCCGTACGACATCGTGCTGGAGATGGACGAAATCAATGACGACTTCACCGACACCGATACCGTGCTGGTGATTGGCGCTAACGACACCGTCAATCCGGCAGCGCAGGACGATCCAAACAGCCCAATCGCCGGTATGCCGGTTCTGGAAGTATGGAAGGCGCAGAACGTTATCGTCTTCAAACGCTCGATGAACACCGGTTACGCAGGCGTGCAGAACCCGCTGTTCTTTAAAGAGAATACCCATATGCTGTTTGGCGATGCCAAAGCCAGCGTAGATGCGATTCTGAAAGCGCTGTAAGGTGCGTTAGCGCCACCCGGCATAAAAAAACCGCCGTTTCCGGCGGTTTTTTTTCATCCTGAGGATTAATCGTCGTCGTCGTCGTCCAGCTCAATCGGGGTCTGATACTGATCCGGTTTGATAACCAGCAGGTCACAGCGCAGATGGTCGATCACCTGTTCCGCGGTATTCCCGAGGAATGCCGCCGAAAGCCCGGTACGGCCTATCGTCCCCAGCACCACAATCCCGGCCTGCAGATGCTCGGCTAAATCCGGGATCACCTCTTCAGGCAGGCCTTTCTCAACGTGGGTGAGCTTCTCATCAATAGAAAATTTCTGCCGCAGCGCTTTCATGGCAATTAAATGCTGGCCGCGGATCGCGTCGTTATAGACGCTGGGGTCAAATTCTGGCAGTTCGATAGCAATATTAATCGGGGTAATCGGGTAGGCACCTACCAGGTGGACTTCGGTATGGTTGACCTGCTCGGCAAGATGAATCGTCTCTTTGACCAGCTTTTCGTTCAGAGCGTTGTGGTAGTTCTCTTCGCTGGCGAGGTTAACCGCCACCACCGCTTTACCGCCTTCAGGCCACGGCTGGTCTTTCACCATCCACACCGGGCACGGACATTTGCGCAGCAAATGCCAGTCGGTTGGGGTAAAGATCACCGCTTCCAGCTTGTCGTGCTGGTGGGCCATCTTCAGCAGCAGATCGTGTTCACCGCTCACCACTTCCTGGATGATGGCTTCAAAAGGCCGGTTGTGCCACACCACTTTGATATCAATGGGCACGCCTGCATCGAGATAGAATTTTGCCTGCTCGCGGATCCACGCGGTACGCTGGGTGATCACGCCCTGACGCATCGAGGTGCGTTCGTCTGGCGACAGAAGGGTCGTCATTTCGTAAGAGAAATCATAGATCGGCAAAAACGCTTTAATCTTGCCGCCAATCCGTTGGTGTAAATAGACAGCTCGTCGTAACGCCGGTTGATCGTCCTGATTAGGATCGATGGCCACCAGCATGTTTTGATACTTTGCCATACAGGTCTCCTTACTACTGTCACCACAGTCTGTAATTAAAAGAGTAACCTATATATCTTGAATGAAACAGGGGGGATGTTTTGCCAGATCAATAAATGCGAAAATTTACTGACCTGACAAACAAGAAAACCGAGGTGTTTAGGCGACGTTACGGGAGTGTCCGGCCAACACGGCCAGTGCTTCACCGTTTTCGATGGTGATGTATTTCCCTTTTACCGCCAGCATACCGCTTTTCTGGAAACGACCCAGCAGACGGCTGATGGTTTCAACGGTCAGACCGAGATAGTTACCGATATCGCCACGGGTCATGGTCAGACGGAACTCACGCGGGGAGAAACCCCGTTCAGCAAAGCGACGTGACAGGTTATAAATAAACGCGGCCAGACGTTCTTCTGCGTTCTTTTTAGACAGCAGCAGGATCATGTCCTGATCGCCTTTAATCTCGCCGCTCATCAGGCGCATCATCTGCTGACGCAGGTTCGGCATTTTGCCTGACAGGTCATCAAGGGTTTCAAACGGGATTTCGCAAACCATTGAGGTTTCCAGCGCCTGAGCAAAGCTCGGGTGGTGGCCGGTGCCGATCGCGTCAAAGCCCACCAGATCGCCCGCCAGATGGAAGCCAGTGATCTGCTCATCACCTTGCTCGGTGATAGTGTAACTTTTGATGGTGCCAGAACGGATAGCGTACAACGATTTCAGTTCGTCACCCGCTTTAAACAGCGTCTGTCCTTTCTGAATCGGCTTCTTGCGCTCGATGATATTATCGAGCTGATCAAGTTCATGCTCATTCAGGGTAAACGGAATACAGAGCTGGCTAATGCTGCAATCCTGGCAATGGATAGCACAACCGCCAGACTGAATGCGTCGAATAATTCGCTTTTCCGGGATCATAGGTTTGCTCAAGCCTTAATTGATATTGGTCAATTTTAACATCTTTTTTGACCCTGCGTAAGCCTGGTAAACCATCAATAAGGACAAGAAGCGCGAAAGCGCCAGCATCTTCTTGAAATTCCACAAATTGACTGCGGACTTTGCCGCTAACTTAAGGAAAGGTAAGCACTAAAAGCCTGGAACTACAGCAGCAGATAGCCTTCGTGGCGCAGAAGCCACTCTTTTCGCTGGACCCCGCCCGCGTAGCCGGTCATGGTGCCGTTGCGACCAATAACGCGGTGGCATGGCACCACAATGCTGACCGGGTTAGATCCGTTAGCAGCACCGACGGCACGCGCTGCGCCAGGACGGCCGAGCTGTTCGGCCAGTTGACCGTAATGCATCACCTGGCCGCAGGGAATGGTGCGTAACGCCTGCCACACCTCGCGCTGGAAAGGGGTCCCAGCGGTGGCCGTCGGAAGGGCGTCTATAATGCTGAGCTCGCCCTCGAACCAGGCGGTGAGCGTGTCGCTCAATCCACCCGGATTGCTGGCACCGATCCGCTCGTAGCCCTCGGCGCGATAGTGGATGTTCAACAATTCCACCATCCGACCGCTGTACTCTTCCCACTCAACCGCCCGCAGATTGAACTGCTCATCGGCAATCACCCACAGGGGGCCGAGAGGGGTAGCAATTTTGTCTTCGAGCAGTCGCAGCATAAGGTGATCCTTAGTTCAGGCGCGGGTAGATCCCAGGTCCAATGGGCAGACCGACAAGATACCATGCCATCAACATCAGCAGCCATACTCCTAAGAAGATAAGAGGATACGGCAACACCAGCGAATAGTAGGTACCCAGTTTGGCCTCCGGTTTATAGCGCTGCAGGAAGCCGAGAAACAGCGGAACAAAAGGCGACACCGGCGCCAGCGGGATCACCGCCGAGTCGGTGACGCGGAACAACACCTGGGCAAAGGCCGGATGGTAACCGAGCAGCATAAACATCGGCACGAAAATAGGCGCAAGAATCGACCAGATAGCCGACCCGCTGGCGATAAACATGCACAGCAGCGAGGAGAGCAGCGCCAGCCCCAGGAAGGCGGGCACGCCGCTAAGCCCGGCGCTTTCCAGGATGTCGGTTAGCCCTACCGCCATAAATTTGCCCATGTTGCTCCAGTTAAACATGGCGACAAACTGGGCCAGCGGAAACACCATCACGATAAAGCCCGCCATCTCCTTCATCGGCTCAATCATCAGCTGCGGCAGATCCCCCTGACGGCGAATTTTGCCGGTGGCAATGCCAAAGGCGAGCGAGACGATAAAAAAGAACAGGATGATCAGCGGCACGATGCCTTTGATAAACGGCGAGGGCAAGACGGTATGCAGCACCGGATCGCGCAGGATGCCGTTTTCCGGCACCACCAGCAGCGCGATGGCCGCGATAAACAGCAGCGACACCACCCCGGCAACGCGCAGTCCCCGACGCTGTTCAGGGCTGAGAGAATCCAGTTTCTCGTCGCTGGAACCCTGCCACTGACCCAGACGCGGTTCGACAATCTTATCGGTAATCAGTCCGCCGACAATCGTCAGCACAATCACCGAGCTGGCCATAAAGTACCAGTTGTCGATCACGCTGACGTGCATGGCGGCATCAATGGTTTTTGCCGCTTCGGTGCTGATCCCGGAGAGCAGTACGTCGGTGGTGACGATCAGTAGGTTGGCGGTAAAGCCGCAGCCGACCCCAGCAATCGCCGCCAGCAGACCTGCCACCGGATGACGTCCGACGGCGATAAAAATCAACGCCCCCATCGGCGGCATGATCACCAGCGCGGCATCCGAGGAGATATGGCTGAAGAAGGCAATAAACAGCACCATGTAGCTCGCATAACGCGCGCTGACGTGAGACGCCATTTTCACCATCAGCGCGGGCAGCAAGCCGGAGCGCTCGGCCAGACCGGCCCCGAGCACCAGCGCCAGGATCGCGCCCAGCGGGGCAAAGCCGCTGAAGTTTTTAATCACATTCGGTAAAAACCAGTGCAGACCTTCCACGCTGAGCAGGTTTTTAACCGCCACCATGCTGCCGTCCGCCGGATTTCGGGCGCTGACGTCAAATGCCGACAGCACGGCGGTGGCAATCGCCAGAATCACAATCAAATAGACGAACAGCAGGAAAGGGTGCGGCACTTTGTTGCCGACTCTTTCAACCCAGCCGTACAGCTTGCCGGAGGGGGAGTGCGAAGGCAGGGACGACATACTCATGGGCGTTCCTCGGGAGTGTTGTATAGTGTTGTTGTGTTATGTTTTTATTTTAATGGTGACGGTGTCACGCCATCCGGGATTGGACACGCGTACGGTTTCTCACTCAGCTGTTGTTCAAACTCCTCGCGACACGCGGCTAACAGGGCCGGGTCCTGCAGCAGCGCCAGCGCCGTGGCGCCCATCACTTTCCCCGCCAGCAGCATCCCTTTATGCGCAATCGAGGTGCGGCCCTGAGCCACCAGCTGCCAGGTATGCAGCGGCGTGCCCACCGTAAAGCACGGGCTGAAGCACTGCGCCACCGGCATTTTCCAGCTGACGTCGCCCACGTCGGTCGAGCCCGCGAGAATGTTATCGGTGATAGCGTAAGGCGCGACCTCATCAATCAGCAGGGTCTGCTGATGGCGACGAGCAAACTGTTTACCTGCGTCGCCGCCGGTGGCTGCAATATTCTTCAGGCTATTTTGCAGATCGTTGTCCGTCAGCGTGGCGCGGATGGCCTCTGCAAAAGCGCGTTCTTCTTCGCTCCAGTCCGGGGTGCCGTAATGCTGCACGGCGCGGTACATCTCGGCCTCCAGCGTACGGTTAGGCAGATAGCTGGAGCAGGCTTTGTCGAAGCGATGCTCAACGCGGGTTTCGGTCATCAGCGCCGCGCCCTGGGCAATTTTCTCTATACGGGCGTAGATCTGCTGCGCGTCGGCCATTTCAGGGGCGCGGATCAAATACAGCACTTCCGCCTGGGCCTGGACCACGTTTGGCGAGATCCCGCCGGTATCGGTGATGGCGTAATGGACGCGGGCTTTCTCAATAATGTGTTCATTAAGGAAGTTGGTGCCGGTGGTCATCAGCGTGACGGCATCCAGCGCGCTGCGCCCCAGATGCGGGGAGTTCGCCGCATGCGCCGCAATGCCGTGAAAACGCCACGACGCCTGGATATTGGCTAAGGTGCTGACGTTAAACATCCCCGCGTAGGCTTCAGGGTGCCAGGTTACGGCGGCATCCACATCGTCAAATAACCCTTCGCGCACCATAAAGGTTTTGCCGGAACCGCCTTCTTCGCCCGGGCAGCCGTAAAAGCGCACCGTCCCGCTGCCACCGTGCTGTTCCAGCCAGCTTTTAACCGCCACCGCCCCGGCAAGGGCGGCGGTGCCGAGCAGGTTATGCCCGCACCCGTGGCCGTTGGCGCCCGGGGTTGCGGTCTGCGGTGTGGCGCACTCGGCGTTCTGACTCAGTCCCGCCAGTGCATCGTACTCTCCCAGCAGGGCGATCACCGGCTTCCCGCTGCCAAAGCTGGCGATAAAGGCGTTCGGCACGCCACCGGCTTCGCGGGTCAGGGTAAAGCCTTCCTCTTCCAGCGCGGTCGCCAGCCGGTCGGCAGACCAGAACTCCTCAAAACGGGTTTCCGGATGATCCCAGATCTCATCCGCAATGGCGGTGAACTGCTGGCTTCGGGTGTCGATTGCATCGGCAATAAAAGGATAAAGAGTTTGCATTACACACCTCGGGTCCACGGGAAGTTAAGCGCGGTTCGCGCCAGCGTTTCGATGGCAATCAGCATCACGTTTTCATCGAAGTCGAATTTCTCGTTGTGGTGCCCGGCGCTGAGGGTGGTACCAAACACCATGTACGAGGCGAGGCCGCCGTTCTGCTGTACGCGGGCCATCATCAGGGTGGCATCCTCAGAACCGGCAGGGGCTTTAACGTTGTCGATGGCGTGTTCCACGCCCGCGACCTGGGCCGCCTGTTCGCGCAGGTAGGCCACCCATGCCGGAGAGGGTACGCTGGAGGTGGCGGCGCCCATCAGGTGCAGCTCGCTACTGACGCCGTGAATGGCCGCAGCCCCATCGATCACTGCTCTGGCGCGTTCAAACACGTACTGGTTAATCGCTTCGCTTTCGCCGCGTGTTTCGACCTTCAGCAGAGCGCTGGCGGGGACTACGTTGCGCCCGCTGCCGGCCTGCATTACCCCGACGTTGACCCGGGACGCGCCCTCGCTGTGTGGGGCGATGCTGTGCAGGCCAAGGGCGGCCTGAGCGGCAGCCAGCAGCGCATTGCGGCCCTCTTCGGGTTTACCGCCTGCGTGAGCGGCAACGCCAGTGAAGCGCACGTCAAACTTGGTGGTCGCCATAAAGTTATCGCTACCGCAGATCACAGTCCCGACAGGCACGCCGGTGCCAATGTGGATGGCGGTAAAATAGTCCACGCCGTCCAGCGCGCCTGCTGCCACCATTGCCCGCGCGCCGCGCGTGCCTTCTTCAGCTGGCTGGAAAATCAGCTTAATGGTGCCGTTCAGCTGTGACTGGTATTTCATAAGAAGCTGCGCCAGCCCCAGACCAATGGTGGTGTGGCCGTCGTGGGCGCAGGCATGCATCATCCCGCTGTTGCAGGAGGCAAACCCTTCCCGGAACGGGAGATGTTCGTCATAACGGGCTTCGTCGAGATCCAGCGCGTCCATATCGACCCGAAACGCGAGGGTCGGGCCAGGACGGCCGGTGTTGAGGGTGGCGACAATCCCGGTAAAGCCGCCTTCAAATGCGCTGAGCCATTTTTCTGGTGCACCCTGCTGACGTGCGCGGGCAAAGGCCTGCGCCAGAGTCGCCTCGTCGGGCAGGCCCATCCGGCTGTCGGCATCGACAACGTCGCGGCCCATCGCCAGTTGATAACCCAGCTCGTCTAACACGTCGGCCACTTTTGCGGCGGTGCGAAACTCGACCCAGCCGGATTCTGCATAGTGGTGAAAATCACGTCGCCATGCGGTGAGTTGCGGGAACATGGCCTGCAGGTCGTGCGCCAGTGTATGCATATCGTTTCCTGTCATCATAAGAATATGTGAACTGCTTCACGTTGTGATAGTTTTTACTTATCGCTAACTGATTTTTCACAGATTTAACCTTTCGTGACTTACCCTGGCACAACCAATTCCATTACAGTAGATGACAGTTTCTTTTCTCTGATAAACAACGGTTATCGGTCCTGACATGACGTTTCAGATAAAATTTCATCAAATTCGCGCCTTCGTGGAAGTGTCGCGGCAGGGAAGCATTCGGGGTGCCAGCCGGGTGTTGAATCTGTCGCAGCCAGCCTTAACGAAATCAATTAAGGAACTGGAAGAGGGGATGGCAGCCCAGTTGTTTGTGCGCCGGAGCAAAGGCGTGGCATTAACCGAGTGTGGGGAGAGTTTTTACCAGCACGCCAGCCTGATTCTGGAAGAGTTACGCAGCGCCCAGGATGATATTCGGCAGCGACAGGGGCAGCAGGCGGGGCAGATCAATATCGGGATGGGCGCCAGCGTGGCCCGGATGTTAATGCCCCCGGTGATCGTGCGCTTCCATCAACAGCATCCGCAGGTCAAGGTACGAATTATGGAAGGGCAGCTGGTCTCGATGATTAACGAATTACGCCAGGGAGAACTTGATTTTACGATCAACACCTATTATCAGGGCCCCTATGACCATGAGTTTACGTTTGAAAAATTATTTGAGAAACCGTTTGCTATATTCTGTCGGGAAGGTCATCCCGCACGCGGGGCGACCTCCATCAATGACTTATTGAAATATAGCTGGACGATGCCCACCCCGAGAGGAAGCTATTATAAACAGCTGGAAGAGTTGTTTAACCATCGTGAACAAATACCTCGGGTCGGTATTGTCTGTGAAACATTTTCGTCCTGTATTAGCCTGGTGGCCCAGAGCGATTTTCTGAGCATCCTGCCGCAGGAGCTGGGCTGCGATCCGCTGCTGGCGCACCGTCTGGTGATGCTGCCCGTCAAAGAAATGCTACCAAAAGCAACGTATTACCTTATCCAGCGCCGGGACTCGCGCCAGACGCCGCTGACCGAATCATTAATCACCCAGTTCAGGCGCCAGGCCAGACAGGTTATTTCCCACGCAACGTAAAGGCAAAAAAATAGAGTCTGTCGACATCCAACAGACCCTACAGTACACACAGCATTGCTCCAGATGCAAATCCTGCTTATTCTTTCCATAATGCAGATACATTTATTTATATCATCTTTTCCCGATAAATACAGGAAATAAAACGTCAGGCCTCACAAAATTTTAGCTAAGTCACGATGGTTAACCAGTGATAAAAATAAATTTTAGCTTGGGTAAATAATCAATTTAATAAATGACATCTGTTATCCGGTGTTAATCAGGATAATGGGCGCTATCCCTCTGTCGAGGGCCCATTGAGACAGCGCCTGCGCGCAGGTATAGTACCCTGTGAGTAAAGCAGGAGGATGCCATGAACCCAGACGATAACGCGCTTTTTCTTGATGCGATGGGCGATGTTCAGCCCCTCAAGCGCTGTGCCGATGTACAGTGGCAGCCCGGCCGCACCACGCGCCCGCAGCAGCGTATAGATACCAGCCAGCTCGATAACTTTTTGACTACCGGTTTCCTGGATATCGTTCCGCTGGCCCAGCCGCTGGGGTTCCACCGGGAAGGGGTGCAGCAGGGGGTTATCGTCAAGCTGCGCTCAGGAAAATATCCTCGCCAGGCCAGCCTCACGTTACTTCGCTTAACCGTTGAACAGTGCCGTCAGCAGCTCTATACCTTTCTTTGTCAGGCCGAACGCGACGGCTTACGCAATCTGATCGTCATTCACGGTAAAGGTCGGGAGGAGAACGCCCATCCGAATATCGTGCGCAGCTACCTGGCGCGCTGGCTGGCGGAATTCGACGCGGTACAGGCCTTTTGCGTGGCGCAACCGCACCACGGCGGGAGCGGTGCCTGCTACGTTGCTTTGCGTAAATCCGAAAACGCGAAGCTCGAGACCCGGGAGCGTCACGCTAAACGCAGCCGCTAAATCGACAGGAACAGAGCTAAACGCGCATGGAAAACACCGCATTATGCTACCGCCAGTTTGGCGAACCCGAGTCAGTGTTAAAGGCCGAAACCGCCGCAAAAGCACCGCTTAATCCCGGGCACCTGCGGGTGCAAATGCTACTGGCTCCGGTGAATGCCTCGGATCTGATCCCGATCACCGGGGCCTACCGCCACCGTATTTCCTTACCCGCCATTGCCGGGTATGAAGGAGTAGGCAGGGTGATCGCCGCCCCTGACGACGCGGCGCATCTGATCGGCAAACGCGTATTGCCCCTGCGCGGGGAAGGCACCTGGCAGCAGGTCGTTGACTGCCCGGCAGCGCTGGCGATCCCGGTGCCCGATACCATCCCGTCTCCGCTGGCGGCGCGGGCGTTTATCAATCCTCTGGCCGCCCAACTGATGCTCAAGCTGTATCCTCCCCGGGGCAAACGCGTTCTGCTGACCGCCGCAGGTTCGGACTGCGCGATCCTGCTGGGTCAATGGGCGCATCGGCTGGGTGCGCGCGAGGTCTTCGGCATTCACCGCTCGCCGGTTCATGCCACCAGGCTGCAGGCGATGGGGATCGTCCCCATTGCCCAGCACGACAGCGCCGCCGTGCGGGCAGCGGCCGCTGACAGCGATATCGTTTACGACGCCACCGGCGGCGAGGTGGCACAGGTGATCCTCAGCGTGATGCCCGCTACAGGGGAGTTTATCTGCTACGGCCTGCTCAGTGGCCAGCCGTTTAGCTTACAACCGCATTTCCCCCCGATGCGCTGGTTTCATATTCGCAACTATCTCGACGCGCTCAGCCCGCAGGCATGGCAGGCAGAGTTTGACGCTATCTGGTCGAAGATGGCAGAGAGCCATTACAGCGACACCACGCAGTTGCCCTTTGCGGCCTGGCAAGCGGCCCTGACTGACTACCGGCAGGCGGGGCGCACCCATAAACCCCTGCTGGTTATTTGCGATGCGTAACGGTTTAATTAAAACTGGCGTGGTCAGCGCGAATATATTAACCGACATCAAATATTCAGGGTAAAGAAATGAAAAGGCTTTGAGTAAAATCCTGGCTTATGGTAAAAATCAGCGGTGTTTAACTACCGGAGACAATATTAATCTGCACTGACGAGAAGCAACAACGCAGATAATTGTAATATTATGGACAATCTGTTCAACAAACGCATTTCAACATTGACTTCCTGTTTTCTCCCCTCGTATTGCCTGCTGACTGGCGAGCAACACTGGCGCAACGCGCTTTAGAACCCTTCTGCCTGAGCTGGCGCTCCGCGCCGTGCCAACCATTATCGCTATTTTTTTACCCGGATTGCTGCTCACAGCAAGCCGCGAAGGATAATATTCTCAAGCAGGAGAAAATCATGTTTTACTGGATCCTTTTAGCCCTGGCTATCGTCGCTGAAATAATCGGCACCCTGTCAATGAAATGGGCCAGCGTCAGCGGTGGTCACGCCGGTTTTATTTTGATGCTGTTGATGATTACCCTTTCCTATATATTTTTGTCGTTTGCGGTTAAAAAAATCGCCCTCGGTGTAGCGTATGCATTATGGGAAGGGGTGGGTATTTTACTGATCACCCTGTTTAGCGTTGTGCTGTTCGATGAGCCGCTGTCGATAATGAAAATCGCCGGGCTGACGACGCTGGTGGCGGGGATTGTGTTGATCAAATCCGGCACCCGCAAAGGCAAAAAACAGCATAAGGAGGCCACTCATGCAACAGTTTGAGTGGGTCCACGCCGCCTGGCTGGGGTTGGCGATTGTGCTTGAGATTGCCGCTAACGTGTTGCTGAAATTTTCCGACGGTTTTCGCCGCAAAACCTATGGCCTGCTGTCGATTGCAGCTGTGCTGGGGGCGTTCAGCGCCTTATCTCAGGCTGTGCGGGGCATTGACCTCTCGGTCGCTTATGCCCTGTGGGGCGGGTTCGGCATTGCCGCCACGCTTGCTGCAGGCTGGATCCTGTTTGGTCAACGTTTGAACCGTAAAGGCTGGTTCGGCCTGTCCCTGCTGCTTATTGGGATGATTCTGATAAAGCTGGCGTAATCGTCTCGCTGGCTGTGAGTAGGGCAGCGAAATTCCCTTGCTGTATTACGCTTACATGAGGGTATTGAAGAGGACGACAAATGCATAACCCGTTAAGCTGGCGCAATATTCCTTCTGCGAGAACCCTGTTTGTCATGATTTTTATGGCAGGGATCGGCTTAATCGTCTCCGTTGTTGCCTTACTCTATCTCTCGTTGAACCTGATCAGCAGCCAGGCCAATGAAATCGATGAACAACGTACCGCGCTCTCGGTGCAGGGGGCAATTCAGACCTCGGTAAATCGGGTCTGGTCGCTGGTGATTGATAATGCGGTCTGGGACGATGCGGTGCGCGAGGCGTATCGCCCCACGCTCGACACCCACTGGCTGTTCAACACCTGGGGATCGGGCTTTAAGATCAACAACCTGTATGACGGCACCTTTGTGCTGAATGAAAATTATCGGGTGCTGTGGGGCTCGTTTCGCAGCCAGCCGTTTACGGAGCAAAACCTCGATTTCTTCGGGGCTGGACTCACATCCCTGATCCAGAAGAACACCCATGCCTTACAGAACGACAAAACGATCTATGCCGGTATTACCCGTACCCGCGCGGGGGTGGCGTTCGTCGGCGTGGGCCTGATCCGCCCGACGGTGGGCTCCCTGCCGGTGAAGGATCAGACTCGCCGCTATCTGGTGATCACCCGCCATCTTAACCCCAAAATTTTGCGCGATTTGGGCAATACCTTCCAGATTGATAACCTGACGTTTACCCCGGAGCGGGTCAGCGCGGCCAACGTACCCTTTAAAAGTGCCGCCGGGGAAGTGCTGGGCTACCTCTCCTGGCAGCCGCGTCAGCCGGGTGCGGCGGCGGCAAAGGCGGCCTCGCTGGAAATTACCCAGATTGTGCTGCTGACCGCGGCACTGATCCTTCTGTTTATCCTCGTCAGCAGCGTCGCGTTGTATAAACTGGCGCGCGGTGAAAGCCAGGCGCGGAAAGTGGCCCGCACCGACTGGCTCAGTCATTTGCCCAACCGACGAGCGTTAATCGAAGAGCTGGAGCGGGTGAGCCAGCGCGGCGATACCGATCGTAAAAGCGTGGTGTTTATCGACCTCGATGGGTTTAAGGACGTTAACGATATTTATGGCCATGAGGTGGGTGATGAGCTGATCGTCACCATTGCCAAAACCTTGCGTGATAACGTGCCTAAAGATGGCATGCTGGCGCGGATGGGCGGGGATGAATTTGCGATGACCATCGGCGGAGACAATGCCGAAGCGCTGGCCTCTGCCTTTGGCGGCTTTGTGCTCGACTATCTTAACTCGGCAATTCGCCTTAGCGATCGCACAATCCATATCGGAGCCAGTATCGGCATTGCCAGCGGCATTCTGACGGAATGTAACAGCTCAGAGCTTTTCCGCCGCGCCGATATTGCCATGTACCACTCCAAAATCACCGGCAAAGGACGCGTTACCCACTATGATGCGGAGCTGAACAGCGCCCGTGAGCGGCGGCTGGCGATTGAAAGCCAGATCCGCAGCGGGCTGGATAACGGCGAATTCGACGTCTGGTATCAACCTATTATTGATGCCCGGAGTCAGAAAATGGTCAGCGTCGAGGCGCTGGTGCGCTGGCCGCGTCGCCCGGACGGGGCACTGGCACCGGATGACTTTATCACCATCGCCGAAACCAGTGGCTTGATATACGCCCTCGGGCAGTTTGTGCTGCGCCGCGCCTGTGAAGATCTGGAGCCGTTTGCGGATTTAAAACTGTCGGTCAACATCTCGCCCGCACAGTTTCGCGATCCGGAGTTTGAAGAGAAGGTGGCGAGCGTGCTGGCGATAACCCGTTTCCCGGCGACGCGCCTGCAGCTGGAAGTCACCGAAAATTACGTCCTTGAGAACCCCGAGCGTGCCAGGGCTGCTATTAACAACCTTAAGACACTGGGGATCGCCGTGGCGCTGGACGATTTTGGCACCGGTTATTCCAGTATCGGCTATCTGCGCCGCTTTAACTTCGACACCATTAAAATTGATAAATCGCTGGCCGGGCTGGTGGACAATGACGATCAGGCGTCGGCGCTGGTGGGGGGAACGATCCGCATCGCCAGCGCATTGGGGATGACGGTGGTTGCCGAAGGGGTGGAGAATGAAAAACAGATGAAGCTGCTGCGACTGGCGGGCTGCGATCAGCTGCAGGGGTTCTGGTACAGCCAGCCGCTGCCGATTGAGGCGCTTATGGCGCTGCGCCAGCAGCGCCACTGCTGAATCACTCCTGAGCCAGCTCGGCCAGTTTGTCACGAAAGCCGGTGATGGAAAGCGCCCGGTTATCCGCGCGCCAGCGATCTTTTGCCGCCGGAGCCGAGCTTTGCACGCCAATCACTTGCCAGCCTTCGGCCGTTTTGAGCATCAGCGGTGAGCCGCTGTCGCCGGGTAAGGTATCGCACTGATGCGACAGGACGCTGGTCTGCGCCCAGCCGGTAACAATGCAGTCCTGATGGGTATACAGCATATCCAGATGATCTTCCGGATAGCCCGCCTGACTGACCTTACGGTCGGCGACTTTCAGCGCGGCGGTGAGGTCAGCTTTATCTCCTGCAAACACCGGTAGCGGGGTGATTCCCGATGGCGGATAGCGCAACACCACCAGCCCAAAATCCCACGACGCGGCAGACGGCGGCACGATCCAGCCGTCACCGTCGGCTTTCAGCCGTTTGCCTAATGACGGCTCCACCCGTCCCTCAATGCCGTGGATCTCATAGCGCCAGACCCCTTTTTGCGACACAAAGCGCAGGGCCACGGCTTTATCCGGCTTGCCCTTCGGCGGCGTCAGCAGGCAGTGTCCGGCGGTCAGCGCCAGATGCGGGGTGATAAGGGTGGCCGTACACAGATTGCCGCTGGCCGTTTCGAGCTGGCCGATGGCATCCCAGGGGGAACGCGCCGGGTCGGTGACGCGCGTGCGATCGTCATGACCAAAAAACAGCGTTTGCACTTCCTTGACGTTCACGGCGTCATCGTCGCTCTCGTCCGCATGAGCAAAACCAGAACAGAGACAAAACGCGCCCAGTACAACCGCAACAGATTTACGCATATCACACTCTGAAGGGGATAATTATGATTATAAAAGATGAACCCTGGTTATTAACTATAGACGGGACAGCAGGAAAGTGGGAGTAAAATCAGCGTGCTACATTCACGAAAGATAAAATACGCTGGCGACGATCGCACATAAAATAAGCGTAATGAGGATCAGCTCAAACCGATAGCGCTGTAACATAACGCCCTCCGGATAAAAAAACGGCGCTGCAACCTTGCCGGTTCAGCGCCGGATAAATAACGTGCCCGTGGGGGCACGTTTCAGTGACGTGGCTTACGCTGCTGGTTTGGCAGTTGGCGCGACAGCCTGGTGTTTCACTGCTTTTTTATGATGCTTTTTAGCGGCTTGCGCTTTCTGCGCTACAGGTGCAGCTTCGGCTTTGGTGGCTGCTTTTTTGTGGTGCTTTTTAGCAGCCTGGGCTTTCTGTGCTGGCGCTTTTTTGTGTGCTTTGTGGTGCACGGTTTTTGCAGCCGGTGCTGCAGAGGTGGTTGCAGTGGCTGCCGGTGCAGCGGTAGCGACAGTTTCAGCAGCGAATGCAGCAGAAGAGAGACCCATTGCAGCGGCAACAACCAGAGCTAATACTTTATTCATCATCTTACCCTCGAATTTGTTTTTTCATTTAACCCCACTGCGGGGCCGTTGAAATAACTATATCCCTGAAAATCCGGGGCTTCCGTGAGTGATTGGTATCGGCGTGTAACGCTATGTACAACGCCGGGTCCTGGACCCGGCGCGGGCCATTATTACAGGTAGCGGGCGGTGAGATGGTCGCGGAAATAGCGGCTGTTAAGATCTTCTCCGGTAGCCTGTTCAATCAGCTGCGCGGTGGTGAAGCGACTGCCGTGCTGCCAGATGTTCTGGCGCAGCCAGTCAAACAGGGCGCTGAAATCACCCTGCGCAATGGCGGCATCCAGCCCCGGCAGGGCGGTCTTCGCGGCAGAGAACAGCTGCGCGGCGTACATCGCGCCCAGGGTGTACGACGGGAAGTAGCCAAACCCGCCGTCGGTCCAGTGGATATCCTGCATACAGCCGTTGCGGTAGTTATCTTTGGTCGACAAGCCCAGCCAGGCCTGCATCTTCTCGTCCCACAGCGCCGGAATGTCGTCCACTTCAATCTCGCCGTTGATCAATGCGCGTTCAATCTCATAACGCAGGACCACGTGCGCCGGGTAGCTGACTTCATCGGCATCGACGCGGATATAGCCGGGCTTCACGCGCTGGTTCCAGGCGATAAAGTTCTCCGGAGTAAACGCCGCCTGGCTGCCGAAACGTTCCTGAACCGCCGGAAGCAGGTGGGTCAGAAACGCATTGCTGCGCCCGAGCTGCATTTCAAAGAACAGGCTTTGCGACTCGTGAACGGCAGTGGATCGCGCCAGGGCGACCGGCTGACCGAGCCAGTTGCGCGGCAGGTTTTGCTCGTAGCGCGCGTGGCCGGTTTCATGGATCACGCCAAACAGTGCGCTGAGCAGTTCGTCTTCGTCGTAGCGGGTGGTGATGCGGACATCTTCCGGCACACCGCCGCAGAACGGATGGGCGCTGACGTCGAGACGCCCGGCGTTAAAGTCGAAGCCGAGGGTTTTCATCGCTTCCAGCCCCAGTTCGCGCTGAATGGCGGTCGGGAACGGACCCTGCGGCGGCACGAATGACTGCTGGGCTTGCTTCTCAACCACCTGCGCGAGCAGATCCGGCAGCCAGGACTTGAGGTCGCCAAACAGACCATCCAGTCGGGCGCTGGTCATGTCCGGTTCAAAAATATCCAGCAGCGCATCGTAAGGAGTACAGCCTTTGGCCTCGGCGCGCAGGCGCGCTTCTTCCCGGCTCAGCTTCACCACCTCTTTCAGGTTGGCGGAAAAACCCTGCCAGTCGTTGGCCGGGCGCTGGGTACGCCAGGCGTGTTCGCATTTGCTGCCCGCCAGCGATTTGGCTTCAACCAGCGATTCCGGCAGCAGGGCGGCCTGCTGATAGTGGCGGGTCATCTCTCGCAGATTGGCCTGTTCGACGTCGTTAAGATCCTCGCTTTCTGCATTGCGCAGCCACTCGGCCACTTTTTTATCGGTCAGGATCTGGTGTTGCAGCACGCTCAGTTCCGCCAGAGCCTCACCCCGGGCGGCGCTGCCGCCTGCGGGCATCATGGTAAACATATCCCAGCTGGCGATGGAGGAGAGATGCGAGAAGCGTGACAGACGCTGGAAGGTCGTGACAAGTGACTGATAGGATGACTCTTTTTTCATTCTTAATTCTCATCGTGAGTTGTGCATGTGTTAGGGAGCATACAGCGGTTCAGGCACGATTCAAGCACTTGCCGTTCACTAAAAAAAGGGGTGGGCCTTACACCAGAAATAACCGGATAACCCCGATCTGGGGTTGAGGTATTTATTTAATAAATGTGTTCTTCAGGTTTTATTATTGCGTGCAGAAAATGATTCTTCAGGGTGAATAATTCTATGGGAATCTATTTGGCGTGTTTAATTTATTACCTAATGTGCGTTTTTAGATTCTTAATATTAATTTGGTGAATGCTGTTGGTGTTGTAACTGATTTTTACATTTGTAGTTATCTTGCTGGTTTGCTTACGCATTTAACTGGCGTAGCATTTTAAAAGCCACTCGCGTTTTTATCATTATTTATCGCAATAAAGGTCACTTCTCACCTTCTGCATTCCGCAATTTAGAGGAGTAGGTAATATCCCGCGCGGCCCAGATAAATAAAATGAATGTGAGCCATGAACAATCGCTCGCTACAGCAATCGGTACTGACCTTGTGCGCCTGGGTTTAAAGCGACGGGCGGTAGCGTGTCTGAACACAACCGGAATAAAGGGGATCGCGCATGAGCGAAATAAAAATGCCGGAATTTAGCCACAATCACAATATGCTGAAAGTTCGGGGCGCAAAGTCCCTGCTGGACGTGCTGTGTTTTGAAGGGAAAGAAGAACTCAGTAACCCGTTTTGCTATACCGTTGAGTTTACCTGCATCGATAAAGCCATCGACGCAAAAGACCTGCTGATGAAGAGGGCGTCGCTGACTCTGCAGGCAAAAGTGGATCAGGGCTTCGGCATCAAAGTGATGCAGCCGGTGCGCATTATTGAGGGTGTCGTCACTGGCTTTGAAAGCCTGTCGACCTCCAACGATGAAGGCCACTATGCGCTGACGTTGCAGCCGCGTCTGGCGCTGCTCTCCCGCAGTCATCAGAACCGAATTTACCAGGATATGTCGGTCCCGCAGATAGTCGAACATATCCTGCGCACCCGGCACGCCATGCGTGGCGAGGATTTTGTCTTTATGCTGGCAAATGACTACCCGCGCCGTGAACAGGTGATGCAGTACGGTGAGGATGATCTGACCTTTATCAGCCGTCTGCTCAGTGAAGTCGGGATCGGGTATCGCATCACCCCTGACGCACGGCTCAATATTGAGGTGGTGGAATTCTTTGACGACGTGCGTTATGTCGAGCAGGGTCTTATGCTGCCGTCGGTTCCCCCCTCCGGTCAGAATGACAGCGGTACCGAATCGGTATGGGCGCTGAAAAGCCACCATCAGGTGGTCGAAAAATCGGTCTTCACTCGCGATTACAATTACCGCAATGCCCAGGAAGATATGAGCCTCAGGGTAGATGCCAGCCGGGGCGATGCCACCACCTACGGTGAAGCCTTTCACTGGGCGGATAATTACCTGACGCCGGGGGGCAGCCAGCGCCACCCGGCCCCGGAGAGCGGGGCGTTTTATGCCCGTCTTCGCCATGAGCGCTACCTCAACAATCAAACCCGACTCAAGGGTGAGACCAACTGCGCCACTCTCACTCCCGGCCAGAAGCTGCAAGTCACCGGCGGTGACGACGTGTCGGAAAACTTCCGTAAGGGGGTAGTGATCACCCACATTCATAGCCGCGCCCGCCGCGATCGCAGCTTTGAAGTGACGTTTTCGGCCATTCCGTATTCAGACGATTACGGCTTCCGCCCGGCGCTCATCGTTAAACCGACAATGGCCGGTACGCTTCCAGCCAGAGTCACCAGCACCAAAATTAACGATATCTACGGCCATATCGACCGCTACGGGCGCTATAAAGTCAACCTGCTGTTTGACCGTGATAGCTGGCAACCGGGTGAAGAAAGCCTGTGGGTGCGCCAGTCCCGCCCGTATGCCGGGGAGACTTACGGGCTGCACCTGCCGCTGCTGGCTGGAACGGAAGTGGCTATTGCGTTTGAACACGGGGACCCGGACAGACCATACATCGCAGGCGTGCTGCATGACTCGGCGCACGCCGACCCTGTCACGATTTACAACTATAAACGCAACGTCCTCAGAACCCCCGCGAACAACAAAATTCGTCTGGATGATACGCGCGGCAAGGAGCACATCAAGGTCAGCACCGAGTACGCGGGCAAAAGTCAGCTGAACCTCGGTCACCTGGTCGATCGGGAGAAGAAACCGCGCGGCGAGGGGTTTGAACTGCGCACCGACAGTTTTGGCTCGCTTCGCGCCGGGAAAGGCATCTTTATCAGTGCGGACGAACAGATGAAAGCGGCCGGCCCGGTACTGGATATGGCACCGGCGATGACACTGCTTCGCGGCGCGACCGTGCAGCTTAACGACTGGGACAGCATTACGCGTAAGCATTACAACATTCCGCCTGATGTCAGCACGCTAAAACAGTTTGCCCGCCAGGCCGCCAATCTGACCGCGCCCGTATTGCTGATGAGCGCGCCGAAAGGCATCAGTATGCTGACCCCAGAAACGACGCTGCTGCACAGTGGTAATGGTCTTTACCTGCAAAGTGCCAGCGACGTCACGATGACCAGCGGTCGCCGGTTGGCGGTGAACACCCGTCAGGCGATCTCCCTGCTCGCCCACCGGGAAGGGATGCGGATGGTGTCGGTGCAAGGGCCGCTAACGGTGGAGTCGCATGGGGACACATTATCGCTGACCTCACTTAAGGATGTGACCGTTCAGTCGACTCAGGGCCATTTGCAGCTCACGGCAAAAAACGGCATCACCCTCGGCTGCGGCGGCGCATATATTCGCCTGACTCCGCAGGGGGAAATCGAGATTCACGGGCCCGGCCAGCTGAGCCTGAAAGGGCGGCATAAAATCCAGGGCCCAGCAAGTGAAGATTTCAAGCTTCCCGATCTGCCCACCTCGGTTTGTATCCCCTGTCTGCAACGTGCTCAGGAACTGGCTCAGGGATTTGTTCCCCGGGCAAAGTAAATAAACAATATTGGAGGAACTCGCGTTGAGAGCGATTATTCGGCAGGGCGATACATTACGGGAATACGGCGGTAAGGTCATTGGCGGGCACTACTCGTGCTTTGGAAAGGGGATCGCCTGTAAAGGTGACCCGGTAAGCTGCAACAAACACGGTATGACGACGATCGTTGAAGGGAGTTCGCTGGTAGAGGTCGACGGAAGCCCGGTCGCCCTGCACGGCCACCGTTGTGCCTGCGGCTGCACGCTGGTGAGTTCATTTCCTGACTGCGAAATCGCCCTATGAGACCGCAGCCTGACTATCTTCCCTACAGACAAGCTCACCCTCCACGGGCCAGGCGCTGGCTGACGGCGGGTGCCGTTGTGGCGTTCGTCAGCGGCGCAGGGATGGCGCTGCTGCCTGCCGTAGATCGGGGCGGTGCGTTAATGGCGTGGGTGATCGCGTGCGGGGTCGCGCTGACCGGGGTCGGCTGGCTGCTGCGCCAGCTCCACTATCGAATCTCTGTTCACCATGCGCAGTATTACGCACAGTTAGTTGAGCAGGAGGGACAGGACTGGTGGGCGCGACATCAACAAACATTCGGGCTGCGTGAAACGGTGCTGTTGGGGCCGGTGGGTTCTGAAGCTAAGCACTGGGAGCAGTTGCTCAAGCGAGAACATCCGATCCCGGAAGAGAAAACAGAAGCGGGCGGCCGAACATTGCGGTTGGTTCACTCCTTTGTCAGCGACCCCGACGCGCGTGAGCAGCAGCTGGCAGGCATGCTGGTGCGGCAATGGCTGGCGCAGCGGGGCGATGCAGCCCTCCCTCGCCTGAGCCACTGTTACTGGCTGGGAAGCGAGCTGGCATGGCGTACATTTTGCGAATTGCTGGCCGAGTCGTATCCGGCGCTTCAACTGCCTGCAGTGCCCGAAAAATGGCAGGGAGAGGCCAGCTTATCGGCGATTACGGCCCGGATAAACGATCCCCACGAGGAGCGACTGATTCTGGTGGCGGGGTGCCAGTCCCTGACGGCAATGTCTGCTTCCGCCAGACCGGCAGGCGAATCGGCCGTTTTGTGGCTGGTCTCGCGGGAGGGCTCGGCGCGTATTACCCGTGGCGAAAGGTATAACGTCGGGCAGGGGGAAAGCATCTTAGGGGTGTGCGCGCGCGCGATGCAGCAAAGCAAGGTCACGTCGCCGCCCGATCCCTGCATGGTGTTTACCCAGCCGCACGTCCCGGAGCTGGTGCAAAGCGGCTGGAACATCATGCAGTTTTTGCAGGATGTTAACTGGGGCGATACCGGGCAGATGGAGCCGCTTATCGTGATAACGCTGGCCGCCCTGTATACCTCGCAATGTGATCAACCGTGCGGCTGGATAGCACGGGATCCACAACATAGCCTCGCGCTGGGCATCGTCACCCCGACGGACAATTCCCCTTCTTCGAACACACTGACATAAAAAGGAACAATCATGTCTTTAACCCACCAGGAATGGATCGCGAAGCTTGAGCGCAATACCCGATCGCAGGGTCTGCGGAATGTCTACCTTATTGCCGATCAGGGCGTTTTAAGCAATCCGCTGCTGGACGGCCTGTTACGCCTTTCCCCGCCCGTTGAGTGGTATTCGCTGTTCAAGGGGCAACCAGAAGAGCTGCTGCTGGAGATGGCACCGCTGATGATGCGGCTGGAACTGGCCTGCTGGCAGCATCGCCAGTGGTTACTGGATTTAATGACGGCATTTGAACAAAAACCCGGCCTGCTGATCTTTGTCTCTCCGCTGGAATGTTCATGCTTAGCCAGCATCATGCGTAATCTGGCGGACGGTGCATGGGAGGCGCGTTCCGGCCTGGTTCGCTTTTACGACACCCGTATTTTCCCGGTGCTGATAAATCATATTTTGACGGAGGAACAAAAGGCGTGGCTGATCAGTTCGGTGTATCACTGGAGCTACCGGGATCGGGATGGCAAGGTCTGCTGGCTGGAGGGCGAATGCGCGTTGGATTTCCCGGTCTTGCCCGAAGATATAAAAATCAACTTCACCGATGAACAAATGATGAAGCTGGATGTGGCCATTGATGCGCAGCTACTCACCACGTCTGAAAAGTTCAGTACCTTTTTCTCTTCGCAGGAGGAGAAATTCAACACGCTCTGGGAAATGGGCTGGCAGGCACATCAGGATAATTTTATCGGCAATTTAATCGACTGGTATGAAATGCATTTAGGTAAACGCTAATTCATCGAATGGAAGGTTGTTTTTTCGCGATCTGCTTACCTGATAAATAACTCAGCAAGCTTTGAGGATATTAAATGATTAAGCCCAAACTCTTTTCCTTTACGGGACGGGCAGCGTTGACTGCGTTCGGCCTTTTTATGCTGATGGCCTGCAGGGACCCTAAACTGGACGGGATGAGCGGTGCTGATTTAAACGTTTATAACCATGGGCCGGACAGCATTGTTGTGGTACAGGTCGATGGCTATGGCGGACCAAGGGCTAACCCCTACGGCGGTGGCGGTGGCTACTGCTGCGTAATGGTGCCTGACGTCTGGAAACCGGGGTTGACGGCGAAGGTGACCTGGACTTCCGATCCAAATGCCTGGATGAAATCGAGTGATATGCCTGACCACTATGAAAAATATTACCAGCGCCATGGCCCCATTACTGTGCCGGTTGAACGCTGGGAGAAGGGGCAGGGATGTGGTTTTGATGTTCATATATTTCCCTGCGATAAGG